>Ga0247843_1001810_pt1 | contig 41408 bp, 43 predicted proteins | sample LaCruzMarch2017__FD_192420 | JGI IMG/M metagenome (GOLD analysis project Ga0247843, IMG submission 192420) | Freshwater microbial communities from meromictic Lake La Cruz, Castile-La Mancha, Spain - LaCruzMarch2017_8m | ecosystem: Environmental > Aquatic > Freshwater > Lake | place: Spain...
TGCGATCCAATGCGAACTGATCCTGTCCAATCCGACGACGGGCCATCGCTGCCTCCAGCTTCCGCACGACGACATCGAATCAGAGACCGCCGCGTCGAAGCAACCCATCCGCGCACAGGTCTCATAACGCGCGGCCTCAGAAGGCGCCGAGGAAGTCCCGCTTGCCGATCTCCACGCCATTGTGGCGCAGGATGTTGTAGGCGGTGGCGCAGTGGAACGTGACGTTCGGGATGATGAAGCCGACCAGGTAGCGCTGCCCGGTGAACTCCATCGCGCCCGCGCGCATCTTCAGCACCACGGTGCGATCCTCGCTGCCGTCGATCTCGCTGGCCGGGATCTCGGCGATCACCGCAAGCGTGCTGGCGATGCGCGCCTTCAGCTCGGCGATCGTGGTTTCGGTGTCGGCAACGCTCGGCACCTCGCGCCCGGCCAGCCGCAGCGCCCCGCCGCGGGCGATATCGCAGGCGATCTGCACCTGGCGGGCCAGGGGGAACATGTCGGGCGCCAGGCGCGCGCCCAGCAGCACCGCGGGGTCGATCTTCTTCGCCTCGGCGAAGGCAGCGGCCTTGTCGAGGATGGCGGACAGCGCCTCCAGCAGCGTCTTGATCATCGGCACGGTCGCCGCATGCATCGAAAGGGCCATGACAGGCATCTCCCTTGGCTGTGGGCCGTCGCCCGGGGGCGCGGCGTGTTCAGCTTGAACCTCGGCGAGCCGCCGAACCGGCGGCGACACTATCCGCAAGCCGGGGCCGCGGCCAGCCTCCGCGCCTCGCTCAGAAATAGGCGCGCGGGATCAGGCCGTGGGCATGGGCGTCGCGCGCCAAACCCTCGCGAAAGTCCGGATGGGCGATGGAGATCATCGCCTTCGCCCGCTCGGCCACCGACTTCCCCTTCAGGCAGACCATGCCGAACTCGGTCACGACATGCATCACATCGGTCCGCGGCACCGTCACGATGGTGCCGCCGGGCAGGTCGAGCAGGATCCTGCTTTTCCGCCGGCCATCCTTCTGGTGCGTGGAGGGCATGCACAGGAAGGCCCGGCCGCCCTTCGACTGATAGGCCGCGCGCACGAAGCCGAGCTGCCCGCCGGTGCCGCTGAAATGCCGGTGGCCATCGGATTCGGATGCCGCCTGGCCCTGCAGATCCATCTGCCCGGTGCTGTTGATGGCCACGATATTGTCGTTGCGCGCCACCATGTGCGGCAGGTTGGTGTGGTCCACCGCGCGCGTCTCGAAGGCCGGGTTGCGGTCGATGGTCTCATAGAGGTCGCGCGAGCCGATGGCGAAGGCATAGACGGCCTTGCCGACCTCCACTTGCTTGCGGGCACCCGTGGCGACGCCGGCCTTCACCAGCTCCACCAGCCCATCCACCATCATCTCGGTGTTGACGCCGAGATCCTTCAGCCCCGCCTGCGCCAGGGCGCGGCACACCTCGTTCGGCAGGCCGCCAATGCCGATCTGCAGGCAGTCGCCATCGCGGATCTCGGCGGCGACCAGCCGGGCGATGGCCAGCTCGGCCTCGGTCGTGACGGGCTTCGGCAGCTCGGCGGGGGGACGGCCATCGCCCTCGATGATGAAGTCCACCTCGCTCTCATGCACGGCGTTCGCGTGGCCATGGCACCAGGGCAGGCCGGGATTGACCTCGACGATGACGATCCGCGCCTTTTCCACCAGGGCGCGGTGGTAGGAATTGGCGACCGAGAAATTGTAGAAGCCGTCGGCATCCCGGGGGCAGACCTGGATGATGGCGATGTCCACGCGCTCGACGAAGCGCCGGTACAGATCGGGCCATTCGCCAAGGTTGAGCGGCAGGTAGTTGCACCGCCCCGCATCATGCTGGCGCCGGTCATAACCGCTGAAGTGCCAGTTAAGGCTGAGAAAATGCTCGCCCGCCGGATCGGCGGCATGGATCGCGCGCGGCCGCAGCGTGATGCAGCCGCGGATCTTCACGCCACGCAGCGCCGGCGCGCGGGCCGCGAGCGCCGCGTCGAAGACGTCGGGCTGGCAGACGCCGAACCCGTAGTCGAGCCACATGCCCGACTGAACCAGGCCCGCGGCCTGTTCCGCCGTGATGGGCGTTGCCGCCTTCCGCGCAGGCTGCCGGTCCATCATCGTTCCCGCATCAGTGCCCCGCCTGCACCAGATCGCGCTCGGGGATGGGTTCACCTCGCGCGGCGCGCGCGATGTTGGACAGCCAGTGGCGCACGCTGCGCTCCGAATTCTCATAGGCCGAGGCGGCGCAGTGCGGCGTGACGATCACATTGTCCAAGGCCAGCAGTGGATGGTCGGCCGGCGGCGGTTCCACGTCGAACACATCCACCGCCGCGCCGGCGAGATGGCCGGAGCGCAGGGCCTCGACCAGCGGCGCTTCCTCCACGATGCCGCCGCGCGCGGTGTTGATCAGCAGAGCGCCCGGCTTCATGCGCGCCAGTTGCGGCGCGCCGATCAGCCCCGCCGTCTCGGGCGTCAGCGGGCAATGCAGGGTGACGATGTCGCTCTCGGCCAGCAGCGCATCCAGGTCGCGCCAAGCGACGCCGAGCGACGCTTCCTCGGCCGCATCGGCCCGACGTCGGGAATTGTAGAGCAAGGTCGCATCGAACCCGGCCAGCCGATGCGCCACCATGCGCCCGATCGCGCCGAAGCCGATGATGCCGATGGTCTTGCCGCCAATCAGCCGCGATCGCTTCCACTGCCCATGCTTGTCCCAGCCGCCCGCCTTGGTGGAGGCGTCGGCGCGCGGAATCGAACGGCCCAGCGCCATCATCAGCCCGACGGCGAATTCCGCCACCGGCACGGCGTTGCTGCCCGTGGTGCGCGCCACCGTGACACCCTGCGCGCGCGCGGCCACGAGATCGACATTGTCGATGCCCACGCCCCATTTGTGCAGCAGCTTCAGGCGCGGCGCCGCGGCCAGGATGTCGGCGGTGACCGGGATGTCCCACCACAGCGCGAATTCGGCATCCGCGATGGTTGCCTTCAGATGCTCGGGCGTGCGGCCGGTGACCGCCTCGGCCGAGAAACCTTCGGGCAGCAGGCGGCGGATGATGCCCATCATCTCATCGGCGACGGGTTGCAGCAGGGCGATCTTGCGGGTCATGTGCCTTCCTTCAGCGCGTGGCGGCCGCATCGGGCGAGAAACGCACGCCCGGCCGCGCCAGGCCGCCGCCGAGCCCGATCACGGTACCATCGGCGCGCCAGCAGGCGGCGCCGGTCATCATGCCGTCGGGGGCGAAGGCGATGGCGTTCAGCCCGCCGCCCACGGTGCGCACGCGCTGCACGGCATGGCCGCGCGCGGCCAGCGCCGCCTCCGTCGCGGCACTGATGCCCGGTTCCAGTTCCAGCGCCGCGCCCTGCGTCCAGATGCGCGGCGCCTCGACGGCCTGTTGCAGGTCCATGCGATGGTCGATCAGCGCGATCATCGCCTGCATGACCGAGCCGAAGATGCGCAAGCCCCCCGGGCAGCCCAGCGCGAAGGCCGGCACGCCTTCGCGCAGCCCGATCATCGGCGCCATGGAGGTGAATACGCGCTTGCCCGGCGCGACCGACAGCGCGCGCCCCGGGCGAGGCTCGAAGTTGAACATGTAGTTGTTGGCGATCAGCCCGGTGCCGGGGATGCCGATGCGCGCGCCGAACAGGCTGTTGATGGTCTGCGTCGCACAGACAATGCCGCCCATGCGATCGGCGACCGTGACATGGGTGGTATCGGCGCCCTCCCGCAGCGAGGGCGAGGCGCCGTAGCGGCCCGCCCGGTCGCCGATTTCGGCGCGGCGTTCATCGGCATAGGCGCGCGCGGTCAGGCGGGCCACGGGCACGCGCACAAAGTCCGGATCGGCGGTGGCCACGGCGCGGTCCGCGAAGGCGATCTTCAGCGCCTCGGCGATCAGGTGGCAGGTCTCGGGCGTGCCGAAGCCGAGGCCACGCAGATCGAACCCCTCCAGGATGTTCAGCATCTGCGCGATATGCACGCCGGAGGAGGCGGGCGGCGGGGGGCCGAGGATCTCCAACCCGCGATAGCTGGCGCGGATCGGCGCGCGTTCCAGCACGCGGACGGCTTCCAGATCGGCGGCTTCGATGATGCCGCCCTTGGCGCGAAGGCCCGCCAGCAGCGCGGCGCGCAACGGCCCCTCGGCGTGCAGCGCGGCGGCACCATCGGCGGCGATGCGGCGGAGCGACGCGGCGGCTTCGGCCTGCGCCAGCCGCTCGCCGGCGCGCAGCGGCCGGCCTTCGGGCAGGAAGATCGCGGCCAGTTCCGGATCGCGGGCCAGGTCGGCCGCGCCATCGGCGATGGCATCGGCCAGGAAGGCGGTGGCGCGGAACCCCTCGGCGGCCAGGCGGATGGCCGGCGCCAGCACCTCGGGCAGCGGGCGGGATCCGTAGCGGGCCAGCATGTGGCACCAGGCGGATAGTGCCGCCGGCACGGCCACGGCCTTGGCGCCGACCTGGTTCTCGGCGCCCTCGCAATCCCGCTCATGGTCGGGGATGCCGGGCTTCACGCGGTACATGTCCGGCCGCGCCGCCGCCGGCGCCGTGGAGAGCCCATCCACCACCAGGTGCCGCCCATCGGGCAGGCGCAGATGCGCAACCCCGCCGCCGAGCAGGCCGACCATCATCGGCTCCACGATGGTCAGCGCGAACAGCGCGGCGACGGCGCCATCCACCGCATTGCCCCCGCCGGCCAGCAGTTCGGCGGCGGCGGCCGAGGCCAGCGGATGGTTCGTCGCCACCATGCCGCCCGCAGCGGTCGCCGGACGCTTTTCGGTGGCGAAACCCGGGCTCATGTGCGGGCGGCGAAATGCGCGACGAAGCGCGCGCCGACATCGGCCAGCATGTCCGCCAGTGCCTTGCCGGTGGCGGCGTTGCACAGGCGCGGATCGCCGGCGCCGACGCCATTCGGGCTGACCGAATCATATTCGAGCGGCACGCCGACCTCGGCGCCCTCGAAGTCCAGCGCGCCCCAGCCCTGGAAGGGCAGGTCGAGGAAGCGCGGCTTCTCACCAAGGCGCGGCGCGGGCACCAGGTCGGGCCGCATGCGCTCGGGGAACAGGTGCAGGCCGATGCTGGTCAGCGGGTCGGCGCCGTGGCTGGAGACGGCCTTGGCCCCCTCGGCCCCCAGGATCTTCGGCAGCAGCCCATAGGCGATGCGCCAGAGATAGAGCGAGGGGATCAGCAGGTTGCGCTTGTGCCAGACATCGCGCGTTGCCTCCCGCACCACTTCCACATTGCCGCCATGGCCGTTGATGACAACAAGCCGCGTGAGGTTATGGCGCAGCAGGTTGGCGAACATATCGTCCAGCACCGCGCGCATGGCGGCGTAGCTCAAGGCGATGCCGCCCGGCATCGGGCCGAAATAGTCGGCCTTGCCGAAGGGCAGCACCGGCGCCACCACGCATTCGGTGCCGGCTTCGGTGGCACGCAGCGCGATGAGTTCCGCGACCCTCTCGGCCAGCAGATAATCGCCCATCGGGGCATGCGGGCCCTGATCCTCATGGCTGCCCATGGGCAGCAGGATCACCGGGTTGCGGGCATAGAGGCTGCGCGCCTCATCGCCGGTGATCTCGCCCATGCGGACCTTGGTTGCTGCCTTCTCGGCCATGCTGGCGGTTCCTCTCTTGTCAGCCAATCTCGTCGACGCGGATGCAGGCGACGCGCTGCCCATCGCCCAGGTCGCTGAGCGGTGGCGGCGCTTCGGCACAGGCCGGCATCGCATGCGCGCAGCGCGTGCGGAAGACGCAGCCGGAGGGCGGGTTCCGGGGGCTCGGCGGTTCACCGGGCAGGATGATGCGCGCACCCCGCCGCGCCGGATCCAGCATCGGCGTGGCCGAGAGCAGGGCGCGCGTATAGGGGTGGCGCGGCGCGGCGAAGACGCGGCTGACCGGCCCCTCCTCCATCACCCGGCCGAGATAGAGCACCACCACCCGATCGCACAAATGCCGCACCACCAGCAGATCATGGCTGATGAACAGCATGGCGAGGCCCAGGTCGCGCCGCAGATCGGCCAGCAGCCGCACGATCTGCGCCTGGATCGAGACATCGAGCGACGATACCGGCTCATCCGCCACCAGGAAGTCGGGCCCGGTGGCCAGCGCGCGGGCGATGCCGACGCGCTGCCGCTGGCCGCCGGAGAATTCATGCGGAAACGCCGCTTCGCGCCGCGGGTCCAGACCGACCTTCTGGAGCAAGGCGGCCACCTGCGCCCGCCGCTCGGCGCCCCCCATGCCGCGATGGATGGCGAGCCCGTCGCCGATCTGCGCGCCAATGCTGCGCCGGGAATCCAGGCTGCCGAACGGGTCCTGGAACACGATGCCCATGCGAGCCCGCAACGCCCGCCAGGCACGGCTGCCCGGCGGCGGCAGGGCCGCGCCATCGAACCGCACATGCCCCGCGGTAGGCGGCAGCAGCCCGAGCATCAGCCGCCCGAGCGTGCTCTTGCCCGAGCCGGATTCACCCACCACGCCCAGCGCCTCGCCCCGCGCCACCGTGGCGTCCACGCCGGCCACCGCCCGCACGCCGCGGCCGCGCGCAAACAGGCCGCCGGCGCCAAAGGTCTTTTCCACGGCCTCCGCGACGACCAGGCTCATGCCGGCAGGTCCCGCCAGCGGAGGCACCGCACCGCGCGCCCCAGCGCCGGCTCCAACGCGGGCGGTGCCTGGTTGCAGGCTTCCGTCGCGAAGGTGCAGCGGGGTGCGAAGCGGCAGCCGGGCGGCCAGGAATCCGGGCGCGGGACCACGCCCGGGATGCCCTCGGGCTCATGCTCGCCATCCGGCACGGCGGCCAGCAGGGCGCGGGTATAGGGGTGCAGCGGCCGGGCGAACACCTCCGCCACGCGGCCGCTTTCGACGATCTGGGCGGCGTACATCACCACCACCTCATCGGCCACTTCCGCCACGACGCCGAGCGAATGGGTGATCAGCACGAGGCCCATCCCCGCCTCGGCCCGCAGCTTCGCCAGCAGGTCCAGGATGGCGGCCTGCACCGTGACATCCAGCGCGGTGGTCGGCTCATCGGCGATCAGCAGGCGCGGCGTGTTGGCCAGCGCCATGGCGATCATCACCCGCTGCTTCATGCCGCCCGAGAGTTCGTGCGGATAGGCGCGCGCGCCGCGGTCCGGATCGGCGATGCCGACACGCCGCAGCAGCGCCACCGCCTCGGCCCGCGCGGCGGCCGCGCCCACTTCGGGGCGATGCGCCAGAATTGCCTCGGCCACCTGGTCACCCACGCGGTGCACCGGGTTCAGGCTGCTCATCGGGTCCTGGAAGACCATGGCCATCGGCCCGCCGCGCAGCTTGCGACGCTGCTCCTCGGGCAGGGACAGAAGCTCGCGCCCCTCGAACCAGGCGGCGCCGGCGGCGCGGGCGGCCGGCGGCAGCAGGCCCATGATGGCGGTGGCCGTCAGCGACTTGCCCGAGCCGGACTCACCCACGATCGCCAGCGTGGCGCCGGCGCGGACGGTGAAGGACAAATCCTCGACCGGGCGCACCATGCCCTTCGGCGTCGCGATCTCCACCGACAGGCCGCGCACCTCCAGCAGGGCGGGTTGGGGCGGTGGCGCCAGGCCGGGCAGCAGCCGGTCGATGGCGCGCAGCCGCGGCTGCACGGCGGCGGCGCGGGGATCCAGCGCATCGCGCAGCGCGTCGCACAGCAGGTTCATCAGCAGGATGGTCAGCGACAGCGCCAGGCACGGCCACAACAGCAAGGTCGGCGCCACATCCATGGTCGCCCGCGCACCGCGGATCATCAGCCCCCAGGAGGGGGTGGGCGGCACCACGCCAAGGCCGAGGAAGGACAGGCCCGATTCCAGGATCACCGCGGACGCGACCGCCAGCGAGAATTGCACCAGCAAGGGGCCCGCGATGTTCGGCAGCAGCGTGAGCCCGAGCAGCCGCGGCGTCGGCGCGCCCAGCGCGCGCACCGCCTGCACATAATCCTGGTTCCGTGCCGAGAGCACCTCGGCATAGGTCACGCGGATGAAATTCGGCAGATACAGGATGGACAGCACGAAGATCAGCGTGCCGGTGCCCGGGCCCAGCAGCGTGACAACCAGCAGCGCCAGCAGGATGGGCGGGAAGCACAGCAGCACGTCGGCGAAGCGCACCGCCGCGAATTCCGCCACGCCGCGCAGCCAGCCGCCCAACAGCCCGAGCGTGACGCCAACGAGGCAGGCAATGGCCGAGGCCGCGAAAGCCACCTGCAAGGAAGCCTGCGCGCCCCAGATCAGCCGCGACAGCACGTCGCGCCCGAATTCGTCGCGCCCGAGCGGGCTGCCGGGCAGGCGCGCCGCCAGCCGGTTCACCGTATCCTGCGTCACCGGATCGGCCAGCGGCAGCAGCGGCGCCGCCATGGCCAGCAGCAGGATCAGGCCGACACCGATCCCGGGCAGCAGCAGCGGCCTCACGAACGGGCGATCCGCGGATCAAGCACCGCATAGAGCAGGTCCATGATCAGGTTGATCAGCAGGAACAGGGCCGAGACGGTCAGCACGATGCCGACCACCATCGGATAATCCCGCCCCTCGACGGCGCGCAGCAGCGGCGTGGAAAGCCCCGGCCAGTTGAAGACATATTCCACCAGCACCGTGCCGCCGAGCAGCGAGCCGATCTGCAACCCGAGCACCGTGGTGACCGGGATCATCGCGTTCCGCAGCACATGCCGCCGCTGCACCAGGTGCGGGGCCAGCCCCTTGGCGCGGGCCGTGCGCACATGGTCGCGCGCCATCTGGTCCAGCACGGAAGCGCGCGTCATGCGGAACACGATCGCGGCGATGCCCTTGGCGATGGCGACGGCCGGCAGCGCCAGCAGCACCAGATGCCGCACCGGGTCCTGCGCGAAGGGCACATAGCCGCCGGCCGGCATCAGCCGCAGCGTCTGCGCGAACAGCAGCACCAGCAGCGTCCCCAGCACGAAGACCGGCACCGCCTGCAACAGCGCCGCGACCCAGCCGGCAATGCGGTCGAAGGCGCCGCCCTGGTGCCGCGCCGCGTAGTTGCCGGCGGGAATGCCGATCACGACAGCGATCAGCGTGCCGGCCAGGATCAGTTCCAGCGTGCGGGGCAGGCGCGTGGCGATCTCGCGCGCCACCGGGAATTCATCGACCAGCGACCGGCCGAGATCGAGCCGCGCCAGACCTTGCAGGAAGGCGACATACTGGTCCCAGAGCGGCCGGTTCAGGCCGAGCTGCTCGCGCAGCTCCTCGACCAGCGCGGCATCGGGCGCGGCACCGCCGGTGGAGAGCAGCAGCTCCGCCGGGTCACCCGGCACCAGGTGCAGCGACAGGAAGACGATCGTCGCGATCACCCAGAGCAGGATCAGGGAAACCGCGACCCGCCGCGCGACGAACAGCATCAGGCGCGGATCGTCGTGAGTTCCAGCATCTGGCCCGAGGAGGTGCTGAGCGATCCGGGCAGGTTGCGGAAGCCGCCGACGCGCCGATCGAAGCCATAGCCCTGGGCGCGCCAGGCCAGCGCCACCACCGGCGCCTCCTCGATCGCGGCGCGCTGGAATTCCTTGTAGATCTCGACGCGGCGCGCCAGGTCGAATTCCGCGCGGCCGCGCGCCAGCGCATCCACCGTGCGCGGCGCCTGCACGCCGAAGGATCGGCCATGCGTCGGCGAGAGCGAGGTGTCGTAGACCACCGTGAGCCCGTCCGGATCGTTGAAATCGGCCGAGACGCCGTGCACTGCGATTTCATACTGGCCGCGCGTGCCGAGCTGCACGCGCGTCGACCAATCGACCAGCCGCAATTCGGCGCGGATGCCTACGGCCGTGAGGAATTGCTGCGCCACCTCGGCGGTGTCCTTGTGCATGCCGAACTGGCTGGTCGCCAGCAGCACCGTGTCGAAGCCGTTCGGGTAGCCGGCTTCGCGCAGCAGGGCGCGGGCGCGGTCGGGGTCATAGGCAAGGCCACGCGCCAGCACGGGATCATGGAAGGGGGTGGAAGGGTCGATCGGCACGCCCTCGACCGGCGTGCCGCGGCCCGAGAAGGCGACGCGGATGATATCCTCCCGCCGCACCGCATGCGCGCAGGCGCGGCGCACCAGCGGGTTGTTGAAGGGCGGCCGCGTGCCGTTGAAGACGAAATCCATGAAGGGGCCATTCTGCTGGTCCAGCGTCAGGCGCGGATCCGCCTCCACCGCCGCCATCCCGGACCAGGGGACATATTCGATCATGTCCATGTCGCCCGATTGCAGGGCGGCCAGGCGCAGATTTTCGTCGGCATAGACCACCAGGCGGATGCGCGGCGTGCGCGGCATGCCCGGCATCCAGTAGTTGGGCTGCGCCTCCACCTCGATGAAGGTGCCGCGTTCCTGGCTGGCGATCCGATAGGGGCCGGCGCCGACCGGGTCATTCACGTCGGGCGAGCCATGCCAGCCGATCGGCATATTGTAGTTGGCGAACCAGAGCGGCACGGTCACCAGCGGCTCATGCATCACCATGCGCACGGTGTGCGGATCGGGCGTCTCGACGCGGGCGATGCGGCGCATCTGCGCGGCGTAATAGGCGGTGGAACGCTCACCCGCGATCTGCTCGACCGTCCAGGCCACATCGCGCGCGGTCACGGGCTGGCCATTGGCGAAGCGCGCCTCGGGCCGCAGGCGGAACACCCAGGCGCCCTGTTCGTCCAGCCGCCAATCGCGCGCCAGCTCGCCTTCAAGATTACCATCGACGGTGAAGCGCGTCAGCCGACGGTGCAGCATCATCTTCAGCGTGCCGGCCGATGCGCCGGTGGAGACCCAGGGCCGCAGGTTGGGCGGCCAGGCCGAAAGCCCGTAGCGCAGCAGCCGAGGGGCCGGCTGCGCCCCTGCCCCGCGCGGCAGCGACAGCGTCGCCATCGCGCCGAAGCTGCCGAGGATCGTCGCGCGGCGTGTCGCGATCATGGGAAGCCCTCCGTTCCAGCCTGCCTGTCGGGTCAGTGTGCGCGCCGGGTTCGTCGCGCGTCAACGCGGCATTGCTAGAGCCTGATCGCCTTTGGTGGAATCACCAAAGGCGTGAATCAGCCTCTCAGCAAAGGCTAGAGCGTGATTAACCTTCGTTGATCACGCTCTAAAGTCCGGCCAGCACCTTGGCCGAAGCGCCGCTGATCGCGCCGAGCTTCTCGCCCGCCGCCACGCGCGCCTGGGTGCCGAGCCCCCTCTCCTGCCGCGCGATCGCCGCGCGCGCCTCGGCCTCGGCCTCCTCGGGCGGCAACACCAGCACGCCGCTTTCGTCGCACAGCACCGCATCGCCCGGGCACACGACGGCGCCGCCGATGGCGACCGGCACATTGAGCCGCCCGCCCAGATCGTAGATGCGCGTGGTGATCGGCGCGATGCCACGGCCCCAGAGCGGGAAGGCGGAGGCCTCAACCTCCTCAAGGTCGGTGCAGGGCCCATCCACCACGCCGGCCTTGGCCCCCGCCGCCTTGGCCGCGATGGTCACGCCGCCACCCCAGCAGGCGTGGCGCGTATCCCCCAGCCGGTCCACCACCAGCACGTCGCCCGGCCGCAGCAGGCCCAGCGCATGGTGCAGGATGGTGCTGTCGGGCCCCGGGATCTGCACCGTCACGGCCGTGCCCGCCACGCGCCGGCCGCGCAGCAGCGCGCGCACCTCGCGATCCACGAAGCCCCAATGGCGCCAATGGCCGATCGTCGCCGTTTCGGTCAGTTCGAGCAGCGCGACCACCTCGGCGCTGAGCGGCACCGGCATCGGGCCGACATGATACTTCGCCATCGCGGATCAGTCCTTCGACAGGGTTCGGGAAAAGCCCGCAATCCGCTCCACCAGCAGGATGATGGAAAGCGCGATCACGATCAGCACCATCGACAGCGCCGCCACCAGCGGGTCGGACCGGTTGTCAGCGTAGCGGAACAGCTCGACCGGTAGCGTCGTCAGCCGCGGGCCGACCAGGAACAGCGAGATCACCGTCTCATCGAAGCTGATCAGGAAGGCCAGCGCGGCGGAGGCGATCACGCCGGGCGCCGCCAGCGGCAGGGTGATGCGCAGCGCGGCGCGCAGCGGGCTGGCGCCGAGCGTGCGCCCCGCCGCCTCCAGCTCCGGCGGTACGGCGGCGATGGCGGTGATCATGATGCGCACCGCGAAGGGCACGGCGATGGTGCAATGGGCCAGCGCCAGCCCCGGCCAGGTCGCCACCAGCTTGAGCGGCTGCAGCGCCAGCAGGAGCGCGAGCCCGATGACCAGCGAGGGCAGCAGCAGCGGCCCCAGCAGGATGCCCGACAGGATGCGTCGTCCCGGGAACTCCAGCCGGGCGATCGCATAGGCCGCCGGCACGCCGACCAGCAGCGCGATCCCGGCCACGATCGCGGCCAGGATGGCCGAGGTGACCAGCGCCGAGAGGATGGCCTGGTTGCCGATCAGCGCCTCATACCAGCGCAGCGACAGGCCCGGCGGCGGGAAGGACAGATACTGCCCGGAGGAGAAGGACACCACGCCCACCACGAAGGCCGGCGCCAGCAGCAGCAGGAAGCCGAAGCCGGCTGCCGTCCACAGGATTGGTCCCGGCCGGCGGGGCCCGGCGCGGCTCATCGGCGCACCGCCGATCGCAGCAGCATCAGAACACCCAGCGCCGCCAGCAGCAGCATGGCCATCGCCGCCGCCGCCGGCCAATCCACCGTCTCCAGCGCGAGGTCGTAGATCTCGGTCGCCACCACGAACACCCGGCCGCCGCCCATCAGCCGTGGCGTGACGAAGGCGGAAATGCCCAGCACCGCGGTCAGCGCGAAGGCCGCGACCAGGGCGGGCATGGCGAGCGGCAAGGTGACCCGCAGGAAGGTGCGCACCCGCCCCGCACCCAGCGTGGCCGCTGCCTCGTCCAGGCGTGGGTCCAGCCGCCCGAGCCCGGCCAGCAGCACCAGCACGGCATAGGGCATCAGGCTCTCGGTCAGGCCGATCCGCACGCCGGTCCAATTGTTGATCAGCCGCTGTTCCGGCAGGCCCGCCAGCGCGAGCAGCGCGTTGACCATGCCGAAATCGCCCAGGATGGACAGCCAGCCGATCAGCCGCGCCGTGCCCGAGACCATCAGCGGCGCGATGGCGGCCAGGGCCAACGGCCCGCGCCAGGCCGGCGGCGCGGCCCGCACCGCGAGCGCCACGGGCAGCGCGAACAGGGTCGCCGCCAGCGCGCAGCCCCCCGCCATCAGCCCAGTGTCGAGCGCCAGCTGCGCCGTGAATTCATCACCCAGCAGCCGGGCATAGGTGGCGGCGGTGATGTCGGGCTGCATCGCCCCGCCCTCATCGGTGCGGTTCAGGCTGATGCGGAACAACAGCGCCACGGGCAGCAGGAAGCCCAGGCTGATCACCAGGAAGGCCGGCGCCGCGAGCAGCCAGCCCCTCATGCGGCGAAAACCCGCAACGCGTCGGGTGGCAGCGTCGCCATCAGCCGGTCGCCGGGGCGATGGCCGGCCGCGGCGGGCAGTTCGGCCAGCAAGGTGCCGAGCGGCGTGGCCAGGGTGAGCAGCGCGGTCGCGCCCTCATAGGTGCGCAGCGTGACCTCGGCCGGGATGTCGCCCGCCGGCCCAAGCTGCACGCGGTGCGGGCGCACGAAGATCTGGGCGGGGCCGGGCGGCGGCGTCTCGGCGGCCATCAACAGCGTCTCGCCCACGCGCACGCGGCCCGGCGCCTCGATGGTGCCGGCAAAGGCACTGGAGCGGCCGACGAAGCGGGCGACGAAGGGCGTGGCCGGGCGTTCGAAAAGCTCCTCCGGGGGGCCGATCTGCTCCAGCCGGCCCTGGTCCATCACCGCCACCAGATCGGCCAGCGCCAGCGCTTCGGCCTGGTCATGCGTGACGAAGACGGCGGTTGTGCCGAGGCGGCGTTGCAGCGCGCGGATTTCCTCGCGCACGCCATCGCGAAGCTGGGCGTCGAGCGCGGAGAGCGGCTCGTCCAGCAGCAGAAGGTCCGGGCGGATGGCCAGCGCGCGGGCCAGCGCCACGCGCTGCTGCTGGCCGCCCGACAATTGCCGCGGCTTGCGCGCGGCAAGGTCGGCCAGGCCCACCATCGCCAGCGCCTCGGCCACGCGCGCCACGCGGTCGCGCCGCGCCATGCCGCGGGACTCGAGGCCGAAGCCGACATTGGCGGCGGCGCTCATATGCGGGAATAGCGCGTAGGATTGGAACACGACACCCATGTTCCGCGCTTCCGGCGGCTGGTCCGTCACGTCGCGCCCGGCGACCAGGACGCGGCCGGCATCGGCACGTTCAAGCCCCGCGATCAGGCGCAGCGTGGTGGTCTTGCCGCAGCCCGACGGGCCGAGCAGCGCCAGCAGCGCGCCGCGCGGCACGTCGAGCGTCAGCCGATCGACCGCCGGCGGGGCCGCGCCGAAGCGCCGCGTCAGCCCCGCCAGTGCAAGATGCGCGCTCAGCGTCCCGACGCCGCGATCACCTCGCGGCGCCAGCGCTGGTTCCAGGCTTCGCGGATGGTCACCATCTCCGCCCAATCCACCGGGATGACGCGCTGGCGGAATTGCGGGGCGAGCGCGGTGCGGTTCATCGCCGCCTCGCTGACCACCGCGCGCTCATTCGTCGGGCCGTAGAACATGCGTTCGGTGAAGGCGGCCTGGACGGGCGCCGAGAGGGCGTGGCGGACGAATTCCGCGGCGCGCGGGCGGTTCGGGCCGCGCGCCACGATGTTGATCGTGTTGATCTGGAAGGCCGTGCCCTCGATCGGCATCACCACGCCGATGCGGCCCTGGCTCTGGTCCTGATAGAGCTGCGCGCGGGCGTTCCAGCCGGTGGCGAAGCGCACCTGGTCGGCCAGGATCATGGTGTAGCCATCGGGGGTGGGGTTGAAGGTCTGGGCGTTCTGGCCGAGCTGGCGCAGCGTCGGCATGGCGGCGCCGATGTCGCGCCAATTGCCCGAGCCGGCATGGGCCAGGATGGCCGTCATCGCCAGGCCCTGGATGTTCGGCGGCGCGGCCAGCGCCACGCGGCCGCGATGCGCGGGGTCGGTCAGCGCGGCGAAGCCGGCCGGCGGCGTCGGCACGGCGCGCGTGTCATAGACCATCACCAGATGGTCGAAGGTCACGGCCGGGCCGCATTCGCCGCCCGCCTCACGCGCCAGCGGCGCCAGTTCGGCGAAGACCGGGAAGTCGGCGGGCGACAGGCGCTCCACCAGGCCCTCGGCGCAGGCGATGCGTGCCGTGGTGATATCCATGATCACAACGTCGATCTGCGGATCGGCGCGCTGGGCGCGCAGCGTGCCGAGCATCTGCGCGCTGGTGCCGCCATCCACATACTGCACGCCGCCAAAGGGGGCTGCGACGACCGCCGTGTAATTGTCGCGGAAGATGGCGGCATAGGCCATCAGCGTCATCGGCCGCTGCGCCTCGGCCGGCGCGGAGAGGATGAGGGCAAGTGCAAGCGCGATGACGGATCTCATGGGGGCCTCCTGGGCGCGTGCTGTCCGGGCGAGGCTATCTGCTGCCCAGACCCACCGCAACATGCCCGACCCCGCCAAACTGGCCCTGATCGAGGTCATCGCCGCCGCGTTGCACGCCACGTCCAGGCTGCATGATGCGACCGGGCGTGATCGCCCCGTCGCCGTCAGGCCCGGCAGGAGGGTGCCTCGTCGCGCCGCATCGCCGCAAGGGCGGCCATGGAGCCGGTGCGAACCAACTCGCCCAGCTGCCGCGCGAAAAGCTCCGCTTCGGCGCGCGCCGCGCCACCCATGGCGGCCGCACGCAGCAGGCTGTGGATCATCCCCTTCGCGAGGCCATCATGGACCGGCACGCCAGCCTGCCGCAGCGCCGCTGAGAGCGCGTCACCCTGCGGCCGGAGCGGGTCATGCTCCGCCAGGTGCAGGAGCGTCGGCGGCAGCCCGGCCAGGCGCGCGCCATCCAGCGGAAAGGCCTCGGCGCAGGGGCGCGGCGTGGCGCCGAGATAGGCGTCGATATAGGCGGCGATGTCGCCTGGATTGACCACCGGATCATCCCCATGCGTGGCGATCCAGGCCGGGCCGGTCTCCGAGCCGAGCGGCCCGGGGCACAGCAGCCCCAGCGCCGCGATGGGCGGCCCGCCGCGGTCCCGCACGGCGATGGCGGCAGATACGGCCAGCGTGGCCCCCGCACTCTCCCCCGCCAGCGCAAACCGCTTCGCGCCGCCAGGACCGGCGGCGTCGAGCCAATCCAGTGCCAGAACCACATCATCCAGCGCCGCCGGATGGGGATTTTCGGGCGCGCGCCGATAGTGCAGCAGGGCCAGCTGAAGGCCGGCCCAGGCGGCGATGTTGGCCGCCACGGCGTGATAGGAGGCGATGCTGCCCGTCACGAAGCCGCCGCCATGCAGATAGAGGATGGTGGCGAAGGTCGCGTCGGGCCCGGCCGGACGATAGAGGCGGAGCGCCACTTCCCGTCCCGGGGCCGCCAGGAAGACGTCGCGGATGCTGATCCCCGGCGGAACCGGCAGGTCGAAGCGCTCGGCGTAGACCTCAAAGCGATCACGCCGCGCCGCCGGATCGCGGCTTTGCGGCATGTCGGCCATGCGGGTGCGGAGCGCGGTCATGAACGCCGCGATGCCCGCCGCGTAGATGGGGGGCGTCGTCACTCGATGCGCGCGCCGGTGGCGCGGACAATCGGCGCCCAGCGCGCCACCTCGGCCCGGACGAAGTCGGCCGTGCCGGCGGGCGTGGTGGTGCTGATCGGGATCAGCCCCATCGCATCCGCCCGCGCCCGCATGGCGGGTTCGGCCATCACCTCATTGATCGCGGCGTTCAGGCGCGCGACGACCGCGGCCGGGGTTCCTGCCGGCGCGAACACGATGTTCCAGGTGTAGGAGAGGTAGCCGGGCAGCCCGGCTTCGGTCAGCGTCGGAAGGTCGGGCAGTTGCGGCGCGCGGTCGGCCGAGGCGACGCCGATGGCGCGCAGCGTGCCCGCGCGGATGTGCGGCAGCGTCGTGGACAAGGCGTCGAAGAACACATGGATGCGGCCGCCGATCACGTCCTGCAGCGCCGGCCCCGACCCGCGATAGGGAACATGCTCGATCTGCACGCCCGCCGCCTGGGCGAACATCGCGCCGGAGACGTGGTTGGAGGAGCCGTTCCCCGCCGAGCCATAGGCGTAGCGGTTCGGCGCGGCGCGCAGCAGCGCGAGGAGATCGCCGAGGTTCTGCACCGGCAACGTGGCCGGCACGACCAGGATCTGGGGCACATCCACCATCCGCACGATCGGCGTGAAGTCGCGGATCGGGTCGAAGGGAAGCGAGGGGTAGAGCGCAAGGTTGAAGGCATGGGTGGAGACGGTGCCAACCAGCAGCGTGTAGCCATCCGGTGGGCTCTTGGCCGCCAGGTCGGCACCGATATTGCCACCGGCGCCGCCGCGATTGTCCACCACCACCTGCTGCCCGAGGATCTCGCCGAGCCGCTGCGCCACGATGCGCGCAAAGACATCCGTGGGGCCGCCGGCGGCGAAGGGGACGATCAGGCGCAATGGCCGGGTGGGAAAGGCTGGCTGCGCGGCCGCCCGGGCGGCGCAGGTGATCGCGGCCGCAGCCGCGATGATGGAACGCCGCTTCATCATGTCGCTTCCCCTACCCTGACCCTTGTTGGACCATGGTCGCCAACCACACGCCAACCCGCAGCGGCAGGTCAAGAGGGGATGTCGGCATGGGAACCGCAGCCTGCCCGGCGGCAGGGCGGCCCCGTCGGCTATGCCAGGCTGAAGGCCTCGTTGATCGCGCTTTTCACGCCACCCCCCATCTGCGGGCCGCCGCCGGCGACATAGACCCCGTCGCCGATCACCACGGCGCCCATGCCGTGGCGCGGCGTCATCATCGGGGCGTAGGATTCCCAGCTGTTGGTGGCCGGGTTGAAGGCTTCATTCTGGCCATAGACGCGGTTGGTCCCCTCACCGCCCATGCAGAAGATCCGGTCGCGGTACCAGACGCAGCCATGGCCGGACCGGGCGGTCGGAATCGGCGGCCGGAACGTCCAGGCATCGGTGCGCGGATCGTAGCTGTGGTGCAGGTTCGAATTGGTGTGGAAGGTATCCACCCGCCCGGCGATCAGGTGGATGACGCCGGCCACCGTCACGATGCCCGCATGATCGCGGCCGAGCGGCATCGGCTGGCGGCGGCTGTAGCGGTCGGTGCGCGGATCATAGACAAGGTGCCAGTCGATCGAGCGCCGATTGTCGGAACCGATGGCGCCGCCGATGATGTGGATATTCTCGCCCAGCGCGATGCAGGCCATGGCGCCGCAGGCCTCCGGCAGGCGGCGCAGCGTGTGCCAGCGCCCGCCATCGAAGGCATAGGCGCCGTCATGCGGGGTGCGGTTCTGCTCCAGGAAGCCGCCGAAGGCGTAGAGCCGTTCGCCATGCGTGGCGACGCCGACATGGTTCGCGCCACGCGGCACCTGCGCCAGTTCCGCCCAACTGTCGGTGCGCGGGTCATAGGCGTGGTGGTAGGGCCGATCCACGCGCTGTTCGGCATAGCCGCCGACCAGATGCATGCGCCCGCGATACTCGACAGCCCAGGCCATCTCGGTTCGCGGTACGGGCAGCGGCGCCAGCGCCCGCCAGGCGCCCTGCCGCGCCGCCTTCGGCGCCGGGCTGTCGGTGACCGCATGGGCGTGGTGCAGGTCCGGCAGATCGACGCGGCCGGCCTGGTTCAGCCGCTCGAACTGGCCGGCATGATGCGCATGGATGTTCCCCTGCGCCAGGGCCGAGCCGGCGCCGAGGCTGAGCCCGGCTGCGAGCATGTTGCGGCGGTTCAACAGCATCCTGGTGATCTCCGAGGCCGAGCCGCTTGTTTATCGCAGCGGCATATTCCAGGGGCAAGCATTTCGCGGGCGGCTGTCGGCCTTCATCATTCGCCGGAAATCCTCGGCGACGATGAGCCCTTCCGGCGATGGCGGCGCAGGATCGACCAGGTCGCGCCGCTGGAAGGCTGGATGCCGCAGCGCAGCATCCGACGCCCGCCGCGAATCGAGCACGCGAACGCATCACCATGTGCCGCCGGCACGGTCGCATGCCTTGTGCATTCGCAGACCGCACAGAGACCATTCCTTGATTGATTCCGAAGCGCCACCCCCCTAAACGCAGCCAGTGGGCCGAAAAGAGCCCATCTGGAGAGAGAAACGCCACCATGACCCCATTCAAGCCGCTTGCCCGGCGCACCGCGCTCGGGCTGCTCGCATCGCCGTTCGTGATCGCCGGCGCCCAGGCGCAGGCCCGCGCCCGCGACATCGTCTTCGTCCAGCCGAACCCCTCGGCGATCAACTCGTTCCAGGTGCACGTCGCCACCGGCGAGGGCTATTTCCGCGCCGAAGGGCTTAATGTGCGCACCGAGTCGGTCGATGGCTCCGGGCCGGTGCTGCAGGCGATGGCGGCCGGCCGCGCGGCGATCGGCCGGCCGGGTCCGGCACCGGTGATGCGGGCGCGGGCACGCAATGTGGACGTGGTGTTCATCTACAACGCCCTGCCGCGCAGCTCCTTCGGCATCCTGGTCCGGCGCGACAACCCCGCGCAGACGGCGCAGGACCTGCGCGGGCGGGTGATCGGCATCGGCTCGCGGGACGGCGCCGAGGTGGGCTTCGCCCGCGCCATCCTGACGGATGCCGGCATGCAGGAGAACCGCGACTACACGCTGCTGCCGGTCGGCGATGGCGGGCCGGCCGCCGCAGGCTTCCTGCGCAATGACATCCAGGCCTATGTCGGCGCGGCATCAGACGCGGCGATCCTGAACTTCCGCGGCCTGCCGGTGCGCGACATCACGCCGCCCAAGTTCCAGCTGTTCTTCGGCAATGGCTACGCCGCCATGGGGCCCTTCATCAACGAGAACCCCCAGGTGATCGAGGGCTTCGGCCGCGCCCTGGTGCGCGCCAGCCGCTTCGCGGCGGATGCCGCGAACCGCGATCGCGTGATGCGCCACCTGGCCGTGGCCAACCCGCAGGAGCTTGAGAACCGCGCCTTCGCCACCGCCCTGTTCGACGTGTTGCTCGGCAAGGCGCAGCCGATCGATCCCGCGCGCGGCTGGGGCTACCAGGATCCGGCCGCATGGGCCGCCTGGCAGCAGAGCCTGATCGAAAGCGGCGAGCTGACGGCCCCGCTGCCCGACCTCAGCGCCGCCTACACCAATCGGTTCATCGAGGCCTGGAACCGCACCTGATGAGCGTCGCGCGCCAAGCGCTCTCACCCGCCACCGTCGCCGCGCGGCCGGTCTACCAGCTGCGCGGCGTGAGCAAGACCTACGCCAAGCGCAACATCCAGGCGCTGGGCGCGGTGGACCTGACGCTGACCGAGGGCAGCTTCTGCTCGGTCATCGGCGCCTCGGGCTGCGGCAAGTCCACCCTGCTGAAGATCATGGCGGGCCTGGCCCCGCCATCCGCGGGCAGCGTCATGCTGGAAGGCAAGCCCGTGGTCGGCCCCCGTCGCGACATCGGCATGATGTTCCAGCAGGCGACGCTGTTCCCCTGGCGCACCACGATCGAGAATATCGTGCTGCCCATCGAGATCCGCGACGGCAAGCAGGCGGCGCGCGCCAAGCATGATGAGGCGCGACGCCTGCTGGAACTGGTCGGGCTGAAGGGGTTCGAGGGGGTCTACCCTTCGGAACTCTCGGGCGGCATGGCGCAGCGTGCGGCGATCTGCCGCATGCTGATCACCGAGCCGGCGGTGCTGCTGCTGGACGAACCGTTCAGCGCGCTGGATGAACTGACCCGCGAATACATGAACATGGAGCTCCAGCGCATCTGCCTGGAGCGCAACGCGACGGCCTTCCTGGTCACCCACTCGATTCCCGAGGCGGTGATCCTGTCGGACGTCGTGCATGTGATGTCGCCGCGCCCGGGCCGCTTCGTGGAGTCGATCGAGATCGACCTGCCACGGCCGCGGACGCTCGACATGATCACCACGCCGCGCTTCGGGGCGCTGGTGGACCGCATTCGTGCACGGCTCGACAAAGGGTCCTTCCTGTGAGCGACACCGCCGCTGACCCACCCTCCACCGTCTGGGTGGAGAAGACATCCTGGTACGATCGCGTGCCGCGCTGGGTCTCGATGCTGGCGATCTTCGTGCTGGCCGTCAGCATCTGGGAGGCGGTGCATGTGAGCGGCCTCGTCTCCGGCATCATCCTGCCCTCGCCGGCCGAGACATGGCGCAACATCGTCTTTGTCGGCAGCAATCTGCTGGCCGGCGGCTACATGCTGACGGCGCTGTGGATCACCATCCAGGAAGTGGCCTATGCTTTCGTGCTGGCGACGCTGATCGGCTTCACGCTGGGCGTGGTGGTGGGCGAGACCACCTTCGGCGAGCGCGCCATCATGCCCTACCTGGTCGCGATCGACACCATGCCGAAGGTCGCCTTCGCCCCCCTGTTCATCGCCTGGCTCGGCTTCGGGCTTGAGAGCAAGGTGGCGCTCGCCACCTTCATCGCGACCTTCCCGATCGTGGTCGGGACGGCGGCCGGCCTGCACGCGGCGGATGAGAATGCGCGCATGCTGTTCCGCACCATGGGGGCAAGCCGCTGGCAGACCCTGGTGAAGATGAAGCTGCCGACCGGCATGCCGCAATTCTTCACCGGCCTGAAGATCGCCTCGGTCGGCGTCATGGCCGGCGCCATCACCGGCGAATTCCTGGGCGGCGGCAAGGGCTTTGGCGAGCTGATCCGCATCGCCTCGACCAACCTCGACACGGCGCGGGTCTTCGCGCTGATCGTCTATCTCAGCTTCGTCGGGCTGGCCTGCTTCGGCCTTGTCGTGTTCCTGCAGCGACGGCTGATCTTCTGGCAGCGTTCCAGCGCGGCCAGCGCCTCGATGTGATCGGCGCGCCCCGCCCATCGCGGGGCGCAGCTTCACACGCCATCGGGCGCGGCGGGGGGCGCGCCAACCCCGTCAGCAGGCGCGTGCCGGCGGTGCCAGAAGTGCCGGCAAGGCCGCCAGGCTCCGGATTTCATGGTCCGGCGCCCCAGGCAGCCTTTCGCGCCGCTGCCCATAGCGATTGCACCACAGGACGCGCATGCCGAATGCCGAGGCCGCGTGCGCATCCCATGCGTTGGACGACAGGAAGGCCACCGCATCGGCCGCGATCCCCAGCCGATCCAGCGCCCGCTGATAGACGCGCTGGTCCGGCTTGAAGCTGCCGACCTCATCCACCGAGATCACGGCATCGAAGGCATCGGCAAGCCCGGCGCCCGCCACCGCGCTTGCCAGCATGTCGGGCGAGCCGTTCGACAGGATGGCGGTGGCGAAGCCCGCTTCGCGCAGCGTGCGGAGCACGCCGGGCACTTCGGGGAAGGTGCCGAGCGTGCGGTACAGATCCATCAGCCGGTCGCGCAGCGGCCCCTCGGCGGGCAGGCCGAGGGTCTCCAGCGCGAAGTCCAGCGCCTCCCCGGTGACCTGCCAGAAGGGCACGTAGCGGCCCTGCAGCCCGCGCAGCCAGGAATATTGCAGCTGCTTGTCGCGCCACAGCGCGGTCAGCGGACCCGCCTTGTCGCCCAGCATGTCGGCGCAGCCGGCCGCCGCCGACGCGAAGTCGAACAGCGTGCCATAGGCGTCGAAGACGCAGGCGCGGATGCCGGTCAGCATCCTGCGATCAGGCCAGGGTGCCGCGGATCGGGTAGTTCATCTCCTGGATGCGCTTCGCGCCGCGGGCGATGCCGGCCAGGTCGGGGCGCGCGAAGGGCGCGTTCGAGATGTCGATCAACTGCACCTGCCCCGCCGGGTTGATCAGGAACAGGCCGGGCTCCGAAAAGGGCCGGTCCGTCTCCTGCGGCGAGCGCGGGTTCGAGACATAGAGGCCGAGCGCCTGCATCTGCGCGACGGTCAGGCCGAAGCCGAGCGGAAAGCGCCAGCCGAATTCGGCATGGTCGGCCGCCGCCTTCTCCTGCGGGTCGGCGGAGACGGCCATCACGGCGACGCCGGCCGCCGTGAACTCCTCCATCAGCTTGTCGAGCGTGCCGAGATAGGGCTTGCACAGCGGGCAGTGCTTGCCGCGATAGACGATCATCAAGCGCCAGCCTTCCATCGCGGCCGGCGCAATCTCGCCGCCGCCGAGGCGCGGCACGGTGATGGTCGGGAAAGCCGCGCCGGCGGCAAGCTTCATGGTGTGGGTCATGATCGGGATCTCCAGGCTGCGGGGCCGTATCAGGCGGGCGGATAGTTGGAGGGGAACAGCGCGCGGCGGCTCTGCTCGTCCGCATCCTTCTTGAAGGCGTGGTCCTTCCCGACCGCGCGGGCCCGCACCACCGCCGGGCGCGCATCGATCGCCTGGAACCAGCGCTTGATGTTCGGGAAGGCGGCCAGCGGATCGGCCTCGCCCTTCAGCACGCGGGCCGCGCGATCGATCCAGCCCCAGGCCGACATGTCGGCGATGGTGTAGCTGTCGCCCACAATGAAGCTGCGGCCGCCCAGATGCTCGTCCAGCACCTGATAGTGCCGCTCCACCTCGCGGCGATAGCGGTTGCGCGCATAGTCCAGCCCCTCGGGCGCGGCCCATTGGAAATGCACCGCCTGGCCCGAGAAGGGGCCAAGGCCCGTCGCGATGAAGAACAGCCAGGACAACAACTCCGGCCGATCGGCCGGCGTGCCGAGGAACTGCCCGGTCTTGTCGGCCAGGTAGATCAGGATCGCGCTGCTGTCGAAGATGCGGGCCTCGGTGCCGCCAGGCCCGTCGGTATCGACGATCGCGGGCACCTTGCCGTTGGGGTTGATCGCGCGGAAGGCGGGCGCGTGCTGCTCGCCCTTCATCGTGTCGACCGGCACGACCTCATAGGCAAGGCCGGCTTCCTCCAGGAACAGCGCGATCTTCGCGGGGTTCGGCGTCGGGTGGAAGTAGAAGCGGATCATGCGGGCGGCTCCAATGTCAGGGGTGGCGAAAATCGTCGGGCGGATCGAGCAGCGCCAGCGCCTGGCGCGCCGCGCCGCGCAGAAGCGCGGGCTCGGGCTTGCTGCGGGCCAGCACGCGCAGGCCCATCACGGTGGTCAGCAGCAGCCGCGCCAGGTCGCGCGCGCGCCGCGCCGCGGCAATGCTGCCATCGGCCTGCCCGGCCAGCACGCTGCGGTGAAAGAAGCCTTCCAGCTCCCCCAGCCGCGCGGCGATCACCGCGCCGACCTCCGCATCATGCGGCGCGACCTCAAGGGCCGAATTCACCAGCAGGCAGCCGCGCGGATCGCTGAGGGACCGCGCCACAACCTCGTTCAGAAAAGCCTCGATGGCTGCGCGCGGCGCCTGCTTCGCCTCCAGCCGCTCGATCCGTTCGCGCATGTTGCGATCCAGGTAGCGATCGAGACAGCGCGCGAACAGCGCGTGCTTGCTGCCGAAGGCGTTGTAGAGGCTGGCCGGCACAAGCCCCATCGCCTCCCCAAGGTCGCGCACCGACGTCGCGGCATACCCCTGTCGCCAGAAGCGATCGGTGGCCGCATCGAGGACGGCGGTTTCGTCGAACTCACGGGCGCGTGCCATGCGCGGCGGGACTCCATTCTAGAGCGAACGATATAGAATAGCCCGCGTCGCCGGCAAGCGCGAAATCGCGCGCGGGCCGGTTGACGCGCTCTGGACGTCGCCCCCACCCTCTCGCCGCCGATCGGCTGGGTCGGCATCATCGCAGGCCAGACGCGGGAAGATGCTCGAAGACCTTGCCGCCCACGGCGCCTGGACCCTCGTCGCCCTCGGCCTCGGCGGCGTGGCGATCGGCCTGGTCGGCGGACTGCTCGGCATCGGCGGGGGCGTCATCGCCGTGCCGCTGCTGCTCGAGCTGTTCGCGCCGACCGTTTCGTCGGATGCCGGCCGGGCGGCGCTGGCGATCGGCACGGGTCAGGCGGCCATCCTGCTCTCGGCCATGGCCGCCGCCATCGCGCATGGCAAGGCCGGCACCATCGAAGGCAGCATCGTGCGCGCCTGGATGCCCGGCATCCTCGGCGGGGGCTTGATCGGGCTTGCGCTGGTGCCGCTGATCCCGGCGTCAGTGGCGGTGGCCACCTTCGCGTCGGTGATGATCCTGCTCGGGGTCCAGATGATGGCGGGCGCGCGCGGCGTGCTGGCGGCGTCGATCCCCAAGCCGCCGCTTGGCTGGCTGCCGCCGGCGTTGATCGGCGCCCTCTCCGCCGGGCTTGGCATCGGCGCTGGAACCTTGAGCGGGCCCGTGCTCGGCCTGTTCAACACGCCCCTCAACCGGGCCGTGGGCGCCGGTGCCGTGTTCAACCTGGCCGTGGCACTGCCCGCGACGCTGGGCTTCATGGTGCTGGGATATGGCCAGCCAGGGCTGCCGCCGGACGCGGTAGGCCATGTCAGCCTGCGCGCCGCCGCGCTGCTTGGCCTGCCCGCCATCATCGTGGCGCCGCTGGCCGCACGGCTTTCGGCGCGCCTGCCGGTCGCCCTGCTGCGACGCCTGTTCGCGGTATGCCTGTTCCTGATCGCGGCGCGCATCCTGTGGCGCGAGGGTATCCTCGGCTGATCCGCGCCGCGGTCTCGGCCAGACGCAAGGCAAGCGCGGTGATCAGCCGGCCGCGCGGCTGGCGGCCAGGCCCTCCAGGATCCCCGCCATGCGCGCCTGCGCCTCGGCCTGCAGGGACGCGAACAGGCTGTTGCCATGCGCGTCGATCCCGACAGTCACGGGCCCGAGCCCTTCCACTGCCAGCCGCACCAGCCGGTAATGCGCGACCAGGTCCGGATAGGCCACCTCCCGCACCGCCGTGATGGCGGATGAATGCAGCGGCGCCCCGCCGCCGAGGAAGGAGAGATAGACGCACCCCACCTCCGCCATGGCCGCAACGCTGGCCGAGTCCAGGCCACCCTTCCCCCCCACCGCGGTCAACCCGAAATGCCGGATCAGGCGCGGCATGTGCGGGTTGAAGCGCGTGCTGGTGGTGGGGTTCATGTAGAGGATCTCAAGCCCCCCCGCCGGCGTGTCCTGCGAGTAGGAGCCAAGGTGGAACAGCGATGCGCCTTGGAGGGGAATCGGCGGATCGCGGCCTTCCTCCACGCAGGCGACAAGGCGTTGCACCGTGGGCAGGCCCGCGGTGATGATGATCTCGCCATCCAGCAGGATCATGTCGCCGGCACGCAGGCTGCGCGCATCCGCGCGCGACAGGGGGAAGCCGAGCCGCCTCATTCCATGCGCTCCACGCTGCCATCGGCGTGCAGGCGCGCGCGGGTGCGGCGGTTGATCCAGCAATTGAAGCAGACGGCGACCGGCGTGTAGCCATGGCCCGCGGCATAATCCACATGCACCGCGAGTGCCGTGGTGTCGCCACCCGTGCCCATGGGGCCGAAGCCGGTGGCGTTCACCGCGCGCAGCAGACGCGCCTCCATCGCCGCCAGCACGGGCTCGGGATTGCTGCTGCCAACCGCGCGCATGGTCGCCTTGCTGGCGATCCGCGCCGCCACGTCGAAGCTGCCGCCGATGCCCACGCCGATGATCACCGGCGGGCAATGCTGCGAGCCCGCCTGCAGCACCACCTTCGTCACATATTCCTCGATCTGCGCCAGGCTCGGGAAGGAGAAGGTCTCGAGCGCGGCCCAGCGGCCGGAGCCCAGCGCCTTGGGCTGGCACAGAATCTCCACCCAATCCGCGCCACCCGCCACATCCCAGGTGACCAGCGGCATGTCGCGGCCCCGGTAGCCGCGCTCATTGGTCAGCGGGTTGGTCACATGCTTCAGCAGGGGCGGCTGGATGGTGGCGACAAGCTCGTCGAATCCGTCGCGGATGGCGGCCTTGATGTCGCCCTCCAGCCGCGCCGCCGTGCCGAGCGTGACGTGATAGACCGGCACGCCGGCATCGGAGCAGATGAAACGGTCCTCTGCCTCGGCGCGCTGCGCGCTGCCCAGCATCATCTTCAGCACCTGCTGCGCGCCGTGGTTCGTCTCGGCTTCCAGTGCGCGGCGCAGGCCGAGCTTGGTGTCCTCGGGCACGCGCCGCAGCGACCAGTCGTAGAGCTGGGCGGAGAGGCGCTTCACGGCCTCATAGGTGATCGGCATCCTGGCGCTGCTTCCCTCAACCGGAACCCGCGCGCGGAAGACTGGACGAAGCCGCGCGACCCGTATAATCCATATAACTAACCTTTCAGTCCAAGCACAAGGCGGCGCGTCCGGATGGCCATCACGGGAATGATGAAGCTGCACTGGTCCCCCCGCTCGCCCTTCGTGCGCAAGGTCATGGTGGCGGCCCATGAGCTGGGCCTGGCCGATCGCATCCAGACGGTGCGCACCGTGGTCGCCATGGTGAAGCCCGCGCGCGACCTGCTGCCGGAAAACCCGCTCGGCAAGATCCCGACGCTGGTCACGGCGGATGGCACGATTCTCTACGACAGCCTCGTGATCATCGAGTATCTGGATCACTTGGCCGAGGCTGGGCAGCTGATCCCGCCGGCAGGCCCCGCGCGCTTCACCGAACTGCGCCGCCACGCGCTGGCCAACGGCTTCCTCGACATGCTGATCCTGTGGCGGAATGAGCGCGATCGCGCGCAGCCCAACCCCGCGCTGCTCGATGCCTTCGCGCTCAAGACCGAGGCGCTGCTGCCCGCGCTGGAGGCGGAGGCCCCTTCCCTGGCCGCCGCACCGCTCGGCCTTGCGCAGATCACCACGGCCATCATGGGGGCGTATCTGGATTTCCGCTTCCCCGATCTCGGCTGGCGCGCGCGCTGCCCGGCGCTGTCCGAATGGCAGCTTCGCTTCGCGGAGCGGCCATCCATGCTGGCCACCGCCATCGTGGACGCCTGACGCCATGCCCGGCCCCCTCGCGCATCTGCGCATCCTCGATCTCAGCCGCATCATGGCGGCACCCTGGGCCACGCAGATCCTGGCCGATCTCGGCGCCGACGTGATCAAGGTGGAACGCCCGGGGGTCGGCGACGATACGCGCGGCTGGGGCCCGCCCTTCCTCCAGGCCGCGGATGGCACGCCGACGCGCGAAGCCGGGTATTTCCTCGCGGTCAATCGCGGCAAGCGCTCCATCACCATCGACATGGCGAAGCCCGAGGGGCAGGCGTTGGTGCGCGACCTTGCCTTGCGAAGCGACGTGGTGGTGGAGAATTTCAAGGCCGGCGCCCTGGCCAGATACGGGCTGGACGCCGCCAGCCTGCGCGCCCTGAAGCCCAGCCTGATCTGCTGCTCGGTCACCGGCTTCGGCCAGGATGGGCCGCGCGCCGACCAGGCCGCCTATGATTTCATGATCCAGGCCATGGGCGGGCTGATGAGCCTGACCGGCGAGCGGGATGGCGCGCCGCAGAAGGTGGGCGTACCGATCGTGGACCTGATGACCGGCATGTACGCCGCCATCGCCATCCTGGCCGCCCACGCAAACCGGGAGCGCACCGGCGCGGGCGAGACCATCGACCTCGCCATGCTCGACGTGCAGGCCGCCTTTCTCGGCAACCAGGCGATGAACTGGCTGGTGGGGGCAAAAGTGCCGCACCGCGCGGGCAACCGCCATCCCAACATCCAGCCGCAGGATGTGTTCCCCGCCAGCGACGGGCATATCGTGCTGGCCGTCGGCAATGACGGGCAATTCGTGAAGCTGTGCGCGGCGATCGGCCGCGCTGATTGGGCGGCCGATCCGCGCTTCATCCGCAACGCCGATCGTGTGCGCAACGAGGCCGAACTGACGCCGCTGCTCGCCCAGCGCTTCCGCGACTTCACCCGCGCCGAACTCACCGCGCTGCTGGACGGGGCCGGCGTACCCTGCGGCCCGATCAACACCGTGCCGGACGTCTTCGCCGATCCGCAGATCGTCCATCGCGGCATGCTGCGGCACCTGCCGCATCCGCGGGCCGGCACGGTGCCGCAGGTGGTCAGCCCGATCCGGATGCAGGACGCGCCGCTCAGCTTCGAGAGGGCGCCCCCCACGCTCGGCCAGCACACCGCCGAATTGCTGGCTGAACTCGGCCTGGACGCGACAGCGCAGAGCGGCCTGGCAGCGCAGGGCGTGATCTGATGGCACCCCGCATCCCCTTCCCCGACCGCGACGCGCTGGACGATGCCCAGCGCGCGGTGTGGGACCGCGTGGTCGCCGGCCCGCGCGGCAAGGTCATCGGCCCGCTGCGCGCCGCGATCCACAATCCGGAACTGGCCAGCCGCTGGTCGGCGCTGGGCGAGGCGCTGCGCTTCAACACCTCGCTGCCCAAGCGCCTGTCGGAACTGGCGATCTGCGTGACGGGACGGCGCTGGAGCAGCCAGGTGGAATGGTGGGTGCACGCCCGCACCGCCGCCGAGGCCGGCATCGCCCCCGCCATCCTGGCGGCGATCCGCGATGGCCGCCCGCCCCGCTTCACCGACCCGGAGGAGGCGATGATCTACGCCTTCGCCTGCGACCTGCAGCAGCATGGCAACGTGTCGGATGGCCTGCATGCCGCGGTGCAACAGGCCTTCGGCGTGAAGGGCGTGGTCGAGCTGACCGCGCTGATCGGCTACTACACCATGGTCTCCATGACGCTGAACGCGCATGGCATCCCGCTGCCCGACGGCGAGGCCCCGCCGCTGACGCCGCCCGACACGGGGCTTTTCACCCTGCCGCCCGCGGCGCCGACAGCATGACCCATCGCCCCCCCGCGCCCGGCGTGTCGGCCCCGCGCCAGGCGGTGCCGGCCGGCGCCTGCGACACGCACACCCATGTGTTCGGCGGCCCGGAATTTCCGGCCGGCACAGCGCCCTACGCGCTGCCCGACGCGGCGCTGGCGGTGCACGCCGCCATGCGCGACAGGCTTGGCATGGCGCGCGCCGTGCTGGTGCAGCCCGCCCCCTATGGGCGCGATCCCGCCTGCCTGCTGGATGCGCTGGCGCGCGGCGCCGGGCGGCTGCGCGGCGTGATGATCGCCGATGAGACGGTCAGCGACGCCACGCTGGAAGCCTGGCATGCCGCCGGCGTGCGCGCGCTGCGCTTCACCGAGATGCGCGCGCCGGGCGGCACCGGCCGCTATCCCGGCACCATCGGGACCGAGGCGCTGATCGCCCTGGCGCCGCGCCTGCGGGCGCTCGGCTGGCAGGCGCATCTGTGGGCCAGTGCCGCGCAGTGCGCCGCGTTGCTGCCGCGCCTCACGCCGCTTGGCCTGCCGATCGTGCTGGATCACCTGGCCATGCCGCAGGGGCTGGCGGATCCTGGCTTCGACGCGGTGCTGGGGCACCTGCGGGAGGGCAGGGTCTGGGTGAAGGCCACGCTCTGCCGCGTGCCGGGCGGCGGGCCGGCCAGCTTGCGCCCCCTGCAGGACAGGCTGGTCGCGGCCAATCCGGACCGCGTGCTGTGGGGTTCCGACTGGCCCTTCGTGCGCATGGATCCGGCACCCGATGCCGGCGCCATGCTGGACCTTTTCCTGGGCTGGCTCGGCGATGACGGGCTGGCGCGGCGCATCCTGGTGGACAATCCGGCGGCGCTGTTCGGCTTCGCTGCATGAAACAGACATTGGGGGAAACGATGATGATCGGACGCAGAGCCGCCCTGGCCGCCCTGGCGCTGCCAGCCCTGGGCAGAACCGCCCGCGGGCAGACCTTCCCGGACCAGCCGGTCCGCATGGTCGTGCCCTTCGCCGCCGGCGGCCCGGCCGACATCATCGCGCGCGTGGTCGCCCGGGTGATGGGCGAAAGGCTGGGCCGGCCGGTAGTGGTGGAAAGCCGCCCCGGCGCCGGCGGCACCATCGGCGTGGACACCGCCGCCAAGGCACGGCCGGACGGCCACACGCTGGTCATGGCCAGCAGCGGGGCGGTGGTGATCCTGCCGCATATGCGCGCCAACATGCCCTATGACCCGCTGCGCGACCTGACGCCGATCAGCCAGGTGCTGGGCGTGCCGCAGATTGTCTCGGTCGCGCCGGGTCTTGGCGTGCGGTCGCTGGCCGACCTGGTCGCCCTGGCGCGCGCGCGGCCCGGCCAGCTGGCCTTCGGCTCGGCCGGCATCGGCTCCTCGCTGCACATGGCGGGCGAGCTGCTGAAGCTGCGCACCGGCATCGACATCACCCATGTGCCCTATGGCGGCGCGGCGCCGGCCGTGACCGACCTGATCGCCGGGCGCATCCAGATCCTGATGGCCGATACCCCCGCCCTGATCGGCCAGGTGCGCGCGGGCACCCTGCCGGCGCTGGCGGTGACCTCGGCCGAGCGGCTCGGCGTGCTGCCCGATGTGCCGACCGCCGTCGAGGCCGGCATTCCAGGCATGGTCAGCGAGACCTGGTACGGCGTGCTCGGCCCGGCCGGGCTGCCCGCCGACCGGGTGCAGACGCTGCACGCCGCCATCCTGGCCGCCGTGCAGGACCCGCAGGCCCGCCAGCAATTGCTGGACCAGGGGGGGCGCGTGGTCGGCAGCACGCCGGCCGAATTCGCCGCCTTCATCCGCGAAACCCATACGAGATGGGGCGAGGTGGTGCGCGCCACCGGCGTCCGGATGGAATAGCCGCCATGCAACGCCGCCACCTGCTTGCCGCCGCCGCTTCCCTGCCCTTCGGCCCGGCCCTGGCGCAGACGGGCTGGATGCCCGCGCGCCCCGTGCGGATCATCGTCCCCCTTGCCCCGGGGGGGACGGCGGACACCATCGCGCGGCTGATCAGCGAGCCGCTCGGCACCCTGCTGGGCCAGCCGGTGATCATCGAGAACCGCCCCGGCGGCACGAACACGGTCAGCGCGGTGCAGGTGGCACGGGCGGCGCCCGATGGTCTCACCTTGCTGTATGCGCCGCCGCCGGTGCAGATCCTGAACCCGCTGATGATGCGCAACCTGCCCTATGACGCCATGGCGGATTTCGCGCCGGTGGTGGCGCTGATGCGCGCGCCGAAGCTCCTGGTGGTGCGGCCGGACTTCCCGGCCAATGACGTGGCGGGCTTCATCGCGGCGGCGCGGGCACGGCCCGGCGGCATCACCTATGCCAGCTCGGGCATCGGCTCCTCGGCGCATCTGGCCGGGGCGCTGCTGGCGCAGATGGCGGGGATCGAGATGCTGCACGTGCCCTATCGCGGCACCGCGCCCGGCGTGCAGGACCTGATGGCGGGCCGCGTCGACATGACGCTGGATACCGCCGCGGCGCTGCTGCCGCTGGTGCGCGAAGGCCGGCTGAAGGCGCTTGCCGTCAGCACGCGCGACAGGGCGGAGGCCGCGCCCAGCCTGCCGCCGATCGCGGCGACGCTGCCGGGCTTCCACGACGCCTCCTTCAACTACCTGCTGGCCCCCGCACGCACGCCGCCGGAGATCATCGCGGCGCTGAACGCGGCGGTGAACCGCGTGCTGCGCGAGCCCAGCGTCCGCGCGCGCTACGCTGCCCTGGGTGCCGAACCGGTGGGCGGCACGCCCGAGGCGCTGGCTTCCATGGTGCGCGAGGAGATCGAGCGGTGGCGCGGCGTCATCGCCGCCCAGGGGATCACCATCGAATGAGGATCGCGCGCCGCCCCCTGCTGGCCAGCCTGCTCGCCCTGCCTGCGCCGGTCCTGGCGCAGGGCTTTCCGAACCGGCCGATCCGCCTGATCTGCCCCTTCGCCGCCGGCGGCTCGGCCGATGCCTCGGCGCGCCAGCTGGCGGCGCCGCTCTCGGCCGCGCTCGGCCAGCCGGTGGTGGTGGAGAACCGGCCCGGCGGCGGCGCCACGCTGGGCGCGCAACTTGTCGCGCGCGCGGCGCCGGATGGGCATACGCTGCTGTATGGCACGCCCGGGCCGCAGATCATCAACCCGCACCTGATGCGCAGCCTGCCCTATGACCCGGTGCGCGATTTCGCGCCCGTCTCGGGCTACAAGCGCGCGCCGAACCTGCTCGCGGTCCACCCTTCGCTCGGCATGCGGGACCTGGCGGGGCTGATCGCCCTGGCGCGGGCGCGGCCGGGCACGCTGACCTTTGCCTCCTCCGGCGTCGGCTCCTCCTCGCATCTTGCGGGCGAGATGCTGAAATTCCTGGGGTCCATCGACATCACGCATGTGCCCTATCGCGGGACGGGCCCGGCGATGACCGACCTTCTGGCGGGCACGGTCAGCATGGCGCTCGACACGCTGTCCATCCTGCTGCCGCCCGCACGGGCCGAGAGGCTGGTGGCGCTGGGCGTGACCACGCCGAGCCGATCTTCCCTGGCACCGGACCTGCCTTCCCTGGCCGAGACGCTGCCCGGCTTCGATGCCGCGCCCTTCAACTACATCGCGGCCACCGGCGGCACGCCGCCCGAGATCGTGGCACGGCTGAACCAGGCGATCGTCGGCATCCTCAACGACGCGACCTATCGGGCGCGCATGGCGGCGCTGGGCGAGGAAGCCACCCCCTCCACGCCGGACGAGCTGGCCGCGACCATCGCGGCCGAGAGTGCGCGCTGGAAACAGGTCATCGACGCGGCAGGGATCCGGCTGGAATGAGCGAAGCCTTCGAAACGCTGAAGCTGGAGGTCGCCGATTTCGTCGCGACCGTCACGCTGGACCGACCGCCGGTCAATGCGCAGAACCGCGCGATGAAGGAGGAGCTGATCGCCGCCTTCGACGCGCTGCATGACCGCGAGGATGTGCGCGCCGTGATCCTGACCGGCGCGGGCCGCGCGTTCAGCGCCGGCGCCGACCTCAAGGAACGGCCGAACCTCGCCGGCGTGGCGGGCGCCTATCCGCGCCACAACCGGCTGACCCGCGCCTCCTTCGACTGCGTGATGGATTGCGGCAAGCCGGTGATCGCCGCGGTGAACGGGCTGGCTATCGGCGCCGGCGCGGTGCTGGCGCTCTGCGCCGACATCATCCTGGTGGCCGACGATGCCTTTCTGTCGATGACCGAGGTCGATGTGGGCCTGGCCGGCGGTGTGCGGCATGTGCGCCGGCATTTCGGGGAATCCGATGCGCGGCTGATGATCTACACGGCGCGCCGCATGATGGGGCCCGACCTGTTGCGGATGGGCGTCGCTTCCGCCTGCCTGCCGCGCGAGGCGCTGCAGGACGAGGCACGCAGGATCGGCGCGGAGATCGCCGGCAAGGTGCCGCTGGCCGTGCAGGCGGCCAAGCGCAGCTTCCAGGTGACGGAATACATGCCCCTGCATGAGGGTTATGTCTTCGAACAATCGCAGACCGCCGCCCTCTCGCGCACCGAGGACACGCAGGAAGCCTGGCGGGCCTTCGCCGAGAAGCGCAAGCCGGTCTTCAAGGGCAGGTAGATGCGCGAGACGCTGCTGCTGCTGTGCCCCATCCCCGCCGACCTGCGCGCCGCACTGGCCGAGCGGTTCGACCTGCTGGACGACCAGCCCGGGGCGGGTCCGCGCCCGGGCTTTCGCATCGCCGTGACCACCGCCATGCAGGGCGCCGCGGCCGGGACGCTCGATCGGCTGCCCGACCTGAAGCTGCTCTCCAGCCAGGGCACGGGGCTGGAACGGATCGACCTCGCCGCCGCCGCCGCGCGGGGCATCGCGGTTGCCTACACGCCCGATGTGATGACCGAGGATGTGGCGGATGCCGCGATCGGCCTGATGTATGGCGCGGCGCGGCTGGTGGCCGAGGCCGATCGCTTCGTCCGTGCCGGGCGCTGGGGGCAGGAACGGATGCGGCTCGGGCTCAGCCTGCACCGCAAGACGGCCGGGATCGTCGGCATGGGGCGGATCGGCCAGGCCATCGCGCGGCGCTGCGCGGGGCTTGGCATGGCGGTGGCGTGGTACGGGCCGCGCCCCAAGCCCGACCTGCCCTGGCCGCGACTGCCCTCGCTGATCGCGCTCGCCGAGCACGCCGATGTGCTGATCCTGGCGCTGGCGGCGACGCCGGCCGCGGACCGGATGGTGGATGCGGCGGTGCTCGGCGCACTCGGGCCCGAGGGCGTGCTGGTGAATATCGCGCGCGGGGCGCTGGTGGATGAGGCGGCGCTGATCGCGGCGCTGGAATCGGGCGGGATCGCCGGCGCGGGGCTCGATGTGTTCGCGCGCGAACCGGCCTTGGATCCGCGCTTCCTGGCGCTGGGCAATGTGGTGCTGGCGCCGCACAGCGCCTCGCTGACGCGCGAGACTCGCGCCGCGCTGATCGCGCGCATGCTGGCCGATATCGAGGCCTTCCGCACCGGGCGCGACTTCCTGGACGCCGCGGCCGGGGCCGGGTAACCGGACCCGCGCATGCCCCCCTCAAGCACCCGCGCCGCCGCCTCGATGATCGACCTCAGTCGCAGCTCGGTCTCCCGCTACATCCAGCTGGCGACGCTGTTCCGGAGACGGATCGAGCAGGGCATCTGGAAGACCGGTGCGCAGATTCCGACGGTGGACGATCTGGCCGTGGAATGCGGCGTGGCGCGCGCCACCATCCGCCAGGCGCTGGGCGAGCTGGAGGCCGAGGGGCTGATCGAGCGCTTCCGCGCCAAGGGCACCTTCGTGCGCAAGCCGCCGGCGACGAACCGGCTGTGGTGCGAGGTCGAGACCGACTGGAACGGCCTGCTGCGCGCCCGCGAAGGCGCCGAGATCGAGGTGTTGGGCGAGATTCGCGGCGTGCTGGAGATCCCGGCCCCACCCGCCGACATGGGGGTGAAGGCGCCGCGCTACGTCCATATCCGCCGGCGGCACTGGCGCGATGGGCAGCCCTTCCTGGTGACCGAATTGTTCCTGGACCAACGGTTGCGCGGCAAGGTCACGGCCGCCGATCTGCGCGGCAAGACCGCCCTGAAGCTGGCGTCCGGCATTGCCGGCGTGCAGATCACCGATGCCTGGCAGACGCTGACCATCGGCACCGCGGATGTCGAGACGGCGACCGCACTGCAGGTGCCGTTGAATGCGCCGGTGGCGCTGGTGCGCCGCGCGGCGGTGGACCAGGATGGCGTGCTGATCCTGGTGGCCGACGGAATCTATCGCGGCGACGTGGTGCGGATCGACATCAAGCTGCGCTGAGCCCGCTGATGACCCGATAAGCCATATCTTTGACTTTTATGATGGAGTCCGGGCATCGTGCCGCGATGTGCGGCGGCGCCTGGCGCGACCGGGGAGGAACAGATGCAAGGCAGTTCAGGTGGCGCACAGCAATATTCGCGGCGGCGCCTGCTGGCGTCGGGGGCAGCGCTGCTCGCCGCCCCGCTGCTGGCGCATCGCGCCGCCGCCCAAGGCGCCTGGCCGCAGCGGCCGGTGCGGATCCTGGCCCCCTTCGCCGCCGGGGGTGCGCCTGACGTCGCCATCCGGCTGGTCCTGCCACACCTGGCCCAGGTCTTCGGCCAGCCCTTCGTCGTGGAGAACCGCCCGGGCGCAAACGGTGCCCTGGCCGCCGAGGCAGCAGCCCGGGCGGCACCGGACGGGCACACGCTGCTGCTCGCCTCCAACTCGGTCATGACCATCAACCCCGCGCTGTTTGGCGGCCGGCTGACCTATGATCCGCTGCGGGATTTCCGCCCGATCACCCGCATCGCGCAGCTGCCATTCTTCCTGTTTGTGCCGGCCAGCTCACCGGCGCGGGACCTGCCGGACCTGGTCCGGCTGGCGCGCACGGCGCGCGAACCGCTGACCTATGCCACCAACGGCAATGGCACGGTGGGACACGTTGTCACCGAGCAGTTCCGCCGCGCGGCGGGGATCGAGCTGACCCACATCCCCTATCGCGGCTTCCCGGCTGCGATGGGCGACCTGATCGCCGGCCGCGTTGCCATGGCCATGTCGGACCTGACCGTGTTCGGCGCGGCGCTGGCGGGCGGGCAGTTGCGCGCGCTGGCAGCCATCGCGCCCGAACGCTCCAGCTTCCTGCCGCAGGTGCCGGCCCTGCCGGAGCTCGGCTTTCCTGGCCTGGATGGTAGCGTCTGGTTCGGCCTGTTCGCGCCGGCGGCGACCCCGGATGGGCCGGTCGCCGGGCTGGATGCCGAACTGCGCGCCTGGCTCGCCACGCCCCAGGCCGCCGAGGCGCTGGGCCGGATCAGCCAGGTGCCCGTGCCGCTCGACAGCAACGCCTTCGCGGCGCTGCTGCGCGCCGACACCGCGCGGAACGCGGCGCTGATCGCCGAAGCCGGCATCCGGCCGGATTGATAAACCCGGACGTCGAAGAAGTCTGGGTTCATCAATCGTCCACCGGCCCTAAACCTTCAGCATCGGCTCCGGCCCGGCGCGCATTGCCGCCAGTTCACCCGCTTCCACCGAGGTGAGTGCGCTGCGCAGCACCTGCGCCACGGCGCGGTCATCCATGCTGCGGCTCAACATGCCGAGCGCACCGCCGAGCAGCGCGGAGGCAACCGAGATAGGCGCGATGCCCTGCTCCAGCATATACTCGATCGCCTTGTCCACGACCGAACCGGCGTGGCTGAGATCTTCGGGCGCCATGCCCGACGGGTCCATCTGCATTCGGAAAGCCTCACTACCCCACTGCCACATAGGCGCGCTGTCCGACCATCGGAAGGGTCCGCGGGTCAGACCCGCGCCGCTTCGGCCAGTTTCTCCGCCTCGGCGGCGGCAGCGGCCGCTTCGGCGGCGGCCACGGCCTCGCTCTGGCGGCGCCACATCTCGGCATAGAGGCCATCCGCGGCGATCAGCGCGGCATGGCTGCCGCGTTCGGCCACCTGGCCTTCCTGCAGCACGATGATCTCATCGGCATCGACGACGGTGGACAGGCGATGCGCGATCACCAGCGTGGTGCGCCCGCGCGCCGCGTCGCGCAGCGCCGACTGGATTTCCTGCTCGGTGCGGGTGTCGAGCGCGCTGGTCGCCTCATCCAGGATCAGCAGCTTCGGGTCCTTCAGCAGCGTGCGCGCGATGGCCACGCGCTGCTTCTCGCCGCCCGACAGCTTCAGGCCGCGCTCACCCACGCGGGTGTCGTAGCCATCGGGCAGGCGCAGCACGAAATCATGCACCTGCGCCAGCCGGGCCGCGGCCTCGATCTCCTCCTGGCTGGCGCCGGGGCGGCCATAGGCGATGTTGTAGCGGATCGTGTCGTTGAACAGCACGGTATCCTGCGGCACCACGCCGATCGCGGCGCGCACGCTGCTCTGCGCCACCGCGCGCACATCCTGCCCATCGATGCGCACCGCGCCGCCCTGCACATCGTAGAAGCGGAACAACAGGCGGGAGATGGTGGATTTCCCCGCGCCCGTCGGACCGACGATGGCCAGCGTGCGGCCCGGCGGCACGGTGAAGGACACGCCCTTCAGGATGGTGCGGTCCGGGCGGTAGCCGAAGCGCACATCGTCGAAGACGATCTCGCCCTCGGCCACGGTCAGCGCGGGCGCGCCCGGCCGGTCGGCCACTTCGGCCGGCTCGTGCAGCAGGCGGAACATCGCCTCCATGTCGGTCAGGCCCTGCTTGATCTCGCGATAGGCGAAACCCAGGATGTTCAGCGGCTGGAACATCTGGATCATGTAGGTGTTGACCAGCACGAAGTCGCCCACACTCATGCCGCCGCCGGAAACACGGCCCGCCGCCATCAGCATCACGATCGTCAGGCCGAGCGCGATCACCGCCTGCTGGCCGAAATTCAACCCGTTCAGCGACATCTCGCTGCGGATATAGGCGCGTTCGTAGCGTTCCAGGCTGGCATCGTACCGCCGCGCCTCATGCGCCTCATTGCCGAAATACTTCACCGTCTCGAAGTTCAGCAGGCTGTCGACGGCGCGGTTGTTCGCCTCCGTATCCTGGTCGTTCATCTGGCGGCGGAAGCGCAGGCGCCAATTGGTGAACATCAGGGTGAAGGTGATGTAGACGCCAACCGTCAGCAGCACCACCAGACTGAAGCTGATGTCGAACATCCCCCACAGGATCACCGCCACCAGCAGGATCTCCAGGATGGTCGGGATGATGTTGAACAGCAGGAAGTCCAGCACGAAGATGATGCCGCGCGTGCCGCGTTCCAGCACGCGCGACAGGCCGCCGGTCTGCCGGTCCAGGTGGAACCGCAGGCTGAGCGCGTGCAGATGCTTGAACACGCCAAGCGCCACCTGGCGGGAAGCCCGGGCCTGCACCTTGGCGAAGATCGCGTCCCGCAATTCGTTGAAGCCGGACGACATCAGCCGCGCCAGGCCGTAGCCCAGCACCAGCGCCACCGGCACCGCCAGCAGCCCGGCCTCGGCGCCCTGCGGCGCCAGCGCATCGACCGCGCGCGCGAAGGCCAGCGGCACCAGCACGTTGATCGCCTTGGCCAGCACCAGCAGGGCGATGCTGATCACCACCCGCACGCGCAGGCCCGTCTCACCCTCGGGCCACAGATAGGGAAGCAGCGTGAGCAGGGCACGCGCATGGTTGCGCTCGGCGGCGGCTGGCGGTTGCAAGGTGGGCTCCGACGGAAGGTTGCGCGGAACATGGGCGCGGTTCGAGCAATGGGGAAGCACGCCGCCGCTTCCTTGTCATGCGCCCGCCGCGCTACAGGGTCGCATGACCCGCCTCCCCGCCGATTTCGCCCGGCTGCACCGGCATGTGCTGGCCTGCAACAACATCGCCTCGCCCGCCGGGCTGCTGCCTTTCCGGCTCAGCGGCCAGCAGGTGGGCTGGATCGCGCCGGACCTGGCGCGCTGGCTGGCCTTCCGCCCGCGCGACTTCCATTTCGACCGGGACGGGGTGACGCTGGCGCGCACGCTCCGCGGTGCCGGCGCGGCCGGCATGGCGCTGGAACGCACGGCACGGGCCCTGGCCGAGCAAGGGGCCATCACCTACCGCGCCGAGCCCTTCGACATTCGCGCCACACCCGACGGACCCGTACTGGGCAGGCTCGATCGCGGCGCCGTGCCAAGTTTTGGGGTGATCGGCCAGGGCGTGCATGTGAACGGCTTCGTCCGCCGGCCCGATGGGCTGCATCTGTGGTGCGGGGTGCGGGCGCGCACCAAGCCCGTGGCACCCGGGCAGTTGGACCATATCGTGGCGGGCGGCATCCCGGCCGGCCTCTCGCCCCGCGAATGCCTGGTGAAGGAAGCCGCCGAGGAAGCCTCCATCCCGCCCGAGCTTGCCGCCACCGCGCTGGCCACCGGCCGCGTCTCCTACGTGTTGCGCAACGAGGAAGGGCTGCGGCGGGACGTGCTGCACGTATTCGACCTGGAACTGCCCGCGGATTTCACGCCCACGCCCCAGGATGGCGAGGTGGAGCGGTTCGAGCTGTGGCCCGCGGCGGCCCTGCTTGCGGAAGTGCAGGCGCGCGACAGCATCAAGTTCAACGTGAACCTGGTGCTGATCGACTTCTTCCTGCGCCACGGGTTGCTCGACCTGCCCGAGGCCGAGGCCGCGGCACTGGCGGCCGACCTCGACCAGGTGGCTTGACGTTTCGCGAACATAGAAAGAACATCCGGGGATGGAGACCGCGCAACGCACCCTTGCCGTCACCCGCGCTGCCACCCGCTTCTGCCTCAACCGGGGCTGGGTGCCGCTGCCGGAAGTGACGCTGCCCAATGGCCGCCGCGCCGATCTGCTGGCGCTGCGTCCCGATGGCGGCTTCGCGATCCTGGAGGTGAAATCCTGCGCGGCGGATTTCCGCGCCGACGCGAAATGGCCGGACTATCGCGACTTCTGCGATGCATTCTACTTCGCCGTCGATGGCGACTTCCCGCTGGATCTGTTGCCCGAGGGCACCGGCCTGCTCGTGACGGATCCGCCCGAGGCGGCGCTGCACCGCGAAGCCCCGGCCCACAATCTGGCGCCGGCGCGCCGCCGCGCCTTGCTCACGCGCTATGCGCGGCTGGCCGGTGGGCGGCTGGCGCTGCTGGCCGACCCGGCGGGGGCGGCCGCGATGCGCGCCGCCCTCGCCGTGGAATAGCTCAGCGGAGCTTGCCGGCGATCCAATCCTTCATCGCACTGCGCGGCATGGCGCCCACCTTGGTGTCCAGCGGCTTGCCATCCTTGAACAGGATCATGGTCGGGATGCCGCGCACGCCGTAATCATTGGGCGTCATCGGATTGTCGTCGATGTTCACCTTCGCCACCGTCAGCTTGCCGGCATAGTCGCGGGCGATCTCATCGAGGATCGGCGCCACCATGCGGCAGGGGCCGCACCATTCGGCCCAGAAATCCACCAGCACCGGGCCGGGCGCCTCCAGCACATCCTGGCGGAAGCTGTCATCGGTAACGGACTTGGTCAGCTCGCTCATGGCGAAACACTCCTGTGGTCGCGGCGGGGGCCGCAACACTTTCCTTCAACATCGTGACGGGGCGGCCCGCGGTCAAGCCGCGGTCGCTCCCCCGGTACTGTGCAGGTCGAGCAGCGGATCGGGCAGCGCCATCACCCGCGCCCCATAGGTCCAGACCAGCGCGCACTCCACGGCGCGGCCCGGAAAGGCCTGGCGGAGCAGCGCGCGATAGGCCGCCATCTGCCGCAGATGGGGGGCAGGCGCCGCCGCCAGCGTCTCGGGGGGCGGGCGATTGGTCTTGTAGTCCAGCACCAGGATGCGGTCGGGTGCCACCAGCAGCCGGTCCACCTGCCCCGCGATCAGCCGCCCCGCTACCCGTCCGGCCAGCGGCGCCTCGGCCAGGCTGCCGGGCGCGAAGGCAGCCTTGATGGCGGGATGATCCATCACCGAGAGCGCCTCGGCGGCGATATCCGCCTGCTCGGCGGTGTCCAGGCCCTGGCGCGCCAGGAAGGCGGCCGCGCGGGCGGCGCGCAGGGCGGGCGGATGTTCCGGCAGATGCTGCAACAGCGCATGCAGCAGGCGGC
>Ga0247843_1001811_pt1 | contig 41407 bp, 37 predicted proteins | sample LaCruzMarch2017__FD_192420 | JGI IMG/M metagenome (GOLD analysis project Ga0247843, IMG submission 192420) | Freshwater microbial communities from meromictic Lake La Cruz, Castile-La Mancha, Spain - LaCruzMarch2017_8m | ecosystem: Environmental > Aquatic > Freshwater > Lake | place: Spain...
GCCTGACCGCCTCCATCTTGAATTCCAGCGTGTACTTGGCCCGTTTTCTCGTTTCACTCATTTCGTTCTCCTTGAACTGATTTTTAACCATCAGCTAAGCAGTACGTTTTTCAGGGGCAAGGTCATTAGCCTGTCGCTAAATCAGACTTTGTCATTTCCCAATGGCCTTGGTTCAGGCCGTTGGTGACAATGATTGACGCAACGGATTGGGTCATTCATGGGAAAAAGCATCAGCGCACTGCAACTGGGTATTGTTTGGCAACGTTTAACGGGGTTGATGGACGAGGTTGCCCAAACCTTTGTCCGGACCTCGTTTTCGGTGGTCGTTCGTGAGAATTGGGATTTGGCTTGCTCCTTGATGGACGCCAATGGCAGGGTCTTCGCGCAGTCATCCCGCTCGATTCCCTCGTTTTTAGGAACCATGCCGCGAACTTTGGCCGCCATGCTCGAACGCTACCCCAAGCACACGCTGGAGCCTGGTGATGTTTTGATTTCCAATGATCCATGGTTGGGAACCGGACATCTGAACGACATCACCATGGTTCGCCCGATTTTTCGCGGTGCGGAGTTGGTGGCTTTTGTGGGCTCCACCTTCCATACGGTGGACATTGGTGGTGCCCCCAATCCTTTTGCCAAAGACGCCTATGAGGAAGGCTTGTGCATTCCGGTACTCAAGATTTGCAGACGGGGTGAAGAAAATTCAGATGTGGTCTCTTTCATCAAAGAAAATTTAAGAGAACCGCTGGAGACGCTTGGTGATATCCGTGCGCAGTTTGCAGCCTACGAGTTGGCTCAAACCAAATTGTTGGCCTTGCTGCAACAAGAAAACATCGACGATTTGACGGCGGTGACCGATCAGATCTTGCTGCGGTCGGAAAACAGCATGCGCAGAATGCTCGAATCCATGCCCGATGGTGAGTTCGATGACCATGTCATGGCTGATGGGTTCGAAAAATCATTGTTGATTTGTTGCAATGTTCGGAAAAAAGGCTCTGAGTTGGTGATTGATTATTCAGGCACAGATGCTCAAATCGATAAGCCCATCAACTCCGTGATGAACTTCACTTTTGCTTACAGCGCCTATGCCGTCAAGTGTGCTTTTGATCCCTCATCCCCAAACAACGATGGCGGATTGCGGCCATTGACCATTTTGGCACCCGAGGGCTGTTTGGTGAATCCGACAAGGCCTGCGCCCGTCTGGGGCCGACATCTTTCTGGGCATTATTTGCCGTTTGTCATTTTTGGAGCGCTCTCCAAAATGATGCCCACCAAAATCATTGCGGACAGTGGTTCACCAATCTGGAATGTCTACTTCAAAGGCGTTGATCGGTCCCAACGTAAGTTTGTGAAAATGTTTTTCATGAGCGGCGGTTACGGTGCCAGAGCCACCAGCGATGGTCCCGCTTGTTTGAGTTTCCCCACCAACGTCGCCAACAGCCCGATTGAGCAATTTGAAAATCAGACCCCGATGCTGGTGACAGAAAAAAGTTTGCTGGTGGACAGTGGCGGTGCGGGTTTGCACAGAGGGGGGCTAGGGCAGCGCATTTCATTCAAATCTTTGTCACCCGAACCTTTGACTTTCATGATTCGCCATGAGCGGGTCAAGCATCCGCCACGAGGATTTCTGGGGGGCCTTGATGGTGCTGCAGGGCTAGATTTATTGGATGGCGTGAAAATTCCAGCCAAGTCGGTCATCAGCATGAAAGAGGGTCAGATCGTGACGTTTGAAACCCCAGGTGGTGGTGGCATGTCACCCGCTCATCTGCGAGAGCGTTCTGCTGTCGAAAGGGATCTGCTCGATGGCGTGGTTTCGGCGGCAAGTGCACAGCGCGATTACGGTTTGACGGCGTCCGAAATACAACAAATGCTGAATGCAAACAAAGGCAGAGCTTCATGAGCCATGAACCGATTGCAATGAAAGGCCCATATCGGATTGGGGTGGACATTGGTGGAACATTCACCGATTTGGTCATGATCGATTCACAAGGTCACTTGGTCAACGAAAAGGTGTTGACAACACCGCACGATCCTTCACAAGGGGTGTTGACTGGCGTGTCCCTGATCACGAAAAACAATGGGGTCTTGCCCGAGCAAGTGGACAACATCATTCATGGCACCACCTTGGTCGCCAATGCTTTGATCGAGCGAAAAGGTGTTGTCACGGCATTGGTGACCACGCAAGGTTTTCGGGATGTGTTGCAAATTGCCCGTGAATGGCGCTACGACATCTATGATTTATTTTTAACGCCAGTTGAGCCATTGGTGCCCCGATCACTGCGTTTCGAGGTCAAGGAACGGGTGGCATACGATGGCGCCGTGATCGAGCACTTGGACGTCGAGGCGCTTGAACCCATCGCCAAGCAAATTCGGGATGCCGGGGCGCAAGCGGTCGCCATTTGCTTTTTGCATGCTTTCAGACACGATGGGCATGAATTGAAGGCGAAAGAAATCTTACAAGCCTTGCTGCCCGATGTGACCATTTGCATTTCCAGCGAAGTCATGCCCGAAATTGGCGAATACGAGCGGACAGCCACCGCGGTGTGCAATGCGTATGTTCAGCCCTTGTTTGAAAAATACATATCGGGGTTGATTCAGGGTCTCAAAACCATGGGGTTCCAAAAGGATTTGTACCTCATGCAATCGGATGGTGGAACGGTCCATTACACGACCGCCATGGCCTATCCGATTCGACTTGTTCAGTCAGGCCCTGCCGGGGGCGTGCAAGCCACATCGCTGATCGGAAAAATAGCCGGTTTAAAAGATGTTCTGTGTTTTGACATGGGCGGCACGACCGCCAAAGCATGCCTGATCAATGGCTCTGAATCGCAGGTCATCAACGATTTTGAAGTGGCGCGCTTGCAGCGTTTTCGCAAAGGCAGTGGCATCCCCCTGAAGGTGCCGGCGATCGACATGATTGAGATCGGTTCGGGCGGCGGCAGCATTGCTAGGGTCAATCAATTGGGCTTGATTCAGGTGGGGCCTGACAGTTCAAGCGCCGTTCCAGGTCCTGCTTGTTATGGTCAAGGTGGACAAGACCCAACGGTCACAGACGCAGACTTGGTACTGGGCTACTTGGACGCGGGTTCATTTTTGGGCGGCGACATGCCACTGGATCTGGCCGCTGCTGGCCGAGCCATCGAAACGCAGATTGCTCAACCCTTGTCGTTGTCTGTCGTGGATGCGGCATTTGGCATCCATGAAACCGTGAATGAAGCCATGGCCCAGGCCGCCAGCATCCATGCGCTGGAAAAGGGGTTAAAAGCATCCCACTACGCCATGGTGCCCATTGGCGGGGCTGGCCCTGTCCATGCGTGTCATGTGGCTATGAAACTGGACATGCGCCACGTTCTCATTCCTCGCGGTGCTGGCGTGGCATCGGCCTTTGGGTTTTTGGCATCGCCTATGTCATTTCAGTTTGTCAAGGCACAGATTTCAACCTTGAAGCAACTCGATACCGCCGCAGTGCAAGGACTGGTTGAAGACTTGCAACAAAAGGGCTTGGCGATGATGTCCCATTCCGGCCTGACCCTGGGCCAGTGCCGTGTCAAGGTCAGTGCTGCCATGCGCTATGTGGGTCAGGGATACGAGGTGGAGGTGCCCGTGGACATGGTCTCGCCCATGGCCGATCTGGTGGCCAGAATGGCGCATGGTTTTTCGACTTGTTATCAACAGTTGTACGGCCGAACCGAAAAAGACACGCCCGCCGAAGTGGTGTCCTGGCGCGTGGTGGTGCAAGGCCCGTCGCCTGATTTGCTGCAAGTGGCCGATTCGCTGAATGTAGCGGCCTTGCCCCAAGCTGCCGATGCGCTCAAAGGACATCGGCCCGTCTTTTGTGTGGTGAGAAAAGAATTCGTGACAACGCCGGTGTATGCCCGTCATTTGCTGGCCGTGGGTGCTTTTTTGGAAGGCCCTGCCATCATTGAAGAGCGCGAATCGACGGTGGTCGTGCCTCACTTGGCTCGGGTGTCTGTCGATGCGCATTGGAACTTGCGCATTGACCTGCCCCTTCAGTCTTCTTGAAAGCTGGCAAATGAAACGTTATTCGATGTTCATTGACGGTGAGTGGGTCAATCCCTCGTCCGGGCGTTGGCTGGATTCGGTCAATCCTTATTCCGGTGAAAAATGGGCCGAAATACCTTTGGGAAACTCCGAGGATGTCGATCGCGCCGTACAGGCCGCTGAGCGAGCCATGCGTCAAGGCCCATGGTCGCGCATGACACCCTCGCAGCGCGGTCAGGCCTTGGTTCGCTTTTCCGATGTGTTGCTGGAGCATGCGCCACGCCTGGCAGAAATTGAGGTGCGTGACAACGGAAAGCTCTACGCTGAAATGAGCAATCAGTGTAAGTATTTGGTCGAGTGGTTTCGCTATTTCGGAGGCCTTGCAGACAAGATACAAGGCGCGGTGCCGCCCATTGACAAGCCCAATGTGCTCAATTTCACGCGCTATGAACCCATCGGCGTGACCGCCTGCATCACACCCTGGAACTCCCCATTGCTGTTGCTGGCATGGAAGGTGGCACCTGCACTGGCCGCAGGCAATGCGGTGGTGATCAAGCCCTCTGAATACACCTCTGCATCCACGCTCGAGTTTGCGGCCTTGGCTGCCCAGGCGGGATTGCCTGCTGGGTTGATCAATGTGGTCACAGGTTTAGGGGCTGATGTGGGCGAGGCTTTGGTCACCCACCCCTTGGTGCGCAAAGTGGCTTTCACGGGCGGTGAGTCAGGCGGTCGGCGCGTCAATGTGGCCGCAGCTGCTGATTTCAAGCATGTGACCTTGGAGCTGGGCGGGAAGTCGGCCAACATCGTTTTTGAAGACGCTCGGATCGAGGACGCTCTTTCAGGGGCCATTTCGGGCATTTTTGCAGCCAGCGGACAGACCTGCATTGCAGGCTCTCGCTTGCTGGTTCACGAATCGATTCACGATGTGTTTGTTGAAAAGTTGGTGGCATTGGCCAGCACCGCACGATTTGGCGACCCCATGTCGCCAGATACGCAGCTCGGACCCATCACGACCGAGCAGCAGTACCGTAAGGTGCTCGATTACATCGAGATTGCCAAGAATGAAGGCGCTCATTGCGTGATGGGTGGGGCGGTGGCTCAGGGGCCTGAAGGTGCCAAAGGATTCTTTGTGCAACCCACCATTTTTGTGAACGTGACCCCCGACATGCGCATTGCGCAGGAGGAGGTGTTCGGCCCCGTGCTGAGTGTCATCAAATTCAAGGACGATGACGACGCCGTGCGCATCGCCAATGGCACGCAGTATGGCTTGGCCGCTGGTGTCTGGACTGAGAACTTGCGCCGTGCAGTCGATATGTCCAACAGGTTGGTGGCGGGTACCGTCTGGATCAACATCTACCGTTCGACCAGTTACACCTCACCTTTTGGTGGTTTCAAGTCTTCAGGCATGGGGCGCGAAAACGGCTTGGATGCGATTTATGACTATTTGCAAGTCAAGAGCGTTTGGATATACACCGGTGGTCCTGCTGCCAATCCCTATATCCGTCGATGAAAGGCTTTGACATGGAAAACACCATCACGACAGCTCAAGCCTTGGCAAGAGCGCTCAGTCAAGCGGGTGTCAAAAGAATGTTCGGACTGCCTGGTGGCGGATCTTCCTTGGATGTGATCGAAGCCGCAGCGCAGTTGGGCATCGATTTTGTTTTGACGAAGTCGGAAAATGCGGCAGTCATGATGGCTGGAGCCATGGCCGAGACCACAGGCATCCCGGGTGTGGCCATCATGACCAAAGGGCCTGGTGTGGCCAATGGCGCCAATGGCGTGGCCTACGCATCGCTGGATCGAGCGCCCGTTCTTGTGATCACCGATGGTTTCACGCCCAAGCAATTGGGCTACATCACCCACCAGGTGTTCGATCAAAAGGCCATGTTGGCCCCTGTGGTCAAAGGTTTCAGTCGTCTTGAAGGGCCTGATCCTGTGGCTGAGATCGACGCCATGCTGGTGCTGGCTGCATCTGCGCCATTTGGACCGGTGCACATCGAGTTGACCAGTGAAGCGGCTAAACGCCTGCTGCCAGGTCAGGCTTTAATCCCCAAACCATCCGACTCTGTTGCCTTTTCTTCAGAAGATCTTGCAGCCGTTCAAAAACTCCTGGGCCGTGCCAAAAGACCTGTTTTGATTGTCGGGCTGGAGGCTCGCCAAAGTGCAAAGCAAGTCAGGCAACTGGCCCAATTGTTGGCTTGCCCTGTCTTGCCGACCTACAAGGCCAAAGGGGTGGTCTCCGATGAGGACCCTCAGGTCGTCGGTGTTTTTACGGGTGGACTCCAAGAGGCTGAATGTATTGCGCAGTCAGACCTGATGGTCTTGGTGGGATTGGATCCGGTTGAAATGATCTTGCAACCTTGGCGCTATGGCAAAGCGGTTTGTGAGATTTCCAAGGTCGAGCATCGTGTGCACTATGTCCAAGCTGAGGCCAGAGTGACGGGTTCTCTGGAGGCGATACTGAGTCAATTGAATGCCACACTCCACGGTTACTCATCTGGCTGGCAACCCTCTGAATGGTTAAAAATCCGAACGCAAGTGCTAGAGAAGCTGGCCTACCCACCTGTGAAATTTGGTGTGGCGCCCGACAAAGTGGTGCAACTGGCTGCGCAGGCCTGCGACCACAAAAAAATCGTGCCTCGCATGACGGTGGATGCGGGTGCACACATGTTTTCTGCCACCGCTTTTTTCCCCACCACCCGACCGGGCGACGTGCTGATCTCCAACGGACTGGCATCCATGGCTTTTGCATTGCCCGCCGCCATTGCGTGTGCATTGGACGATCCTTCTCAAGCCGTCATGTGTTTCACCGGCGATGGTGGCTTGATGATGTGCATGGGCGAATTGTGTACAGCAGTTGAGATGCAAGCCAAGGTCGTGGTGGTTGTTTTCAACGACAGCGCACTGTCGCTCATCGACATCAAGCAGCAAAGTCGGCAATTGCCAACAAGGGGCGTGCGATGGCGCAAGCATGACTTTGCGGGTGCCATGCAAGCATTGGGTGGTTTGGGTTTCTCGGTTCACAATGAAGCCGAATATGCGCAAGCGCTGCAAACTGCACTCGATGCGGATGGGCCTTGCCTGATCGATGTCCAAATTGATGCGTCGGGTTATGCGCACCAGCTCAAAGCCATGAGGGGTTAACGACATGTTGACGATTGGACCTGCTTTCGAACGCCCCTCCATAGACCTCATTGAGGCCTATCGTCACTTGCCTGTGGCCACGATCAGCGATGTTCTAGGGCCGGGCCATGTCATGAACGCATCGGTGCGCGCCTTGCGACCCGGCATGCGTTTGCTCGGAGCCGCTTACACGCTGAAACTGCCGCCTGCAGACAATCTGGGGATGCATGTGGCGGTCAGAGAGGCCAAGGCTGGCGATGTGATCGTGGCGGAGCAATCGGGTGGCGCTTTGGGCGCTCCAGTGGGTGAAATCATGGCAATGGCCGCCGTGCACAAAGGGCTTGCCGGTATTGTCCTCAATGGTGCTGTTCGTGATGCAGAAAAATTGCGCACCGAGCCATGGCCCGTATTTGCAGCTTGTATTTATGCGCAGCAGTGCCGGAAAGATGGGCCAGCCTGGCTTCAGACGACCATTGACTGTGCCGGTGTGACGGTCCATCCTGGCGATTTGATCGTGGGGGATGACGATGGTGTTGTCGTGGTTCCTTTTGCATCCATCGCCCCTGTTGCGCAAGAAGTGGTTAAGAAAATGGAAAAAGAGAGTTTGCGCATCGCTTCCATAGCGCAAGGGTTTATTTCGCCTGCATGGCTAGACGCGGCCATTGAGCGTGCAGGACTTGTTTTGTCTGTCAATCAATAAAAGGAGACCAGCATGTCAATTTCGATTTCAAAAATGGTGATGTTCATCGCATCGCTATGGGCTTTCAGCACGGCGCAAGCCCAAGCGCCAGATAAATTTCCATCGAGACAGATCACGATCATTGTGGGCTTTGCGCCAGGCGGTGGTGGTGACATTTCATCTCGTTGGATCGCTGATTACCTGAAGGAACGCTGGAAAGTGCCGGTTGTCGTTGACAACAAGCCCGGGGCTGGCGCGACGATCGCGGCAGGGCTTTTGGCCAGGGCCAAGCCAGACGGCTATACCGTTGCGTTGGCGACCACCAGTCCATTCACCGTCGCGCCGTATTTCCAGACTGTGAGCTATGACGCTGCCAAGGACTTCACTTACTTGTTTCAGACCTTGGTCAGTGCGCAACCACTGTTTGTCAAGTCGGATTCACCCCACAAGACCATTGAAGAGTTGATGTCTTGGGCCAAGGCCAACCCCAACAAGTTGTTCTGGTCAACAGCGGCAACCAACGGTGGAACCCATATCTCCACACAAGCCGCATTCCGAGCGGCTGGCATACAAGCCACTTATGTGCCCTACAAAGGCGGTGCCGATGCCATGAACGGCTTGCTGGGGGGGCAGATCCAAGCGTTGGTTGCTGCTGAATTCCCTCCGCACGCAGCTGCCGGAACGATCCGACTTTTGGCCGAGAGTGGTCCAGACAAAATCCCTGAATACCCACGCGTACCCACCTACAAAGAATTGAACTTTCCGATTTCAGTCCCTATCTTTTATGGTGTTGCCGGACCCGCAGGCATACCTGCCGACGTGATCAAAGAGTGGAATGCCGCAGCGGCTGACATGGTCAAAACTCCTGGATTTGCAGACTTGGTCAATAAGCTCAAAGGCTCGACGGCTTATCAAGGACATGCCGAATTCACGGCATCGGTGACGGGGGTGTACCGTCAGATGGGTCGTTTGATTCCCGAACTGGGCCTCAAGAAAGATTGAACCTTATGTGGCAAGCCAATATCATTTTGCAAAATGGGCAATTGATGCCCTATGCCGAGGCCAAAGTCCATCCCATGACATTGGGCATGACTTATGCAACAGCTTTGTTTGAGGGGCTTCGTGCCTATCGAAACCCGGTCACAGGTGAATTCAAGATTTTTCGCTTGGCGGAGCATTTGAAGCGATTGCAGGCCGGGATGAAGGTGATGCGGTTTGACCACGTTTTTGATCCAGAAAAAATCAGACAAGAGCTGGCGGGTTTGATCCGCGCCAACGAGCCCGATGACGATGTCTACATTCGCCTGCTGGTGTACATCGAAGCATTGGGTTTGATGGCCCAAACGGGACCTGTGGGTTACACCGCCGCTGCATCACCTCGGGAGCGGCCCAAATTTGCAGACACGGGCATGAGTTTGGGGGTGAGTTCCTGGAGCCGATTGTCTGACAATGCCAGCCCACCCCGTGTGAAGGCAACGGCCAATTATCACAATGCCCGATTGACGCAGTTGCAAGCCAAGGCCGATGGTTACGATGGCGCATTGATGTTGACGCCATCTGGCAAAGTGTCTGAAGCACCGATTGCTTGTTTTTTCATGGTGCGTGATGGAAAGCTCATCACGCCACACATCGGTAGCAATATTTTGGAAAGTATTACAAGAGATACCGTCATCACCTTGTACCAGGAAACCACTGGACGGGCTGTTGTGGAGCGCGAGATAGACCGCAGCGAGTTGTACTTTGCGGATGAAGCATTTTTATGTGGAACGGGTCAGGAAATCATTCCGGTCGTTCAGATCGACCGCTTGCCGGTGGGCGACGGCACGATCGGAATGCAGACCCGTAGCATGCAAAAAATCTATTTTGAAACCGTCAGGGGTTTGACGCCTGACCGTCACGGGTGGCTCACGCCGGTTTGATGGCAACAGATGGCGCTTGGCTGGCGGCCATCCTCAAATGGCGAATCAAATCTTCACTGAATTTGGGCAACATCCGCTGTTGCTGTTTGACCAGGCTGATTTGTCGTCTTGCCCAAGGATCTTCCAGGGGGATCATGCGCAAGCCGCTTGATTTGGTATGGCTCAGCGCAATGGCCCGCGGAACAATGGCAATGCCCACGCCAACAGAAGCCATTTGACAGACGTTTTCGTAATTGCCGACTTGAATTCTCAAATTCACCCGCTTGCCGATGTTTTGCGCCTTTCGGTCCAGAAATGACTGGATGGAGTTGAATTGGTTGAGGCCCACAAAACGGTATTCGTCCAGGATGTCAGACAATTTCACCGAAATTTCGTTGGCAATGGCGGCACCCGAATGACAAACGACCACCAACTCATCGGCATACAGCGGGACCACATCAATTTTGTCGGCGTCGACAGATCCAGCCACGATGCCTAAATCGGCGGCACCCTTCGCGACCGAGGAAATGATGTCGCGCGAGGGCAATTCTTCCAGGTCAATGTCGATGTCGGGATTGTCATTGAGAAAAGCCGATAAAGCCTTCGCCAAAAAAGTGTTGGTGGCCGTGCTGTTGGCTTGAAGCCTGATTCGCCCCTTGACGCCCAGGGCATAAGGCCTCAGATCGGCATGCATGACCTCCAATTGTTGCAACACAAGTTTGGCGTGATTGGCCATGGCCTCGCCCGCCTGGGTCAACTGCAAACCCTTGGCTTGCCGAAGCATCAATGGCGTTTGAAAATTTTCTTCAAGCTGCTTGATCCTCAAGCTGGCGGAGGGAACAGACAAAAAACATTTTTCGGCCGCCCGTGTCAGATTCAACTGTTCCCCGACGTGAAAAAAAAGACGTAAATCTGTCAAGTCGTAATGCATGAAATCCTTGCAGCAGTGTTCAATGAGCAGTGATGGGCATGATGCTGATGGCGGCTTGAATGGATTCAAACAAGGCGTCCATCAAGCGGGTCTTGGGTTCATTTTTTCTGGTGAGCAAAACAACATTCAACGCTGGAGCCCCTCTGCCAATGGGATAAACCCGAACGGGATAAGCCATCATCATGCGGGGGTCAATCGACGGCACCATCGACACCCCCAGTCCGGCATTGACCATGGACAACACAGCATGGACTGAAGGTAAATCCATGCTTCTTTGCGCTTGCGGCATATTTTGACCGATCCACTGTGCAGCCAATTTGCCGGTGCTGGTGCTGGCATCAAAGCGGATCCATGGGTAATCACAAAACAGTTGGTGTATTTTGGCGGCCTTGGCGGTTGGCGGTGCAATGACCACCAATTCGTTTTTGAACAGGTGCTGCCAATGCAGGCGTTGCGATCCACCTTTGACGGGCTGAACCACAATCGCAGCATCCAGTTCATTGGCTTTGACGGCCGCGATCAGTTCAACGGCGCGTCCTCTTGCGGGTTTCAATTGCAGGACAGGGTGTTTCTTCAAGAGGTGTTGAATGACGCCGGGCAGCAAGCTGGTTTGCATGCTTTCAATCACACCCAAGCGTATCGTGCCTTCGATTTGTATGGAATTGCGTCGGCGAAGCTGCTCAATTTGTTGCATGGGCAGTTGCATGACACTGGCCACTTCGTGTGCAAAAGGCATGGGCTTGACCTGCAAACCCGAGCGATCAAAAAGAGGCTGTCCGAAAAAAATCTCCACCTGCTTCATCTGCATGCTGACCGCACTGGGTGTGAGGTTCATTTCGTCAGCGGCACGACTTAAGCTGCCTGTTCGCAGAACGGCTTCCAACGTTTCAAAGAAAGAAAACTTCATCAGATTATCTTAAGTGGCATTCAACGAAATGTGTCTTTTATTGATGAAGAATGTTTTTAAGATGTCTTTTGCTGAAACTTTCGGCAGTCTGTTGACCCTTGGAGGCTTTTGCATGCACACCACCCCCATCCCAGTTCATCCTGTACCCAGACCTTGGTTGGCGCAGGAGTTAGTTCAGGATTCTTCATGGGTTCATTGGCTGAGTTCTGAAGCGATTGAAGGTTTTGAGAGCGCTTTGGCGCATGCCAAAAAAACGGGTAAAGAGTGGCTGCAGATGACCTCTGATGACTTTCCGCTTTCAGGGGCAGCCAAAGATGCCATTGATCAGGCGTTCGATGTCACACAAAAAGATTTCGGCATGTGCTTGATCAAGGGGTTTCCAGTTCATCGTTGGTCTGTCGAAGATGCGCGCCTGGCCCATTGGGGCATTGGCCTGAACGTGGGTGTGGCCAGGACGCAGAACCAAGCCAGTCAGGTCATGAACGATGTCCGGGATGAGGGGGGCAGTTACAAGGTCAAAAATGGTCGGGGTTACAACACCAATGCGGGCCTGGATTTCCATGTTGACTCGTGTGACGTGGTGGCCTTGTTGTGCCTGCAAACCGCCAAAACGGGTGGAACCAGCATGGTGACCAGCTCTATCGCAGTGGTCAACGAGATCAAACGCCTGCGACCCGATTTGATTCCCGTGATGCAGCAGCCCTTTTATTACAGCTACCAGGGTGCCAATGATCCCAAACAACCCCCTTTTTACAAATGTCCCATTTTGGGCAACGATCCTGAATTCTTTTCTTTGCGTGCCAATCGTAAAAATGTCACGGCAGCCCAACGCGACTTTCCTGAGGTGCCTCGGTTAACCGAGGAACAGATCGCGTTGCTGGATTTGCTGGACGTTTTGTTGCCCGATCCACAATTTTGTTATTCGATGCAGCTTGACCGTGGTGATATGCAACTGCTCAACAACTATGTGGTGATTCATTCGCGCACTAACTTTGAAGACCACGAAGAACCAGCACTCAAGCGGCATTTGTTGCGCCTGTGGCTGAGCCTGCCTCAGGGACAGAGATTGCCGCCGCTGTGGAAAGAGTATTTTGGTGACATTGAAGCCGGCTCAGTGCGAGGCGGGGTTCGCGGCAGCAACATCACGGACGAGTTTCTATCGTATGAAGCCCGACAGGCCAAACGACTGGGGATGACACTTCGGTCCTTTTGACCTTGAGGCAAGGACCAAGGGGCCTAGAAAGCGATCCGATCGGCCCCAGCCGACGGACAGGCTCTGTGCGCTTGCCTGACGGTCTGCCGAGGTCAAACGGCATCGGGTTTGTCGACGAGTACGAGGGTGTAATTCATGGTCAAGTGATTCCCAAGACCTGCACCCTGTGTTTGAGTGTCATTTCAACGCGTCGGTCATGACAAAGTTGTAGTCCAGCGTGTAAAAGTCTCGCGATATGGCTTTGCCATCGGGGGCATGGCCCGCAGTGTGGTGTTTGAAATCGGCGATCAAAGAAGGGCGAACACCAAAGACGGCATCGCCATCCAAATTCTTGCTGGTTCGGTCAAAAATGTGCGTGATCAGCGGGCGTTGTCCAGGGGCCTGGATGCGGAAATGCAGGTGCGCTGGTCGCCAGCTTCTTCCGGTCGTGGCCTTGAGCATCTTGATGGCTGTGCCGTCTTGCGGCACAGGATAGTCCACAGGCAGTACCGACCAGAAGCTGTAGCGGCCATCGGCCCCTGTGGTCAATGCAGCGCGCGCCCATGCACCTTTTTCTTCAAAGCCGTCTTGCACGTCATACAAACCCCGGTCGTCCGAGTGCCAGACATCGATCACCGCATGCGCTACAGGCTGTCCATGGCTATCGAGGATTTGACCTTGTGCATGCATGGGTGTCCCCGCGGCACCAGCACTGATGTCTGCACCCATGGGAAATTGCGGCGCATTTTCGAGCAGGAAGGGGCCCACCAGCGTAGGCTCTGTGGCGTGTGCTGGGCGTGGGTAGTCTTGCGTCACCGTGAGCATGGACAAGCCTAAAGCGTCTGAAAAAATCATGAACTCATTGCGCCCAGGTGAACACCATTTGCCGGTTTCTTCGAGAAAGCTCATGGTGAAAGCCCATTCTTCGGCTGTGAGTTGGACCTCTTTGGCAAAGCTGTGAACGTGTTTGACCAAGGAGAGCATGAGTTCACGCAAACGCGGGTCGGGGGTTTTTTCATAGCGCTTGAGCACCTCCTGGGTGATCAGGTCCAATGCGTCATAGCGGTTTTCGATGCCGGAGTTGGGTGTGTTGCTCATGATTGAAGTTCCTTTGATGAAAAGTCAGTGGCAAGTCGTCGCAGATTGTCTGCGGGCTTGAGTCGGAATTTGGCGATCTTCATGGAGCCCGTGTGTGGCAAGTTGTCCACCATGACAATGTAGCGAGGCCACTTGGTGGGCGACAAGTGCAGCCGAGCGTAGGCTTGTACCATTTCTGGGGTGATGGCGGTCCCAGTTCGCGGAACAACCGCCAATAAGATTTCTTCTTCGCCCAACTCGGAGGCAACGCCAATGGATGCACATTCCAGAATGTCCGGGTGGCTGCCGATGGCAGAGTCGATTTCTGCACCTGAGATGTTTTCGCCACGTCTGCGGATGATGTCTTTTTTCCGGGTGAAGAAAAACAGGAAGTCACCGTCATCGCGCCGCGCCAAGTCGCCGGTGAGGAACCAGCCGTCTTTGAAGCTTGCGGCGGTTTGTTCGGGATCCTTGAAGTAGCCCTGCATCAGCGTTGGGGTGCGAACCGCGAGTTCGCCGACTTCGCCGACGGGTAATTCATGACCGTCATCGCCCATTATTCGCACCTCGGGGCGCGCAATGGTGGGATCGGGGTGTGGCGAGATACAACCCATGCTGCCCAGCTTGTGTGGGCCCATGAAGGGGTTGCTCAGCACCCCAGGAATTTCGGTCATGCCATAGCACTCGATGAGCACCGGAACATGAAAACGTTGGTGAAAAGTGTCCAGCAGATCTTGGTTCAAGGGGGCCAGAAACATCTTGCGGATGCAGTGGGTGGCGTCGTATTCTTGCTCGGGTCTGCGCGCCAAAATGGCTGCAGCCGACATGATGACATTCACCTCACTGGCGCGTGTGGCGGCCGCTTGTTGCCAAAAGGTGGATGCAGAAAAGCGGCGGATCAAAATCAAGGTGCCGCCGCACGCCATGGCACCGCCCAAGGAATACATCAGGGCATTGATGTGAAACAGGGGCAACACACACATCAAGCGTTCATCGGGTTGCAGGTACATGCGATGGACAAACGCTTCAGCGGTCAGCAAATAGCTTCGCTGGCTGTGCATGACCCCTTTGGGAAACCCGGTGGTGCCCGATGTGTAGATGATCATGCAGGTACTGTCTGCAAGGCCTGCGCGCGTGCTGGTATCGGGCTTGCAAGACATCCACTGCTTGAGCAATGACGATTCACCGCCGGCTTGGTCATCCTCGATGACCACTTGCCAGGGCGCCGTCGGCATGTGTTGGGTGGCTTCTTGAACTTTGCTCAGGGGTTCGGGTGAGCAAATCACGCCACGCACACCGGCATGTTCGAAAATGTATTTGGCTTCGCGGGCTTCAAACTCGGGGTTGCAAGGCACCAGGATGGCCCCGATCCTGGCGCAGGCCAACAGCAAGACCACCGTGGCGGGGTGGTTGTAAGCCATCAGACCGATTCGGTCACCGGCTTGAATGCCGCGTCGCAAAAGCCAAGCCACGGCAAGGTCGGCTTGATCAGCACAGTTTTGCCATGTCATGACCTCACCTTGGTATTCCACCATGGCTTGATCACTCAATGGGCGAAGACGTGCACGGAAAAATTCATCGATTGAAAAATCGTGCACATCGAAACGGCGCAACACCTGCAAAGGCGTCAGAAGTTGTGCAAAGTTCGTGGCGGGGGTTGACATGGTTCAGCGCGCCACAGGGGGGCCGTCATAGGTCATGGCCTGCTCAGCCGCGCTGGCCAGTTTGAAGCCGATGGGCCGGGTTTGTTCTTCCAGAATATGCGCCACCAATGAGGCGGTTCTCGCCAGCAAAGGAATGCCTTTGAGGGCACCAGCAGGATAGCCCGCATCCAGCAGCACAGCAGGGATGGCCGCAGACACATTCATGGGGAAGGGGCGTCCGTAAACGCTCTCGATTTGCGATGCCAGCGCTTGCAATGCGCGCACATGCTCCCCAGCAACGCCCCATTGCTCGGCCAGTTCAATCAACTTGGTTGCGCGTGGGTCACCCAGTTTGTGCACAGGGTGGCCAAATCCAGGCAAGGGCTGCTTGGCCGCGCGCAAGGCTTGCAAGCGATCTTTGGCAACGTCTTCCAGGGATTTTCCCTGCTGTGCAGACTGCTCCAGCATGGCGATGAGCAATTGCCCAGCGGTCTCCGAAGCCCCCAAGATCACTGGCCCGCATCCCAACAAGCCTGCAGCCACAGCACCCTGTACAGATTCGGGTGCGGCAGCCAAGGTCATGCGGGCCGCCTGCACCGAGGGAACCAAGCCATGCTCGGCGAGTGACACCATGGTGGCGTCGGCAACACGCACCAAATTGGCGCTGGGGGTTTCACCGGTCAGCAAAAACAAAAAGTAGGCGGTGAACGATTGTTGGCCAATCAAATCGCGGCACAAGTCCTTGCCGCGCACGACGATGCGGTCGACTTCGGCAATCGCCATATGGGTTGAGCCCGAGGGCGTGAAGGCGCTAGAGGTGGGTGTGGTGCTCATGGATTTTTTGGGCTCGTTGGTGATCTGGGGTCCAGGTCGGGGCGATCGTTGCAGGGCATTTGCGCAGGCCGGTGCTTTGCACATCGTTCAATGCACTTTGAAGCCCTTGATGTCAACTTCGCAAGCGCTTTGGCGACAGCCACTCAACGGGTTATTCCCTATGGGCCGATGGCGTTGGAACACCATAATGGTTTTTCAAGTTTTGTGCGCTCTGACAGGTTAGCGCTTTATTTCACTCACTTCATGAGGATTCAAACATGCAAAAAAGACCATTTTTGAAAGCACTGGGTTCGTCCTTGCTGCTGTCTTCGACTCCAACATGGCTGCACGCGCAGAACAAGCCTATCCGTGTGGGCAGCACGCTGTCTCTGACCGGGCCATTGGCCGGTACAGCGGTCATGCACAAAATCTCGGGCGAAATCTTCATTGAGCAATTGAACAAACGTGGTGGTTTGCTCGGGCGTCAAGTGGAGTGGGTGGTGAAGGATGATCAGTCCAAGCCTGACTTGGCCCGTACGCTGTATGAGCAGCTGATCTCTGGCGATCAGGTTGATTTGCTGATGGGGCCCTATGCCACAGCCAATTCCTTGGCGGCCATGGGCGTGGCTCAACGCAATGGCAAGGTCTTGATCACCAACTCGTTTGGCATTCCTTCGCTGGCCAAGTACGACATGCATTTTCCGGCCTACGTCATGGGCATTGACCCTGGAACCACGGTGCCCAATACTTTGCTCGATTCGATTGCGGCGTCAGGTGCCAAGCCGCAATCGGTGGCGATGGTGACGAGCAAATTCCCCTCGGTTGTCTTTTTGTCAGTGGGTGCGCGCGAGGTGTTCAAGAAGCGCGGCTTGCGCGAAGCCCTTTGGTTGGAATGGGAGTTTGGAAACCGTGAGTTCGGCCCCATTGCTTCTCGTCTAAAAGAAGCCAATGCGGACATGGTCTGGATCGGCTCGATTGGTGCTGAAAGCATGCAACTGCTGGAGGCGATGAACAAGATAGATTACAAACCAAAGATCCATTTCCATGTGTACCCAACGCCTGGGCCATTGACGAAATCGCCGTTGGCTGCAAATGCGCTGACGCTGACCACTTTCGAACAGCACGCGCCATTTACCAACAACCCGGCGTATGCAGAGGCGATCAGGATGTACAACGAGCGGGCTGCCAAAGCCAATTTGCCCGACACCGTGTTCGAGTTGCAGGCGGCCAATGCTTTCACGGGTTGGCAGTTCTTGGAGGCGGGCGTCAAAGGTTCTGGCAGTTTGGAAGACAGCAAAATCGCGGCTTGGCTCAAGAAAAACCACGTGGACACCATCATTGGCAAAGTGCGCCTTGATGGCCCCAATAACTATGGCGATGACCTCAACCGCATCAAGCAATTGCAAGGCGGCAAATGGCTGGTCATTCATCCCAAGGACGTGGCATTTCCCGGCAGCAAGATGATGTTCTGAAATGCCCAGCGCTGGGCTGTTACTTCAAGCGCTGGCCTCAGGCGTATTTCTGGGCGCGCTTTATGGCCTCATTGGCCTAGGCGTTGGCCTAGGCTGGGGCTTGTTGCGTCAGATCAATCTGTCTCACTTTGCCTGGGTCTTTTTGTCGGCTTACATCACCTACGAACTCAAAACGCGATTGGGTGTGGATCCGCTGATTTCCTTGCTATTTTTGGTCCCTTTGTTTGGTCTTTTGGGCATGGCTGTGCAGGCCTTGCTGGCCCGTTTTGCCATCACGCCTTTCAACTCTCTGTTGGTGACTTTTGGCATCACGGTGTCGGTAGAGGCTTTGCTGCAGTGGATTTGGAGTGCTGATTTCCGTCGAATGGCCTCGTTTTATGACGAGCACAAGTTCCGACTGGGCAGCGTGGTGGTGACTTACTCCGAAGCGCTGACGATGGGCATGGCGCTGTTGGCTGTCGGCTTGGCGTGGTGGGTGTTGCATCGCACGGACATGGGCAAGTCGGTGAGGGCGAGTGCAGAAGACCCGGCCATTGCCACCGCATTTGGTATTCATGCCAAGCGACTGGCCATTTGGGTGGCAGGGTTTTGTGCAGCGCTGGCAGCTTGCGCAGGGGTTTGCGTGGCTTTGACTTTTACCTTGGCGCCGTCGCAAATTTTTTCTTGGGTCGGGGTGGTGTTCGCGGTGGTGATGGTGGGTCGCTTGGGCTCGGCTTTGACGCCCCTGATTGGTGGCCTGGTGATCGGCATCAGCGAATCCATGACCATGGCCTTGATTGCGCCAACTTGGGCGCCTTTGGTGGCGTTTACCGTGTTGATCTTGATTCTTTTGCTCAGGCGTGGTGATGAATAAGATTTGGCAATCTTCTGGCCTGTTCGCGGTGGTGATCGTGCTGTTGGCAGCCCCTTACATGGGCTTGCCAGTGCATTGGCAGTCCTTGCTTTACGTGGTTTTCTTCTGGGTCACTTTGGCCACGTCCTGGAATATGCTGTCCGGCTATTCGGGCTATTTTTCATTTGGTCATGGTGCATTTTTCGGTGTGGGCATGTACGGCATGGCCACACTGGCCACCAAGGCCGAATGGCCCGTGGTGCCTGCTGCGCTGGGCAGTGGCTTGTTGGCCGCTGTGCTGGCGCTGGCCGTTGGCGCGGTCGTCTTCAATGCCCGAAAAATTCGCGGCGAATCGTTTGCCTTGATCACAATGGCCGTTGGCTTTGTGCTGGCAACGGTCATTGTGAACACGCCAATTGACGGTGGCCCTGGTGTTTATTTGATGTCGGTCAGTCTGCCGCAGTGGGGCCCCAAACCAGCCTCCACGTTCTATTACGCCAGCCTCGTCTTGACGATCTTGTGTGTCGCCGTCGCTTGGTGGTTGTTTCATGCCCGCGCGGGTTTGGGTCTGCTGGCCATCCACGACGACGAAGATGTGGCCCAGGTCAACGGGGTGCCCACCTTCTGGCTCAAGATGGGGGCTTTCGCCTTGTCGAGCTTTTTTGCAGGTGTCATGGGGGCGATTCATGCGCTGTACGTTTCTTATGTGACGGTGGGAGAGACTTTCAACATCACGGTGCCTTTGACGGTGGTTCTCATGAGCGTGCTGGGTGGCAGTCGGCATTGGGCAGGTCCCATGCTGGGGGGGATTTTGATCACCTTTTTGCTCAATGCTTTCACGGCCGGTGAAAGTGCCTTGGTGGGCAAAGTCATCATTGGCCTGGTTTTGGCGGGTGCCGTGCTGGTCATGCCCCGCGGCATTTTGGGAACTTGGCAATTGAGGCAGCACAAACGCTTGATGCAAAAAAATCAGGATGCGGAGTTTTTACATGCCAGCGTTGAGTCCGTGCCTTCGCAAGAGCTTGAGCGCCCGCTGACGCGTCCTGCCGATTCAATGAATCGGCAAAAAGTGCTGCAAGTTCGCGGGTTGAGCAAACAATTCGCGGGCATCAGAGCGCTCAATCAAGTGGACCTCGATTTGTACCAAGGTGAAATTTTGGGCCTGCTGGGGCCCAATGGTTCGGGTAAATCCACCTTCATCAACGTGGTGACGGGGCATTACAAGCCGACAGAAGGCACGGTTTTGTTGCAAGGTCAATCCTGTGCGGGTTGGCCAGCTCACCGGATTCGCCGTCAGGGGCTGTCGCGCACTTATCAGATACCTCGACCATTTCATGGGCTGACGGTTTTACAAAATGTGATTTTGGCGGCGCATTACGGTGGCACACGTTTGTCGGATGCGCAAGCCAAGCAAGAGGCGCTGGAGTGGATGCGTTTTACTGGTTTGCATGACAAAGGCGACTATTTTCCCGATGAGCTCAACTTGCACCAACGTAAATTTCTCGAGTTGGCACGCGCATTGGCAGCAAGACCGCAAGTTTTGTTGCTCGACGAGGTGCTGTCGGGCTTGACCCCTTTCGAAATCATTGCTGCTGTTCAAACTATTCGGCGTATTCGTGATCGCGGCACGTCGATTGTGTTTGTTGAGCACGTCATGAGTGCGGTGTTGGCTTTGTCAGACCGGCTGGTGGTGCTTAACCAAGGTGAAGTCATTGCAGAAGGCAGCCCTGAAGATGTCATGTCCCGAGAAGAAGTGGTGCGTGCCTATCTGGGCGATGAGGCGGCGGTGTAAGCATGCTCCAAATTGATCAAATCCAAGTCAACTACGGTGCTGCCCCTGCTCTGTGGGATATCTCTTTGCACATCAATCCAGGTGAATTGATCTCGGTGATTGGCCCCAATGGCGCTGGCAAGACCACCTTGATCAATGCGGTCATGGGTCTGAACCCCCTGAAATCCGGAAAAATCGTGTGGGAAGGGGAGACGGTGTCCTTGCTACCGCCCCATCGATTGTGCGAACGTGGCTTGGCTTTGGTTCCCGAAAGCCGAAGGTTATTTACCACCATGACTGTGCGTGAGAACCTGGAGTTGGGTGCCATGCACCCCGCCGCGCGTGCCCAACGTGCTCATACTCTCGAGCAGGTCTGCGCTCTTTTTCCGGCGGTGCGCGCAAAATTAGACCAAGTGTCCGGGACCTTGTCAGGCGGGCAACAGCAAATGGTCGCCATTGGCCGTGCCATGATGGCTTTGCCGCGATTGCTGTTGCTGGATGAGCCCTCATTGGGCTTGGCCCCCAGCATCGTTGGCGAGATGTTCAGGTCCATTGAATCAATTCATCGCAGCGGAACAGCGGTCATGTTGGTCGAGCAAAACGTCAGCCGTGCCTTGGCCATTTCGCAGCGCACCTATGTGTTGGAAAACGGACGGGTTGTCACCTCCGGCTTGTCCAGCGAACTGGGCAGTCGCGACGAAATCCGCCAAGCCTACTTGGGCATCTGAACTCAGGCAAGACGGTTTTGTGCTCCGGGGCAATACCCGGAAATGGTTTGAATGCCTTGGGCATGCCGGATGGCATCCACCGTGGCCAGTGCCGTGGCCTCGGCCGCCATTACCGTGAGCAGCATCAGATCCACCGGACCAGTTTCAGTGCCGGTCGCCAAGGCAAACAGCGTGTCGCCGTCCAGCGTGGTGTGCGCGGGGCGGATGCTGCGCGCCAGGCCGTCGTGTGCACTCATGGCCATGCGTTTGGCTTGGGCTTTGGTGAGCATGGCATTGGTCGCCACCACACCGATCGTGGTGTTGGTGCCGGGCAGGGGGCGGTTGCCCCGCTCGCCTTGCAGCAAGGCGTATTGGGTGTCAAGCAAGTGATGCCCATCGGCCGTGCGGGCACCGGCCAGCACCTGGCCTGTAGCAGGGTCGATCACATCGCCCACCGCGTTACAGGCAACCAAGGCGCCCACCACCCAAGGACCCACGCGCACGCTGGCGTTGCCGATGCCGCCTTTCATGCAGCGGTCCAGACCGAAGAGTTTGCCCACGCACGCGCCTGCGCCTGCGCCCACATTGCCTGCTGCGGGAGGCGCGGTCGATGCCGCTTCGCAGGCGGCGTAACCGGCCTCAGCGTTCGGGCGGGCTGTCGGGTTGTCGCCCTCGCGCACGACGGGCAAGTCAAACAGCACAGCAGCGGGCACGATGGGCACACGGCCGTAGCCGGTTTCAAAACCGATGCCCTGCTCATCGAGCCAGCGCACCACGCCCGTGGCGGCGTCCAGGCCAAAGGCGCTGCCGCCGCTGAGCAGTACCGCATGCACTTTGTCCACCAGGTTGGCAGGGTCCAGCAAATCGGTCTCGCGGGTGCCGGGGGCTGCACCGCGCACGTCCACCGCGCCTACCGCGCCATCAGGGGCCAGCACCACCGAGCATCCCGTCAGGCGCTCGCTCAGTGTGTGATGTCCTACGCGCAGGCCGGGCACATCCACGATGCTGCCCTGGCTGCTGTTTACAATCATTTCAGATGACATGTTCCGCCTTTTTTAACCTGGCTCACAAACCCCAAGGATAGCGCGTGCCCCTGTTCTTTTTGAGACGGCTATTGAGCTTTGTGTTGACCTTGCTGGCCACTTCGGTCGTGGTGTTTGCGGTGCTTGAACTTTTGCCTGGCAATGCGGCACAGGTCATTTTGGGCGAAACGGCCACGCCCGAGTCAATCGCGGCGATGGAAGACAAGCTGGGCCTGAACCAGCCTGCGGCCACCCGCTACCTGAACTGGATGGGTGGCATGCTGCAGGGCCAGACGGGCCTGAGCATTTCTTACGATACCCCCACGGCGCAGCTCATGGCCGAGCGCATGCAGGTGACGCTGCCGCTGGCCGTGATGGCCATGGGGCTCACGGTGGCCCTGGCACTGGCTTTGGGTATTTATGCCGCTTCGCAGCAAAACAAGGCGGGCGATGTGGGCGTGATGACGCTCAGCCAACTGGGCTTGGCCTTGCCCAATTTCTGGCTGGCTATTCTTTTGATTTTGCTTTTTGCGGTGCACCTGGAGTGGGTGAGCGCGGGCGGTTTTCCGGGCTGGTCTGAGGACGATGGCGGCGGTATGTTCGAGGGCATCAAAGCCTTGCTCTTGCCCGCGATGGCGCTGGCCGCGGTGCAAACGGCTATTCTGACGCGAGTCACCCGCTCGGCCGTGCTCGACACTTTGCGCGAAGACTTTGTGCGCACCGCCCGGGCCAAGGGCTTGTCTCGTCGCCAAGTGCTGTGGGGTCATGTGCTGCGCAACGCCATGATTCCGGTGCTGACGGTCATGGGCTTGCAGTTTGGCAACCTGATCACCAGTGCCATCGTGATAGAAAACGTGTTTGTGCTGCCCGGCATTGGGCGGCTGATTTTTCAGGCCATTGCCAACCGCGACCTGATCGTGGTGCGCGATGTGGTCATGTTGCTGTCGGCCTTGGTCATACTGATCAACTTTTGCATCGATGTGCTGTATGCGTGGATCGATCCACGACTGAAGGCGGGCCATGCCGAATAAGAATGCTGTTTGGCAACGTGCCTTGCGCCACCCGAGTTTTGTGGCGGGTGGGGCCATGGTGCTGCTGATGGTGCTGTGCGCCGTGTTGTCCTTGTTCTGGTCCCCTTACCCGGTGGGCGACATCGACATTCCCAACAAACTGGCCTCGCCCAGCGCGGCGCATTGGCTGGGCACCGACAGCCTGGGTCGCGACATCGGCTCATTGCTGCTTGTGGGTAGCCAAAACTCCTTGCTGGTGGGCTTCATCGCGGTGGGCATTGGCCTGGGTGTGGGTGTGCCTCTGGGTTTACTGGCCTCGGCGCGGCGAGGCTGGGTCGAAGAGGTGATCATGCGGGCCTCGGACTTCACCTTCGCCTTCCCGGCGTTGTTGTCGGCCATCATGCTGACCGCGATTTACGGGCCGGGTTTGGTGGTGAGCATCGTGGCCATTGGCATTTTCAACATTCCAGTGTTTGCCCGCATTTCGCGGGGTGCGGCCAACGCGGTCTGGGCGCGGGACTACACAGCGGCGGCGCGTGCTGCAGGCAAAGGACCATTGGCCATTACCTTGGCGCATGTTTTGCCCAACATCGCCAGTGTGCTGATCGTGCAGGCCACCATCCAGTTCGCCATCGCGATCCTGGCCGAAGCGGCTTTGTCTTATCTGGGCTTGGGCACCCAGCCACCGCAGCCCAGCTGGGGTCGCATGCTCAACGAAGCGCAGTCGCAGATGTTCCAGGCCCCCATGCTCGCGGTGTACCCGGGCGCAGCGATCGCGCTGGCGGTGTTGGGTTTGAATTTATTGGGCGATGGTTTGCGCGATGTGCTCGACCCCCGGCTGGCGCGGCAAAGGTGAAGTTGAAGATGAACATGCGTGATCTTTCAAGCGCCAAGCCTTTGCTGCAAGTCGACGATTTGCGGGTGAGCCTGCCCACGGCCCGGGGCTGGGCACCTGCTTTGCGCGGGGTGTCCTGGCGCATGGAGCGCGGCCAGACGGTGGGCCTGATTGGCGAGAGCGGCAGCGGCAAATCGCTCACCGCTTTGGCCCTGATGGGCTTGTTGCCTGAACGCGCCCGCGTGAGCGGCTCCATCATGCTGCAAGGCCAGGAGCTGGTGGGCCTGCCCGAGCCACAGTTGTGCCAGCTGCGTGGTGCGCGCATGGCGATGGTCTTTCAGGAGCCGATGACGGCGCTCAACCCCTTGCACCCCATCTGGAAGCAGATTGCCGAGCCTTTGCGCTTGCACCAACACATGAGTGCCAGCGATGCCAAAGCCCGTGCCCTGCAGTTGCTCGAACGGGTGCAGCTGCCCCGGGCGCGTGAGCGGCTTGACGCCTATCCGCACGAGCTGTCGGGGGGGCAACGTCAGCGCGTGATGATCTCGATCGCGCTGGCCTGCAGCCCCGACCTGTTGATTGCGGACGAACCCACCACTGCGCTGGATGTGACGGTGCAAAAAGAGGTGTTGTCGCTCATCAAACAATTGGTGCACGAAGACGGCATGGGCTTGATGTTGATCAGCCACGACCTGGGCCTGATGCAGGACCAGGTGGACCGCGTCATGGTCATGTACGGTGGGGCTGTGGTCGAGAGTGCGGCCACGCCGGATTTGTTTGCGCACCGGGCGCACCCCTACACACGCGGTTTGTTTGCGGCGCGCCCGCGCTTGGGGTTGGCACGCGGCACCCGCTTGACCACGATCCCCGGCAGCGTGCCTGAGTTGATGGATTTTCCGGCGGGCTGTGCCTTTGCAGACCGTTGCAGCTTGGCGGTGGATGAATGCCGCCAGACACCCCCGCAGGCGCAAAGCATGGCCAGCCATGGTGCCGGCGAAATGCCCCATGTGGTCAGTTGCCCGCGCTGGAGGCTGCCATGAGCGAGACGCACACATCTGCGCCGCTGCTGGAGGTGAAGCATTTGGGTCGGCGTTTTGCCTTGCCCCGCGCGGGTTTGTTTCAACCCGCAGGGGCATTGCAGGCTTTGTCGGACGTGAGCTTCACCCTGCAGCCGGGCAAAAGTTTGGGCATTGTGGGCGAGTCCGGTTCAGGCAAGTCCACCTTGGCGCGTTTGGTCATGGCGCTGGACAGGCCCACCGAGGGGCAGGTCTTCTTCAATGGCACCGATGTACACCAGACCCATGGCCAGGCTTTGCGTCAGTTGCGCAGCGGTTTTCAGATGGTGTTTCAGGACCCTTATGGTTCCTTGGATCCACGCCAAAAAGTGCTGGCCATTGTGACCGAGCCCATCCAGTCATGGCTCAAGCCTGCTGATGGCCGCTCAGAGCTGCGCGACAGAGCCGCCCAGGCCCTGAGCGAGGTGGGACTCAGGACCGCCGACCTGGACAAATACCCGCACGAGTTTTCGGGTGGGCAACGCCAGCGCATTGCCATTGCACGCGCTCTGATTACCCGCCCCGCATTGATCGTGGCCGATGAGCCGGTGAGTGCGCTCGATGTGTCCGTGCAAGCGCAGGTGCTTAATTTGATGATGGACTTGCAAGACCGGTACGACCTGAGCTATTTGCTGGTCAGTCATGACCTTGCGGTGGTCAACTTGATGTGCGACGATGTGCTGGTTTTGCAGTCGGGCCGCGTGGTTGAGCAAGGTCCGGCAGTGCAAATTTTTGAGCAGGCCGAGCACCCTTACACTCGCGCTTTATTGGCTGCGGTGCCAGGTCACCGCGAAGATTTTTTTTGAAACAGGAGAAAACATGAGCAAGCCCTTTCCTTTGAGCCGCCGCGCCGTCGGCGTTTGTTCGGTGGCTGTGCTGGCCGCCAGCATCGCATGGGCCCCTTTGCAGGCGCAGGCCCAGTCGCGCAAAGACACGGTCATCTTGGGCATGATCCTGGAGCCCACCAGCCTGGACCCGACCATGGCCCCGGCTGCCGCCATTGGTGAGGTGGTGCACTACAACATCCTCGAAGGCCTCACCAAAATCAACGTCGATGGGTCCATTACCCCCTTGCTGGCCGAGAGCTGGAAAATGGACGCCGACGGCAAGGCCTACACCTTCAAGCTGCGCAAGGGCGTGAAGTTTTCCGATGGCGCAACTTTCGATTCGGCCGCTGTCAAATTCAGTTTTGACCGCGCCAAAGACGCCAAGAGTACCAACAAAGCCAAAGGCGCGGTGTTCAACAACATCAGCCACATCTCCACGCCCGATGCGCACACCGTGGTGCTGGTGCTGAACAACCCGGACGGCAACTTCCTGTTCCGCATGGGTGAGAACACAGCCGTGATCCTGCACCCCGACAGCGCGGCCAATGCCGCCACCAAGCCCGTGGGCACGGGACCCTACAAACTCGACAGCTGGGCCAAAGGCACGGCGGTGAGCTTGTCCAAGTGGGACGGCTTTCGCGACGCCAACGCCATCAAAGTGAAGAAAGTCACCTTCCGATTCATCAACGATTCTGCCGCCCAAGTGGCTGCCTTGCTCGCGGGCGACATCGACGGCATGCCACGTTTCCAGTCACCGCAAAGCCTGCAACAGTTCCAGAAAGACAAGCGCTTTGTGGTCGAGTTGGGCAGCACGGCCGGCAAAGGCATCATGACCATCAACAACCGCAAAAAACCGTTTGACGATGTGCGTGTGCGCCGAGCCCTGTCGCACGCCGTCGATAAAAAAGCTTTCATCGATGGCGTATTTGAAGGCCTGGCCAAACCCATTGGCAGTCACATGACTCCCACCGATGCCGGCTATGTTGACCTGACTGGCGTGTACGCCTACGACCCCGAAAAAGCCAAAGCCCTGCTCAAGGAAGCCGGTGTGCAAATCCCATTGAACGTGACCTTGACCCTGCCCCCTCCGCCTTATGCCCGCAAGGGTGGCGAGATTTTGGCCGCGCAACTGGCCAAGGTGGGCATTGTGGCCAAAATTGAAAACGTGGAATGGGCACAGTGGCTGGGCGGCACCTTCAAGGGCAACTTTGACCTCACGGTCATCAACCATGTGGAGCCACTGGACTACATGGCTTACGCCAACCCGCAGTATTACTGGGGATACGACAGCAAGGCCTTCCGCGATCTGGCAGCCAATCACGCCGCCACAACGGGCACCAAAGAGCGCACGCAACTGTTTGGCGACATGCAGCGCATGATTGCCAAGGATGCGGTTAACGTGTTCTTGTTCAATGCCACCAACACGGCGGTTTACCGCAAAGGCCTCAAAGGCCTGTGGTCCAGCTCGCCTGTTTTTGCCAATGACATGTCGGCCGTGTCTTGGCAATAAATTGAAGGACAGCCCAAAAGTGCTCTGAAAAGCTTGCTATAATTCTGTGCACGATGCGGCTGTAGCTCAGTTGGATAGAGTACTTGGCTACGAACCAAGGGGTCGTGGGTTCAATTCCTGCCAGCCGCACCAAAAATCAGAAAGCCCACAACGAAAGTTGTGGGCTTTTTCTTTTGTCGCTCGCCAAATCACACGTTTCCCTAACGGTTATCTCGCAGGCAGCGATCATTTTTGCCATTGAACACCAAGACATGAGCAAAGCCTTCACCAAAGAGACCGACGGCGACGATGACGAGGAGCTGGGCTTACCGGCTTTGCCCTCGGGTGCGCGCAACTACATCACACCTGTGGGCTATGCCCGCTTGCGCGCCGAGTTGTTTACCTTGATGGATGACGAGCGACCCAAAGTGGTCGAGATCGTGCATTGGGCCGCCAGCAATGGCGACCGCTCGGAAAACGGTGATTACCTTTACGGCAAAAAGCGCTTGCGCGAAATCGATCGGCGCATCCGTTTCCTGACCCAGCGTCTGGAGATCGCCGAAGTGGTCGACCCGGTGGTGCACCACGGCAGCGACCAGGTGTTCTTTGGCGCCACGGTCACGTATGCAGAAGCCTCAGGCACAGGACGCACGGTGACGATTTTGGGCATTGACGAAGCCGACAGTTTGCAAGGCCAGGTCAGCTGGGTCTCTCCGATTGCACGCACCTTGCTCAAGGCGCGCCAAGGCGATGAACTCAAACTGCTCACGCCGGCAGGCGTGGTCGATATCGAGGTGTTGCAGGTGAGTTATCCAAAGGCGCCTTGAGTGGCCGTGTAGCCCCATCAGCTCAGCTTGAAAAAGATCAGGCCTGTCCTTGGTTTTTGTTGGTTTGTCGCTCAGCCTTGATGACTGAGGGGGTGCGATTGAGGTGACGCAGCACCTGCTCCAGGTGCGCCGCATCGCGCACGGCCAACACGAACTTCAACTCGGCCGTGTCTTGCGGAGTCTCTTGTCCCATGTCCACGTGCACGATGTCGGTTTCGCCGCTGGCCAGAGCGCCGGCCACGCGGGCCAGCACGCCTTTGCCATTGATCACGGTGACGGTGATGGTGGTTTCAAAGCTGCGGCTCAATTCGTCAGACCACTCCACGCCGATGAAGCGTTCGCTGTCCTTGTGTTCCAGTTTGCGTGCGATGGCGCAATCTCGGGTGTGCACGGCCAGGCCTTCGCCTCGGCCCAAGTAGCCCACGATGTCATCACCGGGCAGGGGACGGCAGCAACGAGAATAGACCACGGAGGCGTTTTCGCTGCCGTCGAGGGTGATGGCCCCTTGTGAGATGGACTCATGCGCTGTGAAGCGTTCACGGGTCATCAGCAGTGGATCGGGTTTTTGACCCAACTCGGACAAGAGCGCCGTCAGGCGCTTGGCCACAATGGTGGCGATGCGTTTGCCCAAGCCAATGTCCATCAGCAAATCGGGCTGGTTGCGGTTGCCCGTGAAGCGAAGCAGCTTTTCCCACAGCGTATGGTGCGCTTCGTCGTTGGCGGGCAGCTGGTTGATGCCTTCGGCTCGCAAAGCCTGGGCCAGCAATTTTTCACCCAGGTCCACCGACTCGGTTTGCGCCATGGTCTTGAGGTGGTGGCGTATCTTGGAGCGTGCGCGTCCGGTGCGCACAAAGCCCAACCAAGCTGGGTTGGGGGCTGACACGGGCGCTGTGATCACTTCAACCACGTCACCGTTTTTTAGCTCGGTGCGCAGGGGCACCTGGTCGCCATTGATGCGAGCAGCCATGGCGCGGTCACCCACCCGGCTGTGGATGGCGTAGGCAAAGTCAACCACTGTGGCGCCCCGTGGCAAGGCCATGATCTGGCTCTTGGGGGTGAACACATAAACAGCATCGGGGAACAAGTCGACCTTGACGTGGTCCCAGAATTCGGCTGCATCGCGTGTTTCGGTCTGAATGTCCAAAAGCGATTGCAGCCACTGCGTGCCCAAGCGCTCGGATTGGGCGCTGGCCGACTCGTGCTCTTTGTAGAGCCAGTGCGCGGCCACGCCCGATTCGGCTACCAAGTGCATCGGCTCGGTGCGCATCTGAAACTCAACGTTCACACCAGACGGCCCGACCAAGGTGGTGTGCAGTGACTGGTAGCCGTTGACTTTGGCAATCGCGATGTGGTCCTTGAATTTGCCGGGCAAAGGCTTGTAAATTTGGTGCAGCAAGCCCAAGGCGGTGTAACAGTCGATGACCGAGGGGACGATGACCCGAAGGCCATAAATATCGGTCACTTGTGCAAAGCTCAGGTGTTTTTCGTCCATCTTTTTGTAGATGGAGTAGATCGTCTTTTCGCGCCCGCTGATGCGCACATCCATATGGGCCTGGGTAAACACGGCTTCCACATCGTTCTGTACTTTTCGGATCAGGTCACGTCGGCGGTTGCGTGCGCGTGTTACGGCTTTGGAGAGCACGGCATAGCGCCAGGGCAGCAGGTGTTTGAACGACAGGTCTTGCAGTTCGCGGTAGATCTGGTTCAGCCCCAGCCGGTGCGCAATGGGGGCGTAAATCTCGAGCGTTTCGGAGGCGATGCGGCCCCACTTGCTGCGCGGCATGTCGGACATGGTGCGCATGTTGTGGGTACGGTCGGCCAGCTTGATCAGGATGACGCGCACATCGCGCGCCATGGCCAGCAGCATCTTGCGAAAGGATTCGGCCTGGTTCTCTTCAAGGGTGTTGAACTCGAGCTTGTCCAGCTTGGTCAGGCCATCGACCAGCTCGGCCACCGGAGAGCCAAAGCGCTCAATCAACTCGATCTTGGTGACGCCGCAATCTTCCATGGCATCGTGCAGCAGGGCGGCGGCCAGTGCCTGGGCGTCGAGTTTCCACCCGGTACACAGACCAGCCACTGCGATCGGGTGGGTGATGTAGGGCTCGCCGCTTTTGCGCATCTGGCCCAGGTGGGCTTCGTCGGCAAATTTGTAAGCCCGCCGCACCATCCCGGTGTCGGCTTCGCTCAGGTAGCCCAGTTGAGCCTCCAGCACAGCAAAGCTGGCAGCGGCCGCATTGGCAGCAGCCGGGTCCGGCGCTTTGGGGCGACTGGAGCCTGCTTTGGGGGTTTTGGGGAGGACAGCGCTCATGGCATCAATGTAACGTAAGCGATTGCCTACTTAGGCAGCAGCCAAAAAAAAGCCCCATCACTGGGGCGTTTTGTGGTTAGGTTAGATATCTGGTTCGGGCCAGACCCTCTCAGCAGTTCAAAATTCAAGTCACGCGTTTGAGCATTTCGATGCCGACTTTGCCTGCCGCAATTTCACGCAGCGCGGTCACGCCGGGCTTGTTTTTGCTTTCAATGCGAGGGGTGTGGCCCTGGCTCAGCATGCGGGCGCGGTAGGTGGCGGCCAAAACCAGCTGAAAGCGGTTGGGGATCTTGTCCAGGCAATCTTCAACAGTGATGCGGGCCATGAGGTTTCCTTGAAAATGTCTGTGCGGGGATTCAAGCCATCTTGAGGGCTTGAAAGGTGTCAGGCCGAGCGCGGCGTTGAACGTGGTACTTGAGACGCTGTGCGTGAACCACCGCTTTGAGGTCAAACAGGGCGCGGTCAAATACTTCATTGATTATAACGAAGTCAAACTCCTTGGCCTGCGCCAACTCCACTGCGGCGTTTTGAAGGCGCAGCTCGATGATTTCGGGGGTGTCCTCGCCCCGGCGCTCCAAGCGCGAGCGCAACTCTTCCCAGCTGGGCGGCAAAATGAAAATCAGCACCGCGTTGGCGTACATCTTTTGGATCTGCAGGGCACCCTGGTAATCGATCTCCAAAATCACGTCTGCGCCTTGCGCCATGCGTTCCTCGATCATCTTTTTGGAGGTGCCGTAGCGCTGGCCGTGCACATGGGCCCATTCGACAAAGGCGTCGCCCAGCACCATGGCGTCAAACTCTTGGTCCGATGCAAAAAAGTATTCTCGGCCGTGCTTTTCTTGGCCGCGCGGGGCGCGGGTGGTGTGTGAGACGGTGGGGTGTACATGCGAATCCAGCTCCATCAAGGCCTTGACCAAGCTCGATTTGCCAGCCCCGCTGGGGGCGGCCACGACAAACAGGTTTCCGGGGTAATCCATGCTGAGGCTCTTTATTCGATGTTCTGGACTTGTTCGCGCATTTGCTCGATCAGCACCTTCATGTCCACCGAGATGCGGGTCATCTCCAGCACGGCCGATTTGGAACCCAAGGTGTTGGCCTCGCGGTGCAGCTCCTGAATCAGGAAGTCTAGGCGTTTGCCAATGTCACCGCCCTTGGTGAGAAGGCGGCTGAGTTCGTCCAAATGTGAGCGCAGGCGGGTCAGTTCCTCAGCCACGTCGATGCGGATCGCAAAGGCAGTGGCCTCGGTCAAGGCCCGGTCTTGCGCGGCTTCGGGAAGGTGGCTGCCATCGGCCAGGGCCATCGCGTCTTTCCAGCGCTCCAAAAAGCGCTGGCGCTGTTGTTCGACCAATTGGGGCACCAGGGGCACGGCCAGCTCGGCCAGGCTGCGCAGCTGTTCAATGTGGCCTTGCAGCATCGTGGTCAGGCGCGCACCCTCTCGGGCGCGGGCTTCGCCCAGGGCGTCCACCGCTTGGGTGGCCAGTTGCATCCAGGCGGCTTCGTCAGGGGCGGCTTGGCCTGAGCTGCCAGCCGTCATGCGCAGCACGTCGGCCACGCTCAACGTGCGAGCACCGGGCAGCCAGTCCTGAATTTTGTCTTGCAGAGCCGCGATTTTCTGCAGGGTCTGATGGTTTGGGGCTTGCAGGGTGGCGCCATCTCCGGCGTCTTGGCTGGCGCGCACTTCGACTTTGCCGCGTTTAATCTGGCGGGTGATCAGCTCGCGCAGGCCGGGTTCGAGCTGGCGCAGCTCTTCGGGCAGGCGAAAACTCAGGTCGAGGAAGCGGCTGTTGACCGAGCGGATTTCAAGCCCCAGGCGGGCGGTGGGGGTCGCGCTGGCGTGGGCTTCGCCGTCTGCGGGCAGCGGGCTGTGCTGCACGCTGGCGTAGCCGGTCATACTGTAAACTGACATTGAACTGGTTCCTTCGCGCCGCAGGCCGAACACCGGCTTGGGGCAATTGCCTTGATCAGGCCCTTGAAAGGCTTGGCAGAGCATGACACAGGGCATTATCGCAAACTCGCCCACATCGCTTGCCGACGCCAGCATCACACCACTCGCAAAAGACACACCCATGACAACTACCTCTGTTCGTTCCGGCCGCGCTGCCGACGCGTTGCGCGCTGTGCGCATCACCCGCGGCTACACCATTCACGCCGAAGGCTCGGTGCTGATCGAGTTCGGTCAGACCCGCGTGCTGTGCACCGCTTCGGTCGAAGAAAAAGTGCCCGGCCACAAAAAGGGCAGCGGCGAGGGCTGGGTCACGGCCGAATACGGCATGCTGCCGCGCGCCACCCACACCCGGGGCGACCGCGAAGCCGCACGCGGCAAGCAAAGCGGCCGCACGCAAGAAATCCAGCGCCTGATCGGCCGCTCGCTGCGCGCGGTGTTTGACTTGAAAAAGCTCGGCGAACGCACCATCCACCTGGACTGCGACGTGCTGCAAGCCGATGGCGGCACGCGCACGGCCAGCATCACGGGCGCTTTTGTGGCAGCGCAAGACGCCGTGAACTGGTTGATCGCGACCGGCAAACTGACCGAATCCCCCATACTCGACCGCGTGGCCGCCATCTCGGTGGGCCTGAAAAACGGCACCGCCTTGCTCGACCTGGATTACCCCGAAGACTCGTCTTGCGACACCGACATGAACGTGGTCATGACCGGCACCGGTAACTTTGTGGAAGTGCAGGGCACGGCCGAAGGCGCGGCTTTTACCCGCGTCGAAATGGACGGCATGCTGGCGCTTGCCGAAAAAGGCATTGCACAGCTGGTGCTGCTGCAAAAGCAAGCGCACGACCAGCCCCAGACCCTGACTTTCAGCGCCTGAACCCTTGGCGATGGCGCACATGAAAATCGTTCTCGCCTCCAACAACGCGGGCAAACTGGCCGAACTGCAAACCCTGTTGGCCCCGCTGAATATGACTTTGGTGCGCCAGTCCGAGCTGAACATTCCCGAGGCCGCCGAGCCGTTCAAGACCTTTGTTGAAAACGCCCTGGCCAAAGCTCGCCACGCAGCGCAGCTGAGCGGCATGCCCGCCTTGGCCGACGACGCAGGCCTGTGTGTGGATGCTTTTGGCGGCCAGCCTGGCGTGGACACGGCTTTTTATGCCACCCGCTTTGGTTACCCTAAAGGCGATGACACCAACGTCACCGCTTTGCTGGAACAAATGCAGGGCATCCAAGGTGCTGAGCAGCGCCGCGCCGCCATGGTCAGCACGCTGGTGGCGGTGCGCAGCGCTGACGACCCGGAGCCTTTGATTGCTGTGGGCCGGGTGGTGGTCCAGATCACGCCCGAGCGCCGGGGCAGCAACGGTTTTGGCTTTGACCCCGTCATGTACCTTCCCGAGTTTGGCAAGACCTTTGCCGAGTTGCCCCCCGAAGTGAAGAACGCCCACAGTCACCGCGGCCGCGCCGCGCAGGCCATGCTGGCGCTGATGCGCGAACGTTGGCTGGACAACGCCGCGCCATGAACCCCCAACTTGACCCGGTGCACGCCATGCGCCCCGGCGTGCTGCAACTGAACGCATTGCCGCCCCTGTCGCTCTATGTGCACCTGCCTTGGTGCATCAAGAAGTGCCCGTATTGCGACTTCAACTCGCACGAGTTCCGTGAGGGCGCCGATCCGGTGTCAACGCAAGATGCCTACATCAACGCCTTGTTCTCCGACTTGGAAGCCAGCTTGCCCTTGATTTGGGGCCGCAGCATCCAGACCGTGTTTTTGGGCGGTGGCACGCCCAGTTTGTTTTCGCCCGAAGCGATTGACCGCTTGATTTCGGGCATCCGTGCTCGGGTGCGCTTGGCACCCCAAGCTGAAATCACCATGGAAGCCAACCCTGGCACCTTTGAGAAAGACCGTTTCAAGGCGTTTCACCAAGCTGGCATCACCCGTTTGTCGATTGGTGTGCAGAGCTTTGACAACGTGCACCTGAAAGCCCTGGGCCGGGTGCACGACCGAGATCAGGCGCTGGCCGCTGTGACCGAGGCTGCGCAGGTGTTTGATACTTTCAACCTCGACCTGATGTACGCCTTGCCGGGCCAAACGATCGAAGGCCTCGCGCAAGACATTCAGACCGTTTTGGCCTTTGCGCCGCCGCACATCTCGATTTACCACCTGACCATTGAGCCCAACACGGTGTTCGCCAAGTTTCCACCCGTCTTGCCTGAGGACGATCTGGCCTACGAAATGATGGACCGCATCACCGAGCTGACCGGGTTGGCGGGCTTGGAGCGTTATGAAGTGTCGGCCTACGCCAAGCCGGGGCACAGGTGTGCGCACAACCTGAACTATTGGAAGTTTGGCGACTACTTGGGCATTGGCGCGGGCGCGCACAGCAAGCTCAGTTTTGCGCACCGCGTGCTGCGGCAAGTGCGTTACCGGGAGCCTGCGCTGTACATGCAGCAGGCCATGAAGGGCGAACCCGTCACGCAAAGCACCGAGGTGTCACGCCAGGACTTGCCGTTTGAATTCATGCTCAATGCGCTGCGTTTGCGGGGTGGGTTTGAATTGGCCGATTACGTGGACCGCACGGGTCTGGCCATGACCAGCATCCAAGCGGGGTTGCAAGAAGCCGAAAAATTGGGCTTGATTGGCCGCAACCTGCACCGGGTCTGGCCCACCGAAAAAGGCTTTGATTTCTTGAGCGACTTGCAATCCCTGTTCTTGACGAACAGCGATAGTGCGCAGTTTCAGTGACTGCGCAGGGATGGTCTGGTGCTCATCCTGTCGAGCACAAACTTGAAGCTATACAGCATCAGCAAAGTCCCCAAAGCGTCGCCCATGAACATCGGCCAGATGTCCACCCAGATGTTGAGGTGGGGCCGATCCAGCACGAGCCAAACCAACTGATGCATCAATGCGGTGGTGGCTGCAAAGATCAAGGTCATTTTCAGCAGCAAAAGCGCATTGAGAGATTGCAATTTTGGATCCAGCCACTGACGATGGATCAGCAATTTCAACACCAACCAAGGGGTCAAGCCCCCCACGATGCCATTCAAAAAAGCCAGTGCAGCGGCGTTTTGCGTGAAAAGTTCGCGGTCGATGAACCAGCTGCCCAACATCAAGCCCAGGGCACCAGGCAAACCCATGATCAGGACGAGGATGACCCGAAATCCTGCGGGCAGAAACACCCAACTGATGCCATCGCTGTATTCGAAAATAGAAAAAATCAAATCGTTGAGATGGAAGAATCCCACAAACAAAACAGCGCTGAAGAGGGTCAGCGCTGTGGTTTCAAAGCCGTCTCTGACACTGTTGATCATGTGATCGGGTTTTGGTGGGCTTGCTGCATGGAGCGGCCCAGATGCTGGAAGTAATCCAGGGTGCGCTGGGTGGGAATCAGGAATTTGGCGCGTCGGTCACCTTCCTGGTTCAGTGTGCTGAGCAAGTCTTTTTCACGCAGCCGCGTGATGCGCTTGTGCAAAGTGGCGGGAGAACCCAGTTCTGCCAGGCCGATGGCTTCGCGCACCGACATGGGCTGGTTTTCGTACCAACGCAGCACTACCGATTGCAGCAATGCCGATTCGTTGGCATCAATGGCCTGTCCTTCAGGCAAGGCTTGAATCACCTTGGCTAGTTGGAGAAATCGCAGGTAAGCTGAAGCAAAAGGGCTTTGATTATTATCCATGCTAACGATTTTATCGAATTTTTCGGCCAACTTAATTCCGTAATACATATTTGGGGTTTCTGGCCGAAACATGCTCACTGGGCGCTTATTTTTCGCTCCCGGATGATGCGCCCCCAAGTGGCCGTCTCCTTGGCCATGTACCGGGCCAGGTCGTCACGCGAGCCGGGCATGGGCACGAGGCCGTGCTTGTTCAACTGCTCCACCACATCGGGCGCTGACAACACCTTGACCAATTCCGCATTCCAGCGGTCCAGCACCGGGGCGGGCACTTTGGATGAGGCGACAAAGGCGTACCAGTTGGTGGCGCTGAAACCTGGATAGCCCGACTCGGCAATGGTGGGAATCTGGGGCAAACCTCCCAGGCGCTGCGTGCCGGTACTGGCCAGAGGAATCACTTTGCCTGCCTCGATGTGAGGCGCTGCCGTGGCAAAAGTGGCATACCAAGCGGCCACGCGGCCGCCCAGCAAGTCTTGCAGCGCGGCGGCACCGCCTTTGTAGGGCACATGCAGTGTGTCTATTTTGGCCATGTCGTTGAGCAACTCGCCTGCCAGGTGCGAGGCAGAACCTGGGCCGGTGGAGGCGAAATCGAGTTTGCCGGGGTCTTTTTTGGCGGCAGCGATGAACTCGGCGAACGTTTTGATGCCGGTGCCCGAGTGCACCACCAGCACGTTCGGGAAGTTCACCGCCATGGTCAGTGGGGCCAAGTCTTTCACCGGGTCGTAGGGCAGCTTCATCATGTTGGGGGCAATGCTCAGCGGGCCGACCGAGCCGAACAAAAGCACGCTGCCGTCTGCTGGGCCGGTTGCGGTGTATTGGTGGGCAATGTTGCCGCCAGCACCAGCTTTGTTTTCAACCGTGACGGCGACCCCCAGGTTCTCGCCCAGTTTTTTGGCAATGATGCGGGCACCCGTGTCGGCCGCCCCGCCAGGCACAAAGCCCACGACCATGCTGATGGTTTTTTTGGGAGGAAAGTCCTGCGCTGAAGCTGCAGACCAAGGGGCCACCAAGCCCAAAAGGGCGCAAAAAGTGGTGAAGATCAAATGACGTGGCATGGCGTGGTGCTTTAAAAAAAGAGCGCCCGACTTGCAGGCGCATGGGTTGTCAGCTCAATCCTACGGGCGCAGGATCACCATTTGACTTTGCCGCTGCCGACATCCATCACCATGCGGGTGGACAAATACAACCGTGGCGCGATCGAGTCGATGAAGATGTACTCGTCGTCGTTCGAGTGGGCTCCAAAGCCCCGCAGTCCAAAACTCTCGAGCACGCCACCTTTGGGGCGTAAGCCCGCAAAAGCGGCATCCGTGCCCCCGCCGGTGGCACGCTCTTGCACCAGCAGGCTTTGTCCAATTTCCTGAAAAATACCCAAGGCGTGTTGTGCCATGACCCGAGAGGCCTGTGTGGCTTCAAAGGCCGGGCGGCTTCGGTAAAAGCTCAAATCAATTTGGGTGTCCGGAATCAACTTGTCCTTGATCGCTTCTTTCAGGCTGGCCTCCATCAAGTCAAGGTCTTTGTTGGACAGCGATCGCACATCGGCAATGGCGCTGGCTGCCGCCGGAATCACATTGCGGACATCGCCACCTCGGGCCACGGTCCAGTTGATTTTGAGCCCCTTGGCCGGATCACCAAAGTTGCGAGTCTTGAGCATCTGATGCGCCAATTCGTAGACCGCGTTGCGCCCGCCTTCGGGGTTGGCCCCGGCATGAGAGGCTTTGCCAGTGACTTTCATTTCCACAATGGCAATGCTGCTGGTGGCCAGGCGCACCATGTCTTTGTCTACGCCACCGCCTTCAAAGGACATCACCGCATCGTATTCCTCGCCCAAACGCACCAACAAGGCGCTGGAGCCCGCCGAGCCCACTTCTTCGTCGCCGTTGATGGCCACGGCCAGCTCGGCGTAATCGTCAAAGCCCAAATCCTGCAGCATCTGCACGGTGTGCAAAATCAAGGCCACGCCCCCTTTGTCGTCCGAAATGGCCAAGCCATAAGCTCGGTTGCCATCGATGCGGAAAGGTTGTTTGGCCACCATGCCTTTCAAATAGACCGTGTCCATGTGGGCGATCATCAGCACTTTCTTTTGGCCCTTGCCTTTTTTGGTGCCCATCACCACCGAACCGAGCTTGGCGCCCTTGAGTTGGGGGTGAAAGTCTGGGGCCTGAGTGGGAATGGTTTTGACCTCCATGCCCAGTTGCTGTAAACGGTTTCCAATCAACTGGCTGATTTTTTCAAGACCTTCCAGATCCCGGCTGCCCGATTCGATGGAGACCAGGGTTTTTAGTGTGTCCAGCAAGGCAGGCGTCTGGGCCTGGGCCATCGTTTGAACACGGGCCTTGGCGGGGTCGGTTTGGGTCTGTGCCCAAGCGGGCATCAGTGCCACAGCGCTGCAACTGGCGGCCAAAAGCAGTTTGGCTGCGTGGCGGATGGAATGGCGAACCCAATGCGAAAGCACCATGACGATCTCCTCAGTGATGGATGAATCAGCTGATTTAACGTCTTTGCAGCAAGCCAGTCAGCAGCATTCGCGACACCCCGACGTCAAGCAGACCAGCCTTGCAGGGGTGATGTCAAGGTGGGCCTGATGCTGCACGGGCCTTGGTAAGCTTGCCACCCACAGGAGAAAAACATGACACACAAAATCGCCATCATCGGTCTGGGCATCATGGGCCGTCGAATGTTGGAAAACGCTTTGCAACATCCCGCCTTTGAGGTGTGCGGCGTTTGGGACCCTTCGCCCACGTCGGTGGCCAAAACCCGGGAGATGGCCCCAGGTGCGCACGTCGCAGCCAACGCGCAAGCCGCCATGGCCGGGGCGGATGTGGTGTACCTGGCCTGCCCGCCAGGCCCACGCAAAACCTATGCCTTGCAAGCCGCAGCAGCCGGGCAGGGCGTGTTCATGGAAAAACCCCTAGGCACCGACAACGCGCAAAGCCGTGATCTGGTGGCCCAACTGCGCCAAGCGCGCTTGCCTGGTGTGGTCAACTTCACCCAGGCTGCGTCGCGTGGCTTTGAAGAATTGAATCGCGCCATTGCAGCGGGTGAAACGGGTGAACTGTTGGGCATCGACATCGTGGTGAACTACCCCGCTTGGCCCCGTGCCTGGCAAAAAGACGCCGATTGGCTGCGCCTGCGCGATGAAGGTGGCTACACCCGCGAAGTGATTTCGCATTTCTTGTTTTTGGCCGGACGGTTTTTAGGGCCGTTGACCTTGCAGCAGGCCTTGCCACGTTACCCGCAAGACCCCACCTTGTGCGAGTTGGACATGCTGGCCCGCTTGACCACGGCCGATGGGAGGCCCGTCACGGTCATGGCCACCACCGGCGGTCAACAGCCAGACCGGCAAGAAGTCACGGTGCGCGGCAGCCGCATGAACCACCAGTTTCGTGAATTCTTTCAACTGTGGCGCTCCGACGGCGGCCCTTGGGTGGAGGCCGTTGACTGGCGTACCGAAGACCCGCGCTCCAGCGCCTTGCAGCGGCAACTGAGCGAAGTAGACTTGTGGTTGCGCGGCAAGCCCCACAAACTGGCCACGGCCGAAGAGGCGTTGGCGGTGCAGGAGTTGGTGGAGGCGATGTTGGTGGGTCGGTCTTGAAGAAAACCTGAAATGCAAAACGCCCCGTTAAGGGCGTTTTTTAGGCTGCTGGCATAAGCGTTGTCTACCTAGACTCCGGGTAAATCCAGTAAAACCGTTTTCTCTTGATGTCATATGAAAGCTCACTCCAGTCCCCACAATACAGACAGCTTCCCACTCGGAGGCTGTCGTCATTCGCATCCTTCTTCAGCCAAATAAAACCTTTCCAATCACTCCACTCACGAACATAAACTACTTTTTTGGGCTGCGTTCTGTCCGATATGAGGATGAAAGCGCCACGATGTCCGTTGCAGTCCTCATAATTACCCACAACTGCGTCCTGATCGTTAACCCCTGTGAATGCGCCGCTTGCTTTAAAGCCTGGCAAATTTTTGTCCCACATGGTCTCATCAATTTGCGTTCGGATAGATTCGACCGGAGAGCTGAATGACTTTCTTGTGAACGCATCTGCGTAGCACCACTCAGAAAAACTGTCAGATCTGGCTTCGTTTATTTCTTTTAAAGATAGGCCAGACACGGACGTTCCCTTGGGGCGAACCTCGACAGGCTTGATCCACCATGCGTAGTTGACGGAACGTTTGTTGTCCACCACGAATACAAAAGGATCAGCTGAGTTCGACCGGGCGATTTGACCATCTTTGGATTTACTGATGTAGTTATCAAGACTTGCATTGGTCATATTTTTTTGACCTTCTGGTATGTCGTCTTTATGACCATCAGCTTTTTTACCCCCAAAGGCTTGGCTTATGTAGCCACTCTTGTTTAGACCATCTTTGAATTCACCGACGTATTCAGCTCCGTTAGCGTAGATGATGGTGCCTTGGCCATAGCGTTTGCCATTTTTGAATTGACCGACGTACTTGTCACCGTCGGAGATGGTCAGCGTCCCGTGCCCATTTAGTTCATCGTCTTTGAATTCACCAACGTATTGACTGCCATTAACGTATGTGAGCTACCCCTGCCCATTTCGTTCGCCATCTTTGAACGCGCCAACGTATTGACTGCCAATAGCGTAAGTGACAGTTCCCTGCCCGTTGAAGAAGCCGTCTATGAAATCACCAATGTACGTAGTACCTGCTGAGTTTTTGTAAGTTCCCTGCCCACTACGTTTACCGTCTTTGAATTCACCGACATAGCTATCACCGTTAGGAAAGTTGTAAGTTCCTTGACCGTTGAATGTATCGTCTTTGAATTCACCAATGTACTTGTCTCCGTTAGAAAAACTGACTGTTCCATAACCATGGATCATTCCGTCTGCCCATTCACCAATAAAAACATAATTGGCTTGGATTTGGACGCCAATGCAATGGGTCCACTTTGATGTTTCTGTGCCCTGACAAGCAGGCAAAAAATGCTGGTCAAAACCGCAGCCGGAGATCAAGAAAAGTGACCAAGTGAATGCCTGCAAAATTTTTTGGCCTGTGTTCATTTGCCCTGCCGAAATGGAAAGTGGAACTCTCTTAAATCAGTTGACAAATAACGATGCCAAAACTGAATTGGAGCTATGCAAATGCATGACCGCAAAGAATCAAGCTGATGAAAAATAAAAATACCTTGAGCATGTTCTTCATTTGGGCCGAATATCAGAGAGTACGAGCTCACCGCCGGTCAGGCTGCCGTACTCCCAAGGTTGTTGTTTACCGCCTGTAGCTTTCATCAGGCGGATTCAAGCACGAAGTGCAACACGGTTTAACGAGGCGTGAAACACCTCGTGGGGTGTCTTGAATCCCAGCCGCTTTCTGGGCCTGTGATTCAATCTGTTTTCGATCATAGTCAATTCCTCAT
>Ga0247843_1001812_pt1 | contig 41407 bp, 53 predicted proteins | sample LaCruzMarch2017__FD_192420 | JGI IMG/M metagenome (GOLD analysis project Ga0247843, IMG submission 192420) | Freshwater microbial communities from meromictic Lake La Cruz, Castile-La Mancha, Spain - LaCruzMarch2017_8m | ecosystem: Environmental > Aquatic > Freshwater > Lake | place: Spain...
AAATGTTCCTATTCAACAGATTACAATGATGGTTAATAATTATAGAGAAGACATGAGAAGAAAAAATATTGACTCTCCAAAAAAAGTTAGTGAATATTTTTATAACATGGTAAAAAGTGAATTATAATATGAACCTACAAGAAAACATACAAAGGATTAAATCAATGATGGGAATTATCAACGAAGGTAATAACCCACATAATAATTTAATTACTGAATCAATAGAAGGTAAAAGATGTTGGTATTACAAAAAACTAGCAGGGAAAGATTATTATTCTGACAACAGAGTACCAAATCCTTATAAAGGTGCGGGAGATATCCAAGATTTTCTAATTGTTATTGGGTATAAAATATCTAAGGATTGGAATTTTGGTAATGAAACGGCAACCGCATTAGGTACATGGGCTTATGGAGCAAGTAAAGGTATTAATACTGTTGATAAACTATGGACTCAAATGAATAAAGATGGTTGGTATGTTGGTGAAAAAAGTGGGTTTGGTCCTAACATGTTAGAGGCGGTTGCTGATATGATTGTTACGTTATGTAAATCTTTATCAAAAACTTGTAAAGTTGATCAACAAACACTTTTTGATATGGATTTTGAAATACTACCACAAGAAAAAACTGATTGTAGAAATAATTTAGATAAACAATTTAATAGGGCAGTTAAATACTGGAAGACATATTTGGATAGTACTGCATTTAAAGAGAGAATTAAGAACAAAAACCCTAATGTTGATAATAGAGATATTATTGGTAAGGTATACGATAAAATCTTTAATTTTTATTGGGGATTAGAAGCCAAGCCCCTATATGGTTTAGAGATTTTAGTTAATTATTATAAAGAATCTTTATCCAGGATTAAAGGTTGGGTGTTTAATCCTAAATTGAAGGTGGCAATTATGTCATCAAGTAACCCCATAAGTGTTAATGAAGAAGTTTTTTGTAATAAAGATAATTATGAAAGGGCTTATTATACATTTGTACATGAAATACAACATATTTTAAGTGAGTTCCCTTTGAATGATTGGGATGAGGTTAAAAAGGCATATCCTTTATCTACAAATTCTTATTCTGATAAAACTTCTAAAACAAAATCTGAATTAGGTAAAAAACAAATACCCATTGAAAGTAAAAATGAATTAATAAATAATGGTATTAATTATGCAATGTTAACTGAATGGGCTTCTGATGAATCTTGGTTGGGGGCATATTGGTGTGATAGAGATGAAAAAATGTCTAATTTATCTAATTTCAGGGCATTTTTAGTAGAAAAGGGGGAGATAATAATAGGTGGTAATATACCAGTTAAAACGTTTACCAAATACCTAAAAAAATACATTTCAAAGCCTGACGATAAAGAACTATCTAATGATACGAATTTTCAAGAGATAATAGTTTGTTGGGCACAAAATAACTTCACACCCAAATTAAGTCAATTTATCTCAGAATTAAACTCATTGGCAAAAGATAACACAGAAAAAGACTATAAGGATCCAAAAAACATAAATAAAGGAAGTGTAACTTAATATGAAACTACAAGAATCCATAAGAAGAATATTAAGGGAAGAAGAAAATAAATTTAATCCCATACGGTTTTTTTATGAACAATATTTAAATCAACAACCATTATATTTTGAGGATTTAATATTACATCCTACCTACGACGGAACTAAAATAATGTGGAATATCGAAAACCCAAACGATAGATCATTTAATTGCAGCGTTTTAGATGCGGTTATTGGTGATGAATTTAAAAGTTTTTGTGTAATGATAAACGGAGATTATCAAAAATACAACAGGTTTGTTAGGGGTTTTTATGATAAACCAAGAGATAATTGTTATTTAAACGATAGGATAGAAGTAAAATCAATCAAATATTAAAAAATAAAAAGGAATATAGATTTGAAACTAATAGTAATGTGTTTTTTATTGATTTAGATTATAAATCTTTCGAAATTAGAACATATGCGGACGAGATATCTCTAATACAGCAGATTGTTAAGAATATACGATTAAATCATTCATTCCATCTTACCGTTCGTAAACTCACTACAGATTTCATTCATAATTTTATCATACATTCTGTTCAGTATTTAATAGTGTTCAGTGACAATGAACAGGGATATATAATGAACAAGAGTAATAATTACCTTCGTATTAAAAACGAGAGTAAATCTTACCGTCGTATTCATACCATACGGTAAAATATCATTTATCTACTGTATGTAATATTTTAATAGGATAGTCGGAATATATCCGATTATCTATAGATAAAAAAACATTAGTTTACAGTAAACAGTTTAGTGTAAACAACTATTAGGTTATAATGTATATTTGATTTACATGATGAGGTTATCAGGTATAGATACTATACATAACTTACTAAGTAGTAACTTACCATATAGTAAGTTCCCCCCCCATTTAAATGTAGGGTTTAATAAGATGTCTCCATAAGTAATTAATAGAATGTCCCCCATATAAAGGAGTGGATAAACACATAAGATGTATAAGTATGTTTCCTATTATATCCATTTACATATAACTTCGTTAAAACAATATGAATTATATCTAAGAACATATAATACGACGTGGGACTATTAGGGACACGTTTATTTTATATGTCCCATATTCCTTTAAATTGTCCCACGTTTTCCCACCATTATAATATCTTATCTAAGTAATCCTATTCACGTTGGGGGTAATTATATGTCACATTTACATGTTCCATACGTTGGATATACTTTAGGACTTCGTCTCCCGCACCCCTACAGTATAAGAACACTTTTTAGCTGGAAATTGTGTATACATAAAAAAATAGTCCTACAGATACCTACAGAGGGGTTTTTTTAGGGTACAGATAGCAACAGGGGAATATATGGTGGTAAATAGTGGTAATAATAGGTGGGAAAAAGTGGTAAAAGGGATTGTCCCCTGTGTGAATCGTGACTGACATTTTGTCAAAAACAAATAAAATGGTACTTATTTTAATAAAAAGTTATTAACAATATCCCCCTGACAGAGTGTCAGACGTAAATAACTATTTATTTATCAACAAAAAGTTATTAACATTAATGTGTGAAAGGGTTCCCCCTTTCCAAATGAAACGTAAACGTTAAGTTATATGGAAGGTGTAGAGAAGTTTTTAAAGGAACGGTTCATCCCCAAGGTGGTGGAAGACAAGCAAGGAATCAAATGTTTATTTCAACATAAGGATAAGTTAGTAGAAGATGGGGTTGTATTTTTTGAGTTTGCCAAAAAGAAATGGAGTAAGAAACCTATTATGTCTAATAGACAGTTTATAATTGTGGATGCAGATATGACTGACGTGTTAACATTTCTAAACTCTTATTACAATTTATCTGAAGAAGACTTCTCAACGGTAAGAAAAACGATCATAGACATGGGGGTAGAACATATAGAGAAGTTCTATGGTAATATTTAATCGTAGGACTCTAAGTCGTCGTCTGTAAGGATGTTACGTTTAATCCAATGGTATTGTTTGGATCCTTTCATATAATCAATAATGAATATACAGTATAACATCCCCAACCAAAAAAGAGATAGGATGATACCAAATGTTAATAGAATAAATTCAATCGTTGTCATTGTATAGATAGTTAATAATTAGTCCTGATATAATAACTGATATCAAACACACAATCAATGTCATAACAGTTATTCCCATAGAGTAATAATAATATAAATAAAACACCAATCAAGTTTGTGTATGTTAAAAGTTATTTGTAATTTAGAGTATTGGTTTGGGGGTTACACCTCAGACGACTACTCTGAAAGATGAGAAGCAAGTAGACTCCAACCTGCTTATATATTTCCCCCACACTAAACTATAGTGCAGGTCGGAGTCCACCCTCTTGGTGATAAAATCTTTATCACCGACCCGTCTCGGACTGAACCACTGACAATACAAAGATAGGGATTATATATGACACCACCAAACAATCCCCCATATATATTGTATGAGTTATTAACATGACACGATGTCAGTTTATATGTTGTTGATAACTAAGGGTTCCACATATACCCCCCTCTTATCTTTGGCATACCCCCTCCTCCTTATTTATTGGGGTCCCCTCCCCCCGTATCCTCCCTCTATATGACACATTGTCAGGTGTCAAAAGGGGGGTCAATCCCACTTGCAGAGTATAAACTATTTTAACCTTAAAAGGGGGGTATATACTTAAAAAATATTTTTGGGAAAAATTCCTGTAAATCTGAAATATCTAAAAATAAAATTCTGGAAAAATTTTCAGAAAATCGGAGTATTTATAAATAAAATAATATTATGAGAAGAATTATATTTGAAAATGTATTTCAGGACTATGAATTTTTGGATAGAAAAGAAAAACTATTTAATTTTCTATATTCCATAGGGATGGATTCAAACTCAGACACAAGCTATTCTGATATAAATAAAGATGGGGAAAACGATACTTTAATGGTACACTTCAATATGGGTAGTGTTACCGTTTATGTTGGATTATGTAATTTTTCTAACGGTGAGTTTAAATATCTTTTATATGTAAAATCAAGTGATGGTATTGTTTTAAAACCAACCTTTTTTGATTCAGTTGAAGAGATTGAAAAGAATGTTTCACCTTATATTGAAACCGCTTATGATGATACAAAATTATCATATCTTGGAATTGAAAATGAAAAAGAATATGTGACATCAAAATCAGAATATAATGATATGTTAAATTCTGCAATTGATTCAAAAGATTGGGAGGAGGTTCGTAGGATACAAAATAAATATGGAAAACTTTATGAAAGTATTAAAAAAATTATAACCCCTTCCAACGAATGAGGGGGTTTTTATTTATCCATATATTTATTCTATATGAAAATCATTATCACCGAATCTCAGTATAAACAAATATTAAAAGAAGAATCATTAGTAACCACCCTTTTAAATCGAATTAAAGATGATGGGTGGGCTGACACCTCTGAACTTGTTGGTGGAACTGAAAACCTTTTAGATATTATTGGTGACAATAAAGAAAATGTTATATCATTTCTTTTAAGTCATTATAATGATTTACATATTGAAAAACGTGGTGGTGAAGTACTATTAATGGATCACGGATATATTTTACTTAAAAAATCAGAATTGTTGGGGTCTTTATTTGCGTATGACGATTATTTTAAATCCAGGCTTAATATAAACACATATGGATTATATAATCATTATAGAAAAGATTTAATTAAGGAACTTGTATCCCGTTTTCCTGAATTATATTCTAAAGAAGTTAGAGTATATAAGGATTCGGGATTATATAATAAGTTTGATACATTTAATTTATGAAAATTATTATAACAGAAGAACAACTTTTTACACTTAAATCCCTTAATGGGGTTAAATCTTATGTTGAAGAACATTTATCACAGTTTGAAAATTTTGAAAGGTTGGATGTTAAAGTTGATAAAAATTATTATCACCATTTTGTTGGGGTTTCACAAGATTGTGTTATGATTTATTTTATCATATATATTAATGGTCCCATTACGCAAACAAATGTTGAAGATGAAATACAATTTGCAATGGATATGTATTTTCCTCGTGATGAAGATGAGACAATTAATGTGATGTGGGATTTTTATTATGATTATGTTTAATATTTTCTAAAAATTTTTTTACACAGAACCATCCCCCAGCCCCCTTCCTTTTTGTTTATTGTGTCTATTTATCTTATATGAAAATAATCATAACAACAATATAAAAAACTTGTCTATTCTTTGCTTGACACAATTGTTGGTGGTGAATTAACGGTTCAAAAACGGAGTGGGAGTAATTATACATCTGTTTATGATTCTGAGGGTGAAAATATAATGAGCATTTTTTCTAAAAAGGGTTCTGGTAGAAACAAAGGATGTAAAAGTGATTTGGGGTTGAACAACGATTTTATATTTGAACTTCAAAAATACGTTCCTTATTTTAAAAATAAAATATTTTCTGAAGCTCTTGTTGATTATGTGTATGAAAAAACAGGTATAAAATGTGACTGTGTTGATTATGGAACAGGTTATAAAATGTATGATGTCGAAGATGCTGGTGGTTATTTTAGTTCTAGATTTGCATACAATGTTAAAAAGAAAAAAAAGATACGATTTGGTGAATCTGTTGAAAATAGACAATCATTAGATGAGATAATTTATAATTTTTTGAAAGATGACTTTTATCCTGATTATAATTGGGGTCCAGAGTTATTTGATTTTTATCGAAAAGACGTTAAGAAACACGGTTCCATTGATTTTTATATTAATGACTCTGAAGGGTATACCTATTACGATGATGGGACTTTAGAAATTATGCCATGGGTTTGTGAAAAATTAAATGAGTATTTTAATGATTCTTGGTATTTGGTATTTAAAGATTGGTTTGAAGAACATTCTGGACTGAAAGTAAAAAGAATGATAGACTCAAATGATAATACGGTAATGTTAAGTGAATCAAATGATAAAAATAAAAAGTTTCTTATTTCTGTTATGGGTATGGACTTTACTGATAAGATTAAACAAATAACATCAACATATGATGTTCCAACAAGTTTTGATAATGGTATTGATCCTTCAACTATCAGAACATATTTGAATTTTTGGGGTCCGATGTATCTTGTTAATATTGATGGTGAAAATTATTTATATCAAGATAGAGGTGATTTTGAAATGTTTATTGATGAAAAAGGATATTGGAATAAAGATGAAATCCCTGAAGAGATTGGTATTGGTGTATTGGGATTAAGATTTTCTGATATAATCAATATGTATTTTGAAGAAGAGGAATAACTTTTTATGTGGGTATAGTATTTATAAATAAAACAGTTTATGAAAAGTTTTATTATTACTGAAAGTGAAAAAAAAGATATACTTAGAATGTATGACGTACTAAGGATAAGAGAACAAGCGGAATCGGGACAAACAACCCCTGTTACCATTTCCGACGTTCAACAACAAGCAACTGAATTAGATTCAAATTTACCTGTTCAAAAATATGCTGATCCCAATTGTTCATGTGCACCTAAACTAACTGGTGATTCAGAAAAAGATGGAATTATTAAACAAGCTTACAGATGGGCTAAAGGACAAACAGTAAAGACTTTGTTTAATGAGTTAAAAAATCTAAGACAAAAAAGAAAAGAAGCAAAAAGATTAAAAAAAGAAGGTAAACTTAATGAACAAGCGGCGGTTTTGTTTACAGTTTTAGGTGTCGCAGTTACCGCATCAACACTAATCGTTATTGGTGCGATTTTACTCTTTATTATAATTGCGGTTATTTTAATTAAAAACGCAGGTAAAGGCGGTGGTTGTGGTGCACCAGGATGGTGGGATGATTTATAAATAAACTGAATCAGATTTAAGAAGAATTGTAAACCAAGCGTTAATGAATCTGAGGACGATATTAAAGAATAACATTATGCGTAAAGTTAGAAGAAGAAAAAACCATATGAACATTATGGTAATTAACGAGGACAACCAAATTGAGATTGTTCACGTGCCAAATCATTTATCAGATGAGTACATAAAATTATTTAATTTAATGTCAGTTCCAACAAAAAACGAACTATTTGATTTTTTATTGGATCACAATAGTTTGAAAGTAAAATAATCAATGTATTTATAAATAAAATATTAATATGAAAAAAATTATAAGATTAACTGAATCAGATCTTGCTCGTATTGTTAAACGAGTTATGTTACAAGAGGCTATAGCAATATATGTTGTTCAACCTGGAGATAATTTAACAAAGATTGCAAAAGAGAATAATATTACCGTTGCCGACATTTTAAAAATGAATCCCCAAATTAAAAACGCAAATAAAATTTATCCTGGAGATGAGATTAAAATAGTTGATACACCACCTATAACTCCTGATATGGGAATGTCAGGGGTATCTGAAAGTGGATTGAGACGAAGAAGATTTTAAAATTAACCCCATCTCTTACAGGTGGGGTTTTTTATTTCATTTTATTTTCTTATATTTTGGTATGTGTAATTCATATATATCAAACATTAGACAAGAGATTAAATACCCCTATTCAAAATTAAAAAGACATCACGGGAATTATCTTAGACTTGTTGATGAGTTTTTTAAAACAATGTATTCTGTTAACTCTTATGTGAGATGTGAACCCGATGGTATCGTAATAGAAATTCACGACGTATGTTCCAATGGTAAAGTTTATAACCCATTGTCTTTTGATCCATCATACAAAGTTAAAACCCTTAATTCTGAAATTACTTATATTACTGCTTTGGATTTGTTTGAAACCTTCTATTGTTACATTTCAGATATTATCCCCTATTTAAGTTTTGAGTTTTATTGTCCCTTCTACTATGATGATATGTTTAATGAATATTTCGAAGTAAAGTCCGAAAGGTATTTTGACAAGTTTGATATTAGAGGGTATTATTATGATGCTGAAAGAACAAGAAATGATTTTGAATATCGGTTGTATTTATAATATATGGAGACTAATTTAATAAAAAAAATATTTAATGATTATTATGGGGAAGAATTTGACTTATATGGGTTGGAGGTTTCTTTATTCGATATATATAACGGACCTAAATTAGACTTTAGATTTATTTTTAAAAACCCAAATGATGTTTCATATTACGATTCAATTATTGAAGAATATTTATTAGAAATTGTAGAAGAGTTTTCAAATTATCTTTCTATAGATAGGTTTAAATCAACATTACTAACTAATAGAGAACAAAAAGAATTTTATTTAAATAATGAACTTAGAAGTAAAATACAAAAAGTTTTTGATGAAATAAATCATATACAATTTTCCGTTAATGAAAGTTATAATGTAAGATCTAAATATAAAATTTACGGCGAATCTACAGGTATGAAGTTATATTGGGAAACAGATAACTTTTCAATCGATAATAAATTTAAACCAACACATGCGACGTTAGATGATGAAGAAACCGATATTTCTCAAGAGATATCAATGTACAATTTGTTTTTAGAAGATAAATCAACTTATTGGGAAACTGAAAAAATTTATTATAAGGTAGATTCTATTCTTTTAGAAAGTGACTACCCACTTTTATCAATGGATGGTTGTGCAACATACTACGACACAAAGTTTGTTGAGATTTAATTTTTAAATTAGAATCAAATTTATTATATTTGTATAAATTATAAAAGTTATGGTGTCAGTATTATTAATCTTGGTGGTTCTTTTTTTAATCGTAAGAACGTTTCGTGTTTATTATTTTATTAAACGAGTTAGTAAACTCTGTAATAGGTATGATTGGAACTTTGTTGAAGATAATGAGAGTTATGTTTTGAACATAATGGAAGATAACTACTATTTATATAGTGAGTGGTCGGCTTATAACTTTTTATTTTTAAAAGGTCCAAGTCCCATTAATATGTTTTTTTCATTAAAACCATTAACAATTGAAAAACAGTATAACACATATGCGGTTAACAAATTAAAAGAGTATGAAATTATTTGATATCTATGTAAAAGGCGTTCTTTTGGAATCAATATTTGAATTGTTGGAAAATGACATTTCGGATGATGATGAAATGGATTCCTCATTAAAGAGTCTTTTGGGTAATGCGAACTCTTTAGTATTTGATGAATTTGGAATTAAACCATCAGAAAGAAAATACTTTGTTGCTGGATCATCAAGATTATACCTTTCAAAAGAGTTAAGAGATACGTTTAATCTAACCTCATCTATTGGTGACTTAGATATCGTTATTCCTGATAAAAAAATATGGAACAATCTTATTAATAAAAAAATAAAGGAATTATCAAAACTAACAACCTATAGAAAAAAACTTAAAACTGAAAATAAAAATTTAGATACTGCAATTAATAATTTAACAAACATTATTGAAAATTTAAAAAAGGGCATATATCGACCAACAAGTGACGATTCAATTGAGGCCTTTCAAGTTTGGTTACCTGGTATTGTTGATAAGAGGTACGAGGGTATGTCTGTTAGAGACTCAAATGAAATTTTATCTGACTCAAGATTTAAACAAGGGTATTACTTTATGCCAATAAGAGATGTTGTTGAATATAAGTTTAAATTAAACAGAGACAAAGAACAGGATGTGGTTAAACTTGTAAATCAATATAGAGAATCTTCTCCACAAGAAAAACGTGTCATTGTAAAAAAAATCATTTCTTTATTTGGGATAGAGGAGGCAAGAAAACTACTATCTTTAGATATGGGTTAAATTTAAACATTTAGTATCTATATTTATATAATATGAAAAAAGTTATAAGACTTACAGAATCAGATTTAAAAAGAATTGTTAAACGTGTTTTAAACGAAGAAGAAACTGACGAATATATACCAACAGGTGAACCTTCTTCGGATGGTAGATCACTTCATTTAGTAATGGACGGATATGCGCCTTACTTTGATACAAAGTTTGTTTAAATCAAATTATACAGTTTTTTTTTTAATTTAATTATATTTATAATATATAATTTATCCTATGAAAAACAAAATCTTATTAGAAGAAATAAATCGTTTTAGAATGATGACAAATTACCAACCAGGTAAGTTGTTAAACGAACAAAAATATAATCTGTTAAATGAAGAAATATATCAAGGATCGTATGATATAATATGGATGGAGACTGGTGGTAATCAAAATGATTTACAAACATCATCAAATGATAGAGGTGGATATATGAATGAAACCATCGGAACCATTGTTGATGATGTATTAACGTTAAACGAAATAGGTAATTTTATCTTTGATAAAAGAAAATATAGTAAAACTATAGTGGATGTAGAATTATTAGAAAAACAAGGGAAACTAAGAATAACAAAACAGTTTTCTATGGATGACTATTCTAAACTATCAAAAAAAGATGGGGATAAATTAAAAACAAAAAATAACAAATCAAAAGACGATTTATCAAGAAGAGACACAAGAAAAAATACAAGGGCGTATGTTAATTATATGGGTAGTGCTATTGATGCTGCTGGTTGGAACATGGGTAATAGTGGTACCATGATACTTAATAGTGAAATGCCTGCCGCATTTGGGGTTGGTGAAAATAATGGATATTTATGGGCATCCTCGATGGCTAAATTTGAAATAGATCCACCAAAAGGTCCTGATGGTGTTCCCTTTTACTCAGGTAAAACTGAACCTGGAGACGCAGTAGATGAGTTTAATATTGGTAGAAACACAAACACATATCCGACTAACATTGTAAAACCAAAATTAGAAGGAGGGGCTAAAGAGGAGTTTGACATGATTGTTGATGAATTTGTCAATTATATAAAAAATGGAGGATTAAAAAATCTTACAAACGTTACGATACAAGGTACTGCAGACGCATCTAACCCAACATGGAACCCACCTGCAGGGTACACTACAATTGATCACACTTATGGTGGTATGAGAAGACCAACGGCAAAACAACCACAAACACAAGAAGAGTTAGAGGAAATGAATATATATTTGGCAAGATATAGAGCAATAAATTATGCCAATAAGTTAATTGAGGAAATTGAAAAACAAACAGGGGAAAGAATTGTGATAAAACAATTAGAACCAATTAGTTATTTAGGACAAAGCGGTAAAAAGGGATCACAATGGAGAACAATAAATTTAACCGCTAACGCCCCTATATTAGACGTAATCCAAATTGATCCAATAAAGAAAAAAGAATATGAAGATTATATAAAAAGAAAGTCAGATTATGAAAGAGGAATGTCTTCAGGAATGTATCCTGTAACTGTTAGTTTAACAATAAATGGGAAATACTCAACTATAACAACAAATAGTGATGGGACACCTAACGCTTTAAGTGTAACAAAACCATCATCAAACGGAGAGTATACAACTAAGGCAGTGTACGTTAGAAAAGATTTAGTTGAACAATATGGAATACCTAAATCCCCTGACACGGTAATTAATGGCGTAACGTTTAATGAGTCTTCTAAAAAACTTTCATTCACTGATGAGGATGGATCAACACAAACATTTACTATGGGAGACTTTGATGATGCTGGAAATTATGGCAATGTAATATCAATTGCTAATGCAAACCAAAGCATGGAAATGTCAAAATATATGGGATCATATGGGGCTGACGATAACTACGATGGTTATAATGTGAAATGTTTAAAATTAGGTACAAACATACCTTTTACAACAAACACCGGAAAACTTATAAAGTATGAGGGTCTTTACTATGTTGAGGTTACAAATTATTGGTTCGCATATAACACTTATGCATGTAGCAATTCCCCTGGAAAAATTAATTACAGGAGAATCGCCACTCTAAGTGAATATTAATATACTTTACTATAATCCCCTTTATAAGGGGTTTTATTTTTAAGAAAATATCCTACTTCAAAAATGGCAACACAATAAAATGTGTGTTGAACTAAGTCATTTTCAATTACAGTGGTGTAATTTACTATAAAATTACCTCGACTAAGGTATTCAGAATAGTTTTGAATTATTGATCCATAATGAGCTTTTGAGTTTTTAAAATTTTGCATCAATCTTTCAGCAACTACTTTATTTGAAACTACTTCATTTTGATTGAAATTAATTTGTTGTCTTGTAGCTATCTCGGCATTATAAACCCAAACAGATTTTTTAACATAATAATCATCAGCATATTTATATAAGACAGAATCTTTATTAAATAAATCATATCTATCCTTTGGTTTAGGTAAAACTTTTTTTCCGTAAATAACTTTATCTTCAGAATGTCTTAATCCGAAACCATATTTCATTAGATAATTTAAATGAATTTCTGCGGCGCTTTTGCAATTTGATGAAAGGTATCTTTTTGACGCACCATTTTTTGTTCTTTCTTCGTTATGTATTTCATACATATAAAAGGCGATAGAGTCAACATTAATTTGTGAGAAAACGTTTACACCGATTAATAAAAAGAATATTACAATTAAATTTTTCATATGTTTTTATGTTTACTACAAATATAATACTTTTTTTTTAAATCTGCACTAACAACCCTAAAAAAAATAATAACGTTAATTTAATGGTATATTAACCTTACTATAAATATTTTTAACTATATATTGTAATATGATAATATTAATATTTTTAGCGGTAGTATCAATTTTATTTATTGATCGGACGGTATTGAATGACAGAAAGGATTATATTGAGTGGATGGAAACAACAGCGAAATAAATATAATATTTATTAATGTTTATTAATACTTGTTTGATTGTATATTTATATAAAATATAAATTATGAACGATCAACAAAAGGCACAAGTTTACGATAATCTTATAATGGAACACAGAAGGTTAGACAATCAAATATCCCAAATAAAAAGTGAACATTTTGAATTGGGGGTAAAGGAAGAAAAACAGATTAACGAATTGAAAATGAAACAAAAATTTCTTTCCGATAAAATGCAAAGACTGTTTATGTAAACATATTAACCCACCCCATCGGTGGGTTTTTAATTTATCAGATATTTATATGTTATGAACCTCAACGAGGAAATAACACGTATTAAGTCATTAATGATGGAAAATGATTTGGGATATAAAATCCAAACAGATGGAGATATACATTCCGTTGATGGGATGAGAGTATGTATTCTAACCCCTTCTGATGATTACATAGGAGAAACAAACATTATTGGGTTCCAACATGCGTTAGATAAGAGTCGTGATCTAAAAACATTCTTAGAAAATCAAAACGATTTATTCAACCAAGAAAATTCCATTTACCAATACGGATTAAAAGTAGATGAAAAATATAGAAGACAGGGTTGGGGCGAGAAGTTAAAAAATGAATGTGATAATATCGTTAGAGATAATGGGTTCAAATATGTTACAAACATTGTTAGTTGTTCAAACGACGCATCACAAGGGATGATGAAAAAAAGAGGATATCAGAAACACCAAACAAATGGAATAAAAGATTTATTATACTTTGAAATATAATGTTTAACGAAAAAGAAAGAGAACAAGTTAATAGATATTTGTCAAATCAAACATTTACGTGTTCTATACCATTTTTTTCAAATGAGGGTCCTACGTATGATATTGAATATGGATTTAAAATTGTTGGGGAAAGAAGAATGATGTCTGTTGGTGAGTACTATATGTATGCAGAAGTTGATTTGGAAATTTTAGATATTCAGGAATCATACAAACCCTACTTTAAAGTAATGGGTAGGGATTTTGATAAGGACAGATTAATAGGTGTTTTTTTTAAAAAAGAATATACCTTCACTTATGGGATAACAAGATGTGTCGATGAACTTTTAAAATATTTTACGGATGGGGATTACCCAAGAGTCAATTTAAAAAATATTACAATAACATTATGAATGTAGAAATTAAAGGAAAAGATTAAAGGCACGGTTTAGGACCGTTATTGCTACGGCAATAAAAACCCCCATAAGTGTCGCTACCTGTGGGGGTTTTATCTTTTTACTGAACCTCTAAGACTTCTAAATCAAAGATAAGTTTTTCGCCAGCTAAAGGGTGATTAGCATCTAAAATAACTACATCCTCTTTTACCTCTTTTACAATAAAATTAACAACACCCATTTGTGTACTTGCTTGAAGTGGGGTACCAACCTCAACATCACCTGGCATTTGTTCTTTAGGTACTTCTTGAATCATGTAATCATTATAAACTCCGTATGCATCCTCAACCTCTATCTCTACGGTTTTTTTATCACCAACGATCATATCAATTAATCCGTTTTCAAATCCTTTAATCAGGTTACCTTCGCCTAATTTTACAACCAATGGTTCTCTCCCTTCGTTTAATGAAGAATCAAAGACAGTCCCATCTACCAACCGTCCCGTGTAGTTTACTGTGACTGTGTCACCATTTTGCACTTTTTTCATATTTAATATTTTTATTAATAATACTTCATTTTTTAATGTAAGTCAAATATTTATTAAATAAAAACATTATGAAAAGAATAATAAGACTTACGGAATCCGAATTAACAAGAATAGTAAAAAGGGTTATTAAAGAAAGTGAAGAAGAATATGTCGATTTAGAAACCTTTGGAGACACTAAAGATACAATAGAATTTGACTTTAGAAGAGAAAGAGTTAAAGAAAGAAAAGTTAGAAAATTGGTTTTAGATGATACGAATTATGAAAAATTAGTGGCTAATAAAACTCAAACATTCAAAGACATCGTTTATGGTTACGATAGGTTCAATGAAAAAATAGTTAAAGCAAGACAAGAGGGAAAATTCGGTAAAGATTTAGGGTTAAATGATTTGGTTATTTATTATAACTGTAATGACGACGTTATTAAATATGCCGAGGTTAGTCACCCAATTAAAATACAAGAGGAATCGGATAAGGATTGGTTAGGTTCGTGGTGTCCTAAAATTAATTGGAATAGTAAAGTAGGAAAAAAGAAAGGGTTATTTAGAAAATAACCCAATCTATTAACTTGATCTTCTTTCTAACACGCAGTTGTTACTAAAATAAACTTTAGTTTTACCATTTAATTTTATTTCAGTTATAACTACAGACATATTATTTGTTTTTGATTTAAATATATCTAAGAAAAATATATCACCACTTTTTTCTGACATAACAACATGTAGTGTGTCTTCGTTAGTGTTAAAAGAAATGAAATACCCCACCATCCCCTTATTTTTAGTGTCGTAATATATTGTGTTTGCGGTAAATCTAAAACCAAAATACGTGAACCCATCTTTCGCTTTTATATGTTTTTCACCATATAGGTTGTCGATGTCTTTAACAAGACTATCTGATTTTGAAACCATTAAATCATTAACAGATAAATAAACTGAAATGAACCTTTCGTTACTATCAGGAGAGATAAAGGACATATCGATTTTTTGCGACATTACTGTCATTGACATTACAAACGAGAACAATACAATTAATAAGTTTTTCATAGTGATATTTTTTAAATGTTTATAATACAAATATAGTACATTTTTTTTAATTGCAAAACTATTTATTAGATAATAAGAAAAAATATGTTTAGTAGAAAACAAAAAATAATGCAGTCAAATAATTTGATTGCCGAAAAAAGGTATATAAAAAATAAATTTCTTTTTGAGGAAGAGTCTGATTTACCCGAATTACAGGTAACCCCTGAAGGTCCAGGGAAGTCTAAAATTAAATTCACTTGGAAATCAAAGGGTGTGACTTTACCACAAGACGTAAGAGATAGTGAATTATTTCAAAAAAAAGAATTTGAACCGCTTAAAAAGATTTATGTTGATAACGAGGAGGCGGCTAATGTGGTTTCTGACTTTATAAATTCTAAACAATCACTATTTAAATCATTATTAAATGGAGGACAGAATTAAAATTAAAGAAAAGACATTAGAATCTTTTGAAACTTTAAAATATATTCTTGAAGTTAAATTTGGTAATATTATTAGAGAGGTACAATATAATATTATGTCAGGGATTAACGACGAAGGATTGGTTGACCTTGAAGGTGATATCTATATCGTTATAAGTTACTCTGAACCTGACTTATCAATAATTGCATCAAGATTAAAAAAAGTGGATGAGATTTTAAATGAGGTATTTAGTAGTTATTATTTTACTGCTGAAGGTAACTTGGTAAAACACCGTATAGGAGAACCGTTAATGGGTGTTTCACATATGTTATATGACTTAAAATTTGATTATATGGATGAGTCTATAAAAATAAATTTAGGTGTCATATTTTATGATTTATAATTTTTTTGTATATTTGTAAAATAATCGTTTTACAGTATGGAAAAATTAGAAACTCTTGAATTACCCGAAATCAAATCACTTTGTAAAAAATACGGTATTAGTGTTGTAGGTGATAAAAAATCATTAATTAAAAATCTTAAGTACTTTTTGGATCCTGTTGTGGATACTTTGAATTCTCATCCGGGAAGAAAACTACCTGATGGTAAAAAAATCGTAGGAGTTAAAACAAACGAAAAAGAAAAGTTAAACCTCATCCTTAAAAATAAAGGTTCATTTCTTTATTACTCTTTTGGGTATAACTACTATTTAGTTAGTAAACAATTAGAAGTTTAAAGTATTTATAGTTATGAGAGATTTGTCAACACAGTTTACTGATAAAATGTTAAGGAAACTTTTAGTCCAACTTGAGGACGCTTTCATTGAGGAATTTAATGGGTATAGTATTCATAGTCGATATGAAGAAGATCAGTGTGAGGTAATTGATGGTATTGTTAAGTATTATGGGTTACACGATTTAGAGTGGGAGGAGTATGGGTTCTTTTTTCAATTAATGGAATTAAATCCTGATTATAGAGATGAAAATAAACAAATTAAAGTACCTAAGTTAGGTATGTATGATGTTTATCATGATAGTGAAGAAAGACAATGGGTTACATATACATATCAAATTAGAGTTTATGGTTATGGTAAGGATATGATAGAAGATCAATGTAACCACTCTTTCAATTTTTCATATTACGACGGTAATATTGTTCGTGAAGATATAAATGATTCGGAAGTAATTAATAGTGGAATTATAGATGTTGAAGAAGTTAAAAAAGATAGGAATTAAACTGATAAATAAAAATAACTATATATTTATAAAAAAAGAAAATTATGAAAAAAAACTTAATAAATGAAATCAATGAGATGAAGCGTCTTTTTGGACACCAAAGAGGTGTTGTAATTTCTGAACAACCAGAGGTAATGGAGCCTGATACTGAAACTGAGACTAGACCAAAAACTCGTCCTGGAAAACCTGATTCAGATCCGTTCCCAAACCCTTTCAATCCTGACAGAGCAAAAGAATTTAATCCGCTTCCTGATTTAGAACCACAAGGAGAATTTGATGATGAGTTTGAATTTGATTTCGATATGAACGAACCTGATGTAATGGAACCTGATACAGAAACTGAGACAAGACCAAGAACTCGTCCAGGTCGTCCCGACTCCGATCCGTTCCCTAACCCATTTAATCCTGATAGAGCTAAAGAATTTAACCCTCTTCCTGATTTGGAACCACAAGGTAGATTGGGAGATGACGAAAACGAACCTTTTATTGATGATGTAGATACAGATTATTCTGAAAGTAGAAGTTTAGAAGATTTAGTTGCTAAGTATTTGAATAGAAGAAACAATAATTAATATGAATAGAAGACGACTACTATATGAAGCACCTCCTGTAGGTGATTATCTACCTGATGAATTTAAACAACAGGCAAGACAAGCAGGTACAACTCAAGATAGTGCTGAAAAAAGGCAAAAGATTGGTAACATGATGCAGGTAATGCAGAATTTACCTAATATTGAGAGAGCAAACAAAACTGAATTGGAAGATTTGGCGGTTGAAGCTCTGTATAGAATTTATCCTGCGTTAAAACAAATGGTTGACGAGGGTAGGGTTGAAATGGATGCTAAAATAGTGTCTTATCCAGGTGGTAGACAAACACCACAAAACATTCCTTCAAGTGAATTAGAAAAAGTTAAAGAAAAGAACCCTAACTTCTCGGAGTTAGAAAAGAAAAGACATTTCCAAAACGCACAAACACAAGCAAGAGCTTGGACGGATGGGTTTAATTATGTAACACTTTTTATGGAAGATGAATTAGATGCTATTAACCCACAACTATATAACCAATATCGGGATTTTACAAAAGGAATATCTGATTATTATTGGGAAAACGCAGATATGTTAGAAAGAATGGCATCAACAGGAGCAGGTAGAATCGCATATTGTGATGTTTTACCTATGGAAGGTGGTAAAGTTAAAATTGAGGCAAGAGCACCACACTTCCCATTACTGTTACATGAACTAATCAAAGGAGCGGAGTATTATAAAACCGCAGCTAGTTTACCTAAAGATAAAGATTTAAGAAAGGCGATTGTAAAATCAGCAGATACACACAAGCACGAGATTCAAAATATGAATTACGGTCGTGAAATTGTTAGTAGAATGAGAGGAATATTGGGAAGAAGAGTAAATGGGTACTTACCATACATGGAAATTCAAATATCAACTCAAATGGATATGTTACCTGAAGATAAATATAACGAGTTTATGGATGCAATTGTTAATAACGATGAAAACGGGATTATAAGATTCATAGTATTCGCCGAAAAAATAGTAAAACAATTAAGATGAGAATAAAAGAATCGGACATTAAAAGAATTGTTAAAAAAGTAGTTAATGAAAGTAATGATTTTGTTACAGGAATTGCTGCTTCAGAAAGAACTGAGCTTGTTGACGATGTAATTAACAGAATTAATGAGCATGGTATGAAATATATCATTGAGCTTAATAAATTAAACTCAGATTTCCCAGTTGAAAGATATAAAAGACAAGATAGAGTAAAAAGATCTGATGTAAACCTACCTAAAGGGGTTAGAGTACAGAGTTCTTACTACAATGAGGATTAATTTTTCATATATTTAATTAATATATGGATAAATCACAACTATATTGGTTATTTTTAGATTTTATTGGTGGAGAATCAATAGAAATTGAAGGATTGTATCTAAAACCTGAAAGAATTCTTAGAGATGGCGACACAATTGAGTTTTCAATTGACAATCCTAACGACATATCTTTTTATATTAGAGTTGTTGGTGAACTTATAAAGGAAATTTTAGAGGATTTTAGTAAATTTGTTAATCACAACTTCAAACACCATATAGATACCAATTATCCTGAGTTATATTTCAGTAAAACTTTAAAAAATGAAATAAAAAGGGTGTTACGATCCATTACCACCCTTAAATTGTCTTATGAGTACGATACCTATACTGTAACAACTAAAATACAAGGACATAGTGTTGGTTTTAATGCGGAATATAGTGATGATACAATTTTTATATCGAATGAGTTTGATGCTAAGTCGGGAAAAGTATATAATGAAACAACAAACACCACATTCTCCACTGATTTAGGTGAATGTATATCTCATTACCTTCGAATTATTGAATCTAAGAACTCATATTTAGAATCTGACGAAGTATATAAAGAATTAGATAGTGTTTTAGAAGAATACCCTTTAATATCTACCGATTGGATTGTTCAAGTATACCATACAGGGTTTAGAAGCCTATCCTAACATAGATTTACTACGTTTTTTACGGTGAAAAGTAATAACAAATCTATGAACCTCATCCTGAATAGATCCAAGTAGGTTAAAAAACTTAGAATTTTCAAATTTAACACTATTTCCGTCACAAAAATGGATAATATCCGACTTGTGAGACGAGTTTTTACCAATAGATAGTAAATCCACCTTATTAAGTAGTGAAAGTTCGTCAAAAACCCTCTTTGCTACCCCTAATTGTCCTTTACCACCATCAATAATAACCATATCAGGTAGTTTTTTCTTCTCTTTTATTAATCTTGTGAACCTTCTACGTAAAACTTCATCAAAAGATGCGTAATCATCAGGTCCAACAACGGTTTTTACGTTGAATTTGCGGTATTCTGACGTGTTTTTCTTACCATTTGTGTATCTAACAAGGGCAGATACCTGACAATCACCGTTAGTATGAGAGTTATCATACATTTCTATGTCAATAGGGTTGTTTTTTAACCCATATTTAGTCTTAAAGTCATCTGCAATCACCAAATACCCACCAATACGGGTAGTCTCAACACATTTTTCGTACTTATCAAGGGCATCTAACCTAAATTTTACATCATTTGCCTTCTCAAACTCTAAACTTTTACTAAAAACACCCATTTTACGAGTCAATTTACCCCTAACTTGACTAAAATTAAACAATAATAACTGTTTTAAGTCAGAAATAATAGAATTATATACAAATTTATTGATGTTATTGATGCAAGGAGCGTCACATCTACCCATATGGTACTCTAAACAGGTAGAAAACTTACTATTCTCAACGTTTTCAGGAGTAATATCGTAAGAACATGAACGTAAATTAAAGATATCATGTAATAATTCATACATTTCATGACATAAACTACTACTTGATACACAAATAAGAGGTTCTGAGTCCAAATTGGTGTCATTTTTTACTTCTAAACAAGGAAAATCACCATTTGTTAGGGTTAAATACCATTTTTTTGAACGATCATCCTTTAATTTGATGTTAAATTTGGGATTATACGACTTAATTAAGTCATTTTCAAGTACAAGAGCTGAATTCTCGTCCAAAGTTGTCAAAAAATCAACATCTGACACGTTTTCAACCAATAATTTAGTCTTACTTGAGTGATTTTTGTTAGAAAAGTACGATTTTACCCTATTTGGGAGGTATTTTGCCTTACCAACATAGATAATTTGTCCTTTTTTATCTTTAAAAAGGTAACAACCACTACTTTTTGGTATATTTTGAAGCTTTTCTACTAACATTTGAGCTAAAATAATCATTTTTTAGGTAAAAACAAACGTTTTAGACTATTTATTTGTATGAAAATCATTATTACAGAGTCACAATACCGTTTTTTAGTGGAAAATACCACTGAAATCGACCAAATTTTGGATAAAATGAACGAAATTGGGTACGAAAACCTTGAAAATAACGAAAAAAGTACCCTAAATCAGTACTCAGAGTGGTTAAATTCAGGTAAAAAGGGTGAATTTACCCCCCAAAACACCCCTAAAAACAATGAAATAGAGGTTAAAAACGACGATTATAACGATAAAACAGGTGATGAATACACTACTTATTTACCTGATGGTAGTGAGTTTTCATTCAGATATGACTATGAAGACATATTAAACGACGAAAACCTCTATTATGGTTCAGTAAAATGGCATGGAGAAGAGTGGGTTGGGTTAATTGCGACAGATAAAGAGTATAATTTAACAGAACTTGACTTTGTTTTAGATACTGATGGGTTCCAAACATATGACTCTAATGATGAATTTGCTGGATATGATGAATCAAAAGAGAATAGGTTACAACTTGCGTTAGGAAATGATATACATCAGGTTAAATACTTCTTCCAAGAAGAGGTAATACCTAATTTAATGGATTAAATCGTTATCTTTTAAGTACTCAAACATAGATTTAGATAACTTTTTACCAATTTTTATGTCCGATGGGTAGTGAGCTTTAGCCATTTGTCTAGAATATACAATGTCTTTTACTATTTTTTTAAAATCCTTTTCGTATTTAGGGTAAAATTTACTTAGAACTAAACATAAAAGGTTAGATTGTGTTGCGTGACCTGATGGATACGCGTACCCTCTTGTTGATTTCATGTCAGGATCCTTAAATTTATCATCTAACTTAAACGGTCTAGGTCTTTTAAAGTGTTTTTTTAGTGTTTGTATTACCGCAACTGCGTCAGATTTAATATTAGTTAGTAAATCTTTATCATAACTAACACCCTCATCATCTAAAAACTTAGTAAAGTTACCTAATATGTCATCTTTTTCTTGGACAAACCTTTTATCTATATCAATAGAATCTAAATACTCTAATTCTTTTTTAGTTTCGTCACTATCATCTTCAGGTGGGGGTAATTTTTTAAACTCAGAAAACTTAAAACCATTAAAAATGTTATCTTCAGGAATGGTATTTTCTAATTTACCTTCATTAACCAACATTAAATCCTTAATTCTTTTTATTTCTTGGAGTACCGACATATTTATAAATATAAACAAAAAAATTATGATAACAAAAAAAGACTTAATAAATAAAGGGTTTAGTTCAGAATCAATTTTAGAACAAAAAGAAAATAAAACCTCAGACTTTGTTGACATGGTTTCTATGCTTTTACATTCAAGAACACAGGTACACACATTACATTTACAAACTAAATCATATCCTGAACATATTGCGTTAAATGAATACTATGACGGTATCGTTGATTTAATCGATGGAATAATTGAATCCTACCAAGGTAAGTACGAAATTATTCAAGGATATAAGTCATATGATTTGGTGAATTACAAAAGTACTGAGGCAACAATTAATTATTTAAAGGGATTAGATGATAAAGTTCAAAAACTTAGGGGATGTTGTAAAGACACGTTTATTCAAAATCAAATAGATAATGTTAATGAATTGATAAATTCTACTCTTTATAAGTTGCACTTTTTGAAGTAACGATATATTTATAATATAAAAAATAAAACACATTTAAAAAATAAAAAATGGCAATTAGAAAAGTAAGACTTACAGAAGCAGAACTTACAAGATTAATTAAAAATATTGTAACTGAAACCCAATCAGAAATGGACATGGGTATGGAAAATGAGGGTGAAGAGATTTCAAAAAAAGAAGCGGTAGATTTAATTGCTGACTTTTTTAAACAAGAAGTATTACCTGAGCTAAGTTCGGCTCAAAAACATAAATTAAAAATGAAAGTTGATGGGGTATCCTCAAGATCTTTAGGTGGTAGACATTTAGAAGAAGGTGATGATGAAGATAGTAATATTAGTAATAGAAGGGGTAATTTCAGAGACCAATTGATGATGAAAGGCGGCGGAGCTATGGCAGCATCTGGTTTAATAGGGTTAATTGGTAGTGGTATGGGTTGGTCTGATTTTGAAACAACAACTAAAATTCATGAATTTATTGAGATGGCAGGTGCGGGTAATTACACAGGACCTATCACTGTTGCTATGATTGCTGCTGGATTAGCATTATCATTTAAAGGAAAGGTAAACAAATTTAACAGAACAGGAAAATAAAATATTAAATTTTTATTTTAAAAACCCCTTCTATACGGAGGGGTTTTTTGTTTCTCCATCTTTTAAATAAACCTCAAGGATTGTTAGAATTTGAACCATTTCGTTTTTATCTTTATCGCTAACTAACTTCCATGACTTTTTTTCATACAAATATGAATCAAATAAAAAGTAGTGAACCAAAACTAAACAGATTAAAGTCAGTGGTGAAAGTACAAAAAATACAAAGTAAGGTACGAACATACAAAGTAAGGTAAAAATAAAATTAAAATTTTTAGAGTTCGCCATTACTAAAAACTTATAGTCTCTGATAACTTTTTTAAGTTTTTTAGTTGGTATGTCTTTGTAAAGATTGGCTTCCTTTTCTATTTTTGTCATGTTGTCTATGTTTTAATGTTTCTACAAATATAAATAGTTTTATTTAATTTACAAAACATTATAGTATTTATTTTATATGATTACCGATTCACAACTTAATGGTTATGATGAAAGAGTTTTATTTTTTATGCAAAATAGTTCTGATGTTAGAACAATTCATTTACAACTGCTTGCACATACAGTTAAAAATGACCACATTATAGAAAGGTTCCTTTCAAAATTAGATCTTTACGATAAAGTAAGGGTAATGTACTATACGTACTTTTTAAGTAAGGGATATAAACCAGATGATATTTTTATTTTATTAGATAAAATTTATATATACACAGTTGAAGATTACGACGAAAAGTCATACGTAGACCACGAATGTAATAAGTGTTATGGTGTCGGGTATGTCGAGTGTGATTCGTGTGATGGAAGTTCCAGAGAAACTTGTAGTACGTGCGATGGTGATACGACAGTAGACTGTGATAATTGTAATGGTTCAGGTACCGAAAAATGTGGGTATTGTGATGGTAAAGGAAGTGAAACTGAAGAAGATGATGAAGGGGATGAAACTGAAGTAGAATGTGTTCGTTGTGATGGTCGAGGGACTGAAGAGTGTGGGTATTGTGGTGGTTCCGGTAATTTTGAATGTCATAGTTGTAATGGTAAAGGGTTTGAAGACTGTAGCCGATGTGAGGGATCAGCAAGTGAATCTTGTGACTATTGTAGTGGTAATGGTGAAGTACAATCTGATGAAGAGTATTATACATCTCATTACACAACCTATCGTACCACCTTAGATAATTTAATTTTTAGTTTTGAAGAACCAATGGAGGACGAGGATAGAATTGATGAACTTGAATATGAAATGACACTTTCATCAAGAATGGGAAATTCGGATATTTTAGTTTCTGATATTGACTCTGAATATGATACCGATGATTGGGATAGGGTGGTAGTTGTGATTAATGCTGAGGAGTTGACAGAATCGTCAGGAAGAAATTATAGTATTTTTTAATAATAAAAAAAATTAAGATAAGTTTGTTTTATATTTTTTGAAAAATTCTAAAGGGATTTCTTTGTGTGCAGTATTTGTTTTTGTTAAAACACCATTATCTTCAAGAGTTTTTAATCTTTTTTTAATGTCGGGGTATCCTGACCAATTAGAATAATTTGAAAGTGACTTTACAACTGACGGTAATCCACCCTTTTCATATTTTTTAAACTGAGATTCGGATGTTGACGGGTCAATTAAACCAATAAACTTATAATCAGAACTATTAGAAATTATTTCATCCCAAACATCAGAGCCGCCAGCTGAAAACCCAACGATTTTATCAATCTTGTTATTTTTCTTAACGGTTGACAATTCTCCATAAGTGTAAGATAAAAATACTGCTCTATCTGAAGATAATCCCGCATCAACCCACTGAGATTTCATCCATTCTGGATTAGCATAACTCATACCACCGAAAACCACAGTTTTCCCATCAGACAACGTTTTAGTATCTAAAACATCATCCTCTTCCTCAAAGTCATTACCGGTATAAAATAAATGCCAAGGTTCTTTTTTTCTAAGAGTACCGTTAGTCGTATAGGTTATTTCAAACCCATAACTATTGGCGTTATTCTCAACCCATTTTTTAACGTCACTATTAGTGTCCCACCAACTTGGGTCAGTACTAAATATATCAAAAGCCTTACCTGTGTGATGTTGACTAAATCCTGGTATGGTGTTGTAACTTTGTACGTCATCAATTGATCTTCCATCATTTTTGACTTTACCCCCAAAATTTTTAACTTGGTCATTATAACCTCTATAACCTGAAATAATATCTGTAGTTACTTTTTTAAACTGTTTTTTACAGTCTTTAATAAGGTTTTTTATTTTTCTATTTGCCTCAGTATCTACACCACCAGCATCCTCAGTAGTCCCACCTTCTTGATCCATTTCTTTTTTAAGATGATAATCAGTAATGTTAACCCCCCAATCAGTTCTTAATTTATCAATGGCTTTTTTAACGTCAGGAGGTAGAGTATTGTAAATTGAACTCGAATTGTTATCTATTTTTATATTATTATTAGTTGAATTTCTAATTTTAAGTACGTCAGACTCAAAATCATTTTCTTTTCCGTTTTTAATAAAAACAAAATAACTATCCTCCATACCTGACGGATCTTTATCACAAACAGTAACACTTTTAGTTGATCCTTTAACTGACTCGTGTGTCTCTGTTCTACAGTCTTGAGTGGATGGATAATATTCCCAATGTAAGTGAGGTCCGGTACCAACACCCTTATTTCCCACAGTGGCAACAATATCTCCTGGTAATACAGTTTCACCATTACTAAAATAAACACTATCACAATGGCAATATTTAGTTGTACTATTATCGTAGTGTTTTATTTTAAAACAAACGGCACCTTTATCTTGTATCACCCCTTTCTTTAATATTGCAATAGGTACCCCTGTACTATTAGCGTAATCTCTACCGGCATGCCAATGCCAATCACAGTATCTATCCTTTTTAGGGCAAAGTTTCCAAATAGGACCCCTCCAACCATAGGTTTTACCTCTTTTTGATGATCCCGAATAATAATTACTTGTATTTAATTTATTAATATTTATTAGACTCGTTGAACTTCCTCCAACATCTTCGTTATCACTTGATAAAACTTCTGTCTCAGGATTTTTATAGTCCTTATCAAAAGGTTTGTTGGTAGTAAAATCATACCCGCGAGTATCCCCGACAGTCTTACCGTCAGAGGTTTCCCAATCCTTAAAGTAACGACCATAACCTTGTTCGGTAACTTCCTCTTTTAAAATATTAAGTAATCTTAATTTAGACATATTTCTATAAATATCATAAATGTTAATTAATAACTATAATACGAAAAGTTATACAATTAAAGTACTCACTATTTTTTTTAAATTCATATTTATTAAGTATGAAATTATTAAAATATTTATTCCTGTTTGTAACTTTTTATGGTTACACACAATATTGCCCGTATTTGGGTCCTGATCAATTACTACCTTGTGGTGTTAACTCAACCACTTTAACTGCAGACTTAAGTCAGTGTGGTCCAGGTGGTACAAATCCTAATCAAACTACTAACTACGGAGTGTCCCCAATACCCTATCTTAACCAAACAAATACGGGAACTAATCTAAATATGGGTGATGATACCCAACAGGGTCCTTTTAATATTGGATTTACATTTTGTTTTTTTGGTCAAACGTATACACAGTTTTATGTCGGTTCTAATGGTTGGATTTCATTTTCCGCAGGACAATCAACAACATTTACATCCTCACCAATACCCAACGCGGCAATCACAGTACCAAAAAATTGTATTATGGGTCCTTGGCAAGATTGGCACCCTGGATTAGGAGGACAAATAAAATACCAAGTTCAAGGAGTCGCCCCATGTAGAAAACTTACAGTTAGTTGGGTTAACGTACCAATGTTTTCTTGTACTAACTTAAACGGTACGTTTCATATTGTAATTTACGAATCAACAAACGTTATTGAAAATTATATTCAAAATAAACCGTCTTGTTTACAATGGCAAAGTGGTACCGCAACTCAAGGGGTTCATAATTTAGCAGGAACCACCGCAATTACAGTACCGGGTAGAAACTCCACGGCTTGGACAGCACAAAATGACGCTTATAGATACACACCATCAGGACCAATTGTAACCCCAGTACTTACTTGGTATCAAGTTGGTAACCCAAACCCAATTGGTACGGGTCCAACCATTACTGTTACTCCACCACAACAAGGTGCAAATTATACCTGTCAATTTGTTTATCCTACTTGTAATACGGGATGGGTAACTTGTAATAATAACGGAGGGTTAGGTCCTGATACTGTTTTTGTATTGCCAGGTCCACCAAACTTACCACAACCAATAATTAATTTCACTAACCCAACATGTAGTTCATATTGTGATGGGACAATTGATATAATACCACAGGGAGGGAATGGTGTTCAGACAATTTCTTGGAATAGTCAACCACCACAATTTAACCAAACGGGATTATGTTCAGGTTCATATCCATTTACAATTATTGATGCGGCAGGTTGTACCGTCTCATCAATAGTAAATTTAGTTAATCCACCATTATTAACAATAAATCCTATTATTGGTTCAGACACCGTTTGTTTTAACTCACCAACCAACCCTTTTGATGTATCAAGTGTTACCCCTAATTTAAATTATGTTTGGTCTGTAACAAATGGTAATATCACATTAGGACAAGGAACCACACAAATTAATTTAGACGTTAATGGTGTTCTTGGTGGACTTTATTCTGGAATGATATCCGTATATGGTGAAAACATAAATGGATGTTTAAGTCAACCTGAAACGTTCTCTGTTGAGGTATTAAATGTTCTTCCTGTTATAACACCTATGGGTCCGTATTGTGAGTATGATAATTGTGTTGATTTAAACGCAACACCATCAGGAGGTTTATTTTTAGGAAACAATGCATGGAACAACCAATATTGTCCTGACAACGGATATATAGGAACCGATACTGTCACATATACCTATTACCAATCAGGATGTATGTTTGATACAAATATTAACGTGGTAGTTAACCCAAGACCGATACTTAGTGATATAACCCCGTCTAATGGTTATTTTGAGTTATGTGAAGGTGATAGTATAAATGTGATTTATTCGTCACCATCAACACTCTCAGGTACATATGAATGGGTAGTAATGGGGGATACTTTTGAAATTGATAACCTTTATTATGGTTGGGATGAGTTTGGTATTTTTACAATTAACGTAACTCAAACCGCAAATGGTTGTCAATCATTACCCCAACAAACAACCGTAACACTTGATGAATGTCCACAAGAACTAATTTTTATTCCAAATACATTTACTCCTGATGGTGATGAACACAATAACCTATGGGGTCCTGTTTTTACATCAGGATATGATCCATATAGATTTGAACTATTATTATTAAATAGGTGGGGTGAAGTTATTTGGGAAAGTCACAATGTAGAATCAAAATGGGACGGAACTTACGGTAATAAGATGTGTCAAGATGGAACGTATTTTTGGATAATAGGTTTTGGTGTTGGCGGTACCGATGAAAGAAAACAAATTCACGGACATTTAACAATTGTTAGATAACCTCATCCATTAATTTCTCATCTAAAAACATTTTAACAATATCATTAAACGGAGTTTTTATAAAGAACTCCGTTTCTGTATGTCTAAAAAATGAAAAACCTGAAAGTATTAATCTTAATTTTTCATAAGATTCTTTATCTTTTACTTTATATACTTTTAATCCCACCACCAGCTCATTCTTTCTTTTAATATTTGATGTAAAAGGTCGTGAGCCTTTTTTTCATTATGTTTTGCAACATAATAACACAAATCTTCTTTATTTAAATCGGGGTTTTGTTTAGATACTTTACGAACACTTGATGGATATTTTTTTAAATAGTCATCGTAATTTTCTGAAATAACATCTTGATCCATTGTGTAAAGTTCTCTATCTCCTTCAATTGGTTCGAATCTAAATTTAGTTTCAGAGTAATCAAGATATTCAGTACCATAATAATCTTCTTTAACTCTTTCAATCAAATTAAGAACAATTGTCATATCACGATTATCACAATCAACTCGCATATGACGATTTGCGTAAATAATTTCCTTTCTTTGAAACTCAATTTTCTTTTGTAGAATATTATAGATATGCCAGTGATCCCAATCCTTATCTTCATATAAAGTCGGTATCCATCTTATGATATTTTTACACCCACCAAGAAAGTATCTTATTCTCCAATGTAGGTTTCTCCAAATCCATGCAGATACACCTTTTCTGTTCCAAGCAGAGTCTTCAGGTATTGTCAGTTTTTCGTAATTTTTCATTTTGAATTTCTTTATACTGTAAATATAAGGAAAAAATTACTAAAAAGTTTACTAAAACACAAAAAAAAGTTTCAAGTAACCAATGCCAATCCGTTTGAGTCATGGATATATGTGTACCAAACCACATAAATGAACCATACTTATCCATAAGAGTAATAATTAAATACTTTAAAAACTTCATCATCTTAATACATTTATATTTATAATTATATTTATATATATGAAAAAAAACTTCAAGGAAATAAATCCTAAATTAAAAGAAGGTGATGTTGTGTTCCTATTACATATGGATGGTGAAAGTGTACCTATAGGTTCAAGAGGGATTGTTAAGGCTAAAATACCACAACCAAAACAAAGATCCACAGATTCAGGTTATGGATATAAAGTTTTTTGGTATGATAAAGAAGGAAACATAATATCAAAATACCCCCTTTTTCCTGAAGATGATGGTTGGATATTTGATAAAGAATATTACGAATCAAACGATAACATCAATGAGTCTGCCTTTGATATGTTTTCAAATATAGACTCCCTTGTTGAGTGGGGGGAGTTTTTTCAACTTATTAGTAAGACAGAATTAAACACTATTTGTGAACTACTTGAACTTGAAAGAAGAAGTGGGTTTTTTAATATGATTACCGATGGTGGATCATTCTTATTATCGGGACCCGAATATATAAAAGATTTTATAAGATTACAATCGTACCGAAAAGAATTCGATGAGGAGGAAGAAGAAGTCCACGAATTAATATTATCTAGAGCACAAAAAGTTAGAGATATATTTATAAGAAAATCGATGAAGTATTTAGAAGATAAAGGACAAGAAGTTGAGATACCAAAAATACAAAGAATGATGGTTAGGTTATCACAAACTGCAAAAAAACATTGGATAAATAACGCAGATAAATATTTAAATAAAGAAATAAAATGAGAGGATTTTCAACGGTGTCTGATGAGGAAAGACAACAAATCAAACAACAACACAGTAAATTATATGATGGTTATGCCACAGGTAACGTACCGTCTAATATGACACCACTAACGGTTTATGATGCGGCACAAGATAAAGTGGGAATTACAGTTACTAATCAAGGAGAGGTGAGACAATACACCAACCATAATGTTAATGAAATTGCAGCAAAAAATTTACATTACGATGAGATCGATGCCGCATACGATTTTGACTCTCATGGACCACAACAAAGCATGACTCAACCAAACCCAGGAACAAAGGCGTATGAATTTGATTCAAAAGGACCGGCGGACCCATATTATTATGGTGGAGGGCAAGATGATAATTCTGACACGTACAACGATACTGATGAAGACGAGTACAATTTTAAAGATTTACTTGACATGGGAAGTTATTTAGATGATGAAGAAACAAACATAGACGAGATTAATGAAAATGTTAATAAATCTTTAGATATGTTTAAAAGATTTAAAAATTATTAAAAATGGAAGTTGTTGATATAATATCTCATCATATTGATAAGACTCAAAACTTGATTATAGTTGAATTTAGAATGATGGGTGATGACGATGATGTTGTTAGGGAAGACTTCATTGAGTATTCATATTTTGAGGAATTTGGTTTTGATAAAAGTAAGGATTTTGAAATTTTTGAGTCCTTAGTTGATGACGCCGACGAGTGGGGGGACGATGATGTGGAGTACATTGATGATGATACCTTAACAAGTTTTTTAAACGAGTATTACGTTGTTTACCCTAAAAAAATACCTAAACCAGAATTTAAATAAAATATGGATAATTTATTAAATGAAATAAGAGAGTTTAAAAGATTTGCAAACCTAAAAGAAGAATTTTCACCTATAAAAACAATCATGTTTGGTGATGAGTTAATATATTTTTTATATGACGATGACTTAACTATTATTAAAGAGTTAAGTGATAAGTTTTTATTAATGGGTAATTTAATTAATCGATTAAGTGGTATGGAAAACGATTTAAGTGTTGATCACGTATTCTTTTCTATTGGTACTGATGATAAATTTAAAAATACGGGAGACATAAGTTTATTATGTAAAGAAATACGTAGAGTTTTTCCTAAATCAAGACTTAACATTATAAGAGCAATTGTTGACGAGTCGTACTTTTATTCAGAAGAAGAAGAAGGGGTAATAAAAAATTTAGAATTAGAAATTGGTAATTTTTATAACGACTTTGATAAAAATAACGTTAAAGTTGTTGGTACATATAATTCTGTTGATTATGGTAGAGGTATTTCAAAAGAAAAAATTAATAATATAAAAACAGAAATAGCAAAATCAATTTTGGATGATGTTACGGATTTAGATATTAATACACCAATAAATCAAGGATTACAAGGGGATCCATTTGTTAACACTAACAATGACATTATACCTGGAGATGATGAAACGGATTTTGATACTATATATGAGTTTTTGGATAGGTTTGAGGACATATATAGATCGGAAAATCAATATGATACAAGAACAAATCAAACACATAAATTAGATATAGAACAAATACAAATAGCCTTAAATTTTTTAACTAACGACGATATTGAGGTAAACGGTAAATACGATTTAGATACCGAAGAGTTGGTGATATATTACCAAGGTATGAAGGGATTACCTGAAACGGGTGTTTGTGACAACGATACCTTAGAAGAATTGTTTTATGATTTAAAAATAAAAAGTTTTGATGAGGAAGATTTAAGTAAATATATAAGTGTTGATTCTGTTGACGAGGTAAAAAAAGAAATAAGAAAATTCACAGGATCTGTTGATAGTGTTTGGAAATCTTTTACTGATAAAATTATTGATAAATTTGAAGGTGGATATTGGAATAACGATAGACTTACACCTTCAAGTGAAAAATGCGTTAATCACCCATATGAATCTATGTATGATAATTCAGGTGAGACTATGTTTGGTATTGATAGACGTGCTGGTGACTGGGATAATGATTCTGCAGGTAGAGAATTTTTTGGAGTTATTGATGACGAAAAAGAAGATGCGGGTAGTATGGTAGAGTTTTGTAAAACTTGGACATACAATTACGGTGGAGGATCACTTAGAGAAGATCTTAAATTAAGAGCGGCGGCATTAATGAAATCGTCTTATGACAAAAATTCAAGATATTTTAGTTCAGAAGCAAAAACAGAAGTTGAGGCAAGTAAAAGATTGTTGTTCCATTTTGCATATGCTTGTTGGAATGGTCCTGGATTCTTCCAAGACTTTGCTCACGATATTAATGACGCGGTAAGTGCAGGTAAAACAGGTGATGAACTTGTGGATGTTGCGGTTGAATCAAGAAACAATCGTTTTAGTGGTACTGATTGGGCAGACGGTAATAGTAAGGTGGTTGACATAATTAAAAATGACCCGTCATTAGAGAATTAAGTATAATCTTACAGTAGACTAAAAAATCACATTTTATTATATTTATTGGTATGTCAATAACAACTGCCAATATTAATAATTTTATAGCCAAAATACACTTAGAAAAGAGTGGGTTTTTTGGTGTTAAAAAAATTACCTTGATAGTGACTCCGTCATTTAAGATAATCAACATTCAAAGTGAGTTTAAAAATGATTTACCCTTTAATAGGGGGGAGCTTTTAAATGTGGAATTATTTACTAAGTGGGTAATTAAGAACCATTATACTTTTAGTTTTACCACTAAAAATTCAAAACTAAAAAGAGATATTTATTTTTACTTTAATAACCTTATCATAAAAAGTGAGGTTACAAAAAAAAAATCTATTAATTCGTTTTTTGGTTTTAATAAAGTCGTTACTAAAATAATTTGATATTTATAAAAAAATGAATCTATTAGAAGAAAATATAAAAAGAATACTATCATTAATGATTTCGGAAGATCAATTAGATACTGATATTAATTTATCTAAGACTGGAAGTGATCAGGATATTAAACAAAAAGGACCATCTACTGATGATGGTGATAATGATGCGGTTGATGGTATGTCTGAGGGTGAATTGGATGAGGAAGATGCTCCCACGGAGACTACAACAGATACAGGTGCAAGTATCACTCCTTGGGAATCGGGAGTTGCGAGAGGCCCAGGTAACCCAATAACAAGTGCCAAAAGAGAAGATAAAACCACTAGAGGCCCGGGTAATATGTTGAATAAATCGGGAGAAAAATGGTCATCAGGAAGAACTTTTGGGCCAACAGGTAAAAATTATAAGTAATGGTAAATAATAATATATTATATGAAATAAATAACTATCGCAAGTTGATGGGTTTACCTACATTAATAATTGAACAGGATGAACCTATTGTTGACAATAAAGAAGAAGAAAATATAAACATTGTTAATACTATTTTTGATAACTCAGATTCTTCTGATATTTTAGAACTTTTAGAGGGTACTAATAAAACGTTAGAGGAGTTAATTAACTCAGAATATTTAACCGAAGAAGAATATAAAGTTTTAATTAAAGTTGCAGAATTTAAAAACCTAAGTTCATTAAACACCATTATGGACAACATATATATTTCGGATAAGTATAAAAAAGTTGTAATAAATGAATATAATTTAGAATTAAATTTGTTTGTTGAAGAAATGAAGACAAGAGAAGGTATCACTAAATATGAATACCCTTCGTGTGTAAAAGAATTTACATATGCTTTAATTAATTTTTTAAATAAAGATTTTAAAAATGTTGAAAACATAATTTTAGGTGAATATGAAAGTAAAGTTAAAAATCAATGGATTGATTATGAAATGACTGAAATGGCGAACAACTATAACGAACACGCAATAGATGAGACAGACTACGTATTTTTATCCACACAACAACCAAATTATAGTGGATGGAAACTTTATTTATACGCAGAAAATACGACAGACGTTATTGACATACTTATTTTGGTTGGGGACTACCTTAAAAATAGTGGTGTCGTTTTTAAGGCATCAACAAAAAAGAATTTTGATTCTGGATTAAAAAAGGGTATAATAATATATCTTCCGTATGATATGGTTATAAATAAAAAACAAAAAGATTTTATTGATTCAATTAGTAGTGAAATGACGAATTATACTAAAACAGGAACAATAGACGGAACAAAATCATATAACAGTAAAATATTCTATTCCTATGAGTTTAATAAAAAATTTGATAGGTTACCAAAAGGAGGGGTTAAATATAATGAACTAAGTAAATATTATATCCCTAATACTGGAGGAGATTACATGAAAAATATAAAACAATCAGATTTATTTGATACCTAATAAAAATATAAAAATGTTAAAAGTAAAAAGTAGTAAAAATATTTTATTAGAGGTTGATGGTAGAAGGTACTACAGAACCTCCAATAATCAATATGGGTATGTTGATGCTCCTTATAATCTCCCATTGGGTGCGACTGAAATAACTGAAGATGAATACAATTCATTGTATGATCAAAATAAATCACCATTAAACGTACTAAAACCATCTTCTTATAGTTGGGAGGGTAAGACATTAAAGGGGTTTCAAGAAAGGATGCCTCCTGTGGAATATAATCGACAAGTAATGACTAAACCTGGTAGTACCATACCACAACAGTGGGGGCAGTATATGGGTGTTTTAGGTGATTACAATAAACAAATGGAAGAACATACTGCTTGGTTAAAAAAATGGTTTAAAGATAACGCACCTGGTGACGACTATTATAAAAATAATATGTTTTATTATAAAGGAACTGACGGGTTACCCGTATATAATGAATCGGCAATGAAAAATTATATACCTGGTTTACATCCACAAGAATCTGCAGAATACCACGCAAAAAAAAATACAATATTAACTAACCATAACTCAGCATTAACTACCCTAAAAAAAAATCACGACTCAATAAATCAAAGATATAAACCCGATTTAGATCAAGTCGAAAAAGATTGGGGTCAACCTGAGACACCAACAAACTATGAAGATGTTTATAACACAGGTGCAGGTAAATACAATGCGTATGACCCTGAAGGTAGTCTTGGAGCAACATTAAAAAGTCCAACAAGTGGAGGTGTGGCTACTGGAGATCCAAACATCGATAGTTGGATTAAATTTACGAAACCCACATATGAGAAAAAAAGGGGAGAGGTTTTAAATAAAATGTCTGTAGAGTCAACATCATATAAAAATAAAATTAAGGCTCAAGAATCAAAATATAATGGTGAGGTAAAAAAATTAGATAAAGAATATATACATCCCGAATTTAATGGTGGGATGGGGATAACAAAAGAAGAGTTAAAATTATACTATAAATTAAATGATGCTCAGAAAAAAAAATGGGAGGAAATTAATAAAGACATACGTAAAGCTGATTCTCTTGCTTGGGCGGAATATAATCGTGACGAACAAACACGATGGATGGCAGGACAACCCGGATTTGATACTAGTAGTGAATCTTGGGCGTTAAGAGAACTAATCATCACTAAAGCTGAACAACCAGTAACAAATTGGTCTGACGATCCTGAAATAAAAAAACAAACAGAATTACAAAAAATAAAATTAAAAACAACAGACTTGATGATTAGTCAACTTTATCAAGAAGATGTTGATATGATTGCCTTGACTTTTGGAGCTAAAACAAGTAAACAAAAGTACGAAGAAGAAAAAGAAGAAGAAAAACAAAATGCTTCTTGGTATGATGTAACGTATTGGGATGTTCATGATTGGTTAATGGTTGTTAGCGTGGCATGTTTTTTAATTCCTGGTTTACAAGGAGTTGGTATTGCATCTAGAGGATTATCGTTACTTGGAGCCGCCGCCGCAGATGCGGTAGCAACTGCGTTAACTCTTGGACTTACAGATGCTGCTCTACTTTCATCGGCTATTGATTTGTTAGATGCAGGTATATATGTAAGTGAGGATAATTGGAAGTCTGCTGGATTATCCGTATTATTTGCCTTTGTACCTATAGCTGTAGATGCGGGTATTTTAAAAGGTGTTGGAACGAAGGGGGTAAAACTTATTACTGATTTTTTAAAGTCAGTTCCTGACGCATTTTTAAAGGCAAATGGGCAAATGACGATGAGAGAACTTTATGAATATACAAAAGTAATACTTGATGCTGAGGTTATAAAAGTTATAAAAAATGTATCACAAAAATCTTCAGAAATAATTGATTTAATGAATAAGGCTTCAGGTAACATATTAAAAACTGCATCTCAAAAAATTGGGTTACCACAAGTCGCTAAATCAACTGCAACTGTGGTTAAAGTTTCTGCTAAAGGTATGGTAGGACTTCTTAAATTTGGGACCAAGTCTGGATTTGTATTGGCAGGATATGGTGGGATGGCAGTTGCTTATGACTACGGGGTGGAGGTTTATCAAGAAAACGTTGTTAAATCACCAAAAACAGTAATTGAGTCTGCGGGGTTTCCGTGGGAATCCTTAAAAAACGAATTTGGTAGTGATGGTAGTGCGGATGATAATAATTTACTTAAACAAGCATTTCTTTTGGGTTGGAGACCGGGAATTCCGATACCTACGGAATTTCAAACAACAACCTATAAAAAAAGGTTGGCTGAACAAAAAAAACAAAAAGAAGAGGAATTCACTAGTGAGGACGCATTAGCCCTTATAAATGCTTTTATCAATCAAAACCAACAAAAAATAAAAGAAGAAAAAGAAACCGAATTAACTGAAGAAATTAAAGATAAATTAGAGAATAACGATAAAAAGGTTGAGGAAATAAGAAATAGTGTTTTAGATAAATGGACAAAAGTCCAAAATAAAGAAGGTAGTACGTCTGAAACACAAAAATAAAAAAATGAAAACTAAATTATTGCTCGAAGTAGAAAGAGATCTAAGTTTAATGGGGATTTCAAAAAACGTTAATTTTATTAATGAAGGTAGAGGTGAATTTTCTAATAGAATTTGGTCATTAATTTTAGGTGTTGGGGATAATACCCCGTCTGTAATTAAAAAACGATCAAATAACCTCTCAATCATTTTAAATAATACGGGATTAAATTTAAATACACTAAGAAAAAACGAAATAAAGTTAGGTATAGAAAAACTAATATCCGCCAACACTAATATTGAGGGGGTGTTGGTATATATGGAAAAAGAATTAACACCAAGTGTTGTTGAAAAGATTGAAAAAAAATTATCATCTCTTGGTTTACTAGATAATCAAATAATAAAATCGCTTATAAATGATTTATCCGATAAAAATTCAGATTTATCTAAAGGATTTATTTTAGATGTTAATCAGGAATTAGATAAATTTATTAACGATACAAGATTTGTTAATTTAAGTCCATCGAATAAAATTAAATCTTTAGATGATTTTAAACAAATATTGGCGTCGACATATAGTAGTTATTTTGGTGTTGGGACAACCCCTAAAAATGTTATTGATTTACTTGATGACTCATTCCAAAAAGAAATCGATAGTATCAACACTTCATCTGAAGTTAAAACAATATTTGATAATAAAAAAGAAAAGATATTTTCTTCTGATCCGTCAACATCAACTAATAATTCTATTTTTATTTTTAATGAAACAGGAACAAAAGGATATTATCAAGTGATGACATTTAAGACTCTACCTAGTGAGTTTTATGATTATGTTTCATCTTTAGGTGACGATTTAAAATCAGAAGTAATGGACCATTTTGTTGATCGTATGTATATTGAGTCTAGCGGTGAATTTAATCGAATACATTTCAGAGAAGGTATACACCCAAAATTACAAGGTATCGGTTTAGGGTATGTAATATATAGAGATTTTATTAAATTTTTAGGTTACGCATCTTCATCTAACAACTCAACAATAGAATCAAAAAGAGTTTGGGAAAAACTATTTAACGATTCAAATTTTTATGGGGTATATGGTGAGTGAGATAATGTTTTGATTGTAAATAAAAATTGGCAAGGGGACATTGTGTCGTTATACAAAACCTTCATATCAAAAAAATGTCAAGGTAATGGTATAAAAATAAATAATTCTCTTTTATCGGATTATCCTGAATTTAATATTTATTTAGGTAAAAACGTAAACGAATCGTACTATAAATTAAAAAATAAAAACTAACATAATATTTATATATAAAAAAGATGAAAAATAATTTATTGCTAGAAGTAGAAAGAAATCTAAGTTTAATGGGGGTTTCAAAAAAAGTTAACCTTATTAATGAGGGGAGAGGTGAATTTTCTAATAGAATTTGGGGATTAATACTACAAATTGATGATGCAACCGTTGTTGGCATACAAAAAAGAGCAACTAATCTTACCAAAATGTTAAACAATACAGGTACGTCTATATTAGATGCTAAAAAGAGGGCGTTAAAGTCGGAAATTGAAAGAATGATTAGAGGAGGTAAGACTGTCGATGAGGTCATTGAATATTTAGAAAGCGAATTAACTCTGGAGGTTATGCAAACACTTGAAAAGAAAATATCTTCTCTTCAATTAATTGATGATGCTGTTCGTAGATCTCTTTACGATGACTTATCAAATACTAATTCTATGTTAAGAGGTGAGGTTTTAGATGATGCTAAACAAGAAATCGCTAAATTAGTGGATGATGCAAGATTCATTGATTTAAATTTTACAAATCAAATTAATGCATTAAATGATTTTAAAAGCCAACTTGCGGACATGTATAGTAAATATTTTGGTATTGAGTCTACTTCTAAAATATTAAACGACATAATAGAAGAACCAATAGAAAGGGCTAGAACCGAAGTAAGTACAACAGGTGTTAAAACGTTAGATAAACAAACGGAAGAGTCTATTGAATTACTTAAAAAAAGTGATAAATGGTTAGGAGACGTAGAAAAAGGTATTTCAGTACCAACAAGACTACAAAAAATTGCAATGTTAAAAGAGTTATTGGGTCAATTAAAAGATAATGCAGTAAAAAAATTAGGGATACATTCAGGTAATCTAAAAATAAAAAATGGAATAGATGATCTAATAGAAAAAGAAATTAAATCGATTGAATCGGAAGTTGCCGGATTAAAAAATATTTTAAAAACAGGATGGAAAAATTTTGCACCTAGATTAAGTGATTTTGCGAAGAGAATTACAACATCATTACAAAAAAATTTAAATGTGGCGAAACAAGAAATTGACGACTTAGTTGTTGCTATGGGTAGTACTGACGATATTGGACCTGAACTTGCAAAAACTATCAGATCAAAATTCGCGGGACTTGTAACACATTTGAAGGCTCCAGACATAAAAAAAGAGTGGGGTAACTTGGAATCATTAATAAGAGAGGCGTATGGTGAGGTTGAGGGTTTATCAATAATAAACATGATAAAATCAGAAGGTGAAGAAAAGGATTGGATTGAGTTTTTAGTAAAAGAATCAGAACAAGGGACTGATTCTCAGTTGGCAGGGTATGTTGCAAGAATGGGACAAATGATTACTGGATGGTGGGGATACATTTCATATCTTATTAAAGGAATGAAAGATACGATGCCTGTTTGGAATAAAGTTTGGTGGAAAAGGGTTTTAAATTGGGGGTTAGTTGGTCACACAACAACCTTTAGAGAATTTATGGATTCTTTTATAAAGGCCCAATATGCTATACCAGGACTTAAATTAGGTAAAATTAAAGGGTATAATCCTCAGTCATTATTTTTGAAATACGTACAACTTTGGATTTTTGCTAAAGTAGTTCCTACAGTAATATATTCGATTATTTACGGAATGGTTATGGGAGCAATGGCTAGAGTTTCACAACCATCAAAAGAAGACATTGAGAAGATGTCTCCCAAAGATAAAGAACTTTACGACGTATCAAAAAATGGGTTGAGTTTGATATGGTACACAATGAAGGCAGGGTTTTTAGAAAACTTTGATTTATTTATGTCTAGTAATGAAGATGTCAAAAAGGCAGTTGCGGAAGTTAAAAAAAATGGGGGGTTAATTAACACTGAATGGAAATGGTATCTTACAGAATTTTTTGATACTTTTATCCCTGTTGAACCTATGATATTAGAAATAATGGGGTGGGTAGACACTGGATTACAAACTCCATTTGAAAAAACTTGGGTAGAAAAAGCAAAGAAAAATGCTCTAAAGACGAAAACTGATATCGAAAAAGGGTTAGCCCCAATTAAAGAAAAAATTAGAAAACCATTGGTTAATATTGAAAAATCATATAAACAAACAACATTTGAGACAAACTACTCAAACCAACATCATAACTTAACAGAGGATGAAGTGAACATGTTAAAAAAATGGACAAGTTCTAGAAAAGGTGCCGATGGTACTGAAGTATGGGTAGATGATAGGTATTATGATGATAAATATTTTTTAACTGCAGGAAATGAAGAAATGGGAGGATCACCAAAGTTCGTTTATTGGAATGATAACGGAAAGTTACGTTCATTAAAAGACTTGACACAAAAATTATCTAAAGAACCAGTTAAAGAATCAATAATAAGAAAAATAAGAAGAATGATAATGGAAGACTCAGGAAAAAAATTTGGCGATGACAACTTCAAGCATTGGAAGGACACCTTTACTTTTAAAGCTATGGATGAAAAAAATCCAG
>Ga0247843_1001813_pt1 | contig 41406 bp, 35 predicted proteins | sample LaCruzMarch2017__FD_192420 | JGI IMG/M metagenome (GOLD analysis project Ga0247843, IMG submission 192420) | Freshwater microbial communities from meromictic Lake La Cruz, Castile-La Mancha, Spain - LaCruzMarch2017_8m | ecosystem: Environmental > Aquatic > Freshwater > Lake | place: Spain...
CCGTGGAACGGTGCTGGCCGCCGTCATTGAGCCTACTCGCGCCATCTTGTCTCATTTTTCTCAGATTTGTGTGTGTTTTTGCTTCCACGTGGCCCGAGGCTTTAAAGCCTTTTTTGGGTCCGGTAGCAAGCTGTATTCGGAACCCCACAACTTTGAAGAGGCTGTTCTCACAATTATTCATCCACAAAGAAATGTCGTGTCCGCTCCTCGCGTTGGCCGACGTGGCATGCAGCAGCAATTCGTCTAGTGAGGACGATGCGTTGATCGGTGTGGATACTCCTGCTCCCCAGTCTCCTCCCCGGGAGTCTCCTCGCGCCGGAACGAAGACGAAGAAGAAGAGCAAAGACGAAAAATCGTCAGTCATGAAGAAGAGGCCCTCGATCGCCGCCGATGACAATGTGGAGGAAATGAAAACCCAACGCACCACCGCGTGTATGGTCAGCCGTCGTATTACTCTTCAGCCATCCTTCCCCGTCGTACTCATGGGGATCATCAGCGCTCCGGCAAATGCTGAGCATATCGCCTTCCTTTCCGATGACATGAGTTTCATCATTATCCATCCCGATGAGATGGCAAAGATCATCCCAGCTCATTTTGAAGGAAGTGATGTGAAATCGTATGATGACTTTCTACATTTACTGGCTGTGTGGTGAGTCACAATGATATCATTCATCATATCATTATTTTTTTGAACCCCAACCTTATCCTTTGGATACAACATATGTCCTCATGAAATTATTTCTGTCTCAAATATTGCTACGTTTCTAGGGGATTCGAGGTTGTCAAAGACCCTCGTTATCCGTCAGTGAATGTCTACCGACATCCCATGTTCATCAAAGGTGATTGGGAGGCGTGCTTGCGTATTCCCAATGTATCTGCGAGTAGCAACTATGATCTTGCAACGGCTCCAGCCCCTTCCACTGCTGCTTTGATGGTCGCGAACATCGATGTTGCAACTAGATCAGCGGCCAAACTTTTGGCCCAGTCGGCTTCTCTTGAGCAAAGGATCAGGGCGACGGCCGCATCGAGAATAATCCTTTCTCAAATCACAGGTATTACCAACCCAAATGACAAGTCTTCTCTTTTCGAGAACATGTTAGCATCTCGTCGTCGTCCAGAATTGCATGACGTGCTTAACCGCAAAGCAATTCAGAAGAGCATGTCCACGAGCCCAACTCGAAGAGCTACACTCCCATCGAATCCGGAACTACTCCAAATAACAAGCGGAGTTGTACACGCCGCCAAGGCAGTGTTGCATGAAGGTGGGCAGGAGCTTAATCTACGAAGCCGTGATGATTCCTCGCTATCAAATTTGAATGCCATGACAGAAGCCTTTATACTACAGAGTAACATGAGGAGGATGCAATCTCGTCCTGCGTGTCTCACCCGTCACAGATTGAGTATGAGCCTTAGCTCTCATCGCCGCGGGAGTATTTAGCTTCAATCAACTTATTCTCATTGATATCACAATGTACATCTAAATATATATATATATATATAAACGACCATTATCACACTTGACTTAGTCTGTCTTCTTTCTTTCATCGTCCTCATTTTGGCGGGTCTTACTTGGGGGGGATGTACGAAGTGTCCTCCCTCTTCCTCTGGGTGGTAGCAATATGGGTGATGATAATCGCTATACAGAATCTAGTCCACTGACAATCAACCCATCCGCTGACACCGCCGAGAGAGGCCTTGTCGGTACACCTGATATCTCACCCACAACAATTACCACGTCAACGTCGGCGTTTAACAAAGAACATCTTCGTCACTTTAGTTCCAATAATCCATACCTACCAACTGCAACGACAAATACATCCAGCGTCCTCCTACCTACCAAGGCAACGACGGGAGTGCGTCGTCGTAGTAGATCAGTTGAGTCGGGGCATGTATTAACTGTAACAGCGAAGCAAACGAAGACGCGTCAACGTAAGAATGTGGGTGCCTTCCGTCGTGCGAGGCAGGATTATGCCACATGGAAAGGTCGCGTGGGTGTACATGTCGAGTATGATGAATTTGATTTGAAGAAATTAGTTGGGGACATATATCAGACATTACCAACGAATTGGGAATTGGTAGATTGCTACGATGTTGTCCGACTTTGGCTTCCCATTGACTCTATGCACTTTAGTGGGGGGGAAGAGGATGTGCCGGTGGGGGAAGGGGCTTATGCAGATGGAGAAGGTGAGATTCATGCATCGATGGAGGAGGTTTTTGTATTTGGATTTGGAGCAGTCGTATTCTGGAATTTCAAGGACATTGAGGCCGAGAAGCAGTGGATGGAGCAGTACCTTTTCCCACTCACTGAGGTGCTAGGCTTAAAGCATAATGTGGAGAGCATCGAAAGTGCCTGTGATGAGATGGGCTTTTGTTACAGCGAGAAATTTAGCTGGCATCGCGATGTAGTACAACTTCACACGAGAGATGCGGGCGAGAAGATGGCGGTGAGCTTCGCATTTGCCAAGAGTGCCAATTTGTCAATCTATGAATGGAGACTTGAACAAGCAATTGTGAGAAATGCACACATTCCCGAGGATCTTGCGGAGCACGGTGAACTTCATTTGAATAGAAGAGAAATTAATGTTGAGATTGGGCGGCTTTACTTGTTGAATAATGCCATAAACTTGGAAACGAATATGCTTGACACTCCCGAGGAATTCTGGGATGATGACCGATTCCAGCCAGAGTATGACAAATCGACTAAGTATCTTGATGTGGATGCAAGAATCAATCTGTTGAATAGAAGATTGGAAGTATTGAAGGACCTTAACGGAATCTTAATGGATGCGGCTCATAACCAGCACGCTTCCTCGTTAGAATGGATTGTGATCGCGTTAATTGTCGCGGAGGTTGCTGTCGAGGTTTACCGTGGTTGGCTTGTTAAGGATTAATTGACGAAGATGGCAGCAAGTTTGTTCAAAGTGTATGTGTTAGTAAGTATTTGTTAAGTTTGTAGACAAAGAGACGTAAGTCCCTCGATTGCTATATTAACGCCATCATCATCTACATCCATATGAGTAACCAATCGAAACAATTTTCCACCAGAACTATACCCGCCAAGTATCTTTACACCATATTGATCATACATACGAGGGGGCAATTCCTCTTTCGTCAGTCTACAATTCTGTGGTAGAGCAAAGAACACAATGTTTGTATCGACAACACCATCTCGAGGCAACCAGAACCCTCTACTTTGAAGCTCAGTTCCCAGTTTCTGTGCTCTGACATGGTCCTCCTCCAGTCTTACCACATTATTTTGCAATGCATACATCCCCATCGCTGCCATTACTCCTGCCTGTCTCATGCCCCCACCCAATCGCTTCCTTGCGCGACGTGCTAAACGTATAAATTCTGTGTCGCCAACAAGAATGGATCCCATGGGTGTTCCGAGTCCTTTCGACAGGCAGATTGATACTGAGTCGGCTCCAGCACACAACTCAGATGGGGAAATATTTTGGGATATGACTGCGTTGAATATGCGAGCTCCATCAATATGAACTTTCATCCTGTGTTCCTTCCATTCATCGTGAACAAGATTTCCAATAGAATTGATATATGTGGATGGCAAACTCACACCTCCGAGCATGTTGTGTGTATTCTCCAAACAAATTACTGTCGATTTTGCATAATGATCATCATTATCAGAATGGAATGCATTCCTAATATCATCAAGTGAGAACATTGCATCCTCATCCTCATTAATCTGCTTGCTGCTCACACCTGCAAGATTGGCATACCCCCCACCCTCGTAAAGATTAATGTGTGACTTCTTCCCTATCATTATCTCTGCCGACTTGTTGTAATGACAGTGTGCCATAATGGCACAAAGATTACCCATCGTTCCAGTGGGGACGAATAGAGCACGTTCTTTACCGAATAAATTGGCAATATATTCTTCTAACTTGTTCACTGTTGGGTCCTCACCCATGACATCATCTCCAGTTGCAGCCTGAGTCGCGGCGCGGAGCATGGAGACGGTAGGTTGGGTAACCGTATCACTTCGCAGATCAACGATGCGCCTACTGCTGCAAGATGATGATGAAGAGTATGATTGGATGAACCACCTTGTCGTGGAATGCATCCTACGCCGGATATAGACGCAAGCCATGTTCCCTCGCCGCAGAAGTAAGAATATGCGTGTGGGAGAGTTGATGAGTCACCACCACACCTCTCATCTGAAGTTCTCGGCCAAAAAATGTATGAAATGTTGGGGGAGAGACAGACGGAACCTATTCGACCAGTGGGGAATAATACTCTTGTTGTTTCCCCAGCGCTGCGAGGAGCTCAAATCATCAATCAAATCTAGTGGTGTAACAGATGGTCATCCAGAGAATGTACCACATTTCCAAAGAAAAATTGTTGAACTTTACATCTATTTATTTTTTCACAACTATCTAACAATTCATCATATCTTGACTAATCTGAAATATAAACTTCGTTCATGTACCTTTCATCATTATCAACATCATCATCTACATGAAGTTCTCGTCGCGCCAAAATTTATAAAATGAATGTTGAGAAGACAACGTCCTGCTTCCTTTCAGTCCGATTCCATGTCTTGCATTCAACCAAGAATAAATGTTACTACTAGCTGTGTTTTGGGGTCGAAGTTTCTGTGTTGATTGTGTCTCCAGCGCTGCGACGACACCATACATGAATTCACAAGTGGTGCAACAACTAGAAAAAAGAAGGATGAAGACATTTACCACGTTTCCAAAAGGAATCAATTGCTGTACTTTACTCCTACATCTACTAATTTTGTTACACAGACTAACGATGTCTTGAAATAACCTGAACTGACAAACTCCGCCCGTGTACCTTACATCATCATCATCATCATCATCATCTACAAGCATGAGGTACCAGTGCACCAGGTATCCTAGCATATCTTGGCTTCAAGTTTTGAACGGCAGGTGAGAGATGTCATTAGCTCGAGAAGCTTGAGCAGCTCACATTCATTCATTATAATGTTGAATCCTGGGACTTAGCTGAGTTTCGACGTAATGGGTCGAAACAGTACTTGTTTGTCGAATACATGAATTGGATAGTTGTTCATTTCAGATCGTAGGATAGGTCGTATCCTAGGAATAGGACGAAACACTCGCTTGTTGATGACAAGACTTGTTTCATCATCCTTGGAAATCGCAAAGCTTGGTAGGAAAGGTGGCAAGGGGCAATTCTCGTCAAAAATGACGGGCTTGTACGCTGCCGCCAGTGGCGGTGGTGGAGGAGACAGAGTGGGCGTTAAAGGATCAAACGTTGGGATTGGAGTTTGGCAGAGCTCGTGCATTTTCAACAAAAGGTCGACTGCAGAACAAATATGAAATCGTCGTCGTGCACCATGATACATTGATCTCCCAAGAGCGCCTCTCTCTCTGCAGTCTTCCGTTCACGATTTATTGAGTCCTCTGAGACGTGCACAAAATTACGAGCTTAAAATCAAATTATATTTGTATGTCCATACAAATACCGAACAAACCCGTAATTTTTCAACAAAATTGAGTCACAACCAAGATTCCGGCGAAGGACTACGAACGTACATGTCCTTCGAACAACTTGGAACGGGGTGGCTTCCCTCTGTGTCTAATCTGAATGGGTAGCGTTCATTCCAAGCTAAGCCGCGCTTTCTCATCACAACAGTTGAAGTGTACATTCCAACGTTCATGATTCATGAAACTTCATTGCCCATAGGTTCCATTTGCAATCAAAATGAGCCCATCTACACCTTTTCAAGTGAAGTATCCTCCTTACTTCGATGATGTAAGCAACAGTTCGGTTGACGATGTTGATCTATCTGATAATTCAGTAAACACATCGTCCAAGGATGGTAGAAACGATATCCATTTGGCTGAACGCACATCTGAAATATTACAAAACTACAGAGCCTTCCTTCAAGAGTATGATCTAGAAACTTCATCGACTCAAATTAATCCATCCGATGACAATTTGCGTAACCTTCAGTATCATGATCATAGAATTAGCACTCACGGTACTGTTACTAATAACGATGTGAGTATGCTAAGAGACTTTTCCATGCCCATCGATCATCTGCGTTCGAGTGACAACGATCGAGTTGAAGAACGAAGAGCTAGGCGTACAGTACGACCCTTTCTCAGCTCAAAAGGTGTAAAATATGGCGTACTCTTGGGTTTGGCAATGCTTGCTGTCATTGTGGTGGTGATACTCTCTCCAGAAAAGAGTTCAACCAAGAACCAGAACCACATGAAAGAGGCTGAATATATCTTGGAACACGAAGACGTTAACGAGGGCGAATCACTCCTAGCCTCCACCAATGATTCCCCTGTATTAGCATCCTCGTTAGCCACTGGCAACGCAGCACTTGTTACCGTGAGTCCTACATTCAATCCCACTGTGATTCCGACAAGCTTCACAGATGTGCCCACGTACGAGCCATCGTCAGTTTCGAGTTCGGCGAAGGATCTCGAACCTATCGAAAACAATGGCAACAGTGAAAATATAGCTGCCGAGGTCCCAAGTGAAATTCTCCAGATGGTGCATGACAAATTCATGCCTCTATGGCTTAGTTCGGAAGAAGGTTGGAATGGTGGTGCAATGCTAGACGCTGTGGAATTCTGTATGAATATCGGTAGAGAACTGTGTCCATATTCGATTATGTGTCCAAATGGACCAGGCCAATCTGTAATGGATGGTCGGAGAGAGGAAGATTCCATAGAAGGAGAAGAGGGTGAACAATATGCCCCTGTTGCTATTGTCAAGAGTGGTGCATGGGTCAGGATTAATGGAGATGAGACCTGCACTCCTCATCCTCCCAGTTTGAGCATGGACGTATCATATTATGAAATGAAGAAGCACATCATGTGCTGCACTCCAAATGTACTTTAGATGAAAATGAAAATAGAATTGCGTTGTCGTAAGTGTCGTATTGAAATTCTTGTTTTTAAACTGTTAATAGTCTCTTAATCCTTTCGTTCTGAGAATGCAATTGATGCTTAAAATGATCTCTCCATCGTATTTACTCCAGAATTTGTTGCGTTGCTCTAATTTAAGGTTTTCACTTGCAACCTCCGGTGACCACATTAATTTACGACGACTTGAGCCGTGCAATGAGCTCATCCTTCTTTCCGCTTACTTTCAACCCCTTATCCTTCAGTAACTCCTTCAGTTGAGGCACGGTCATTTTTGAGTAATCCGTATCAGATCCTCCAGAAAGAGCATTATTATTTATAGAATCGCCCTTGGTTGGTGTTGGCTGAGGTGGCTCCTCATCGTCCCAGATATCATCATCCCACTTTGCACGTGCACTCTTTTTCTCAACCTTCTTTAACTTCATCTCCTCCTCGTATTTCCTAACAGCCTCCCTTGCTGCACGTCCTAATGCAGCCTCATCCTCCTTCGATAGACTATCGAATTCGTTCCGTAAAAGTTCATCCCCAATTTCATCACCCGCGTCCCCAGCAATCGACTCCAATAGAGCGGACGGGATTCCTTGTAGTTCGTTAGCAAGACGAACTGATGCCTCCCAATCCTCATCACTAATTTCATCATCGAAGATTATGTCATCGTCATCATCATCGTTCATCAATGCATCCATTACGCGCACGGCCTCCCGTGCCGCCTCAGCCTCTTCCTCTAACCGACGTTGTTCTTCCTCCTGTGCAATCTTTGCCATCTCGAATTTTGCTGCAGCCTTGGAGGCTTCTTCTGCGAGTAGAATCTCCTTTGCAACTCTCGCCGCTTCAGCCTCTTCGGCAGCCTTGGCCTCTACTGCCGCGATTGCTTGAGCAGCCTCTTCCGCGACTCGCATCTCCTCTGCAACAATCCTTGATGCCTCAGCTTCTGCCGCTGCAAATTTTACCAAACGTACAAGCTCTGTTTGTCTAATTTGTGCCGCAAGTCTAGATCTCTGAAATGTCTCCTCTTTCATCGACCTTGCCTTAGCTGCCTCTTCTTCAGCAAGTTGCAAATTCATTGCAATCCTAGCTTCCTCGACCTTCGCCGCGGCCTTCTCCTCAGCGACAAGTCGCATTTCTTCCGCGACCCTTTTTGCCTCGGCATCTGCTTCTGCTTTCGTCTCTTCTTCGGCAAATCGCCTTTCTTCCGCTGCCTTTATTGCCTTGGCTTCTGCTACCACCTTGGCTTTAGCCGTCACTTCTTCGGTAGCAATACGCATTTTTTCCACAGCTTTCATCTCTGCAGCAGCAGCTGCTAATGCTGCCGCTGCTGCCTCCTCTTCTGCCAATTTCATAGCTTTTTGATCGGCCATCATTTGTGCGAGTCGTTCCTCCTCCGCTTTTCTAGCCAACGTCTTGGCCTCTTCCTCAACCTTCACCCTCGTCTGTGCCAATTCTTCCATGGCTATCAATACCTTCTTCTCCTCTTCCTCCTTTTTCGCCGCCATCCTCTTCTTTTCCTCCTTCTCTTCTTTCATTTTTGCTCGTTCCTCTGTAGAGGGGAGTCGTCCACTTGATATACGTAATTCCTCCATCCTTGTAGATATTATATCGGTCGTTTCGACAGTTGCACGCCCCAGCCCACGTAATATATCCCCAGCTATACCGGTCGTAATACTAACATAGCTAGCGAATATGGCAACACTTGCACTTATGGTCAATGTTGCCAATGATAGTAGTGATGCAGGACCAAAGAGTAACGACGAGGCAATTAGTGATAATGTAAAGCCATGTATGGCTGCACCAGAAATTGTCGAGGATGGGATATTTTTAATAATTGTTGGATTTAATAATGGTATGAGTATATCATCAAGTATAAAATTCTTCTTCCGTTGTTGTGTGGAGGATGATGAGGCAGACGATGCATGAGCTATTTTATCAGCAACACGTAGATAATAATTACTAGAAATGGGTGGTGGTGATTGTGGGGGTGTTGGTGGTAGGATAGGCCATGATTTCCCTTCTCCATCTTCGCCCTCTGCCTCATCAATGAGACTTTCTAGATCCTTAATAGCACGGAGGATGGGTAATGGTGCTCGTCGGAATAATCCACGACGATGTAATATTCCAATCGATGACGATGAAGATGATGAAGATGATGACGATGATGACGAAGGCGTGAGGCGTCGAGGTGAATGGAGGGATAGAGCCACGATACCCGATGGCGATAATGCCACAGCCGTCGTCGCGGCCGCAGCAAGGGTGGAGCAGTACGTCTTTGTCATAAACGGAAGTATCGCACCAACTGGTACGACGACGACGACGACGCGGACGAACTTGAAGCAGATGGGCGAGGGGACGGCGGACAGACCTTGTGAGTTTGTTTGCACTTGGTATCGTACGATATTCCCTTGTTTGCACCATGCCGTTGCTCGTCTACCTTCTGCTCCTATTCCTTCCATCATCCAGCGCATTTCTCGTCGCCAGGCCTTTCACTACAAGCAATGATGCTAGCAATCGGGTGATATCGTCGTTTGTTCCCGGTGGTGGCAGGACCCAACCATACATATCTTCTTCCGTGTCCATGTTGTCATCAGTCGACGATTCATCAGTATTAACTGAGTTTGCTGGATTTGATTCTACCGGATTTGTAATATTGGCCGGTGGGACAGGATCACGTATGAAAGCCAATATGCCAAAACAATTCATGATACTTAATTCACGTCCAGTTTTACATTACTCATTACATCTCTTTCTAGAGAAGTTACCCACCTGCTGCATAAATAACAATCTATCACCACCACGACATGTCGTCCTTGTTATAGATCCCAAGTATCAATCTGAGTATCAATCTATCGTTACTGCCTATCAAGGCAAATTGTCATTTGCCAATCCTGGTATAGAAAGACAGGGAAGTGTACAGAATGGATTGAATGAACTTGTTAATTCGACGAATGGTGAATGTACCTATGTAGCAATACATGATTCAGCACGTCCACTAGTTACTATACAAGAGGTATGTAATGTAGTACATGATGCACACATCACTGGTGCTGCAGTACTAGGTGTACCATGTAAGGCAACAATTAAAGAAAGTATCGATGGCGGCATACTAGTATCAAGGACATTAGATCGTAGTAAATTATGGGAGGTGCACACTCCCCAGGTTGTACGTGTTGAGGCATTGTTACGTGGTTTTGACAAAGTTGAGAAAGAAAGGTTGGAGGTTACGGATGATGTTAGTATCATTGAGGCGCTTAATGAGCCTGTGAAGTTGACTCGGGGGGAATACACAAATTTGAAGATTACTACACCTGAGGACATGGATGTAGCTAGTGCAATATTGTTGGATCGGGGAGAGGAAGACATAAATTTGGCAGGAGCAGCTGGAGGGGTTGACGGTAATGGTGGTATATCGCCATCATCATCATCATCATCGCCGGCAATTGGAGGACGACGTACTCAACTCGCACGTCCCTTCGAGGATCAGTCATGGTCATCACGAGTAGACAGAAGTGATGACAATGACGTATATTTGGGTGAAAGAGGAAAAGATGGAGGCAGTGATAGAACTTCTTCGATGATGAAAGCGACGAGTGCGACGATTAGAAAAAATCCATTCTCGGACATTCCACGTGCAGGACATTTGCGTGAACGGGAGTACAATACCCTCCGTGAGGTCCAATTGACCGATATGGATTACGTCACTGGACGATCATACCCACAGAGGCCCACGCCCTCACGGTGGCATGAGTGAATGTTCTCTGATGCTCTAATTATAACCGGCTATTTTAGTTGGGACCATTTGCTGATATTATAATTAGCATGTTGTCTGAAGTGGCAGAGAAACCAGGCCTCTTCTCTGCAAGTCGACAGCCGTTGGCACGTTGGCACGTTTTTCGTCCCATATCGTGTACCAAGCTTCTGAGGACAAACAATCAACGGGGCGGAGCCCCTATTCAAGTTCCCGCCCTCAACACTCGCCTAGCCTTTCCCTTTTAATTGTCATAGAAGATTGTCATACTCACCGTAGCGTTTGCCGATACTACTTGTCGCTCCCCCCATCAAGGTATCTCTCATTCATCAACCGTGTGTTGAGGGTATCATCCGTCGTGTTTATTATATCGCACCGGTCCTCTAGAAGATGATGCAAATTGACGATGACCCGCTGCAACAGCGCCGACAAGACGTCGACGATGATGACAATGCGGCTATCGAGTCTGACGCGTCCGACGCCGAAGATAACGAGCAAGAGAACAACCCTCTCGTACTCACGCTCGACGACCTCGAGTCACGTATAGTAACCGCACTCAACGAATTCAAATCCCATCCAGGCCGTGCGACGAATCCAGAGATGAATGTACATGATGAATTAGCGAGTGTATTACGAACAGTCGTGGAAGTGTCGGCACATTCTGGTCCTGCCTCGGCACGGATGCTTGCTAGTAATTACCCAGGATTAATCACCGTGGAGGAGTGTGTTGATGAGATATACGATCGGATTAATTCAGCATTAGTACTGCCTGTGATATTAGAAAGTGCACAAAGTGATATGGTCCCCGCAAAGCGAGCAGCTAGTTTGGCATGTTTCCATGCATTACATGTCGAATGGCAAAGGGGGGGAAGCTACCTCGATACTACGGGGGGCGTGCTCTCTCTCGCTGGTCCGTACGGAGCCGGTGCAACTGTATCTTCATCTTCTTCATCCTTCTCGGCTCCACAATTGAGTGCGTTGGAAATATCACGTCGGAATCAAATGCGTGCTGCTCGACGGTCCGAACTGCTTCGGCGGTGGGTACAGGCATCACTCCCAAACCTTGCACCGGGTACATTCTCATCGGCATCATCAGACGCAGCAGCTGCCAGTCGCGGTGTGTTGAGTGCATCTGCGTCATTAAAGCCATGTCTGCGATATATGGCCGACCGTATTGGAAATGCTGACGATGCCGGGGCATTACGACTATTTTTACCTGTTATGCGAATGATATCTGGCGTACTTGGTCGGCTCTTCCTTGAACGTTCACGTAATGGGGGGAAGGAACTTGATTGGGCCGCGGGAGATGCATTACGAGCATCGTGTATCAAATTCCTTGAAATTGTGGTATTATGTTTCTCCAATCGAGCATTGCCTGGTGCGGCCGAGGGAAGTGCTGCGGCATTGCGGATGCAGAAGAAGGAAACACCTCGAGGAGCCAGTGCAACATCTGATTTCGCCCTCGAGGACCTTCCACCCGGACATCCCGTCATTACTCGTGAAGGATTGGAGGAGATTGGAGAATACTGCTTCTCAACTCTGAGGGGATTGGTTTTGCTAGGAGGGCAGGTTTGTATCGATTCCGATCAGTTGGCTGCGGCTCTTCAAACGTCGGTTGGATCCGATTACATGGGTGGGTCATCACCATTTACGCAAGTATTGGACATCCTCAAGCCCGCGGCGCTAGCCTTTCTTCAGGTGGAATCGGCAGCGGAAAAGACTAGTATGAAAGAGTCCTTTGTTTTGAACCGTTCGAGCATTGAATTCGACTTTGGTCTATCCCAAAAGTCGTACTCGCTCTCTATCAACGCAATCCAGATGCTCGCGACAAAACGACCGATATTCTTCAAAGATTCCTCCACCTGTCTAGCACGGAGAACTATGGATCCGCCAGGTGGAATCGCAGGGGATACTGATGGATTACTTTCTAAAGCTGCCGTTATTGGCATTCGGACGCATCTTCGATCGACTTGCTTAACTCTCCTTAGAAACTTCCTTTCTGTGACAAGTGGATGTGGAGACATCCTCGTGGCCGCATTGACTTGTTCTGGGATGCAAGCACAGGCCGAACGCGCTCTACAATCATCACGGCAGCAGGTTGACTTGATGATGGGCGGTCGAGCAGCTCGAAATAGGGCTGCCATTTTCTATGAGTGGGATACCAGCGCCGATGACACTCGTGCGAAGAAGAGACAGCGCGATACGGACGATGCTGAGGCACGTGCACGAGCAGTTAAGATAGCACGTGGTTTAGGGTCGGGAATTCAGCTCCCATCGAGTATGGTTGATGCATGCGAACTTGTGATACTTAATTTGAGTAATTTGCCTCCCAAACGACCTCCCGGCAAAGTGGAAAGGAAACATCCCATCGACTTGGACTTTGTCGTGGATGCTGTGATAACTAATGGTACTTCTTTGTCAATAGATGAAAACCATTGGTACGATCGAGATGGAGGAGATGCTTGGATAATGGACGAGGGAGAAGTGGGGGAAGATGGTCGAAAATCATTTACGTTTACATTAAACAACAATGTTCTCAAGGCTGCAGAGAAGATGACACGAGGTTCTGAGATGAACGATTCCGAAAAGGCATTTGTGGAGCAGTCAAAACTTGCTGCTTCTAACGCTTTTTCCCGTGTTATGCTTTCAGCATCCAACGCTCGATCAAATGCTGTGGCTGACCTTGGAAGGAAGCTGGCTGCACGACTTGCGTGGACTTTGAAGGAAGTCAATCCAACAGATGAGGTTGAAAATGCGCATGCTATGGCAGTGGAGGCGACGGAGACAAGACTGAAGAAAGATATCGAATCCAAGGAATCTCTTGCGGGCTCTCTTGAGTTCGCATTGGAGTATCCACTTGTTGCTTCGTGTCTTGCATTCGACTTGGTCCCCAAGGGAACATTGAACGCAAGGGATGATATAGGGAGTTCTGCATCTGCACCAGTGTCTTCTTTATCAATGCGAATTCTCAGCGAGGCTTATGTGTGCAGCTTAAGCGAGGACAAGGAGAATTATGAGAAGTGTTTGGACTTGTTTGTTTTATCAGTCGTCAATGCATGTGATCTCTCCAACAAGACGCCCAATGACAGTGAGAAGAAAAGAATTGCCAATACCGCAGCTTCATTACTGCCACAACAGCTGGCAGCGGCGCCATCTTTATCAAGAACGTCATTAGAGATGCTGGGATCTCTCTGTGATATTGACGAAATCAGCAGAAAAGCAGCTACGAAATCTTCGAAACAAACCATCGCCGAATCTGCTGCCCTTCACGCCGCTAAGACTGCTGCAGAAAAGCGTGCTACTGCTGCTTTATTGATACTGCGTGACGTGGCCTTCCAGCGTCCGAGTATGCGTGGACCTGCTATTGATTGTGCAGTTGCTATAGCAAGCGGTCGACTCCCTGCAAGTCCATCAATTGAAGATAAGGCATTGAAATTAGTTATGAATGTTCTCTTTCCTAAGAATTCTGACTGCGAGGACAAAGTTGTTTTGTCTGCTTCGAAAGAACTTGAATTTGCGGCAAATTATTCTATTGACAATTACAAGAAGATACAATTAGCGAATGAATCCAATGCAAAAAAGAAAGAGAAGCAACGGCATGGTTCACTTAAGCCGCAGAGTGACGAAGAGAAAATAGTGTTAGATCGCGTCAGGAAGCCAGTTGTTCTAGTCATGGCCTTATGTGTACGCCGTCCAGAAATAATCAAGGCAATTATGGAAATGGGCTGTCGAGACAGGGCGGATGTTCTTGCCAAGGCCATCAAGTTCAATATGCCAAAGCTCACAAAAGCCGCGGCAGTGAAGCATGGTGAGTGTTATGTCAAATTGTTTTCTTTTATGTTTGCAGCTACCTCTCTCATCACCAAGTTTATTACTAGGGGCGGCCAATATTGCTCGTATGGTCTCCGACATGGCTAGCGAAAGAGAGACTCCGCTTCTTCTGTCATTCTTAGACAACCTTGCTCCGGCTACTGAGAAAGCATTACCTCCGCAAGAACTTATTGATGCATGCCATGAAATTCAGAAGAAAAGACTGGATGAGAATGGTAACATGGACTCTCGTTATGTCACTCCTGTGGTATCAGGGATGTTGAGAGAAGATCTTGTTAACACACTACCCGAGTTTGTCAAGGGCAGTGAAGATATATTCAAAATGTCTCTTCGAAAAATGGCTGAAAGATTAGGTCGATATGCGCTGATTTTCCGTGACGAGCCTGATCCATCCGATATAACCCTACGTGGAATGTCATACTGCGAACAGATGGTGTATCTGCATCACCTAGATTTTCAGAAAGTTGGCATACCCCAAAAGCGGTACTTGGATTCTATCCGAATTTGCCTCGAGGATGATGAGGTGTTCAATGATCGTGTTGTGCAGGCGGCACTGGATCATATGAGTGGCAAGAATCTCGAGGGAGAGTCGTTGCCGCTTGCGTACATGCGTACTATTATCCTTACCTGCTCAAAGCATGAGAGCTTACACTCATGGATCTGTCATGTATTGCTGCCACGTCTTGTGGAAGGTAAAGTTTATTCCGACAAGAGACAGTGGGAGGGTTGGATGAGGTGTGCAAAAATGCTTGAAAATACCCGAGACGCTGGTATCAGTAGCTTGGAGGCAATAAAGAAGTTACCTGAGGAAATGAGGCAGATTTATAGGACGAAGTATCCTCAGAAATAATTGCTGCATAAGAAATTTAATGCTTAAGATACTAGACTCATACACCGTACACCTAGTTCTTATGTAAATTTGACTCTATACATGGAAATAAGGTCTGGCTATTTGTGCATTCTTTTTTTCAGGCCTTGAAAACCAAGCTTTGATCGGACATTCAACCCAAGTTTTCGTCTCGATTTCATTGGCGTTGTCGTTACATCTGATATTACTGATCGTGTCGGTGTTGAGGCTACGTCTGTCACTGTTACAATACTGGCCATCGGAAGATCAGCGTCTTCCTCTTCGTCAGTACTTGCTGATTTGAAATCTTCTTTCGATTCTTCATTGATTGTGGAAAGTAATTCTGTACCATTTACTCCTACTAACTTGATTCGACCGAATACGTCTCGTGGTAACATTTTAACATCATCCACTGGTGTCTCGATAGCATCCGTTCCATTGTTGTCCGTTATGTTATTACTAGTTTTTGCGATGAATGTCTGCAGGTTTGTAACACTGAATACCCGACGTGCCAAAAAGAACGAAATGACTGAGACGAGCGATAAAGAAAGGATTGCCAATCGTGAATTTCCAATCCCGAGCATTGCCACGCAATCTTGTGAATCAAAATTAAGCATAATTTCCGAAATTTGCATGACGTTTATAACTATTGACTTCTTTATGTGGAATAAATATGGATGAGGCGTAGACATTACCATTTTCCAGTCGAGACTTGTGGCCACAATAGAAAGACACAGCCACACGGAACAAATCGGCATTAAGTAGTTAAACCAGGATGATATTTTTTCATTCTCATCCGAAACAAATACAAAACTTCGACCTTCATTTTTGGTGTAATGTTGTTCTTGTGCTGTCGATTGCTGCTGCATCAACTCTAATTTAGGAATGTTATTGCTTCCATCCTTCTCCCACCTCCTTAACTGTTCATACACTTTATCTTCTATCTCTGTATAGTACGACCCCCGTTCATTTATCTTTTCATCCCATACAGTTCCATCAAAGTTACATATTATCCTATGCACAGTCTTGATAATGTCAAATGGTAAATGACCCTGTGCCAAATAATTCATTATAGATGTGGGGACATATCTTAGCTTCAGATCATCTCTTGAAATAATTTTAAACGATATCACATCACTTTTGAGTAGTTGTATATAAAATATACTATCCGTGACCATCCTTACAACACCTTTCCCTGGCTTGGGTATATCACAATGTCGACAATAATTATCAAGTATAGTCTTCGTACTAATTAGGAAGGCATTACGATCTGGTAGATGATAGCCATTCCCATGTACAATTGCCTCTCGTGGAGATATCATGGGTATTCCTACATTGATACGCAACTGTATAACCTTACTATATTTGGAATGCCAAGATAGTACAGTTGCCGGTTCCATGAATCTTCCGGGAAACCAACGATGCATGTATTCAGTTTCCACAAATAATGCACAGAATCTTACAAAGTCTTTAGGGGAGAAGTTATCATATGTCGTCGCGGCACGCACTACGTGTAAACTCGAATTGGTTTCCTTACGATAATGTACCGTCACACCTGACTTGTGATTTGCCAATGTCCAATCATCATCCGAATGTAGCTGATGTAGGAGAGACTCGACGTGTTTGGATTGGACCAATACCTCATCAATGAGATGTTGCACAACTTTGAGTTTGGATGTTGTTGTTGTTGTTGAAGTATCATCTTTCTCGATACGTTCGAGTTGATGAACTACCTCACGGGCATCGAAAATCCGACCCTGATTGATATGATCCTGAAGTTGAGATACCAATACGTCTATTGTTGTTGTTGAGGAGGAGGAGGAGGATGATGTTGCGCTGGTACTATTTGTCGCTATTAATGCTGATGGTGAAGGTGGAGGAATAGACGATGACATCATCATAGATGATGTCTCGTGTCTGACGACAGAGGCGCTGCTGGGAAGTTATCAGTGTCGAAGATGCGATGGCAGAAGATATGCGGGCATGCGGGGTCGAGGGATATGGCGTAAAGAATACTTTGTAAAGAAAATGGTCAAGTAGGAGGTAGATCAACGAACGTGTGGCCGTGCTGTTGATGATGGCGGAAATGTCCAACCTCTCCCTCACACAGGGAGTTCGAGTAGTAGTAGGAGCAGCTGCTACCCCCTCCGCAGCGCCGCCCAAGGGCACAGCAAAGCGTGATGCTTTATGCGCGGCTGAACTAGAGGTACAGGCATTGTGGGAACGCGAGAAGGCGTTTGAATGCAACCCACCCACGACGAGTTGTGATACTGATGGTGATGATAAACGGGGGGAGAAGTTCATTGTGACATTTCCATACCCATACAGTAATGGACATTTACATCTAGGGCATGCCTTTAGTTTGACGAAGGCGGTATTTCGGGCACAGTTTGAACGCAATCGGGGGAAGAATTCATTATTCCCCTTTGGGTTCCATTGTACTGGCATGCCGATTCAGGCGGTAAGTCTTATTCGTTTTTTGGGCGATGAGTTGGTGGCTGATTAACGGTAGAAACCTGCACAAATAATATACACAAATTGCTGTATGTAACAAATCACAATGATGAAAACAACACTTGCACAGGGATGTCGAGGTTGATAATGTGTATTTGCATTTGAACTGTGATTCCTTGATTTGCTGTTAGCGTGGCATATGTAGGATGAGTCATGTGTAAATAGTTCTTCCGATGAAACATTAATCTTCTCGTTGAGTGATGGGTTAACTACTGCATATATGACATGTATTTAGTGCACAGAAACTAACGAGTGGCTCTCGACCTCCATTCTCGTTTCTTTTCTAATTGCAGGCCGCGAACAAGCTCAAATCTGAAATGGAATTGTACGGCATCCCACCCGTCTTTCCTGAGGAAGATCCCACAATCCGAGCTCAAATGGAGCAGGACATAGCCGACGCAAACCAGGCAAAGGCCAATAATGCCGCGGCAACAGGAACAAAGAAGGGGGGTAAGACGAAGCTTGTTCAAAAGACAGGAACAGGTATCGTACGACAGTGGAACATATTGAAGAAGATGGTCCCAGAAGAGGAGATACCACTATTTGCCGATCCGGTACACTGGTTACGATACTTTCCCCCCATCGGTGTTGAGCATATGAAGCGATTTGGGAGTGGTGTAGATTGGAGAAGGTCATTCATTACCACAGCCGTGAATGGATACTACGATGCCTTCATCCGATGGCAGTTTAATGTGCTACGAGAGAAGGGCAAAGTTCTCTTTGGGAAGAGGAATAACGTTTATTCGATAGTAGATGGCCAGGTCTGTGCCGATCATGATAGAAGTGAGGGAGAGGGGGTAGGTCCGCAGGAGTATGTCCTTATCAAGCTAAAAGTATTGACACCGGATCATGGTCAGGAACGGCATGGCAAGATGGAAAGGTTACTTCAACGGGTCGATAATGAAGGGAAGAAGGGTGTATTTCTGGTACCCGCAACTCTAAGACCAGAGACTATGTACGGTCAGACCAATTGCTACATCTTACCCGATGGCGAATATGGTGCATTTTATGTCGATGCGACCGACGAGGTATTCATAATGAGTGAACGTGCGGCTCGTGGTCTCTCTTGTCAGGCATACGATGCTGCGAATGACGTGTACTTTACGAAGGAGTTTGGCAAGATTGAAAAGTGGGAAATGTTCTCGGGTGATGAACTCTTGGGCTTACCGCTAAAAGCGCCGCATTCCACATATGATAAGGTGTACACACTGCCTTTGTTATCGATAAGCATGGGGAAGGGCACTGGTGTCGTGACGTCAGTGCCATCTGATGCACCTGATGATTATGTTGCGCTGAAGGCTTTGAAAGATAAGCCTGACTTTGCGGCAAAGTATGGGATCACTCCAGACATGGTCGATCCGTATGATGTGATTCCTATTATCTCCATCGAGGGGTATGGAGATGCATCAGCAGTATTTATGTGCGAGAAGTTGGGTATCACGAGCCCTAACGAGAAAGCGAAACTTGCCCAAGCCAAGGATGAGACATATTTAAAGGGTTTTACCTTGGGTGTTATGATGGTTGGGCCCTACGCTGGTAAGAAGGTATCAGAGGCCAAACCTATTATCAAAGAGGAGATGATTGCCGCAGGACACGCCCATCTCTACTTTGAACCAGAGTCGAAGGTCGTATCTCGGACCAGCGACGAATGCGTTGTAGCGTCGACGGATCAGTGGTATCTTGCCTACGGAGAAGAATCATGGTGCAACGCGGTCAAAGATCACGTTCTTAATCCCGAATGTTTCGACGCGTACGACCCCATGTCGTTGGAGAAGTATGAGTCTACTCTCGATTGGTTAAAGGAGTGGGCATGCACCAGACAATTTGGACTTGGGACCTTTCTTCCTTGGGATAAGCAGTGGGTAATCGAAAGTCTTTCCGACAGCACAATATACATGGCTTACTATACTATCGCAAATTACCTACAAGGAGAAGACAACCTGAATGGTGACGAGTCGAAGAGTCCCGAGAATATCAAGGTGGCGGACCTTACGGATGAGGTCTTCAACTTTATCTACAGGAAGGGGTTTCCCCTGCCGGTGGGATCCGCCATACCGAATGAGACTCTCACGAGGATGAGGGACGAATTCAGATACTGGTATCCCATGGATTTGCGCGTTTCGGCGAAGGATCTGATACCGAATCACCTGACCATGGCGCTCTACAATCATGCGGCAATTTGGGACGATGAGACGAACCTTTGGCCGAGAGGATACTACACCAATGGACACGTTATGGTCGACGCCGAGAAGATGAGCAAATCGAAAGGAAATTTCCTTATGATGCTGGAGACGATTGAGAATTACTCAGCCGATGCTACCAGATTTGCATGCGCCGACGCTGGAGATACGTTGGACGATGCCAACTTCAGCCGTGAGACTGCCAACTCAGCCATCGTTTCACTGTCAAATGAGGCTGCTTGGATTCGGGAGATCTTGATCGAGACAGACCAATCTACACTTCGATCGGGTATTGCTGAAATGAGCTTCATGGACAAGGTACTTGATAACGAGACCAATCGTCTTATTCGGGCAACAGAGGACTGCTATGAGAAGATGCAGTTTCGTGAGGGGTTGCAGAGGGGGTGGTTCGAGATGATGATTGCCAAGAATCAGTACAGGTCATTTTGCCAGGACAGTGGTATTGCGTTGCACGAGGGTGTTGTGAGGAAGTGGGCGGAGAGTTTAATCATTTCGTTTTGCACCATCTGTCCTCATTGGTGAGTTGCATGTGCAGTACTAATTTACTGTCAATGTATTGTTGTTTTCTGTGTCACTTACTCTCGATGTGATCCAATTTATTAGGTCCGAAACTTTATGGAAAGATCTTGGTAAGGTAGGCCTGGCAGTGAAAGCCTCGTGGCCTATCGTAGGTGAGGAAGATAAAATGCTAACGCGACAGGCTAAGTTCCTTCGAGATTCGTTGAAAAACTTTCGCATTTCATCTGGGAAAGCGAAGAAAGGCTGGAAGACTGCGACTATTCTAGTGGCTGAGGATTATCCTCAATGGAAGGTCGATTGCCTCCTTTGGATGCAAACTAAATTTAACAAAGTCACTGGTACATTCCCCGATACGTTTATGAATGACTTAAAGGACTGGTCAGCGAGTACTGTGAGCGATAAGAAGATGATCAAGCTTGTTATGCAGTTTGTTTCGTTTACAAAGAAGGAGGTCGAGGACGTTGGGGAGACGGGTATGGACATTAAATGTCCATTTGATCAGTACGCGATATTTTACGAATGTATCTCTTACATTAAATCGCAGCTCAATTTGGAAGAGATTGGTGTTGGGAGAGTAGATGATCCGGAATTACGTGTTACAGATAATATGGCCCAAAATGTTGCTCCTGGAAAGCCCGCGTTGTGGATGCGTTAGCAACCTGTGCTTGGGACTAAATTCCACGACAGTGTGCTCTGAATTAATATGATACTGTCAGAAATTCTATTCTCAGAGTTCGTCCATAGCAGGATCTCTGTCTTCTAAATGAGAATCATTGTCATTGAAAAATTGAACATGCACACCATAGTCAGCATTCAGTCTATCTACTTCAACTAATCGAACACCACCAATACCAAAGACAAATAAGTGTCCTTGAACCTCTTTTCCTTTTTCCATCCGTGGTATTATTTTATCATATCGAACTAGTTCAAATCCTGCATTTTCGGCCTCTTCTGTAACGTAAATTTTGGAATGTGCATAACGGCCCGATGTCTGAACTTTCCACCCCTGCTGGTGCTTCTCATTATTTGATCTATCTTTACTTTCATCGTCATCATTGTCCTCATCTATTCGTTCACACGAAAAGATGAGGAATGATTCCATCGAATCATCAATTTTCATGAGCTTGGCAAAGGTATGCAATATTTTTTCCAAGTTACCCATGTACACGAATACGTCAGCAGCAACGATGAGGTCAAACCCCCCTACGACTGCCATCGCTTTGTCGTCTGTGGATGATAGATCCAAAGTCAAATCAGTCAAGGTGGCTGTCTCGAGATCTGACAAGACCAGATTATCGTATAGTGGTCGATTTTCACGTGCATTGACAGTATCATCATCATTATCATCATCTGTTTTATCATTACCGTTTTCAGCTAAGGGCTTAAATCCACATCCCTTGGTGAGTGTACACTCCTTGGCTTTATTCAACATTAGTTTTGATAAATCAATACCCACCAACGGTCCAGAAACGAGTGGACGTAAGAATCGTCCAGCAAGTCCGGTACCACACCCGGCGTCCAATATAGAATCAAATGTATCTCGGTGTGTCATCCGTAGTAGGTCATACGCGGCTTGTCCAATAAGTTGTGGTACCTGATAGGCCAAGGCACCTAACTTTTCATCAAATGTATCAGCAAAGTCATCAAATAATGCTGAAACGAATGCATTCGATGCACGTTCCGGTCTTGTATAACCAACCTCGTCATCATTACTACTACCAGTTATGGCCGTGAGCATGTGCGCTGCTACTGCATTATTCCCATCTAAATTAACAGCCATCCGGAGTGCATTAATTGCATTTGCTACACATACTTCCTTGGCTGATTCCTCAACTGCTTGTTGTTCTTGTTGCTGCTTTTGTTCGGAGACAGTGCGAATTTTTAATGTTGTAGTCCGTTCAGTATCAAATAATAATGACCCTTCCTCATCCATTAATCGTACACAATCCGAAGATGATAGTTCTGACAGTATTGTGCCATATCCATAATACAATTTCGATGTATATACATTCATTTCTAATACTTGTGTTTGTGCATGTTGATATCCCTCTTCATCATACTCTCGACTACCTGCATCATGATCATTAATCATATGATCAATATAGGTATTATATTGTTGTGTCAATCCCTCTAGATGGACTATGGCACGTTCATAACATCGTAATGACCCATAGGTACCAAAATGTATACCTAATTCTTGTCGTGATGCAGCCAAATTTGCTAATGCATCCCATTTTATTTGTCCTGCCTGTTCCTGCTCCTGTTCCTCCATTGATTCGACAGCAATTTGATACAATGATGCACTTTCACGTGTATGCTCTATTGATTTGGACATATCTTGTAATAATAATGCTAAATTAAATGCTGCATCCCCATCCTTGGGATGTAGTGTCATAACATGACGTAATATCTCAATTGCCTTCCTTGTACGAACACTCCTATCCTCCTTAGTATCATCATCGTCGACTAGTGCACTAGCATAATTGATATTGCAATATCGATTATTTGGATCGAGAATTAAACATTCCTCGTAGCTTCGTATGGCAGATATAAAGTCTCCGTTGGACAGTGCATCATTCCCCTCTTGCAAATGATTGTTGATAATTCTTTGATGATCGTCATCCGAGGAGGACGAAATAACAACAGCGGCGATGAAAAGGAGGGTTGCTGTGGTCCTGACCCAAGTATCACGGGCCAACATCAGCAACAACATGGTTGATTGACGAGACACCACAACGATCGAAGCACGAGTGCCAGCACTAAAACTCTCACAGGGAGAAAATTATGGCGGGCTCTCGTTTCCAGTGTCACAAATAGAGGGCGGCGCTGTTGTTATGCTGATAACACTCGTTATTCTGGCGCACCGCTGTTACTGTAGCGTGCATGCATTTCAATCGCCAACAACGGCGTATGCATCGCGAAGACCACCAGCACTGACTACTCAACTTTACGCCATTAATAATGCCAAGGAGGAATATTGGGATGTTATAGTAGTTGGGTCAGGCATCGGTGGTCTAAGCGCGGCATCTCTCTGTGCCAAGTATGGATTGCGTACACTGTGCGTGGAGGCACATGATCATCCAGGTGGTGTGGCACATTCCTTCGAACGTCGTTCTTCCACTAGTGATAGACCATTTGTCTTTGACTCTGGTCCGAGTTTGCTATCGGGGATGAGTAGTAAAGGTACCAATCCTTTACGTCAAGTATTAGATGCAATCGGTACATCCGACTCCATTAATTGGGTAACCTATAATGGATGGATGATATATGACACAGCCTGCCCAATAGATGACACACGATCGAAGTTTCGTTTAACTACCGGGAATGACGGGACGTGGGAAAAGGCCATTGAAGAAAAAGCCGGCATTGATAGTGCAAATGAATTTATCAAATTTAAACAACAAATGATGTGTCATAATGGTTTATCAGAAAGTAGTACACTAATCCCACCAATGGCATTACGTGGTGATTTCGGTGCGATAGTAACGATGTCATCGTACTTACTTAAGTTCCTAAAAATTGGTACCAAGGGTCAATTACTCACGGGTGCATTTACAAAATCCATGGATAAATATAAGTTACATGACAAATTCAATCGCAAGTGGTTTGATTATCTAGCATTTGCATTATCTGGACTAGATGCGGCACATACACAGGCTGCACCTGTGGCGTATACCATGATTGATCTACATAAGGAGGGTGCCGTGCTGGATTATCCATTGGGTGGTCTTGATTCATTAATACAGGCATTAGTACAAGGTCTTACGATGAAACGACATGATGATGTTGCTGGTGGTGAATTGAGACTCAAATCACGTGTTGAACGTTTCCTCTTGACTGATGACGATGGTAAAGCAAAGTGCACGGGAGTTCAATTGAGTGATGGTACGAAACTACACGCACGTAGTGGCGTCATATGCAATGCTCCATTGTGGAATATGGCAAAGTTACTCGAGGATAGTATCGTGATGGAAGATTTACTTGTTGACGAAAACAAAAGTGAAGACGTCGTGTCATCAGCGGTGAAAGAAGTTCGAAAACAAGCAAATGCAATGGAAATGTCAGGATCATTTATGCATATACATTTAGGCATACCGTCAGATGGTCTACCATTAGATCTTGATTGTCATCATTCAGTACTTAATCTTGATGATGATATAACCGACGAGCAGAATCTTGTTATTGTTTCTATACCCACAATATTTGATCCAACATTAGCACCTGAGGGGTATCATGTTATACATGCCTACACAGCCGCTAGTGAAAACTTTGCCGAGTGGGATAACAAGTTGGATTTAGGTTATGATGATGGCAAGATTGCTGAACCAACAGACTATAAACGTACTCAACAATACAAGGAATTAAAGAATCAAAAGACAGAGGCATTATGGAAGGCATTAGAACGGATTATACCTGATGTACGAGAACGTGCATCTCGGAAGGGCAGTGTTGTTGAGATTGGTACACCACTAACACATCGACGATTTAATAGACGATATCGTGGTACATATGGTCCAGCTCCGTCAGATGGGAAGGATGTTTGGGACCTACCTGGTCCCAAGACACCAATTGTAGGTTTGTTGGCATGCGGTGACACGACCTTTCCAGGTGAGTTAATTTATTTATATTTTTCAATTGCTCAGTGCTGTGGTCACCATTTCACACCCTGCGTTTTTCACATCACGCTTTTGACTTCTTGTTACAAAATATTAACAAGGGATTGGCTTACCGGGAGTCGCAGCCTCTGGCACAATTGCTGCAAATACATTAGTCGATCCCAGTGCCCAACTAAGCTTAATGGGTGAACTCAAAAGAATTGGGGCGCTGCAATAAAGCTACTTAGTCGATAGGTGCTATCGTAGTTATAACCCAGCTACTTTTAATGCTTGATAATAGAAAATATACATTATCGTCTCTGGATTGCAAATATTCCAAAGCTTCCACCTCTATATTCACTTTCAAGTAAATGGTCTGCCAATCTTTCATACATGAATCCCGCCTGGATTAGTAAATCAAAGAATATTGGCTGTGTATCAGTCATGGTCACACCTATTAGACAAAGAGTGTGTTGATGAGAAAACTGAACGAGTGATGATATTAACGGTGCATGTAGTGAATTTCGATAGGCTAAATCACTTCCGAATATAAAATCATATTTTTCGTTGCTATCATTTGTGACCTCAGACTCCTCTCCCCACACGTGTTCCATCACCACTACGTTCGTTGAGCAGGATTGTTGTTGTTGCTGATGTTGTTGATGAATGTCCGATCGTAAGCTACCACCATAGCATTCTTCATTTTGCATACCATTGTCATTCTTTCGATGTACCGTCAAATGATCCCATATATGCATATTGGCCATGAATGTTTTTGTTATTAACTCTAAATGATTGGCCATGTCCGTTACAACCAATTTGTTAAGATGTATCTTTGTCGATGTCGATTGATTGGCTGCGGACATGACGGCCAATAGGCATACCGAAAGGAAACCATTGCCCGATCCAAGCTCTAATGCAGATAAACCAACCTGTTCCTCGATGATATCTTCTTTGTTACTACCACCGTAACAACAATCACAGTGTCGTTGTTGATGAGAATGCTTCACATTCGCTAGTTGCTTGAGATTATTCATTACATCATTAGAATGACATTGAAAGTACTTTGCCATTGCAAGACCTGATGACCATAATCCACCTCCAATACCTGAATTCCAATCCTCGGAGAAATATATTGGTGTTCCTGTTATTGTCAGATAGACCTCCTTGTTAACATTCATATAACAATCTCCAGCACCATCATCATTACTGTTTCGACTGAGATGTTTGGCCATACCTCTTACTCTACGTCCTTCATACCATTCAACATTCTCTTTCCATACACTCAATTCATCTCCCAAGTATACTTCCTTCTTCCATATGGGTACCCTTGCCTTTAATTCATCAATTAAGTACCTAGTGCAGTCGATTGCATCCTTTCTATGTGGAGAGTTACATCCTACGATTACACTTGCTTTGCCTACTGGACATACACCCAATATATGCACAGCAACTACTCGATCTATAGTGGGGTACCTTACTTTGGCATTGTGATACAGTGTACGTAGTTCGTGAAGTGCCATGGAAATGTAACCTTCGTACTCGAGTTGGATTACGGTTTTCTCTTCGTACGTGTTGCGTGTAATCCCCACAAAGAGAGATATTGCACCACAGCCTGGAGACGATGATGAGAGGTAATGATGAAGTGAATCGAGTGTTGGGAGTGTGTCAGATACCTGTATTAGCATGTTGGAGGGGGTTTTATCGTCCGGCATGTCCGCCATGATGTGATTCCAATAGGAGCTCCGCCGTGAGATCTTCATCGCATGCTATTTTTTTGCTCGGAGTTGTTGCCGTTGCTGTCTCTTCTTCTTCATCGTGGCTGTCACCTCTTATCGACCTACATTAAGTAAATCATGTCCGGTGCGGCCCCCTACGACATGCAGTGCAAACTGTTAATGATCGGCGATTCCGGCGTAGGCAAGACATGTCTCCTCCTCCGATATGCCAACGATTCCTTCTCCCCCACCTTCATTACCACAATCGGGATTGACTTTAAAATTAAGAACATTGACGTGGATGGTAAACGTGTTAAATTACAAATTTGGGATACTGCCGGACAAGAACGTTTCCGTACCATTACCACCAGTTACTTCCGCGGGGCGCAGGGTATACTACTAGTATATGACGTCACCGATCGCCGGTCTTTCGAGAGTATACGTAATTGGATATCCCAAATTCAACAACATGCCGACGTACATGTGAATAAAATATTGGTGGGGAATAAGTGTGACATGCTCGATGAGAAGGTTGTGAGTACCGAAGAGGGGGCTAAATTAGCACGTGAATTCGGGGTAGACTTTTATGAATGTTCGGCGAAGAATGATATCAACGTCGAGCCGTTATTTTTATGCATAGCCCGTGCCGTGAAGAAACGATTGATGCAGGATGGTGGAGGAGCTGGACCAACCAGGACGGGTGTAAACTTGAACAAACCAGCGGTGAATAATAGAAAAGCTAATAATTGCTGCAACTAAGCAGTTGTTGGCTTGTGGAAGGTTGTGGAGTGAAGGATTTGGGGGTGGGCTGATTTATAGTCGAAGGTATCATGGGGACGAGGGAGGGGGTATAGTTAGAAAAGATAAAATCAATAGGGAGAGTAAGATGAGGGGGGGAGAGAGAGATGGCGGCGTCATTGTTTTTAGCGTCATGTAAGGAGTGTGATGTTCTCGCAGAATGGGGAAAGATGGTATAATAAATGTATAATGTGCTGAGTCTTTGTGCTATTATGGCTTTTAATGGTCAAACGGCTAATCCAGATCCAGAACATCGTCGTCATTCTCATTTGTGTCGTCAATGTCAATCGCATCCTCATCGTCCTCGGCACCATCCATCGACTCTCCACTGTCTCCTTCTGACCCATCATCCTCTCCAATATTCCACTTTTTAGCCTCTTCTTCCATTCTCTCTCTCCTTCTCTTTTCCATTTCGGCAATTTCCTCGGGAGTTTTTGGCTTGACATCATTCTCTGAGGCGTGTTCGGCCCTACGACGTTCACGCTCGAGTCTCCGTCCCTCCTTCGTACCATCATTAGCACTAAATGTCTGTGGTGGTGGCTTCTTGTCATCTGATGCACGTTGACGTGCTTGATCTTTTTTACGATCTCGTTTTTGACGCTCAGACTCCTCAAGCTTCTTCGTCCGTGTTTTGATATTAGGCAATGCGGGTATATTACGCATTTGATTGCCATTAATTACATTGCTCACGAGGGTACTCATCGATCCAAATGATATCCCAGGCTCCTCGAGAGCCAATATACTAGTTTTAAGTCGTCCCTCTGCCTTCGTCTCATTATCACCCGCTGCAAGTCCACCACTAACCTTTTTAAACACAACAAAGCGATGCTCCCCCGAGACATATTCAGGAAGATATTCCTCGAGATTAGTTAGGAATAGTGCTGATGAATCGATACTCGCGAATTGGACGTTGGGATACTTGCCAAGTAGATTTGCAATGGCATGCTTTACATATGGCTCCGGCTTACCCCCCTTTAGTAGCAGTCCACACATATCCTTATTCAAGCACTTTTCCTTCAACTCCTTCGTACGTTCAATCTTTGCTGCATGCGGCTCAAGCATCTGCTTTAATAGCTTCGTTAACATCCCCCCCGTCTTGAGATGCTTCTCTGATACCTGCTTCGGAGGGCCGATCCGTCCCGAAACAAAGACTACTGGTCGTTTCTTCCTATTCAAACTGAATTTGTCATATATACTCTTACCAGATTCGGGTAGTATGTAATCACAGTCCATGAGGACATATTCCACAGGGGCTGAGCCATCATTCCGTGAATCTTGGAATACAGACGACACCGGTATGGCTGGTTTCGTCGGATCGTTGGCATGACAGAGCACTGCATAGTCCTTACCGAGTGAACCCTCACCGAAGAATACCTCACGCAATGCAAGTTGATCGGTCACATCGATGCGTGGTATTTCGTTTGTCACTGACATACGCGAATAAAAAAGAATCAGCTATGATCGTGAAAAAAAAAGAGGATAAAATATGATGCAAACGTTTCAGTTGGTTGTATGTACTCACTGCCTTTCATAACATAGTATGCCATCACGGCAAATGCTACTCCGACAGCAGGCATGAGAAGCTTGTCCATCGGTGGCGCCTTTGGAGTCTGCTTCCCTTTTTGAACACGTGCCATGGTGTTGCTTTCAATAAGGGGAGGTTCTGGGAGGTAAGTTTGGGGGGGGAGTTGGTGGGGAGTTTGATTGAGCTCATCAGTCAAACAAAAATGAGCGTTTCTATTTCTGTGACTCACAGAGAATGTTGGCTTCAACTATTTCAACCAGCTTGCAACAGATGGCGACACCACCATTCGAGCGTTGCTGATGAATAATGATGTGATGACGAAGCAGGACTGATGGTATACCCATTCACAAACAACTCGACAATCACAATTAATTGAAAGCATTGAAAGCATTCCACTGTGTCCTCTAACAACACTTCGAATCTCCATGACGATTATCAAGAACTCAAGACTAAGTGGGTGTGTCCTCCTGTCATCCGGAAGTATGGGCAGTGTCGCCGCATTCACCAACATCGCCACTGCAACTGGCTCATTTTCGCATACTTTATACAGGCAGTCATCGTCATCACCATTACGAAGAATACACAACAACATTGGTAATGATCCATCATCGTTGTCATCATCATCCACCACTCTCAACGTATGGTGGTTTGGAGGCACACCTGGTGCATCATCCGAAACCTCCACATCTGGTGAGGAGTGCGAACTGGTTGCTGTACGCATCGATAAGACATCGTCCAACTCGCGTCGTATCGCGGGTGAAATCGTCGTGCCGGTATCAGTCGACGATGTCTGGGCAATCCTCACAGATTATGATGATTTAAGTAAACATGTCCCGAATCTAGTCGCTAGTAAACGTATAAGTAACAAGGGTGGTGATCCAGGAGATGGGAGTCATCGATGTCGACTGTACCAACGTGGGGCACAGAAAATTATTGGATTTGAGTTTGGTGCAGATGTTACCATGGACATGTCAGAACGGATCGTGGTTGCTGGTGGGGGAAAGAAGAAGATGATGGATGGGACAGTAGAAGGAGGAGGTAAGGCGGGAGTGTTCTTCCCCGAAGAACGTCGGATAGATTTCAAGTGTGTCGATTCACAATTCTTCTCGGAATTTGATGGCACGTGGCGAGTAGTAGAAATGCCTGACAATCCCTTTACTGGCGAGAGTGAAACGACAGTTAGTTATACCGTCGAGGTCCGGCCGAAAGGGCCTGTCCCTGTTGCAGCACTAGAGTGGAGGATACGGGAGGATGTGCCAACGAATTTACGTGCCGTGAAGAAGGCTGCCGTGTTGGTGGGGATGGAGGGTGTGTTTGCAAAGAGGAATGGTGGCAGGATTGGTAAGGCATTCGCGAAGCTAACAGGAGCGGTACAAGATGTTAGCTCGACATTGACATCAGGGTATGCCGATTTTATCTTAGATTATGAAAATGAAACATTGGGCGCGTACATGGATTGATGACCTATTTCATTCTGAGGAGAATGTTAACAGCTACCACAAAAGATTGACAAGGCAAAAGAGATACCACATACAATAGACCATCTTGCTAAAATTAGATATAATATTCATGATATGAAATATACTGTTGCTTTACATATTGTGTTAACAATCGATCAAAATAGGAGTAAGTCATCCTAATTTCTTCAACAAATCATCCAAGCCACCAGCATTCAACACATTTTCATAACCCATGTCATCCAATGCCTTCTTGGCATAGCTTGCACGACCTCCTGATCTGCAGAATACAATCACGGGTGCGTTTTTGTCGGACATGAGAGTCGATGCCTTTGCCAATAAATCGGTACAGTCGCCTCCCAAACAGCTGACATTATGGAATGGCTTCGGTGCAAGACTTGTCTCTTTCACTTCGGCCTCAGTCCGTACATCAAGAAATGTTACACCCGGTGTATTGGCTGCTGCTTGTATTTCGTCGGCGGTGCAATAGGACATGGTGCCTCCCATACTAACGAGGAGACAATATTATTCAAGTATGGATAAGGCGGGAACAACGGCTCCTCCTCTCTCCATTTTTTTGTAGCTCGTCGTACAATGAAGTTTAGCACGGCCGCCATTGCAACCGTCGCCATCGTTGCAAACTCCCTCTCCTCTTCGACTAGTGCGTTCACTCCATCCTCGTCGGTCTCGTCTTTCGCATCTGCTTCAACGCGTAGTAGCATCAGCAATCACTTCTCATCATCATCATTGTCACGACACGTCTCGTCAGCACTTAATATGTCCACTGGTGCCACATTCAACGTCGGCATTGTCGGTGCAACCGGTGCTGTTGGTAAAGAAATTGTCGGATGCCTCGAAAAACGTAACTTCCCCGTGGGTAAACTCCGTATCTTTGGCTCTGAACGCTCGGCGGGGAAAGAAGTTAGCACTCAGTTTGGCAAGGTCATTGTTGAATTATTCAATGAGTCCTCGGCGCGTGAATGTGATGTTGTTTTCCTAGCAGTCGATGGTGATTTTAGTCTTAAACATGCCGAGGCAATATGTGCGGGAGAGAATGGTGCAGTTGTTATTGATAATAGTTCGGCCTTTCGTTACAAGGAGGGTATTCCGCTCGTAGTACCAGAGATTAATGCGGAGACGACCAAGGGGAAGAAATTAATTGCTAATCCAAATTGTACCACAGCTATTGGTCTAATGGCTATTTGGCCACTGCACAAGCTGTTTGGGTTGAAGAAGATGGTCATGTCGGTAAGCTCTCATTTTTGTTATTTATGTGCTTGATTTTTTCCGGTTGATGGGTGATATCTCATTACCCAACTCTTCATACATAATACATTGCGAAAACAATATGTCGCCGCAGACCTATCAAGCTGCCTCTGGTGCTGGACAGCCGGGTATGGATGAGCTCATGGAAGGAACAAGATCGGTCTTGAATGGGGAGAGGGAGGTGGCTGAGAATAAGATATTTGCCCATCCATTACCATTCAACGTTATACCGCACATTGACAAGTTCCAAGACAACGGATATACTAAAGAGGAGATGAAGGTGACGTGGGAGACGAGGAAGATATGTGGCCTCCCGGATGACTTTCCTGTCAGGTAAGTTGATGTTACACAGATCTCTTTTACTAATAATCACTAACTGTGAAATTATTGGTGGGAACATTACTGACGTGATATATCAGTTGCACAGCAGTACGGATCCCTACATCTCGGGCGCACTCTGAAAGCATTGTTGCCTTATTCGACAAGCCCGTCGACGTCGCTCTCGCACGTAAGGCATTGGAGGAGGCACCAGGTGTCAAGCTCGTCGATGACATTGCGAATCTTAAATATCCCATGCCCTTGACTGCCACTGGACAGTACGATGTTGAGGTGGGACGATTGCGTAAGAATATTGCATTCGACAATGCGTTGGAATTCTTTGTCGTGGGTGATCAGTTGTTAAGAGGGGCGGCACTAAATGCAGTAGTTGTTGCCGAGAAGATGGTGGAGAATGGTGCATTGAAGGCTAAGGCTGTTGTGTAATCGTACATGTCTGATACATACTCGATATGAATAGCTATAGCTACGTAGATAGTGCTAACAATCATTGTGCGGAGATACCATAGACGATCTCAGGAGGATATTGCGACCTGGTTTCTATTAATGAATGTGGAGCGAACACCGAAACACAATAAAACCATTAAGCTACTTGTTCAATTGAAATGCTATGAATATTGTCTTCTATTTCCATACGATACAATTCATAATCTGGTGCCTCAAATAGTTAGAGAATACGTACTTCTAAGGTATTCACTATGTAGAGTGTCGAGGGAGCAGAGAAGGGTGAAGGGTGGACACCATGGCGGACATCGAAGAGAAGATCGTCGCGAAGCGGAAGGCCAAGAGGAAGGATAAGTCAAAAAAGAAGCCATCATCATCGTCGAGGGTGACGTCGTCGTCAGTATTGATCGAAGATAATAATGATGATGTTGGTCAGCTGAAATCACCGCCGGAGCTCATCATCTCGCAAGCAGCAGTAGAGGAAGAACAAAAGATAACGAAACGGAAATCCAAAAAGCGTAATGATCTGCCAATATCTAACAGTAATGAGGGCGATGCAGTACAGGCAGAACCGCTGAAATCTAGTGGTGATGGAGACGATACAGCAACCGGTTCCCCGTCGATGAGCACTGACACTCCTCGTAAAAATAAGTCATCAAAATCGATGAGCACTGACACTCCTCGTAAGAATAAGTCATCAAAAAAAGTTCGCGATAAGAAACCCGGGGCATACAGTGCAATGTCGTCGGATTTGTCAAGTGGGGAAAGACTTAAGTTTGGGACAGCTTCCTCGTCGTCATCAATAAATGAAAATTCAGCAAAGATGCCAGGGGCTCATTTATCACATTCAAATGATATGTCTGCTGGTGAGAGACTAAAATTTGGGGTGGCATCTGGGTTGTCATCAACAAAATCTCCAGTACTGCCAGGGGCTCAACCAGCACAACCAAATGATATGTCGGCGGGTGAGAGACTTAAGTTTGGGGTATATTCTGCATCTAAAAAGATTCCAGGGGCACGTGCATCTCAAGCTAGTGAGATGTCGGCTAGAGAGAGGCACAAGGTGGGAGGTATGTCAGTCGTTTCAGCGCTATCAAATAGCGCGAAAGCCAATATTCCAGGTGCAACAGCTGCCAATGATGCCGATATATCTGCAGCTTATACAGCAAAGTTTGGTTTAAAACCGATTGATCATACTGACGGTAAACTGTCAGGATCATATTCTTCAACTGATGCTGATGTATCAGCTGCCGAGAGGGCTAAATTTGGTTCAATGGCCACTGCTAGTTCTCGTCGAGATACTGGTTCGGAATTGATAGGGGCCAAAACGGCGACTGATCTTGATGTGTCTAATGCTGAAAGATTAAAACTTAGTGGCACTTCATCTAGTAAATCATCAAAGCCACGGGTACAGGAAGCTACCGATGATGCAGCAGCTAGATTTAAATTCTCGATGACAAATGCAGAAAGGCTGAAGTTCGGAGAAGACATTGAACCTGATCCTGAAGAAGGGGAAGTAGTCGAATTCGACTCTGAGTCCAATCATAGACAAATGTCTGGCTTATCAGTAAATGATTCAAGCCGTAGCTTAAACAGCACGCGAACATCCTGGGTTAGCCAGCGAATATCGAGGTATCCCAGTAATGCGGCCAGACGTTTGTCCAGAAATTCTAGTGGTATGTCTGGAAGTGACCAAGTGGATAATACGGTTCCTCGCGATGAAGAGACTCCCATTGAAGCTTCATGTAGCTCGTTGGTTGAAACAAATCGAGCAAGTTCTGATCAGAGGCGAGCAGAGAGTAGTCGATCGTACAATAGTAAAAAGGAATCCATTCGCATAAAAGCGAGAGAAGATGGATGGCGGAGTTTATGCTTCTTGTCATCATGTGTATCTTTCGTGATTGTTATGGGATTAGCTATTGGGTTAGGCGTAGCAAAACGCAGTGGCAGATCCGCAGAGGCGTCCGCTACCACACATATTGGGAATTCTGCATCTATCCCACCACCGACTAGCACTCCAACAAAAGCACCTGAGGATTTTGCTTGGTGTTACGAATCTAACGAAGACGTCGCAATGAGTAAACCTCCATATGCCAAGATGCGTTCTGCTCTTGTCAGATCAGGTATATCAATTGCAGATGAATTTTTCGATGATACATCGTATCAAAGAAAGGCATTGTGTTGGTTGGCATTCGGTGATCGGAAAGAGCTCGATGTGTCTGATCCTTTCCTTGAGCAGCGATATATTCTAGCAGCCATCTTTTATCGTTTTAATGAACCAAGTAAGCTTGTCGACGATGGATGGTTGACTGGAAATTCAGAGTGTGAATGGAAGCCTAGCGTTGAATGCGATGCCAGAACTGAGACTACAGTTTCCAGACTACAACTGAGTGGCATTAGTGCCACTGGATCACTGCCCAAAGAAATTTCCAGCCTTCTTGACGTTACTCATCTTGACTTATCTATCAATGAATTCGATGGAGATATCTCAGACGTCGCTGGAGGGTGGCTACATTTGATGGAAGTCAAATTATCATCTAATAGGTTTACAAGCATACCCTCGTCAATACTCGATTGGAAGGATTTGAATCATTTTGATATTTCGAACAATGAACTCCTGGGTATAATACCTGAGAGCTTGACTTTATCACGTCAATTAATTTACTTGGACTTGGCTCTTAATCAATTCCAAGGAACAATACCAACCTCGTTTGGAAACTTGTTATCTCTTCAGACTCTGTATCTTCACGGCAATGAGCTTGAGGGTTCTGTGCCTCCCTCACTTTGTGATCTTCGAACAAACGAAGTACTAGTGACGTTGAGCGCGGATTGTACAACTGTATTATGCGATTGTTGTACGGTATGTGACGACTATAATGTTGGCAAAAATGCACTCGGTTGATCCGAGTGCTTGCATAGAAGAGACAAAGAGGATAACGGTTGATCCGAATGCTTGCATAGAATAGACAAAGAGGATAAAGAAAATCATAACATGACTGCTGAACGATTCTATTTTTGTGACTACGCTGTACTTATGTGTCAGTACTGATACTGCATTGGAGAAATGATAAACGCTGATTTTCCTGATGCTTCAATGAATCCTTTCCATAGTGGCTTCAGATATTTAGATTTGAATCCATTCTTCTTCTCCTTTCCCTGTCTATCAAGGTCTCTCTCTAGATCTCTCATTTTCCTCTGTTCTGCTCGTTTTATATGACCTTTTATCTTTTCCTCATACTTTTCCTTCCTCCGCTCCTCCTTCTGACTCTGATGAGTTTCCACATCGCTCACACTATCTGTAAATCTCCATTTGGCACTATTGCGAATTGTATCAAGGAAATCATTATCATCAAGGATAGTTGTGCCATTCAAAGATTCGGGCTTGCGATTATCGTCATCTTCTTCTATCAGATCAAATACACGAGTATGAACGTTCAGAAAGACCACAGATCCGTTACCTCGCCTGCTATCTGGTGATCTTATCGATGATCTGCGTTCTGTCGAAGATGATGATGGTTTTAACAATACGTGAGAGTTGTCGACGGTATTACGAGCACGACTGCTTTCGTCGTCATTCGAGGTACTGCTATCATCGTCGGAGGTACTGTCTTCGTCAAATTCAATGGAATGGCAGACAGGATCTTCGGTTTTGTCGCTGGACAAGTACATCTTATCAGGCAAGCATACAGTTAGTTTGGCCACCATTGTCGTCTGTGATTATGAAGACACACGAAGTGGGTTCGAAATCTTCATGCAGGTTTGGGGCCCCTCATCCGCGTGAATGAGTCACAAACAGGTGTTCAGAGTATTTATGTAGAAGCTGTCACACTGTAGAGAGATATGATGATGTCCTGCGCTATCGTTGCGGCGGCGTTCCTAGCCGGAACTGCTTCGGCATTTCAACCAAACCACCAAACTTCCATTGTGAAATCGCTCTCATCATCATCAAAATCGTCGTCGTCGTCGTCGGCGTCATCGTCGTCAGCGCTACAAGCAGTGTCTCGCCGACGCATCCTCGATTCCTCCGCGTCGCCATATTTGGTGCAATCCTAAGTACGATAATAGTAACCGCGAATCCATCAGTCTCCTATGCTGCCGCAGCTGCGATTCAAGATTCACTCGAGGTGAATGAATTCCTACGCACGGGAAAAGATCTTGGTGGAAACATGGGAGTATCATCACAGGCTGGGAAGTCACGTCCACAAACAGGGGTTGTATTCCGTGATGGCACCGACGTCCTACAGGGTACTAGTGGTGAGGTGTCAGCAGAAATATTGGTTGGGACCAAGGTCAAGCCGGAGGCTGTACTAATATCATTCCGTGCACCGTACAAATTAGAAAAGGGGTCGGTATTTGACGTGGAATGTCGTGACGGGAAGACTGGAGATGGTGCCTTCCTTGCTGTTACTGGACCAACGGGTGGCAAAACGCTAAGTGAACTGCCAGCTTCATTCTTCCTCGATCGACTGTTTGATCCTACTGGACGTTTTTCATTCTACGGCGCTCCCACTGATGTCAAAGTGAAGAAGAATGTCGTACTTGAGGATGGTCTACGGATGCTTGAACTCACCTTCTCGAATCTAAGTCAAAGCACAAACGCTGAAATACCACGGAATGCAGTACTGATGGCAACGATCCCACGGGGAACTGATAATGCTGTTATGCTTGTCGCGAGCTCGAATGCCAGTCGATGGAGGAGAGAGGGTGGTCAAAGTAGGGCAATGGATATTGTTGATTCATTCAGAGCTGTGCCTGCGCCCAAGACCAGTTTGAAGTTACGTGCGAAGGATCGTAGTGGTGGATCTAGTTTGGACTTTTGAAGGAAGGACGAAAGAAGAAGAGACTATTCCTATTTAGATAATTCATGTTCCTTCCATTTTGTTAGGAGTATTAGTGAGGACTATTCATCTCTTGCAATTGTGCGTAAATGCTCTTCACAATGCTCCAACCTCCTTCAATTTGTCCCTCAATGTACCATTAAAAGCCATTTCCAAAATCCCAAGGCTTTCCGTATTGTCTACTCCACTGTCGAATCCACCAACATATTTACCACCCAAGAAGATAGCAGGTACAGATGACTTTCCCACCATCTTTCCCAGCTCGGCTCGGATTGGATTACCCTCTGACCAAGGATTATCAAGTCGAACAACTTTATATGTAGCTCCTGCGATATCTAGATATTTGATTGCCTTCTTACATGACGGAGATGCCTCCCAGGTAAACATGACACATGGTGCAGATGCAACATGGTCATTAATTTTACTTTGCACATCATTGGCGTCGTACGTCCCAGCTATGGCAATCGCGGTACTCTGTTTGAAGTCATATCCCTCGGATTTTGATTGTTGGAATAGTTGATACCGTTGAGTTATGGTGTTGAAAAATGTTGAGATGAAGTTACTATCCTCATTGGATCCGGTGGACAAGGAGAGCCGATAATTATTCGAACAGCTCGTCCTTGACGTAACGATGGGTGCAAATGCACGAACCGACGGCAGGAATAGGACAACGAGTAGGACTAACGAGGCGAATAAACGTGAGTAATACCGCATGGCAAAGGTAGTCAACAAGGTGTGACGTGCTGAGGTATTTATGTAGAATGGAAAAGTAAAAACCGACATGAATTTTTTTGTTTGGTGCTCGCGGGTAGTATGTAGGTCCATACGTACCCTAAGCTGACTTCCATCATCTGGTAGGTCTCGTGGACGTCGTCCTCCTTTGCTGGGAGTCACATACTCTCACATACTCTGTCTCCTATCGTGTCTACAAGTGCAGCTAGTACGATATTCTTTGTCGCTGTGATGAACCTATCGGCCGCATATTTGATCATGATGCTATCGCTCGTGGGTCGGTCAGGCTCGTCACGTCACATTATTGCATTCCAATTAGCAGGGTCGGGCAAGCGACGATGGCGTTCGTCATCATCATCGTCGATCGCGTACGGACGGACCACGTTTCGTCATTTACGTGGCGATCTTGAGTCTTGGCGTATTTCTTCTACTCCTAGTAACGACCAGTCGAATTCTTCTTTCCCAGTAGTAACATCAATTTCAATCGACGACGAAATCCTTACGCCATATCGGAATAAGAATAACATAGATGATCAAATCTTTACTGCCATTTCAGCCGATGGTGGGCTCAAGGTCACAGTCGCGACTGTACGCAATTTACTCAATGAGTTTATGATCCAACACAGTATGAATCCCGTGCCTGGCGATGCACTTGGTCGTGCTACGATTTGTGCATTAATGGCAGGTAGTGGAATGCAAGAAGAACAAATGTTCCAACTGTCCATGCGGGGAGATGGTCCATTACGTGGATGTTTGGCAATTGTTACCGGTAAGGGTGAGGCACGGGGTTATGTGGGTAATCCTAGTCTCGGTGATGACTTTACCTTAAAAGAAGCCATGGGTGTCGGTACGATCCAGGTAGTAAAGAATCATCCCGATTGGCCTCGTCCATATAATGGCATCACGTCTATTCGGCATGGTGATATTGATCGTGATGTGGGTATCTACCTTGCCGAAAGCGAACAACGTTCATGTGCACTCGCAGCCGCGACCTCATTTAAGGGTATACTTTGTACTGCCGCTGGAGGGTATCTAGTTGAACGTCTACCGGACTGTTCTCCCGAAACAATGTCACATATGGAAAGAAATTTAGAGATACTTGTTGAAATGAATGGTGTGGGTGGGGAGGCTTTACCGGTGAACCTTTTTCTTGAAGGGAAGACACCCGTGGATATTGCATCGATATTGCTTGATGGGCTGGGGATGGTACCTTTAGATCAGGTCGAGCCGAAGCCCAAGTGCCCGTGCAGTGCAGAGAAGCTATTCCGAAGTTTACGTCTATTGCCCAGGGAGGAGGTGGATACAATTTTACGGGAGGAGGGGCGAATTGAGGCACGGTGTCAATTCTGTGGCACCGTATATAATATGGGTTTGGAGGAGGTTGAGAAGAGATTTCGTGATGCAACAGGAGATCCGTCGAAAGGGTAAAAGAGTCTAAACAGGGATTTGCTTTTCAAGCTGTTTTGTTACAATTGAATTATTAATCAATTATAGGCTCCTGTGGAGTAGTAGGATCACACACGCACACAGTATCTGCTAAGATAATTATTTGGCTGCTCTGACTATCACATAAAGCCTCTGTTCCCTTGAGACAAAGGGGTCTGGTGCACGACATTTTTATGAGTTGTAGCCAGCCCAGTGTCTTCCTGCCTCCTTCATCAACTCATCATACATAGATCTAGGTAGTAGCTCCATGCTCGCTCGTGGCATCTCATCAGTCGCGAGCGCGGTGACCGGTTTCGGCCGCCTCAGCATCGCAAAAAGCAATGCCTCATCATCTGCTCGACGCTTATCGTATTATTCGGTAGGGGTGGTCGGCGCCGAGTCAACCGTGCTGACACGAAACTTGAAGGCGATGATTGTGGCAACTCGCGCTCAAGGTGGTGTAAGACTGCGATTTATATCCACCACCTCCCCTCTGTCCGCAGGGAGACTGACCGCCAAGGGGGGTAATGAAGATTCAACCAACGCAGCGACGTCGATCACGTCCTCCGACAATAACATCAGTGACGAAAAGAAGGCCATGATAGATCGTTGGATGAAATGGAACACAACTAATAATTGGAAATATACACCCAATCCCGACCTTATTGCAAAAATTGGCAAAGGTGAAGGCAGTCCGTTAGACCAATTTCGTGATTTAGTTCCAAGAGCAAAGCGTGAGTCCGAAGAGGTAGGGAGGAGTTGGAGTGCTAAGGAATTACGTCGTAAAAGTTATGATGATTTGCACAAACTATGGTGCGTTTAGCTGTATGTTATTTGATGTTATCGTTCTCTTTATAATTTTCATTTGTTCAAAAACAAAATGTACTTCATGTGCTTCCCAACGTGACTTTTCCTTCAGGTATGTTCTTTATAAGGAGAAGAATATGCTACTTACCGAATCCAACCTTGCTCGTCGGCACATGTACGAAATGATTCAACCAGATCGACGGCGCAAGGTTCAAAAGTCAATGGGTGCGATTAAACAGGTACTGGGAGAACGCAAACGGAAGAAGATTGCCGATTACAGAGCATATTTGGGAGAGCTGGAACGATATCAGGGGCTAATGGTGGCGGCATCATCGTCGTCTCTGACTTCTTCTTCTGCGAGAGAGACTATTGAGGGTGGGAATGACAGTGGAATTGCGGCTAGCATGGAAGATGCGATGGATACTGAGGCCGAGAATCTAATCCCAAAGAGTGAAAGGGCGGCTTTGGAGGGGAAAGAATAAAGTGGGGACAAAATGAAGATGATTCCTTAAGTACTAATATGCTGATGATGTACCTACTGACTTACTTCTTAAAACAATGATATAAAGGAAAAACTTGATCAGAATTGTCGCAAGCAAAGCAAGCTGTGAGAGATTGAGATCGCGCATTCTTAGCTAGCAAGACAGCACCTAAGATATTAGGTGCACATGTTGAAGCCGCTGTCTCACTAACCACAGTAGCCATGGCAGCTGCATAGTTTCCCTACCTCATCATCTCCATACATCATCTCTCCATATTCCCTGTGTGCTGCATAAACGGCATCGCTGAGCGTGAAGTAGCCTCCGTAGGTCAGTGGCGACACACGCACCTCCTCGCCAGCAATGGGGAGTATCCACACCCCTTCCTCCTCATCCGGCCTAGCGATTATGAACATTTCCCAAGAGTGCGCAATTTTCTGCATGAAAA
>Ga0247843_1001816_pt1 | contig 41393 bp, 40 predicted proteins | sample LaCruzMarch2017__FD_192420 | JGI IMG/M metagenome (GOLD analysis project Ga0247843, IMG submission 192420) | Freshwater microbial communities from meromictic Lake La Cruz, Castile-La Mancha, Spain - LaCruzMarch2017_8m | ecosystem: Environmental > Aquatic > Freshwater > Lake | place: Spain...
GATGCAGGACACGCGCTCTGCTTCACTTGAGGAGCTACCTGATACAGGCGTGGGTCCTGACCGAGAAAAACTCTTAGGAAGCCCTTTCATTAAAAACGAACGATACGGTACCCGCTGTACGACCCTTATCATGAAGCGCTCAGATGGGATGATTCGCTTCCATGAAAAAAGATTTAACGCGCAAGGATTGTTCTGTGGTGAAAGCCTGTGGACAGTACACACAGAAAATAAGCAGTTTTTTCAAGGAAGCGAGGCGTTTTTTGGTTTTTAGGGTGGCGATGTCCTCAGGCGTAACCTTTATAATCAGTCATTAATATTTACTTGCCTCAAGGCTATATATGTCAGAATTAAAGATTCGAATTTCCAGTGCTGTCAAAGACGCTATGCGTGCGAAAGCAGCCGAACGTCTTGGGACATTGCGTTTTTTACAGGCGGCAATTAAACAGCGCGAAGTAGACGAGCGCAAAGACCTTTCTGACGCCGAAGTAACGGCCATCATTGAAAAGCAAATTAAACAGCGTCGCGAATCAATCGCTGCCTTTGAACAAGCTGGACGCACTGAAACCGCGGCCCAGGAAACGGCAGAACTTGTCATCTTGAAAGAGTTTTTACCTCAAGGTGCGACAGACGTTGAGATTGCCGCAGCCATTGATGCAGCGCTAGCTGAAGTCGCAGCACTTGGTATTACTGGTGCTCCGGCGATGGGCAAAATCATGGCCATCCTCAAGCAAGCACTTGCAGGTCGTGCTGAAATGTCTGTACTGTCTGCTCAAGTTAAAGCCAAACTAAGCTGACGGCTTGACCCGCAGTACTTTAAATGCTGCGGAAGCTTTTGCGATTGTATTTCCAGCTGTATCAAGCACCTCGCCTTCGCAAAAAGCGATTGAACTGCCCCGTCGGATGCAACGGGCTTCGACAATCAAGTCAGTGATGGCAGGCTCTAAACACGTGGTGTGCATATCAATCGTTGCCATACCCATTCCAAGCGGATCGCTTGCACGGCCTGCAGCGCTGAGGGTGAAATCTAGAATACTCATAATCGCACCGCCATGAATATGGCCGCGGCTATTACGCAATTCATCTCTGATTTTAATTCGTGTGACAGCACGATCGTCCTGGCAAAGCACGGGCTCAAGCTGCAAGAAGTCTAAATAAGGAATTTCTAAACCGAAATAAGTTTTGGGTGTTTCTAAAGATGACACGGTGACACTCTGAAAAAAAAATTAAAATACGCCAAATCAAGCTTAGGGCTGAGGTCGCGGCATGTAACTTATACAAGTCGGGGTGCCAAACTGAAGGACTTCATGCATCGCAGCGAGCGATTTGACATTCCAAATATTGATGCCATTGACCATCACCTGAACCTGCGTTGACTGCGCATCCAAGGCACGAATATCTACCTGTCCATAGCGGTTGCCACCAAGTTCTCCCGTTACTGCAACAAAGGCCGTTCGGTCTGACGTGTTGAGGGCACCAACAATGGGGAACTCACCGTCTGCACTCCAACAACGTTGCGCTTGAGCTTTAGCACGTTCAAAAATGATTTCATAGGCGACCGGTACAGTAAAACTGTCTTTTGGAGACGAGTTGGGGTTGATGCCCATGCACGCACCAAGTAATAGGGGCAGAAGTGAAATCAGCCATTTGAAATTCATGTGGTTTGCCTCAGTCGAGCCCCAAAGAGCTAATGGTTGCATAATACGAACTTGTTATTCAATTTTACGACTTTTAATCTTTTCATGATTCCTCACAAATACAGTTTCTCTGGCTGGGTTGTCGTTGCAGCATTGCTGGGTTTGCTCGGTGTAGCACTGGGCGCCGTTGCCGCACACGCCATTACCGACCCAAAAGCTGTCGCTGCTGTCGAAAAGGCTGCGGTGTATCAATTAATACACGTTTTGGCGCTGCTATTTGTCAGCCAACAAGCCAGTCGTTGGGCGAGACTAAGTTGTTGGTTTTACTTTCTTGGCATCACACTGTTCTGCGGTTCTATTGAAGTCAAATATTTACTTGGTCTTCACAATGCGACGGTCTTGGCACCAAGCGGAGGTATTTGCTTGATGCTTGGTTGGATTTTTCTTGGCGTGTCAAGTTTGAATCAAAAAAAACCTCCTCTTCATTCAAGCTAAAACAATGATTCGCAACAGTGGTAAAAAGCTAACTCATACCCCTTTTCTTTCACAACTCAGTACCTAATCCAATGACTATACGAGACAAAGCATATATCGTCGGCGCATACGAACACCCAACGCGTAAAGCTCCAGACAAATCAGTGGCACAGTTGCATGCGGAGTCCGCAAAAGGCGCGCTTGAGGACGCAGGTTTAAGCCTCAGTGACATTGACGGTTATTTTTGTGCCGGCGATGCACCAGGCCTTGGCATGTTAAATATGGCCGACTACATGGGGCTAAACAAACTCCGGCACGTGGATTCGACAGAGACTGGCGGCTGCTCTTATTTGATTCATGTCTCACATGCCGCACAAGCTATCGCAACTGGTAAATGCGATATTGCTCTCATTACGTTGGCTGGCCGCCCACGCTCGGCCGGATCTTCAGGTTTACAGCCCCGCAATTGGGGCAATGATTTACCTGATGTACCTTTTGAAGCCCCCTTTGGGCCAGTGACTGTCAACAGTTACGCCATGGTTGCAGCACGTCATATGTACGAGTACGGTACGACTTCCGAGCAACTCGCTTGGATCAAAGTGGCTGCTTCCCACCACGCACAACACAATCCTCATGCCATGCTTCGGGACGTTGTGACAGTTGAAGACGTCATCGACTCTCCTTTGGTATCCACTCCCCTTCACCGTCTAGACTGTTGCGTTGTCAGTGATGGTGGTGGAGCGTTGATCGTGGCACGACCCGATATTGCCAAGTCGCTCAAGCGACCCCTCGTCAAACTGCGTGGTGCGGGCGAGTCGGTCAAAGGTCAGCTCGGTGGACGTGTTGATCTGACTTACTCAGGTGCACGCGTTTCAGGCGCGAATGCATTTGCAGAAGCGGGTCTGACACCTCAAGATATCAAGTACGCCTCCATTTACGATAGCTTCACTATCACCGTTCTAATGCAGTTGGAGGATTTAGGTTTTTGCAAAAAAGGCGAAGGCGGCAAGTTTGTTTCTGATGGAAACTTGATCTCTGGCGTTGGCAAACTACCCTTCAACACTGACGGTGGTGGTTTGTGCAATAACCACCCTGCGAATCGTGGCGGTATTACCAAGGTCATCGAAGCAGTGCGTCAATTACGTGGCGAAGCTCATCCTGCTGTGCAGGTCAAAAATTGCGATATCGCTCTGGCTCATGGCACAGGCGGTTTTCTTGGTTCGCGCCATGGCAGCGCAACTCTGATCATGGAGCGTGAATAATCATGACAATGATGTATCAACCTAACCCAATTCCAGCACCCGCCGAAGAGCAAGGTAACCAGCCCTTCTGGGAAGCCGCAAAAACAGGTAAGTTTTTAGTCAAGTATTGTAAGGCTTGCAAAGAACCCCATTGGTATCCAAGGATCCTCTGCCCTTTTTGTTTTGGTGAAACAGAATGGAAAGAAGGATCAGGAAAAGGTACTATTTACTCACTCAGTGTGATGCAACGCGGCAATCCTAATCCATACTGTATTGCTTATGTCACGCTTGACGAAGGCGTCACGATGATGACTCAGATCGTGGATTGTGATTTAGCTGCACTCAAGATTGGACAGAAGGTCAAACTGGTCTTTAAGCCAACGACTGAGGATGGTCCACCCGTACCGATGTTTACTCCAGTCTAATTAGCTTTTAAAGTGATCAGATAGTGCATAATAAAAGAGGACCCAAGGATCCTCTTTTATTACATCAACGCGAGATAAAACACCTATTGCGTCAGCGCAGCATTGATCAGATTATCTAGATAACTTAGATTTTCTTTTATATCAAAAGTTTTATTATTAGCCTTTATCACACCATTTAAAAACTGAAAACTCGTCTTTAATCCCTCTGGGGTTTTCACTGCCATGCCAAGCATTAACGCCGTTGTCCTCTGGGTATTATCTAAACCGCCTTTGCCAATTAGATTAACTTGTCCTTCTGCACGCAACCGTTGTGAGGATGAGAAAACTGGAGCAGGCACTCCTTCAGACTTTAGCACCTCAAGATTTAAGCTTCCATTCAGCGAGCCACCATCAATTTTGGTCTCAAGCCGAGGTATACCCAGAGAAAAACCTTTATTGAACAACTCTCGAAGAGCCTTAGAGAGTTGAAGACGTTCGTCTGAGGTCAATGTATTGAAATCTTTTGTATCTCTGAAAATTGTTGAGATCGTCATTAAGCTATCTTTGTCCATGCCGCGCAGGGCAAGTTCTAAATCAACATCACTGAGTTTAAATTTTTCATACGAATACTGTTTGATTTTCTGCGCAACCGCGATATTGAAACGGTTATCGCTTAAGGAAACAGTTTTAGTCATTTTCATAGACTCAAAGGCCGAAGAATCGGTAGCGCCCTTATCGATATTAAAAGCATAAGTTCCAAGGCCTAAATTTCGATCAGATAGATCGATATCAATGGACATACCATGCCAATCTGTTGCGATATTCTTTGATCGCGCATCGAGATGGTCAGACTTAAGTTTTAATTTGAGCGATTGATTGTCCCACGTTGCAAGTCCTGTTAGCGGTGATAGTTTTAAAGAAGTTTGCGCGTCTTTAAATAGGAGCTCTGAAAGTTCAACAGTTGATTGACGTTGACCACTATAGCTGATGTGACCTTTGCCATGCATCGTCGGACCTTGTCCGAAAAGTTGTTTAAGCGTTTTTTCGATCGTTTCGTCACCTGTCATCTTCCACTCTATTCGACCTGCGGAGTCAAGCAAAAGAAGATTTGAAATTTTGTATTGGATGATGAGTCCAAGTGCTGTCGATGTACCGTCTGAAACAGGAATAAAGTTTGGAAAACGAATTTCAAACTTACCTGTTGATGAAAAAGCAGACTGTTGGTGTTCAATGGTTTTAATGTGTATGTAATCATTTTGCTTGTACAGCTCAGGCAAAGTCGTCACATAATTTCCGGTTGTACGCGCGGAGTAAAAACTTGAACCCAACCAAGCAGCGATCAACAGCCCGATAAAGGCAATCAAACCTAAAATTTTTTTCACGAGAAATTTCCAATTATTTTACGATGAACGACTAAATTGCTAAGTAAATATTAGCACCAAATTAAACACCAAATTCCTGAGAGAGTTCTGCAGCGCGTTGATCCGCTGCACGCATAGCCTCAGACACGATATCGATAAAATGTGACGCTTGAAATACAGCCAACGCAGCTGCAGTTGTACCCCCTTTTGAGGTCACCCGTTCGCGTAAAGTCGCAGGCGACTCAGGCGAAGCCATTGCAAGCTTGATTGAGCCGGCTAAAGTTGCCAAGGCAAGCTCTTTAGCTTGATTGGCAGTCAGACCAAGTGCTTCACCTCCTTTAACCAAAGCCTCTAAAAATAAGAAAACATAAGCAGGACCGCTTCCCGATAGGGCAGTGACCGCATCAATCGCAGCATCGTCATTGACCCAAACGGCTTGCCCTACCGCGGAAAGAAGACCCGTTGCGATGACACGATCATCGGCAGACAGTGCTTCGGGCGCAGCAAGCCCGGTTACTCCAGCACCAACTAAGGCGGGAGTGTTAGGCATACAACGCACTATATTTTTATAGGGGGCGTGTAGAGATCCGCACCACGTCGCCAAAGACGCAATCGAAATACCAGCAGCAATACTGATGATCAACGTGTCGTCTGACATCCATTGCTTGCATTGCAAGACAACCTCTTTCATTTGTTGCGGTTTAACAGCAAAAATCCATACGTGGTGATCGCGTAAAGACTCATCAGGTTCCGCACTGGTGCTGATTCCGCGCGCGTTCCATTGTGAGCGCAACGTATCGGCGACTTCGATCACACGTATGTTTCCAATGGGGCATGCTTGACTCAACAACCCAGAGACCAACGCATTGGCCATATTTCCGCCACCAATAAAAGCCACAGAAGGAAAACTCGTCATCACATCACCCTTTTGAATCTTTAAGATCAACAATAATTGTTGTGAATAATAGTAGTAAAAGTTAGCTCAGAACTTCAAGCGCAATTCCAACAAATACAGTGGCGCCAATCCAAGTGTTATGGAGAAACGCTTTAAAACATGCTTGTCGATCACGTCCACGTATCCACTGAATATGTTTTACCGCAATGAGTGCGGCTATGCTGAGCGCTGAAAAAAACATCCAGCCATAGCCCAACCAATCACCAGCCACTCCGAGCAAAAGAAGAGTCATTCCATAGCAAAACGCAACGACCAATACATCATATCGACCGAAAGTAATGGCTGAGGATTTGACACCCAATCGCATATCATCATCGCGATCAACCATTGCATATTCGGTGTCATAGGCGATCGCCCAAAAGATATTGGCTAGGAGAAAAAGCCAGGCAACGAGAGGAATTGAATCCTGAATGGCAGCAAATCCCATCGGGATACCAAAGCCAAACGCTATCCCAAGATATGCCTGAGGAATAGCAAAGAACCTTTTAAATAGCGGATAAGTCACAGCTAAAAAAGCAGCGATACAAGCGAGTAGGATCGTGAGAGGATTTGTCGTCATCACGAGTCCAAGGCTGATCAATCCAAGGATCGCTGCCACATACAATGCTTCGCGAGGAGCAATCGCGCGTGTTGCAAGCACTCGCCCCTGTGTGCGTTGGACATGTAAATCAACATCCCTGTCAAAGTAATCATTGACTGCACAACCCGCTGAACGCATCAAAACAGTACCTAAGATAAAAACAAACAGAATATGCGCGTGTGGGAGCCCATTTGCAGCCGCAAACAAAGCCCAAAGCGTTGGCCAAAGCAGTAACAAAATGCCAATCGGTTTATCTAACCGAACCAGGCGCCAGTAAAGTTTGAGTTTATAGATCACGATAAACTTTTCTAATTTTGCAGAGGTTGTTGCAACATGTGAACATCGTTCAATTGACAGGCATAGACCGTCTGAGCAAGTGCTTCAATCGCTGCCGCGCGCGGAAAACTTTTCCTCCAAGCTAATACAACACGACGATCAGGGATAGGACGCTCGAACGGGATATAACGTAAAAGCTTATTGTTCCGTTCTTCTTTTGGTACGGATGTACGAGGCATGACTGTAATGCCTATTCCCGCCGCCACCATATGGCGGATAGTTTCTAATGAAGAACCTTCAAACGTGCGCTGAATGCCTTCACTGGATGCAGCAAAGCGAGAAAGTTCAGGACACACCTCGAGCACTTGATCACGGAAGCAGTGCCCGCTACCAAGTAACAACATATTTTGTTGTTTCAAGTCTTCTGCCGAGATGGATCGACGACCGGCCCAAGGATGACCTGCAGGAATCACCACAATAAACTCTTCATCATAAAGAGGCTGTGTCATCAGTCCAGCATCAGGGAGTGGTAAAGCCATGATGGCGCAGTCTATTTCACCTTGTCGCAGAAGCTCAATGAGTTTGACAGTAAAGTTCTCTTGCAAAATCAGTGGCATTTGAGGTGTGCGTTCAATTTGCGCAGGAACGAGTTTAGGCAGCAAATAAGGACCAATAGTATGAATAACGCCAACACGTAAGGCTCCGGCGAGCGGATCATGCCCTAGTCGCGCCAATTCTTTTAAGTTTGCACTTTCCTCAAGAACTTTTTGCGCTTGAGAGACAATTTGCTGACCAATCGCTGTGACGCCGACTTCGGTTCCACCTCGTTCAAATATTGTGATGCCAAGTTCATCTTCAAGCTTACGGATCGCAACTGAAAGAGTTGGCTGACTGACAAAGCAAGCTTCAGCTGCACGTCCAAAATGTCGCTCTCTTGCTACCGCTACGATGTACTTCAATTCGGTCAACGTCATGAGAAATTCAACTTTCAAAAAACAAAACATTTAATTACAGAAAATTCTTAAGATCATTAACTACGCAGATAATCTGCACGACCTCGCATCCAGCGGCTCAAGTGGCTGAGAACAATTTCAGGCGAATTCTTCCGGAGGTCTGTCGCGAGTTCTCGCGCACTGTGAACGAGCGCGGAGTCGTTCGCCAAGTCTGCAAATCGAAGCAATGCCATCCCTGATTGTCTAGCCCCCAATAACTCACCCGGACCACGTAAATCTAAGTCGCGTTGCGCGATGACAAAACCGTCTTGCGTTTCATACATGGCACGCAAACGTTGACGCGCGATCAAAGAGAGTGGCGTTTGATAGAGCAATACACATACAGACTGTAGTGCTCCCCTGCCTACTCGACCTCTAAGTTGATGGAGTTGAGCCAAGCCAAAGCGCTCAGCATGTTCAATCACCATCAATGAAGCATTTGGAACATCCACGCCGACCTCAATGACGGTGGTCGCAACGAGAACATTGATTTCCCCCGAACGAAACGCTTGCATCACTTGAGCTTTTTCGGCCGTCGGTAGTCGACCATGCACCAAGCCAATGTTGAGGCCTACGAGAGCCTCGGTTAAGTCCCTATGCGTATCGACGGCGGTTTGAAGATCTAGCGCCTCGCTTTCTTTGACCAAAGGACAAACCCAATAAGTCTGCTGACCTTTTGCGACAGCTTGAGCTACATGTTCAATCAACTCACCGCGACGGTCAGAGGAAATGAGTTTAGTGACGATTGGGGTTCTGCCCGGGGGGAGCTCATCGATGGAAGAAACCTCAAGATCTGCATAAAAAGTCATCGCAAGCGTACGAGGAATAGGTGTGGCGCTCATCGTCAATTGATGTGGCACAAACTCAATATCATCCTCGCCTTTGCGTGAAAGAGTCAGTCGCTGCGTCACACCAAAGCGATGCTGCTCGTCCACAATGATGAGTCCAAGCGAATGAAAATCTACACCATCCTGAATCAGTGCCTGTGTCCCAACAACGAGTTTGGCTTCGCCTGAAGCAATGTATTGCAATGCTTCTCGTCTGGCCTTGGCTGGCACACTACCTGCTAACCAAGTGACTTTGATACCAAGCGGTTCACACCATGATTTGAGTTTGACGTAATGTTGTTCAGCCAAAATTTCTGTGGGTGCCATCAAGGCTACTTGAGCGCCGTGTTGCATAGCTTGTAGGGCTGCAATCGCAGCGACAACAGTTTTACCGCTACCGACATCCCCTTGCAATAAACGATACATTGGATATGTGCGGCCTAAGTCGGCACTGATTTCATGACACACTCTCTGCTGAGCTGACGTCAATGAAAATGGAAGTGAAGCGACTAATCTTGACACCAGACTTTGTGAAGAGTGAAGCGTCAGAAATGGATGAGCGCGCTTACTTTGTCTCGCTGCACGTGCCTCAGCAAGAGAGAGTTGTTGTGCAAGCAGTTCATCAAACTTTATTCTCATCCAAGCGGGATGCTCATGCTCCATGAGTGCCTGTGCGTCCATATCGGGTGTTGGTGCATGTAAGATACGAATCGACTGCTCAAACGTCATCAAACCGTATTTCTTAAGCAACTGATCAGGCAAGGTATCTTGTAAGTTCGCTGAGCTCAGCGCTTGCGTGATCGCTTTGCGTAAACTAGGTTGGGATAATCCCTCTGTGGTCGGGTAAACCGGTGTGAGTGCAGCGGAAAGCGGCGCTGATGGCGAAGAGACACGAGGGTGAATCATCTCAAAACCATAAAGCCCCCCCCGCACTTCACCGCGTACCCGCCATTTTTTACCCGGTTGCATTTGACTCAGCTGACTGGGATAAAAAGTCAACCAACGTAAAGTGATTTCAGCCGATTGATCTTTAAATGTTGCAGTGAGCTGTCGCCTAGGCTTGAGCAAAACATCTGAACGAACGACTTTACCCTCAATCTGTGCAGACATACCCGGTCGCAGGTGAGCAATTTCTTGGATCTGCGTTTCGTCCTCGTAGCGGATCGGCAGATGCAAGATACAAGCTTCAGGCGAAGTCAGTCCCAGACGCTCAAGCTTAGCGCGCACGGACAAATCAGCCCCACCAGCGCGTTTAGATGGGCGTTGAAGAGTATTTTTAGCAGGGCTACGCAAAATCACCCCAGATAGGCATTTCTCTGGTCAAACGACAATGATCGCTTCGACCTCAAATTGAGCGTCTTTAGGAAGGCTGCTGACACCAACAGTCGAGCGAGCAGGAAATGGTTCTGGAATCAACTCAGCCATAATGCTGTTTGCAACTGGAAATTGTTTGAGATCTGTCAGAAAAAGTGTCAGTTTGACAATATTTTCTAGATGGCCGCCAGAAGCCTCAATGACAGCTTTCATGTTGGCAAAGGCCTGTCTAACTTGAGGCTCAAAGTGGTCTGAAATCATGACACCAGTTTCAGGCACTAAACCAATCTGACCAGAGAGAAAAACGATCTGCCCAACAGGTGCCACAACTGCTTGAGAATAAGGACCCACAGCGGCAGGTGCCGCTTTAGTAAAGATGATTTTCTTAGACATCATTGCTCCAATAGATAACTATTGGATTCTAACGTTCAATAGTTGAAAGCGATAGCTCGAACGCAAAGAAATATATCATAGATGGACTAAAGCACCTTCTCGGACGGATGATCTTGATATCCGGAGTCCATTCCTAATTCACGCAGTTTTCTAGTGATCGTATTACGTCCCATTCCAAGTCGTGCTGCGGCTTCAACGCGTCTTCCTCGGCAAACTTCAAGTGATGATTGCAATATCGTGCGTTCAAATTGTTGGGTTAACGCAGACCAAACTTCTGGATCCGAGCGTGAAAGGCGCACGCTGGCTTCGTGAGCAAGCAACTGTTGCCAGCTTTGCGGGCTGCTCACTGCATTCTGATTTGTTACTGCTTCAGGTAATTCTGCAGCCCGGACCTCTGCAGGCAAATCACTCATTTCGACAGTTTGACCTGGCGCCATCACCGTCAACCAATGACAAAAATTTTCAAGTTGTCTGACATTTCCAGGAAAATCAAACTGCGCCAAGGCTTGCATGGCTTGGTCAGAGATCCTTTTGACAGGCACACCGACACCGCGCGCGCAGACAGACAGAAAATGCCGAGCCAACTCAGCGATATCCTCACGCCTTTCTCTCAGAGGTGGCAACCGAAGTCTAATCACGTTGAGACGATGAAATAAGTCTTCTCGAAATTTCCCTTCACGTACACGATCTTCAAGTGGCTGATGCGTTGCCGCCACAATTCGCACATCTACGCGAACAGGTTGTGCTCCACCTACGCGATAAAAAGTACCATCTGACAACACGCGTAGCAAACGGGTTTGCAACTCAAAAGGCATATCGCCGATTTCATCTAGAAAAAGAGTCCCACCACTCGCCTCTTCGAAGCGACCGCGACGCAAAGCATTTGCTCCAGTAAAGGCGCCTCGCTCATGACCAAATAACTCAGCTTCAAGGAGATCACGCGGTATGGCAGCAGTATTGAGGGCAACAAAGGGACCCTTAGCGCGAACGCTATGACTATGCAACGCATGTGCAACCAATTCCTTACCCGTTCCGGATTCGCCGGTGATGAGTACAGTCACGTTTGAGTGCGCCAATCTTCCTATTGCACGAAAAACTTCTTGCATCGCTACAGAAGATGACTGCGTGAGCATCCCTTTGTCAGAAGATGTTGCTGAGGCAACGCCATCATTGGACACCAGTGTAGGTTGACCACTATCACCCTGAGCAGGCTCGCGCACCGCACGGGAAATGAGTGCAACGGCCTCATTAATATCAAAGGGCTTTGCTAAATAATCAAAAGCGCCGCCTTGAAAAGCCATGACAGTGCTGTCTAGATCACTGTACGCGGTCATAATAATGACAGGCAGTGAGGGGTATTTATCTTTGACATGCTTTAGCAACGCAAAGCCATCGGTGCCAGGCATACGGATATCAGAAATTAAGGCTGCAGGAAGTTCTGTCTCCAGAGCAATAGACACATCACTGGCGCAAATAAAACTTCGCGTCACCATGCCCGCACGACTTAGCGCTTTTTCGAGCACCCAACGGATGGCTTGATCGTCGTCCACAATCCATACTGGTTTCATAGCGGCTCCATGGGAAGCATCAAGCGAAACTCGGTGTGTCCGGGTCTCGAGTCAAACTCAATCACTCCTCCGTGCTGCTGAACAAAGTCTTGGGCGAGGCTTAGGCCTAGGCCTGTACCGCCTTCGCGTCCAGTGACAAGAGGATGGAAAATTCGATCATGAAGATGAACAGGTACGCCAGGACCATTATCAATCACCGAAACGACAATCGCCATTCGATGTTGTTTGTGTCTAAGCAAAACCTGACGTGCAACGCGTGTTTTTAAAATAATCTGTGGCAAAAGGGTCGGCTTTGATCCAGTCATCACTTGCGCTGCATTGCGCACTACGTTTAAAAGTGCCTGCATCAGTCTGGCTGGATCCGCACGAAACTCAGGCATAGAGGCGTCATAATCACGGCTGAGTACAACCTCTCTAAATTCGGCTCTGACGAGGGCACAGACACGCTCACAGACTTCGTGGATATTGACTAATTGCCATTGGATAGGCATGCGCTGGGGTGCTGCCAACCTATCCACCAATGCTTGGAGTCTATCCGCTTCGGAGATGATGACGCGCGTGTATTCTTGCAACGCAGGATCAGGGAGCTCTGATTCAAGTAGCTGTGCGGCACCGCGCAACCCACCTAAAGGATTTTTGACCTCATGCGCGATGTTTCGTAAAAGTTCGTGTTGGGTTTCAATTTCATCCACCAAGCGAATGCTGCGGTCGACTAAAACGCGTTGTTCGATATCTTTAATTTCTAGCAAGGCAGCCCAAGGCTTATTGCTTAGCGCAATGGACGTTACGCCAACTTCGACCGTTTCAGCGCCCCGCCGAGTGCGTGCGAACTGTCTACAATCATCCACCTCGCCTGAGCAAGCTTGTTGGATCGAGTGTTCTAGGGCAGGGTCACGTTCAAATAAAAAATCGGCCTGCGACCCAATTAAGTGACGCTTTGACCGACCAAACATCATTTCTGCAGCTGAATTAGCCTGTACAACCTCGCCATGACGGTTCAACAAAAGAACAGTCGTGGCGAGCAGATCGAAGGCTTCATCGGGAATCATGGGTATCAGGCCGGGAGGCCCGACCCCAAGTTTTGTCGGCAGTTTAGAGGCTGTAGTACATGTCGAATTCGACAGGGTGCGTTGTCATGCGAAGACGATTGATTTCATTCTCTTTCAAGGCAACGTATGCATCAAGCATCTCATTGGTAAACACACCACCGCGTGTCAGAAACTCGCGATCCTTGTTGAGTGCATGAATGGCTTCTTCGAGGGAGGCGCAGACAACGGGGATCTTTGCATCCTCTTCAGGTGGCAAGTCGTACAAGTTTTTGTCGGCTGGATCACCGGGGTGAATCTTGTTTTGCACACCATCCAAACCCGCCATCATCAAAGCAGAGAATGCCAAGTATGGGTTAGCAAGTGGATCTGGGAAACGTGCCTCGATACGGCGACCCTTAGGGTTTGCCACGTGAGGAATACGAATCGAAGCAGAACGGTTGCGTGCTGAGTAAGCGAGCTTGACCGGTGCTTCATAGTGAGGGACCAAACGCTTGTAGGAGTTTGTACCAGGGTTAGTGATGGCATTGAGTGCACGGGCGTGCTTGATGATGCCGCCGATGTAATACAACGCGAACTCTGACAAACCTGCATAACCGTTACCAGCAAACAAGTTCTGCCCGTCTTTCCAGATTGACTGGTGAACGTGCATACCTGAGCCGTTGTCGCCGACGATTGGCTTTGGCATAAACGTCGCTGTTTTGCCATAAGCGTGTGCCACGTTGTGGATGGTGTACTTCATGATCTGGATCCAGTCAGCACGCTGAACCAACGTGCTGAACTTTGTACCAATTTCCATCTGTCCAGCACCAGCAACTTCGTGGTGATGCACTTCAACTGGAATACCAGCTTCTTCGAGCAAAATACACATTTCCGAACGCATGTCTTGCATTGAGTCAACGGGAGGCACTGGGAAGTAGCCGCCTTTGACACGGGGACGGTGTGCAAGGTTACCGCCCTCGCTGTCTGTGCTCGAAGACCAGAAGCCCTCATCGGACTTTATCTTGACGTGGCAGCCAGACATGTCGTCACCCCAAGTGACGCCATCAAAAACAAAGAATTCTGGCTCAGGACCAAAGAAAGCTGTATCACCCAAGCCGCTGGACTTGAGGTAGGCTTCAGCCCGCTTGGCGAGCGATCGTGGATCACGCTCGTAACCTTTCATATCTGATGGCTCTACGACATCACACGTAATGATCATGGTCGATTCTTCGCGGAATGGATCCATATGTGCGGTGGATGCATCAGGCATTAACAGCATATCTGAAGCTTCGATGCCCTTCCAGCCGGCTATCGACGAACCGTCGAAGGCGTGACCTTCATTGAACTTATCCTCACCCATCTGGCTCACGGGCACGGAGACGTGCTGTTCTTTGCCTAGGGTGTCTGTAAAACGAAAATCGATAAATTTGACTTCGTTTTCAGCAATTTTCTTCAGAACGTCTTGAGGGGTGCTCATTAAATGACTCCGCTAAAAATATATTAGTAAAATAGTAAAAAGTGGCATGTCTTAAAAACAGATAAAAAGTAATAAGCAAAAACTGTGCCAATGAATATACCGTGACTTCGCCTCGAACAGGCGCATACGAACCAAACATTAAAGCACCAATATAGTGCATAAAAACATAAATGCACCACTCTGCGCACCAAAATAGTGATTAATGCGCAAAAGTTGGGATCAGTAACAGAACGATAACACTACAAAAAGATCGTTTGTAATTCGTTTAAAAACCGCCAGCCTGCATCGGTGGCTTGTAGCCGTGAAGGATCTTCGGTGAGTAGTTTTTTTTGTCTAGCAAGTGCAAGCTTGCTAGAAATATCTGTATGAGAGAACCCCGTGCGCTCAAAGAAAAGCTCAAGTGGCACACCTTCCCTCAGCCGAAGAGCATTGAGCATAAATTCAAAGGGAAAGTCAGAGCGTTCAACTTGTCTTATTTCGGAAATATGACTCGCATTTCTCAGAAGGCTCGCTTGCATCCAACTTTCTGGGTTGCGCAACCGAATTTCGCGCTGAATACGGTCAGGAAAAGTAACCTTTCCGTGCGCGCCAGGTCCAAGACCTAAATAATCACCAAATTTCCAATAGTTCACATTATGTTTTGCTCGCGCACCGGGCCGCGCGAAAGCAGAAACTTCGTAACGTTCGAAATCGTGATCGGCTAAAAGAGATTCGATGCCCTCCTCCATCAGCACAGCAATATCTTCATCAGGAAGCTCGGGAGGAAATTTAGCAAAAACAGTATTGGGTTCGAGCGTGAGTTGATAAATAGATAGGTGTTCAGTTCCAAAGGAAAGCGCTGTACGCGCGTCGTCCATAGAGGCCTGAAGAGTCTGACCCGGCAAAGCGAACATCAAATCAAGATTGATACGATTGACTGCAGACATAGCCATCTCAATCGCCTGCCTTGCTTGATAGCCATCGTGCACACGACCTAACTTTTTGAGATGAACGTCATTGAACGTTTGAATTCCAAGAGAAATACGATTGATGCCACTTTCTGCGTACGATTTAAACCGTCCTGCCTCGGCTGCGCCCGGATTGGCCTCAAGGGTAACCTCTGCATCTGGCCAAAGATTAAAGTGTGTTCTGAGCATCGCCATCAATCGGTCCAAGGCAGAGGCAGAAAGCAAGCTCGGTGTGCCACCGCCAATAAACACTGTGTGTACTTGCCGACCCCACACATCCGGCAGGGCTTGTTCGATGTCGGCTTGCAGCGCATCTAGATAACGATCTTCAGGTATTTCGCCCGTTGCTTCGTGGGAGTTGAAATCGCAATAAGGACATTTACGAATGCACCACGGCACATGAATATAGAGAGACAGTGGTGGAAGTGTTTTAAAAAGTGTATCAGCACTCGCTGCTTTCGCGACAGCAGGCAGCCAGTTTTCAGAGCGAATTGGGATCGTGCGGGTCATGCTGGTGTCAAGCCTTTCTCTTTTAATTTAGACAAGAGTATTTTCATCGCTTGCCCACGATGACTGACAGCATTTTTAAGCACGGGATCAAGCTGTGCGACAGTGCAGCCGTATTCCGAGATAAAAAAATGTGGATCATATCCAAACCCGTTTGAGCCGCTGGGTAGGTCTACGATTTCACCGAACCAATTCGCCTCAGCAATCAATGGCTGTGGGTCATCGGGATGTGTCAAAAAGACCACGACTGCAACATACCAGGCGCATCGATCTGAAACGTGATGAAGCGTATGCACCAATTTTTCATTATTCGCCAAATCTGAGCGTATACCCTGCTCAGTTTGTGCGTAACGTGCTGAAAAGATACCTGGCGCGCCATTTAAAGCACGCACGCACAAACCAGAATCATCTGCAAGCGCTGGCAAACCAGAATGTGCACTGGCATGCCGAGCCTTGGCAAGCGCATTTTCAATAAAAGTCGGATGAGGTTCTGGTGCCTCACTAATATTGAGCGAGGCCTGAGGGATCACTGTTAATCCAAGCGGCTCAAGGAGTGCGTTGAATTCCTTCAGTTTGCCTGGGTTACCAGAGGCGAGAACAATTGAGTTCAACATAAATAGATTCACACATCATAAAAAAAACAAAGGCGCACAAAAAAACTTACGCTGAGGGCACGTCCTCAATCAACATATTGACCAAGTCTTTTGTAAAACTTGGGAGTTGATGAAGATTACGGACACAAATTTGAAGTTTTCTTTCAGACCAATCGTCAGACAGCCGGACAATCTTGATATTGAGACGCTGAGCATAACGTTTAGCTACAAGTTCAGGGACAACGCCAATGCCGACACCTGCCTCAATCATGCGGCAAACTGCTTCAAAACTACCCACTTCAACGCGAAAACGGAAAGGATAGCCAAGCTTGTCTGCAGCTTGAATCAAAAAAGCGTGAATGGCACTCCATTCAGACAGACCAACATACTCAAAAGCGAGCGTGTCAGAAAAAGCCACTTCAGTTCGTTCACTCAAGGCGTGTTCAACAGGCGCCACCAAGACCAGCCTGTCCTCCCGATAGGGAATATATTCGAGCTCTGAGGAAGCAGGTTTGCCGGCAACGATCCCAATGTCGGCAGAACCTTCGGATACTGCCTTAATCACCAAATAACTCAGGCGCTCGCGCAGTTCAACAGTCACGTCTGGATGAGAAGCCAAGAACCGACTGAGTACTGCAGGCATAAACTCAGTCATTGCCGTCGTATTGGCCAACATACGAACTTGACCTTTGATGCCACGCGCATATTCGTGAATATCGCCCCGCAAATGGTCTATTTGTCTTAAAACAAGGCGGGCATGGCGTAAAAAAGCTTCGCCGGAAGGCGTCAGCGTTACACCCTGGCTATTGCGATGAAAGAGCCTGGTCCCAAAATGGTCTTCTAGGTTTTTGACACGGTTGCTGGCTGCAGGCAGCGATAGATGTGACTTTTCCGCTCCACGAGTCAAGCTGCTTGCATCGCCGATATTGACGATAAGCTGTAAATCCGTCAGGTCAAAGTGGTTCGCCATAGGGGTGGCAGTCTCTTAAGCAATGAAAAAGCCCGGGTTAACCAAACATCAATAGTCAAGTTTGGCGCCATGGGGCACAGTATTGGCTACCCAACACTTGCCATCATAAGACAAACATGAACGCCAACGTTAATCAGTACCAGGATATCCGTGACGCAATTAAGGATCTTTGCAAACAGTTCCCAGACGAATACTTTCGTAAAGTGGACGAAGCGAGGGGGTATCCAGAGGAATTTGTGAATGCCTTAACGCAAGCAGGCTGGATGGCCGCACTGATTCCTCAGGAATATGGTGGTTCTGGACTCGGCTTGACCGAAGCGTCGGTCATTATGGAAGAAATCAACCGTTGTGGTGGAAATTCAGGTGCTTGCCACGGTCAGTTGTACAACATGGGTACTTTGCTAAGGCACGGTTCAACTGAGCAAAAGAATCTCTATTTGCCTAAAATCGCAGCAGGTGAATTACGCTTGCAATCAATGGGCGTGACTGAACCAACTACTGGTACAGACACCACAAAAATTAAAACAACAGCGGTCCGTAAAGGTGATCGCTATGTCATCAATGGCCAGAAGGTTTGGATTTCTCGTGTTCAGCACTCCGACTTGATGATTTTGTTAGCGCGGACAACGCCCATTGATCAGGTCACCAAAAAAACGGAAGGTATGTCGATTTTTATCGTTGACCTTCGTGATGCTATAGGTAAAGGTCTCACCGTTCGACCCATTTTGAACATGGTGAACCATGAAACGAATGAATTGTTTTTTGATAATCTTGAAATTCCTGCCGAAAACCTGATTGGTGAAGAAGGCAAAGGGTTTAAGTACATCCTAGATGGCCTGAATGCTGAGCGCGCTCTGATCGCAGCCGAATGTATTGGTGACGGCTATTGGTTTGTGGATCGCGTATCCGCTTATGTCAAAGACCGCATCGTCTTTGGTCGTCCGATTGGACAAAACCAAGGGGTACAGTTCCCAATTGCACGTGCACACATCAACGTTGAAGCGGCCAGCCTGATGCGTTACGAAGCTTGTCGTTTATTTGATGCCAACCTACCTTGCGGCGCACAAGCCAACATGGCTAAACTGCTCGCTGCAGATGCTTCTTGGGAAGCCGCGAACGCATGTTTGCAGTTCCATGGTGGCTTTGGATTTGCATGTGAATATGACGTCGAACGTAAATTCCGCGAGACACGTCTTTATCAAGTCGCACCCATTTCCACGAACCTGATTTTGTCTTATGTGGCCGAGCATATTCTCGGTCTGCCACGTTCCTTTTAAAGGAAATACTCATGACAGCTGCTCATTCTCCAACCGGTGCCATTGTCTTACATCCAAGTGCTGAGCTCGCCAAGTTTTCTTCTGAGCTTCAGTACTCTGATATTCCTGAGTCCGTGCGCATGCGATGCGAGGATTTATTTCTGGATACGATGGCCTCTATTCTTGCCGGATCAACTGCGCGTGCAGTGAAAGCCATGGCGAAATATGCTGAACTCATGGGGCCTGCTGACGGAAAATCAGAAGATTTCGTCAACCGACGTCTCACTTCTCCTGTATTTGCTGCAATGGTCAATGCGGCTTCGGCACACGTTGTGGAACAAGACGACGTCCACAACGGCTCTGTGTTCCACCCTGCTGCCGTCGTCTTTCCTCCTGCACTCGCTGTCGCACAGGCGATTGGCGCCTCTGGTGAGGAATTCATCACTGCGTCTGTTGTCGGTTACGAAGTTGGCATTCGCATTGGAGAATTTCTCGGTCGTTCACACTACAAAATTTTTCACACTACAGGAACTGCAGGCACGATTGCTGCTGCAGTGACTGTCGGGCGTTTATTAAAATTGAATCCCGAGCAAATGCTCCATGCAATCGGCTCGGCTGGAACAACGACTTCCGGATTATGGGAATTTTTACGTGATGCTGCCGACTCCAAGCAATTACATACTGCCCATGCTGCCTCAGCCGGATTGACTGCGGCCTATTTGGCACAAAACGGTTTCACGGGTGCACGCCGTATTCTTGAGGGTGTCCAAGGAATGGCGGCTGGTATGTCAACCGATGCGGATCCTGCGAAATTAACCGATCGTTTAGGCTCACGCTGGGCGCTGGCTGAGACTTCATTCAAATATCATGCTTCGTGTCGTCATACCCACCCAGCCGCAGACGCGCTTCAACACGCCATGAAGCAGCATGGCTTAAAGGCGAGCGATATTGCTTATGTTGTGACGCATGTTCATCAAGGTGCGATTGATGTCTTGGGCCCTGTGACGGATCCCCAAACCGTGCACCAATCTAAGTTTTCGATGGGCACTGTGCTGGCACTGATTGCTTTGCGTAACTCAGCTGATTTGGCGGGTTTTGATCAAGCCCTCAAGGATGGTGCCGTTGCAGCCTTTCGCGACAAAGTCACCATGGAGCTGGATGAAGAGGTTGACACAGCCTATCCACAGCGCTGGATTGGCAAAGTCACGGTCAAGACAAACGATGGACGCAGCTTGACGGGCCGTGTAGACGAACCAAAAGGTGATCCAGGCAACACACTTTCGCGTGCAGAAATCGAAGAGAAGACTCTTCGTTTAGGCACTTACCTTGGCGCAGCGACTGAGTCACAAGTTAAAAAACTTACTCAGACTGTTTGGGACATTAGCAAACAATCAAAGCTCGGGAAGTTATTGGCAGCAGCTTGAAAAAAGAGCTGGGCCAACAGGCTCGGTCATATAAAGAGGAGACAAGCATGATGCGTTTAAAAGATCAGGTGGCGATTGTCACAGGTGCAGCAAGCGGTTTCGGCGCTGAAATTGCACGTCGCTATGCGCTTGAAGGTGCGCGAGTAGTCATTGCAGATCTGAATGAATCTGGTGCGCAAAAAGTTGCAGCGGAAATAGGTCAGGCAGCCGTCGCGATTCAGTGCGACGTTAGCAAGCGTGCGGATATTGATCGCGCTGTAAAACTCGCACGTGATCATTTTGGCGGCATTGATATCGTTGTCAACAATGCAGGTTTTACGCATAAAAACCAACCCTTTTTGAATGTAGACGAAGACACGTACGATCGTTGTTTTGATGTCAACGTCAAGGCCATTTATCACATGATTAATGCCGTCGTACCGTCAATGCGTGCTAAAAAATCCGGCTGCATCATCAATGTCGGCTCTACGGCGGGTTTGCGTCCCAGACCTGGTTTAACTTGGTATAACGCGTCAAAGGGTGCTGCAAACTTACTGTCAAAGTCTTTGGCTGTTGAGCTTGCAGGAGACAATATCCGAGTCAACGTCATTTGCCCTGTGATGGGTGATACAGGCATGCTTGGCGACTTTATGGGTGTTCCTGATACGCCTGAAAATCGGGCACGTTTTATCGCGACTATCCCTATGGGGCGTTTAAGTTTGCCACAAGACATCGCCAACGCTGCAGTTTTTTTAGCGTCTGAGGAAGCCTCGTTTTTGACAGGTCTTGAGTTGCCTGTGGATGGCGGGCGCACAATCTAAAAGTTCAACGACAGAAAGTACGCCCGAAACAGTTAAACGACTCGGGCAGCTTTCTGCTTTTCTTTCAGAGACAAAATCCCCTGCTCTGCCAAGCTCAATAACGCATTGAGCTCGTCGCGATCAAAAGCATGACCCTCTGCAGTACCTTGTACTTCGACATAGCGTCCGGCACCCGTCATCACAACATTCATATCCGCGTCACAGCCCGAGTCTTCGGGATAGTCCAAATCAAGTGTAGGGTGCCCATTGACCATCCCAACGGAAATAGCGGCGACGGAGTCTTTGATCGGATTGACTGTAATCACTCCTCGGGAAAGCAAGCCTTCAACCGCATCCGCTACCGCAATCCATGCACCTGTGATGCTTGCACAACGTGTGCCACCGTCGGCTTGCAAAACATCACAATCTACCTGAATGGTGCGTTCACCGAGCGCAGTCATATCGATGACCGCACGCAAACTCCGGCCAATTAAGCGTTGGATTTCTTGTGTACGACCGGACTGTTTGCCTTTGGCAGCTTCACGGTCAGAGCGTGTATGGGTCGCGCGAGGGAGCATCCCGTACTCTGCCGTTACCCAACCTTGTCCTTTTCCTTTCAAAAAGGGAGGGACTTTTTCAAGAACACTGGCGGTACAGAGCACTTGGGTTTCCCCCATGCAAAATAAAACCGAACCCTCCGCATAACGCGTAAAGTTTCGCTGAACTTTGACGAGTCGAAGCTCGTCGAGCTTTCTACCTGAAAGACGGCCTTGGCTAGTGCTAGTATTTGACACGTTGTATTCTCACTTTCAATGACCAATGGTATGGACGATGGCGCAACTGAACCACAATCTAAAAAACCAAAATCACAGTATACGCAGCAGAACATCCGCTGTCTTGGTCGCACTGCTCTCATGCTGTAGTTTAATCATGATGCAGTGTGTGCAGGCTCAAATAGAAAACGTTGCGATCACACGCTACGACAATAGTCTTGAAATCTTTCATCCCATCCGTGCTACGGGAGGGATGGTGGCCTCAGAGCAAGGACTCGCGAGCCAAGTGGGTGCGGATATATTGAAACAAGGCGGCAATGCCGTCGATGCCGCAGTCGCTGTTGGCTTTGCATTGGCTGTTGTGTTGCCAAATGCAGGAAATCTTGGCGGAGGAGGCTTCATGTTAGTACGTGATGCAAAAAGTGCCTCAACGCATGCTTTGGATTTTCGTGAGACAGCGCCTTCAACCGCCACGCGAGAAATGTTTCTTGATCAACGTGGTGAGGTTATTGCCGGAAAATCGACCCGAACACCTTATTCGGTCGCTGTACCTGGAACCGTTGCGGGTTTGGTTTTTGCCGCACGACAATACGGCAGTATGCCGCTTGAGCTTCTGCTGGCACCCGCAATCAAATTAGCTGAAGATGGCTTCATCGTGAGTCCTGTTTTAGCGCAACAATTTAGTTTGCAGCGCGCGCATCTTGAGCGCTGGCCCTCCACAAAAGAAGTTTTTTTTAAACATAAGCCTGATGCGCCAGACTGTGTGTTGTCTGCATGCCCTACTTCGAGTTTGAACACATACTTAGCGGGCGAGAGGTTGTCACAGCCCGACTTGGCACGCACCTTGAGGATCATCGCGAAGCAAGGCGCAGATGGTTTTTATAAAGGTACTGTCGCTCAGAACATTGTTGATACCCTTGCTTCTACCTCACGACCAATGAGCTTGCAAGATCTTGAACAATATCGCATCGTAAATCGCGCAGCAGTGACAGGCCTTTATCGTGGTTATGAAATACACTCCATGCCTGCACCAAGCTCTGGTGGCGTACATCTGATTCAGATGTTAAATATCTTAGAACGCTACCCGCTCGAACAATACGGCGCTGGTAGCGCCCAAACAATCCATTTAATCGCTGAAAGCGCACGCCTCGCTTATGCGGATCGCGCTGAACATCTCGGAGATCCAGATTTTGTCAAAGTCCCTGAGCGCGGACTGACCTCAAAAAAATATGCGGATCGTTTGGCTGAAAATATAAAACTGCAACGCACGACTCCTAGTTCGCAGGTTAATGCAGGACGAGCAGGCGATTTTGAAAGTGAACAAACCACACATTTTTCCGTCATGGACAAGTTAGGCAATATTGTCAGCTGTACGTACACACTTAATTTGAATTTTGGATCTGGGATTGTGGCACGTGGCACAGGAGTTTTATTGAATAACGAAATGGATGATTTTTCTGCCAAGCCGGGTGCAGCCAATGCTTTTGGATTATTAGGTGGGAGTGCAAACGCCATCGAGCCTGGCAAACGTCCCTTAAGTTCTATGACGCCGGTCATTGTGCTCAAAGACGGACAGCCTTGGTTAGCAACCGGCACTCCTGGAGGTGCCAGAATCATCACCACGGTTTTACAAACAATCCTCAATACGATCGACTTTAAAATGAATATTGCAGAAGCGCTTTCAATGCCAAGAGTCCATCATCAATGGATGCCGGACCATTTGCGTATTGAACGTGGTATCAGTCCAGATACGATTCGTTTACTTAAAGACAAAGGCCACGAGGTGCGCGTGATGCCGACAATGGGACGTGTCCAAAGCGTTCAACAACAAGGTCGTGTTTTTTTTGGCGCATCAGATCCCCGTAACCCCGATGGCGCTGCGATCGGAATTGAGAGCATTCAATGATTAAAAGCATGACCGCCTTTGGTAGCGGAAAATCCGAACACCCATTTGGTTCTGTGACCGTTGAACTGAGATCGGTCAATAGTCGTTTTCTAGACATTCAATTTCGCCTGCCAGATGAACTTAGACTTGCGGAACAGCCCATCAAAGAACGCTTGTCTGCAGAGCTCTCTCGCGGAAAGATAGAAGTTCGGGCACATTTCAGTCGTTCACAGTCCGCTGAGCAAGCGGAAATCTCAGAAGACGCCTTGCAACGTGCTGCAGAACAACTCAATCGAATCAGGAAAGTTTTACCCGAAACAGCGTCGCCGACCTTTTCAGAAATCATGGGTTTTTGCAGCCAACAACATGTGCAGGTGGATCCAGACCTTTGGTTGGCTGCAAGTCAGGCTGCTTTGGAGCATGCTCTCGTCGAACTTTCTGCAGGTCGATTAAGAGAAGGGCAACGTCTCGCGCAAGCCATGCTCGAAACAGCCCGTCAAATTCATTTGATCGCAAGCGAGGTGGATCAGCAAATGCCTGCCTTGCTTGTTTCACATAAAGAACGTTTAACGCAAAAGCTGCGCGAAACTGTTCAACATGCTTTTCCATCAGGTTTCACACACATCACAGGCCCAGAGTTGTCAGAACGACTGGCCAGTGAATCTAGTCTATTTGCTTTACGTATTGACGTGGCAGAAGAACTTGCTCGCCTCAAATCTCATTTGAGTGAGTTAGAATTTTTACTACAAGACTTACCGGCGTCTTCCTCTAAATTAAAAAACAACACTCCACGCGGCAGTGCTGGAAAAAGACTCGATTTTTTATTTCAAGAAATGAATCGTGAAGCCAACACGCTCGGCTCTAAGGCAGGCAGCTTAGAAATGACTCAGGCCGCAATTAATCTCAAACTACTGATCGAACAAATGAAAGAACAGGCGATGAATATTGAGTAAGCAATGACTCGCCTGTCCCCTCATGCAACTTAGCCTCGACCGACAAACGGCATTGTTGTTGCCATGATGGTGACAAACTGAACGTTTGTTTCTAGTGGGAAGCCAACCATTTGAGTAATGGTTTGCGCAACGTGATTAACATCCATGCGTGGTTCGACACGTGTCGAACCATCAGGTTGTGGAACGCCCTTGGTCATACGCTCTGTCATCGGTGTTGCTGCATTACCAATATCAATCTGGCTACACGCAATACGGTATGCACGCGTATCTAGTGAAATCGACTTAGTTAAGCCTGTCACAGCGTGCTTAGTTGCGGTGTAGCCAATCGAGAATGGTCGCGGCGCATGAGCCGAGATCGAGCCGTTATTGATAATACGACCACCCTGAGGCGTTTGGGTCTTCATGATACGAATTGCAGCTTGTGCACACAAAAACATACCAGTTAGATTGATATTGACGATATCTTTCCAAATGTCGACGGGCAGGTCCTCAATAGGCACAGGAGGTCCGCCACGGCCTGCATTGTTAAATAAGACGTCTAAGCGTCCCCAGCGGCGCACAACCTCGGCAAACAATGCATTGACTGATTGCTCATCACTCACGTCCGTCACAATGGGATGAAGATGCGCTGAAACATCACCACCTTCTTTTTTTGTTTCTTCCAGCGCATCGATTCGGCGTCCTGCCAGCGCGACTTGATATCCGGCTCGGGCCAGATGAATGGCCACTGCTCGGCCAATGCCAGAGCCTGCGCCCGTAATCACTGCAACCTTAAGTTCAGACATTCTTATTCCTTTTGTTCATCGCCCTGTCTTGGGCTATATTAAATTTTAAATCGAAGATTTACCTGTCTCAAGCGGTGCACCTGGTTGAGCACACCACTCACTCCACGAGCCACCATAAAGTGCCGCACCATGCAGCCCTGCCAACTCCATAGCTAGAAGCACGTGACAAGCGGCCACACCGGAACCACAGCTCGCCACAATCTGCTCCGGTGCCCGCGTACCTATTAAGGCCGCAAACTCGGCCTTAAGAATTTCGGGGGACTTAAAGTGAAAATTTGAGTCCAAATTATTTTTAGAAAAACGGCTGAGCGAACCCGGGATATGACCTGCTTTTGGGTCTAACGTTTCATTCATTCCCTCAAAACGGTCCACAGGGCGGCCATCAATAATGAGACGGTCAGTTCGCCCAAGTCCGGCCCGAACGTCGGCGTAATTCACCGCTCTGGTCAGCGAAGCACCCCGCGTAAAGTGACCAGGCGCTTTAGCAGGCGTTGTATCAGTTGTCAGCGACAAACCAGCTTTTGTCCACGCGTCTATCGTTCCATCAAGCACGACTACATGAGGATGGCCGACCCATCGCGCGCACCACCATAGACGGGCTGCATAAGAAGCGCCTGGTGAGTCATATGCCACAATTAAAGTATCGGCGTTGACTCCCAAGGCAGCGAGATCTTGGGCCAGACGGTCAGGGTCTGGCAGAGGATGGCGTCCGTTTGTTCCATCTGGCGTTCCACTTAATACCTCTCCTAAATTAAGATAAATGGCGCCCGGTATATGGCCAGCATCGTAGTCACGCTTTCCGAGATCAGCGTTCACCAAATCATAGCGACAGTCACAAATTAAAACGTTTGCTGGATTGTCTGCAAGTTGATTTTGAAGCTCTGCAACAGTGATTAAGTGCGGTGTCTTCATTTTCGTTACATTCCTTAATGACCTGTATTAAATTAAATAGTTAAGCACTCTGCTATGCTTTTGTCTTAATTCACTTCTTTCCATTGTCACCTATGTCACTGGTCGCCGGAAACGTTTTTATGATTGTTGCTCCGAGTGGGGCAGGTAAATCGAGTTTGGTCAACGCGTTACTCGCATGTGACCCGACATTGTGCCTGTCTGTTTCCTGTACAACGCGTGCAGCACGTTCGGGCGAAGTAGACGGTAAAGATTATCGCTTTGTTAGCAAAGCTGATTTTGATGCACTGCAACAACGAGATCAGCTACTCGAATGGGCCGAAGTGCATGGTAACTTTTACGGCACACCAAGAGACAAAATTGATCAGGCGATCGCTTTTGGTCAAGACATCCTGCTCGAAATCGATTGGCAAGGTGCTCGGCAAGTTAAAAAAATATTTCATGACGCGATTGGCATCTTTATTTTGCCTCCTTCAATCTCCACGCTCAGAGAGCGCTTGATCCAGCGTGGACAAGATGCTGAATCAGTGATTGCACGTCGAATCGAAGCTGCAAGTGAGGAGATTTCACACGCCCCAGAGTTTGAATATGTTATTATTAATCAAGACTTTAGCATTGCGTTGACACAACTGAGCCAGATTATTGAAACAGCAAAGTTACGTTTTCCGCGCCAATTAGCCCGCCATCCGGATTTGTTCAGATCACTCGATCTACTCCCCTGAGTAAGGCTGGCGCTGTACTTAGTCTCTTATCGCATTTTTTATTCACATACAGGACTTCCATGGCCCGCATCACTGTTGACGATTGCCTCGTGCACATCCCTAACCGCTTTAAGCTCACGCTTGCAGCGACCTACCGTGCCCGCGAACTTGCCCAAGGTCATGCCGCGCGCCTCGATAGCAAAGACAAACCCACTGTGACCGCTTTACGCGAAATTTCCGAAGGTTTGACCGGTATCGAAATGCTTCGCAAGGTTCCAACCTAAACAGGATACCAATGGCCTTTCCCGGACTTCGTTATGCATCATCCGGGTTATTGGCTGCCCTTCGAGTCGGCTCACGTCTGACAGGAAGGACCACTGCCGCTCAGGAAAGACTGGGTGCAGTGCCGGGCTCAGCGACTCCCGTCGTCACGGAAACAGAACCCGCTATTGCATCGATGGCTTCACTCCAACTTTTATTGGATGGCTATCTTGATGCAAAAGATGTTTCACTTGTTCGCGATGCTTATCGCTTTTCAGATCAGGCACACCTTGGTCAGTTTCGTTCAAGCGGTTCTCCCTACATCAGCCACCCTATATCTGTTGCCGAAATATGTGCCGGCTGGAAACTTGATGTAGATGCTATTCGTGCAGCTTTGTTACATGATGTCATGGAAGACCAAGACATTGCAAAACAAGAGTTGTTCGAGAAGTTCGGCCCTGAGGTCGCTGAACTTGTGGACGGTCTCTCAAAACTGGACCGGTTAGAGTTCGCCAGCAAAGCGCAACAGCAAGCCGAAAGCTTTAGAAAGATGTTGCTCGCCATGGCGCGTGATATACGCGTCATTCTTATTAAGCTCGCAGATCGTTTGCACAACATGCGTACGCTTGATGCAGTCAGCCCTGAGAAACGTCGGCGTGTTGCGCGCGAAACACTTGAGATTTACGCACCCATTGCACATCGTTTGGGTCTGAATGCTTTATACCGTGAATTACAAGATCTCTGCTTTGAGGCAATGTATCCCAATCGCTACATGGTCTTGGAGAAAGCAGTTTTGGCTGCGCGCGGAAACAGGCGTGAAGTACTCACACGCATTGATGAACAAGTTCGAGCTGCTCTCCCCGCCGCAGGAATGGATACCGAGGTTCGAGGACGCGAAAAAACACTCTACGCTATTTACAACAAGATGGTGAAACAAAAGAAAAGTTTATCTAATGTTTTAGATATCTATGGCTTTCGTGTCATCGTAAGAACCTTACCCGAGTGTTACATGGCGATGGGGATCGTCCACCAACTGTACCGCCCCGTTCCAGGAAAGTTTAAAGACTACATCGCGATCCCAAAAATAAACGGGTATCAGTCTCTACACACGACACTCGTTGGTCCTTTTGGAACGCCCATTGAGTTTCAATTTAGAACGCACGACATGCATCAAATCGCCGAGGAAGGCGTTGCTGCACACTGGTTATACAAAGACGAGCAGTCTAGTTTGCAAGATATACAAAGCCGCACCAGTAAGTCGTTGCAATCCTTGCTAGACATTCAAAATCAAACCGGCGATTCAACGGAGTTTCTTGAGCACGTTAAAGTAGATTTGTTTCCGGATGCTGTGTATGTTTTTACACCCAAAGGAAAAATTGTTTCACTGCCACGTGGTGCAACTGTGATCGATTTTGCTTACTCCATCCATACGGATGTCGGTAATCATGCGTTGGCATGCAATGTGAACGGAGAAGAGGTGCCACTTCGCACTGAGTTAGCAAACGGTGATTCAATTTCGATTACCACCTCACAAAATTCTCGCCCTAGCGCCCAGTGGCTTAACTATGCTAGAACCGGTCGCGCTCGCTCAGAGATACGTCATTATCTTCGTACAGTCCAATACGACGAATCCGCTGCATTTGGGGAGCGAATGCTCGCTCAAGCGCTTGATGAGTTAAAGCTCAGTCTGCCAACGCGCGATGATCCAATCTGGGAAAAACTGGCGCGTTCGAGCGGTGCAAAATCTAGAGAAGAAATTCTTGCAGATATTGGTCTGGGCAAACGCTTGGCCGCAGTCGTGGCCAGAAGATTTGCACCCGACCATCCCTTGATTGCAACCACTGCGGCTGCAGAAGATGAAATGACTTCTGCCAAATTGACGCCGATACAGATTCACGGAAATGAAGGGCAAGGTGTTCAACTTGCGCCTTGTTGTGGTCCGCTTCCCGGCGACCAAATTATTGCTGGCATTCGAGTTGGGCATGGGCTAGTGGTTCATACCGCAGAGTGCCCAGTTGCACTCAGGGCGCGCGCAAAAGAGCCTGATCGTTGGGTGGATGTGGGCTGGGATGAGGAAACAGCCAAGCACTTGTCAGCGCGCATTGAAATTGTGACTAAAAATGAGAGAGGCGTCTTAAGCCGTATTGCTGCCGAAGTTGCTCAGGCTGACTCAAATATCATCCACGTCACGATGCATGACGATGCAATGGCGACTGTTGTGCTCAACCTCACCGTTCAAGTCGATAGCCGTCGACATTTGGCACAAGTATTCCGTTCAATCAGACATGTTTCTCAAGTTAAAAAAATCATACGTACTAAAGGGTAATGCATAACATGACAAAACCAGTCGTCATCGATCAATCACTTCCTTCTATGGGCGAGCTTTTAATCTGGACAGATATTGCCCCAGAAAAAGAACAAGACTTTAATCTTTGGTATGACACTGAACATATGCAGGAGCGTGCTTCGATCCCTGGTTTTCAATGGTCAAGACGTTACCGCTCTAATACGGCGTCAAGGCCTTATCTTGCGCTTTATCGCACGGATTCTTTAAACGTATTTAGCAGTGCTCCGTACCGCCAGGCATTTGAAAATCAAACCGCTTGGTCAGTGCGTAACTTTAGTGCGATGTACAACACACAAAGACGTGTGAATGTAGTAACTGAAACAATGGGTGCTGGCACAGGGGCATTCGTGAATTTAGTCTGCTTGAGCTCCGCTGAGCATGCCCAATTAGCGTTGACGTTGAGTCAAACTCTTTGTCGTGAAGTGCCTGGGATTATTGCTGTGCGTGTGTTAACACCAGATCCCCAATTATCAACACCGCTACCATCCGAAGATGCTGACAAAAGAGTGCTAGAACCTTACTTAGTCGTCGATACCACAACGCTGGCAAGCGCTGATGCTGCAGGTGCATGGATGGTCGAACGCCTAAAACTGACAAATCATCAACAGCACAGTTTTGGACTTTTATGGGATCTACGAGCGAGCGATTTAAAATAAATAATCAGAAAAAATACTTTGTTTTTATTTTTTCACTTGAAGTTTAAACAGCTTACCCATCGTCTGGTTATACTCAGCAACGCAAATATCAGAACATCGTTCTGCCCATTTAGTTAATACCTTTTGAGTTGCGATACGCCTAACTAAAGCCAAATCTGCTTGAGTTGGCTGCACGAGTATCATTTTTCCTCTTGGTACAGCGGTGCACTCTTTGCTGCCGATATTGCAATCAATTCCGCGCAAGGAAAGTTTGTCGGCAAAGCTCCACAAGTTATTGATGAGATCTTGAATGTTGGATTCAATAAAAACTTGAACAGGTGCTGGGAGTTTTTCCCAAGCCTTTAAATTGACCGCATGGACTTCTTGATTCCAGCCCACAGGCAATGCATAAAGGTGCGTTGAGACATCAAACCACTTAGCATTAAATCCTGTCACCGCACCAGCGATAGCACAATGAATCGCTTTCTTTTCTAACGCTTGAAAAACATCAGCAAAGGGAAGGCTCACGCTTTTTGCACCTAGCGCTTCAACCAATTCGGCCTGACTGCGTGTAATGGTACGAATCGTTAGGCCTCGAAGATCAGCTACACCTCGTATTTCTGTTTGACAGAAAAATATCTGTGCGCCGTAAGGTGCAATACCCAAAAGCTTCACTTGGCTTTCAGTTTCATAGTAGTGGCTCAAAATTGGCGTTAAAACAGCCGCAGATTCTCGGGCGGTCTTTATGTCAGTTGCCAAGCCCGCAATATCAACAGTTTCGAGCAAAGGTATTGTTGGGGCATAGTAAGAAAGAGGCAACACACCAAAGGTAATCACACCCTCACTCATTAAACGTAATAATTCTTGGCCTTTGAGACCCATTTCGTCAAAGCCTTTGATTTGGGCAGTCACCGAAGTGTTTGAGCGTTCAGCCAACGTTTGAGTCCAAAATGGCCGCTCAACATCGACGTAAGTCAGACGCCGACTGAGCCCCCCAACAACATTGAGCGCAACGGAAGGTAATGACTGCGCGCTCGGTTGGACTGCTGGCTGGGCTGTCACCTGAGCCGCGAATCCAAAAAACAATCCGATAGCCAAATAACAGAGCGTGACGCAATATGTGGTTAGGAGGGAGAGAAAGGTATTCATAAGTCGTCATTTTATCAAGGCTTTACAACGAAACAAGTAAAATACGCTCGATCTTCAAATCTTTAAGGTACATGCCTGATGTCACCTTTTTCTAACACCCTCTAGGAGTTAGGTCGATGTCTCGGGTCAATCACCCAAATGCCTCCGCGGCATTGGCCTTTCCGGTTCAGCAACCTCTTTTGGGAATTGCCGCCCTCCTACTCTCGCTATTACTTCTCACGCTCCTTGATAGCATGGGAAAATGGGTCATGGCAGCAGGTATCCCGCTTCTGATCTTTTGCTGGTTTAGATATGCTGTCCATCTGGTTTTATTGATGATAATCATATTGCCCAGTCGAGGCTTAGGTGTTTTTAAAAGTAAACATCCCAAATTGCAATGCATGCGCGCTGCGGCAATGTTGTGCTCAGCGCTGTCTTTTTTTACTACCCTAAGTTATTTGCATCAAGCCGAGGCAACTGCGCTAGTTTTTATTGCGCCACTCCTGATGCTATCCATTGCACCTTGGGTTTTAAAAGAGCCGATTAAAAAGTCTAGATGGATCGCAGCAGGATTTGGACTCATTGGTGTTCTGATCGTCGTGCGCCCTTCGTCCGGACTACCAGCGATGGGAGTGATCATGGGTTTAATCACTGCCTGCCTTTTTACTGCTCAGCATCTTTTATCCAGAATGCTTGCCAAAGACAGTGCCTTTACGACAGTATTGTTGGGCGGTGCAATAGGGACGATCGCGTTGACCCTAGGTCTTCCTTTTGTTTTGCCTGACTCACTCCACGCCCTGCAAACCCTCAGTCCATTAAATTGGACATTTTTGATGTTGAGTGGTGTGATGGGAGGAATTGGGCATCTTTTGCAAATTCAATCCTATCGCTTTGCACCTGCTTCGCTGCTTGCACCATTCATTTATGTGCAGATTACTTTTGCTGCAACGCTTGGTTGGCTTATTTGGGCGCATGTGCCTGATTCCACCACTTGGATGGGTATCGGGATTATTTGTGCAAGCGGGATCGTGAATAGTTGGATTGAATGGCGGCGCAGTCGTTCCTAATTGACGCATTCATGGCTCAGTGAGTCGTCCGCCTTGCAAGACAATTTGACGATCACAACGCGCTGCAAGTGAAGTGTCATGCGTCACGAGTACGAGAGTTGTATTTTGTTGAGCCGCCATTTCAAACATTAAATCGATAATGGTTGATCCCGTCGCCTCGTCGAGACTACCTGTAGGCTCATCAGCAAAAATTAGAACTGGATGTTGAACAAAAGCACGAGCGATAGAGACGCGCTGCTGTTCGCCTCCAGAAAGTGTCGAAGGATAATGTTCTAAACGCGCGCTTAAACCCACCCTTGTCAACATCTTTTTCGCGGGCTCCTGTTCAGTATGTCCAGCCAGCTCAAGTGGCAGCATTACGTTTTCAAGTGCGTTCAAGTTTGGTAACAATTGGAATGATTGAAATACAAAACCCACGTGTCTGGCTCTGAATGCAGCACGACCATCTTCAGTCATGTTGGATAGGGACTCTCCAAGCAAATGAACATCTCCTGTGCTAGGCTGATCCAAACCAGCGAGCAATCCCAATAATGTTGATTTCCCAGATCCTGAAGCGCCAGTAATCGCGAGGGATTGCCCGACGGGAACTGTAAAACTCACGTCATCTAGAATATTGAGAATACCTGTTGCGTCAGATACCTGTTTACACAACCTCTTGACTACTATTGCATTGGTTTCAACATCCATGAAAATACTCTCTCGCTATCGTCGTCGTTTTAGTCTGGGACTCTTTGGGCTTGTACTTAATGCAGCCTTTCCAATTTACACGCAAGCTCAACAACAAACTGGATCAACCCCACTCCGTATTTTAATAGTCGGAGATAGTCTTTCTGCTGAATACGGCCTAAAACGCGGGTCAGGTTGGGTTGAACATTTAAAAACTACGCTGAGAAAAACATATCCTGCTATAGAGATCATCAATGCGAGCATCAGTGGAGATACAACCAGCGGTGGATTAGCACGCATAAAACCCTTATTAGAGAGGACAAAACCAGCCATCGTTATAGTTGAGCTTGGGGGAAATGATGCCTTAAGAGGTTTGCCACTTTCAATGACAAAAAACAATGTGCTTGATATGGTGCGCGCCATCACGGAGGCTGGTGCTCGCCCCATTCTTGCTGGTATGCAAATCCCTCCCAATTATGGGCGTGAATACACCTTGGCATTTAAGACATTATTTGAAGAGATTGCTCAATCCGAGCAGATCGGACTCATTCCGTTTTTTTTGGAAGGTATTGCAGAGAATCCGGCCATGTTTCAGGCCGACGGGATCCATCCTAACGAACAAGCACAACCCATTTTGATGGAAAATGTGCGAAAGGTACTCGTTCCGATGCTTTAACTTGAATTAAAGCTTTGCTGCGTCTAACTCTCCGCTGATGAGCTTACTGGCGTCTGGTAGCATCTTGACTTTATATTCTTGACGTAACACTTTTAACGCAGCTTGCTCCTCAGCAGCGCCCCACGCTTGAGAAAGTTGATTCTGCAATTGAGCGACTTGAGCAAGCTCTGGTGCTGCACCTGCCTCAACCTTTGAGAGTTTGAAGACCGTATATTGGTCAGTACCCTCAACACCAACAAAGCTCGGCAAAGGGTTACTTGATGCAGACATCACAGCCTCAAGTTGCTCGCGGGGCAGAGAGGCAGGTTGCTGGCGTGTCACTTCTATCGGGGATTCGAAATCCTTGGCCTCACTAGTTGGATCGAGTTTACTGGCATTCAGTAACGCAAGGCCAGCTGACTTCGCAGCGGCTAGTGCGCGCTCATCTATGAGTCTTTGCTTAATCTGCTCTGAAACCGCACTCAAGGCTGGCACGTGAGCGGGATGAACCGCAGCAACACGCAAGGCCACGATGACGTCAGGAGACACCTCAATCACGCCAGAATTCAACTTCTCTTTAAAAACGTCCGAAGAGAAAGCTGCTTGACGGACCTTGATATGACCTAAGATTCCCTGGTTTTCATCGGAGATCTCAACAGCGCTGCGCTGCGAAGCAGGTAACAAGCCCTCTCTTGTCAGACCAGAAGCAGTTCTGATGGGCAGATTGAGTGCGGTAGCAATCGGAGTGAGGCTATCTCTCTGATCATAGACAAGACTAGTCAACTTAGTGCCAAGCTGGGCAAATTGTTCAGCAGCCAGTTGTTTACGAATTTCATTGGTAATGTCTTCTTTGACATCAGCAAGTGATTTGACTGAAGCGGGCTGAATATCGACAACGTTGATCACGTGAAAACCGAATGGACTCTCCACGACGCCGGAAATCTTGCCACGCTCGAGGTCAAACACTGCAGATTCAACTTGAGGAACGAGCATATTTTTGCTGATCCAACCAAGATCTCCACCTTGATTGGCAGATCCGGTATCTTGTGAAAACTCTTTAGCTAGCGCAGCAAAAGATTGCGGTGAGGCCGAAGCGCGTTTTGCAATATCCTCTGCTTTTACACGCGCCTGTGACTTGACGGCATCATTTGCAGCCGCAGGCAGTTCAAGCAAAATATGACTGACGCGTCGACGTTCAGGTTGTCCGTAGCGTGATTGGTTTTGTTTGTAAAAGCTTTGAATGCTTTCATCTGACACCTTGATGTCTTTGGAAGCAGCTTGCTCGTTTAACACGACGAACTGAACCTCCACATTTTCAGGAACGATGAGCTTTGCCTGATTGTTGTCGTACCAATTTTTAATGTCCTCATCTGTAACATTGACCGACTTAGCAAAGTCTGCTGCAGGAAAAATGCGACGTTCGACCGTACGTTTTTCAGTGAGTAACAAGAGAATTTTGTCTGCGACCTCAAAAGGTACACGCGCAGTAAGTCCAATGGGCTGAAGTACTTGAGCAATCGCCAGATCACGTCTTAAACCTAATTCGAATGTCGTAGGGTTCATGCCTTGAGCCGCTAGTACGTCACGATAGCGCTGCGAGGAAAACTGCCCATTTTCCTGAACGGCTGGTATCGCCGCAATCGTGCGCCGCAGGGTTTCATCAGAAACTGAATAACGACCCTTTGCTGCAGCAAGTGCAACAGTTTGTTCGTCGATCATGCGATTAAGGAGTTGCTCACGAAACTCAGGTGTATCAAATGCTGCGGGATCAAACTGACCGCCTAGCGCATTACGATATTGTTCAAGCTGAGCTGTTCTGGCTTGATTGAACTGACCCAAAGTGATCGGTTGATCCCCGACGGAAACGAGCTCAGGCTCAGTGGCCATAAAGCCTGAGTAGCCTTGCACGCCAAAGAAGACGAATGAAGGGACGATCAGGAGCAACAGAATGAGTTGCATCCAACGCTGATGATTACGAATGAAATCAAACATAAATGAGTTGCACACCTATAGAGTAAGCCGCCGAAGTTTACCACTCGCTCGCGTTATGCTTAAAGCAACTTGAATGGGGTCAGGAGAACAAGGTTAGACTATGAAGTCTTTGGTTGTTGCATAATTATATTTCTAAGTTTTGCTTTACCTTCGGAGAGTCTTTTGTTCAGTTATCGCCATGGTTTTCACGCAGGCAATCATGCCGATGTTCTTAAACACATCGTTCTGACACATATCCTCCAGTACTACAACCAAAAAGACACGCCCTATTATTTTATTGACTTACACGCTGGAGCAGGCTTGTACGATTTAGAAGGGCAATGGGCTCAAAAAAAGGGTGAGTACATTGATGGTATCGCTCGTGTTTGGGAAGCTAAATCTCCTACTCCAGCCGTCAGTCAGTACCTAGACCTCATTCGAAATCTCAATCCGGACGGTCAATTACGCATTTACCCAGGATCACCTTGGCTTGCCTTGGAAACGTGTCGCTCGCAGGACAAACTGCGTTTGTTTGAAATGCATTCAAACGAAGCTGATATTCTGCGTCAAAACCTTGATCAACGGGCCCATCGCGTGGCGCGTCAAACAACCGTTTTTGGTCATGATGGCTTCGCCGGACTCAAAGGACATATTCCTCCACCTTCCCGCCGTGCCATTGTCTTGATTGACCCCTCTTACGAGGACAAACATGACTATCGAAGAGTCGTTGAAACAATGAAAGATGCCATGTTGAGATTTCCAAATGGTTGCTACGCAGTGTGGTATCCCCAAATCCAGCGTCGAGAAGCGCAAGAATTACCCCGACAGCTAGAAAAACTCGCAGGCCAAAATTGGACACATGTCAGCCTAACGGTTCACAAACCAGGTTCGGATGGCCTTGGTTTACATGGCAGTGGAGTTTTTGTGATTAATCCTCCTTGGACGCTCACGGCAGCGATGAAAGAAACACTGCCGTGGTTAGTCCGTACACTAGGTCAAGACGAACGAGCCAGTTATAAACTCGATTTTCTTTCCGTTTAAAAACGCTCGTGAGGCCCCAGATATCGCCATTGTCCAACAGGCAGGTCTGAAAGCTTGACCCCACCAATTCTGACGCGTTTTAGACCGAGTACTTTGAGGCCCACAAGCTCGCACATTCGGCGAATTTGGCGTTTTTTGCCTTCACGTAATATAAATTGAAGTTGATCTTCATTTTGCCAACGCACTTGCGCTCGCTTTAAGCGCTTTCCATCCAAGCTCAGCCCTTCATTTAGTAACTCAAGACCACCAGGTGCTAAGCGCCCTTGAACACGAACCAGATACTCTTTTTCTATATCGGAATCTTCGCCAATAAGCTGTCGCGCGATGCGACCATCTTGGGTCAACACTAGTAGGCCGGTTGAGTCAATATCCAAACGTCCCGCGACTGCCAATCCTCTAAGCTGCGCGCGATCAAATTTAAGCGGGCTATGGTCGGTTTTTGAGCGGCTCATCGCGTTAATTAACGCTACTGCAGGCGTATAGCCATCCTCTGCTTGACCTGAGACATAAGCCATTGGCTTGTGAATCAATATCGTCACACGAGCTACTTGCTGCGCAGCGACATTCCTGTCAAGAGTGATCGTTTGGGTCGGCAAGGCACGCTCACCCAAGGTTGCGACCACACCGTCGACCTTGACCCATCCTCGCTCAATGTAGCTATCCGCTTCTCGACGAGAACATAATCCGCGATCAGCCATTAATTTTGATATGCGTAACTTTTCCATAAGTTGGATAATACACATTCATGCAGAATATGAAATCCACTCGCCCATGGTCTCCCACGCTTAGACCCTCCCTGTCATCCGCTCAAAAGCAGTGGCTGTCGAGAAAAGGTGCGCTCACGCAAGCACTTCGCGCGCTTGGCCCTCTCTCACTAAACGTATTGGCTGAGTATCCAGCGGGTGCATGTTTTGACGAAGCGCATCGTCTTGGGCTTTATGTGAGGGCCCCTGTTTGGATCAGAGAGATTGTGATCACCATCAATGGCAAACAGTGTATTGCTGCCCGCAGTGTCACGCCGCTCGGGGCCTCTCATGCTGTTTGGCAAGGGATGAGGCGGCTGCGGAGTCGTCCGCTTGCCGATATTTTGTATGATGATGTAACTATCATGCGATCTAACTTTGAAGTGGCACGTCTAAATAAACGGAGTGCACTTTATCGCACAGTGCAAGCTATCAAAACTGATTGCCACCCAGCGCATCTACCTATTTCAACAACACTGCTGGCTAGGCGCTCAGTTTTTTGGCGAAAAGGTGCTCCGCTCTTGGTGGCGGAATGTTTTTTGCCTGAATTCTGGTCTCTTGTTTAAAAGCCAACTGCTTGGCCATCGCGCCGACTGTCACTTGCGACCACATAGCCATCAGTCAAGTCCTTGGACAAACGCCAAATAAACTGACCTGAACCAAAATCCATATAGGGATCATCAATTGCCTTGAGCGAATGCCCAAGCTTTTGCAGACCCTCGATGGTTGACGCTCGCATAGTGGACTCAACATCAAGCGTAAAGTCACGATTGACTTTCCAACGCGGCGCATCACAGGCGGCCTGAGGTTGCTGATGATAATCCACCATCCGAATGACGGTCTGAAGATGACCTTGAGGTTGTATGTCCCCACCCATGACACCAAAGCTCATCACCGGTTCGCCATCGCGGGTTAAAAAGCCAGGAATAATCGTGTGGAATGGACGCTTATGGCCTTGGACCGCATTGGCAGACTTGGGATCCATTGAAAAGCCTACACCTCGGTTCTGGAAACTCACTCCTGTACCAGGTACAACGACACCAGAACCAAATCCCATGTAGTTTGACTGAATAAAGGAGACCATCATGCCATTTTCATCAGCAGCCGTCAGGTAAATCGTACCGCCAGAAGGTGGGATACCGGGCGCGAACTGCGTGGCACGTTTCATGTCGATCAGCTTTGCGCGCTCGGCAAGATATGCATCATCTAGCATTTGTGATGCAGTGACTTCCATGTTGCGGGGATCTGCAACATAACGATACAGGTCGGCCATCGCCAATTTCATGGCCTCAATTTGCACGTGCTGGGACTCAACCGAGTCAACATTCATATTGGCAATATCAAAGTGCTCGAGCATCCCGAGCGCTTGAAGCGCTGAGATGCCCTGCCCGTTTGGTGGAATTTCATGCAGGGTATAGCCGCGATAGTTTTTCGAAATCGGTGTGACCCATTCGGGGCTGTATTGACTAAAATCTTCAAGCGTATGGGCTCCACCGTGTTCGCGAATAAACGACACCAACTTTTCCGCGATCTCACCTTCGTACATGTCTCGACCCAGAGACGCACCGATGCGTTTAAGCGTCTGCGCGGCATCTTTGAACACAAAGCGTTCACCCACTTTGGGTGCTCTGCCTTCAGGCATAAACGTATTTGCAAAACCTGGTTGGTCTTTGAGTTCAGGCACTGCTGCAGCCCATTTTTGAGCAACGACAGGAGGTACCGCGTAACCACGTTCCGCGATTTCTATCGCAGGCTCCATCAGCTCAGCAAAAGGCAGCTTGCCATAGCGCGCGTGCAAGGCGGCCCACCCTGCCACAACACCTGGAACAGTAATGGCATCGACACCACGTTTAGGGGCTTTGGCGAGTCCATTGACATCAACGCCATATTTTTTCTTGAAGTAATCAATGTCCCACGCCTTGGGAGCGTAACCAGATGCATTGAGACCTTGCAAAGTTTTGCCATCCCACACAATTGCAAAGGCATCACCGCCCAAGCCACAAGAAACAGGCTCAACTAAGGTTATGGCAGCTGCCGCCGCGATGACTGCATCCACAGCGGAGCCACCTTTTAGCAGCATACGCAAACCCGCCTGCGCGGCAAGTGGATGTGAAGTCGACACCACATTGCGTGCAAAAACCGGAATACGAATCGTGGGATAAGGGTTTGCCCAGTCAAATTGTTTCATTCAGTCAAGCTCAAAAAAATGGATAAAAATTACAATGCAGCGTCGCCACTCTCACTGGTGCGAATTCGAATCGCCTGCTCAACCGCTGTCACAAAAATTTTGCCATCGCCAATTTTTCCAGTACGTGCAGCGCGCACGATTGCTTCGATGACGCGATCGACCGCTTCGTCGGACACCACCATTTCGACACAAATTTTTGGGAGAAAGTCGACGACGTATTCTGCACCGCGATAAAGTTCAGTATGCCCTTTTTGGCGCCCGAAACCTTTGACTTCTGTGACTGTTAATCCATTGACGCCGACCTCGGCTAAAGCTTCGCGTACTTCGTCAAGTTTAAAAGGCTTGATAATGGCGGTGACTTGCTTCACGTTGAGTCCTGTATTAGAAGTATTGTTTATTAGTTACGAAAACCATTTGAGAGAGGATAACGCCAATCTCGTCCGAATGCCCGTTCAGTGATACGTGGGCCAAAAGGTCCTTGCTTGCGCTTGTACTCATTGATGCGAATCAATCGCAAAATTTGCTCTACGGCTTCTTGGGAGTAACCCGCAGCAATAATCTCGGCAGGCGAAGCATTGCGCTCGACATAATGCTCAATAATGGCGTCAATCACATCGTATTCAGGTAGATTATCTTGGTCAGTTTGATCCTCGCGAAGCTCTGCTGAGGGCGGCCGAGTGATGATTCGCACAGGGATCACCTCTCCAAACGTATTGCGCCAACGGGCAAGACGATAAACAAGCGTCTTGGCAACATCTTTTAAAACAGCGAAACCACCCGCCATATCACCGTAAAGTGTGCAGTACCCTGTGGATAACTCTGACTTGTTACCCGTCGTGAGGACGAGATGGCCAAATTTGTTGGACAATGCCATCAATAGCATACCGCGCAGGCGCGCTTGAATATTTTCCTCGGTGGCATCAGGCGCACGACCTGAGAATATAGGCGCAAGGACTTGATCAAAGCTATTTGCAAGCCCAGCAATTTCAATCTCGCGATATTGGACACCCAGTCTTTTAACCATATCCCGCGCATCAATTTGTGAAATATCAGCGGTATAGCGTGATGGCATCATCACCGCGTGCACGCGGTCTGCACCGAGCGCATCGACCGCCACCGCCATCACGACGGCAGAGTCAATACCACCAGACAGTCCTAGAATCACACTTTTAAAACCATTTTTAAAAACATAATCAACTAAACAAAGCTTGAGGGCCTCCCAAATTTGACACTCCTCTGTCAGGCACTCAGCACGTGGCTCAATCTGGACAACATTAGAGCCAGATGAAGGAGCCTCTAAGACCCCAGACTCTGAAACCTCAATAAAACTTAAGTCAGGAGAAAAGTCTGTCGACCTGAGCACGAGTTGTCCTTCTCGGGAAATCGCAAATGATGCCCCGTCAAATACAAGTTCGTCTTGACCGCCCACTAGGTTGGCGTAAATCAGCGCACAGTGGGTACGTTCGATGCAACGCAAGGCAATACGGACTCTTTGCGCTTGTTTACCCAAGCTGAAGGGCGAAGCATTCAAAACCAATAAAGCTTGAATGCCCAGAGCAGCAGCAGCCTCAGGGGCAGGATCGCTCCAAATGTCCTCACAAATATTGATACCAAAACGAACACCATCGACACTAAAGCTTAAGGCCTGGCTGCCAGAAATAAAGTACCGTTTTTCGTCGAAAACA
>Ga0247843_1001819_pt1 | contig 41365 bp, 53 predicted proteins | sample LaCruzMarch2017__FD_192420 | JGI IMG/M metagenome (GOLD analysis project Ga0247843, IMG submission 192420) | Freshwater microbial communities from meromictic Lake La Cruz, Castile-La Mancha, Spain - LaCruzMarch2017_8m | ecosystem: Environmental > Aquatic > Freshwater > Lake | place: Spain...
GGCGATAACGTGTCGATCGAAGCCACGCTGATCTCGCCGATCGCCATGGAAGAAGGCCTCCGCTTCGCTATCCGCGAAGGTGGCCGCACCATCGGCTCCGGCGTAGTCGCTAAAATCGTTGAGTAAGTAGGACATTATGCAAAATCAGAAAATCAGAATTTGGCTCAAAGCGTTTGACCACGCGATCTTGGATCAGTCGACGGCGGAAATCGTCTCGACCGCCAAGCGCACCGGCGCGCAGGTTCGCGGCCCTATCCCGCTGCCGCGCCGCATCGCTCGCTTTACCGTTAACCGTTCGCCGCACATCGACAAGAAGTCGCGCGAGCAATTCGAAATTCGCACGCACAAGCGTCTGATCGACATCCTGGACCCCACCCCGCAAACGGTGGATGCCCTGATGAAACTCGATCTGGCTTCGGGCGTGGACATCAAGATCAAAGCGGAGGCTGCGTAACACTATGCGTACCGGACTTATTGCAAAAAAAATTGGCATGACCAGCGTATACGGTGAGGGTGGCGTTGAAGTGCCCGTGACCGTATTGCAGGTTGAGAACTGCCAGGTGGTTTCCCAGAAGACCAAAGAGAAGCATGGCTACACCGCTGTGCAGGTCGGCGTTGGCAAAGCCAAAGTGAAGAACGTTTCCAAAGCTATGCGCGGGCACTATGCCAAAGCAAAGGTTGAGCCCAAGCGCAAGCTGGTGGAATTCCGCGTAGCTGAGAACGCTCTGTTGGAACCCGGCGTTGAAATCGTTGCTAGCCATTTTGTCGCTGGTCAATATGTAGATATCGCTGGCAACAGCATCGGTAAAGGTTTTGCCGGCGTTATGAAGCGCCACAACTTCGCCGGTCTGGAAGCGACCCACGGTGTATCCGTATCGCATCGTTCGCACGGTTCGACCGGCCAACGCCAAGATCCGGGCCGCGTGTTCAAAGGCAAGAAAATGGCAGGCCACATGGGTACGGTACGCGTTACCACCCAGAACCTCGAAGTGGTATCGGTTGATGAAGCCCAGGGTTTCATCATGATCCGCGGTGCGGTTCCGGGCGCTCCTAATGGTTTCGTGCTGGTGAAGGACGCAGTGAAGAAGGGCTCGCACCCGAACGCTCCGTATCCCGCTGGCGTGAAAAAGATTGAAGAACCTGCAGCTGCTCCAGTGGTCGAAACCGCTGCTGAAGCACCGCAAGAATAAGGGCTACGGTCATGAAGGTAAAAGTACTCACTCTGGAAAACAAAGCCGCTGGCGAGATCGATCTCGCAGACAGCGTCTTCGGCGTGGATATCCGCAAGGATATTCTGCACCGCATGGTGCAATATCAGCGCAACAAGGCGCAGTCTGGTAATCACAAGACCAAGACCATCAGCGAGATCAGCGGCACTGGCAAGAAGCCTTTCAAACAAAAGGGTTCGGGTAATGCTCGTCAAGGTTCGCTCCGCAGCCCGCAGTTCCGCGGTGGCGCGACCATCTTTGGCCCCGTTGTGCGCAGCCATGCCACCGACATGCCGAAAAAAGTTCGCAAGCTGGCCCTGAAAGTGGCTCTGTCTTCCAAGCAGAAAGACGGCACGCTGTTCGTGATCGATACCGCTTCGGTAAAAGACGCGAAGACCAAAGCGATCGCTGAGGCGTTCAAAGTGATGGGCTGGAGTGCTCCGCTTATCATCGACGGCCCGGCAGTAGATGAGAATTTTGCTAAGGCCGCACGCAACATCAAATTCGTTGATGTGCTGCCGCAGCAAGGCGCTAACGTTTATGACATCCTGTGTCATAAGCAGCTGGTGCTGACCAAGGAAGCAGTCAAACATCTTGAGGAACGTCTCAAATGAAAAAAGCAAAAGCAAAAAAAGAAACCGTAGCCGCACGCGCCTATCACTACGATGTGATCGTGTCGCCGGTCGTGACTGAAAAGTCCACCGCCGCTTCGGAGCAGAACAAAGTGGTATTCAACGTTCGCTTGGATTCGACCAAGGAAGACGTTAAATCGGCTGTAGAAGCTCTTTTCAGCGTAAAAGTTGCTGCGGTTAACACCCTGCGCCGCCTGGGCAAGCAGAAGCGTTTCCGCAACACGCTGGGCAAACAGTCCGACACCAAAAAAGCCATCGTGACCCTGGCCGCCGGCCAGACGATCGATCTTAGCGGAGGAGTGAAGTAACATGGCTCTTAAGAGTTTCAAACCCGTAACGCCCGCACAGCGCCAGCTGGTCATCGTTGACCGCTCCGAGCTGCACAAAGGCAAGCCGGTCAAATCGCTGACCAAGGGAAAAACCAAATCCGGTGGTCGCAACCATTACGGCCGCCTGACTTCGTTCCGCGTGGGCGGTGGTCACAAGCAGAGCTACCGCTTGATCGATTTCAAGCGTCGCAAGTTCGACGTGTCGGCTACCGTTGAGCGCCTGGAATATGACCCCAACCGGACCGCTTTCATCGCGTTGATTAAATACGAAGATGGCGAACAGGCCTACATCTTGGCTCCGCAGCGTATGGCTGTAGGCGATGTTATCATCGCGAGCGAAAAGGCTGACATTAAGCCCGGCAATGCTATGAAGCTGAAGAACATTCCCGTGGGCACGATCATCCACAACATCGAGCTGAAAGAAGGCCGTGGTGGCCAGATGGCACGCTCGGCTGGCGCTTACGTTCAGCTGGTGGGCAAAGACTCCGGCTATGCACAGATCAAGCTGCGCTCCGGCGAGCTGCGCATGGTTCGCGCTGAGTGCCTGGCGACCATCGGTGCTGTATCTAACCCTGATCACCAGAACGCCGTTATCGGTAAAGCAGGTCGCAGCCGTTGGCTGGGTATCCGCCCGAGCGTTCGTGGTGTTGCCATGAACCCGGTTGACCATCCGCACGGTGGTGGTGAAGGCCGCACTTCAGGTGGTCGCCATCCGGTGACCCCGTGGGGCAAAGGCACTAAAGGTAACAAAACTCGCTCGCGCAAGAAGAAGAACAAGCTGATTCTGCGCAGCCGTCATCAGACCAAGTAGAGGATATAAACTATGTCACGTTCCGTTTGGAAAGGCCCGTTCGTTGATGGCTACCTGCTTAAGAAAGCAGACGTAGCCCGCACCTCCGGCCGTAACCAGATCATCAAGACCTGGTCGCGTCGTTCCACCATTTTGCCGCAGTTCGTTGGTCTTACGTTCGGCGTATACAATGGCAAGAAATTCGTTCCCGTGTCGGTGAACGAAGACATGATTGGCCACAAGCTGGGTGAATTTGCGCCGACGCGCACGTTCCACGGTCATGGCGTAGATAAAAAAGCGAAGAAGGCGTAAGCATATGAGCAAAAAAGCAACTGAGCGCAAATTAGCGCCTAACGAAGCCAAGGCGGTCATTAACCGTCTGCGCATCAGCCCGCAGAAGCTGAACCTGGTAGCAGGCATGATTCGCGGCATGAGCGTGGCTCACGCCCTGACGCAGCTGACCTTTTCCAGCAAGCGCATCGCGGATGACGTGAAGAAAGCCCTGCAATCGGCTATCGCCAATGCTGAGAACAACCACAACCTCAACGTGGATTCGCTGGTTGTGAAGGAAGCTTATGTTGGCAAGAACCTGGTGATGAAGCGCATGCACACCCGCGGCCGTGGTAAATCGGCCGGCATTTTGCGCCCGTTCGCTAACCTCACCTTGGTCTTACGCGAAAAGGAAGAAGTAGAAGCGCCTAAAAAGGCAGCCAAAAAACCGGCGGCTAAAAAAGCCCCTAAGAGCACTGCTGCAAAGGAGTCTAAATAATGGGTCAGAAGGTAAACGCAATCAGCTTCCGCGTAGGCGTTAACAAAACGTGGGATTCTCGTTGGTATGCCGGCGCTGAATATGCCGACAAGCTGCACGAAGACTTCAAGATTGAAGCCTATATCAAGAAGTCCCTCAGCGCCGCTGGCGTGAGCAAAGTGGTGATCGAACGCCCGACCAAAAAGGCGCATGTTACCATCCACACCGCTCGTCCGGGTGTTGTTATCGGCAAAAAAGGCGCTGATATCGATAAGATCAAAAAAGATCTGGCCAAGTTCACCAAGGACGAGGTGCAGATCAACATCGTGCCTGTTGCAAAGCCCGAACTCGACGCGACCCTGATCGCCGAATCGGTTGCTCAGCAGCTGGAAAAGCGCGTAGCTTTCCGCCGTGCGATGAAGCGTGCTGTGCAATCCTGCCTGCGTCTTGGTGCACAAGGTATTCGTATCAACGTTTCGGGTCGCCTCGGTGGCGCCGAGATCGCCCGTATGGAATGGTATCGTGAAGGCCGCGTGCCCTTGCATACCCTGCGTGCTGACGTAGATTACGGCATTGCCCGCGCAGAAACCGCTTATGGCACCATCGGTATCAAAGTATGGGTGTTCAAAGGTGAGATCCTGGGCAAGGAAAAGAAAATCGAAGCAGCGGCTGAAGCGCTGCCTGTTGAAATGGCAACTGAATAAGAACGGCGAGTAAAAGATTATGATGAGCCCCAAAAAGACTAAATACCGCAAGCAGCATAAAGGCCGTATTAAAGGCGCTGCTAAAGGTGGTTCGACCCTGAACTTTGGCCAATTTGGCCTGAAGGCCATGCAACCCGAACGTATCACTGCACGCCAGATCGAAGCGGCTCGCCGCGCCATCTCGCGCCATGTGAAGCGTGTCGGCCGTATGTGGATTCGCATTTTCCCGGACGTGCCTGTGACACGTAAACCCGCAGAAGTGCGCATGGGCTCTGGCAAGGGTTCGGTGGAATTCTGGGCTGCACGCGTGCAGCCGGGCCGCATCCTGTTTGAAGTGGACGGTGTGGACGAAAAGACGGCACGCGAGGCGTTTGACCGTGCTTCGGCCAAACTGCCGATTAAAACCAAATTCGTAGCCCGTCTGGCTGAAGGGGAGTAGTATGAAGATCGCTGAAATCCGCAACAAAAGCGCCGAGGAGCTCAAAGGCCTCGTGCTGGACCTGAAAAAAGAGCAGTTCAACCTGCGCTTCCAGGCTTCCGCTGGCGAGCAGACCAACAAAGGTCGCGTGAAAGAAGTGCGCCGCACCATCGCGCGTATCAAGACCGTAATGGGTGGCGGCGACAACGCGGCAGCTGTAAAAGCAGCACCCGCTAAAGCAAAAAAAGCCTCCACGGCTAAAAAGAAGAAGGATTAAGTTATGCCTAAACGCGTATTGCAAGGGACCGTCGTTAGCGACGCAAACGAAAAAACGGTAATCGTGCGTGTTGACCGCCGCGTGAGCCATCCGTTGTACAAAAAGACCATCAACCGCTCGAAGAAATACGCGGCGCACGATGAAGAAAACCGCTTCAAGGTAGGTGACTCGGTGCAGATCATTGAATCGCGCCCGTTCTCCAAGAGCAAGACCTGGCAGGTGATCTACGAAGGCCAAGCTGAAGCTAAAGCATAAGCTATATAGTAATTAAGGAACAAGACGATGATCCAACAACAAAGCAATCTTGAAGTAGCCGACAATTCCGGTGCACGCCGCGTGATGTGCATTAAGGTTATCGGCGGCTCGCAGCGTAAGTTCGCAAGCGTGGGCGACATTATCGTCGTTTCCGTAAAAGAAGCGATTCCCCGCGGCAAGGTGAAGAAAGGCGAAGTGCATCGCGCGGTTATCGTGCGCACCAAGCGTGACATTCACCGCCCCGACGGTAGCACTATCCGTTTTGACAAAAACGCCGCCGTGCTCATCACCAAGCAGAATGAGCCCATCGGCACCCGTATCTTCGGCCCTGTGACCCGTGAACTGCGCGCTAAGCAGTTCATGAAGATCGTGTCGCTGGCTCCGGAAGTATTATAGTTCGCAAGGAAAAGGCATATGGCTAACAAACTTAAAGTAAAAAAAGGCGATGAAGTCGTCGTGATTGCCGGTAAAGAAAAAGGCAAGAAAGGCAAGATCCTAAAAGTTCTGCCGGCGGCATCTCGCGTAGTTGTGGGTGGCGTGAACTTAGTGAAGCGCAACACCAAAGCATCGATGAACAATGCTGGTGGTATTGTCGAGAAGGAAGCTTCGCTGCACGTTTCCAACGTGTCGCTGATCGACCCGAAATCCGGCAAGCCGACCCGCGCAGGTTTTAAAATTGAGAAAGATGGCAGCAAAGTGCGTGTTGCTAAGCGTTCGGGAGAAGTGATCAATGGCTAAGTCAGCAGCAGTGAAAAAAGAATCCGCTTACACACCGCGTTTGCAGGCTGTGTATGAGAAGGATGTGCGTGCCGCACTCCAGAAGGAATTCAACTACAAAAACAGCATGGAGATCCCCAAGCTGGATAAGATCGTTATCAACATGGGTGTGGGCGAAACCGTCAACGACAGCAAGATCATCCAGGCGGCGGTCAATGAGTTGGGCCTTATCGCTGGCCAGAAACCGCTTATCACGCGCTCGAAAAAGGCTATCGCTGGCTTCAAGCTGCGCGAGAACCTGGCCATCGGCTGCAAGGTGACCCTGCGCAAGCACAAGATGTACGAATTCCTTGATCGCCTGATTAATACCGCGCTTCCCCGCGTGCGTGACTTCCGTGGCGTGCCGGCTAAAAGCTTCGACGGTCGTGGCAACTATGCCCTTGGCCTGAAAGAGCAGATCGTGTTCCCTGAGATCAACTATGATAAGGTCGATCAGATCCGCGGTATGGACATTATCATCGTTACCACTGCGAAGACCGACAAAGAAGCAAAGGCGCTTCTGACGGCCTTCCAGATGCCCTTCATTAAATAGAGGTAGTCATGGCTAAACTGAGCTCCATCAACAAAAACAACAACCGCGCTAAGCTGATTAAGAAATCGGCCCCCAAGCGTGCTCGCCTCAAGGCGATCGTGATGAACCGCGACCTGCCGTTCGAAGAACGTCTGGTTGCTACCATCAAGTTGTCGGAAATGCCGCGCAACGGTTCAAAGGTGCGTCATCGTAATCGCTGCGAACTGACCGGTCGTGCCCGTGGTACCTATCGTAAATTCAAGCTGTCGCGCATTAAACTGCGTGAACTTGGCTCGTTCGGCCGCATTCCCGGCCTGACCAAAGCTAGCTGGTAAGGAGAAGAACTATGTCGATGAATTACCGTTTGGCAGACATGCTCACCCAAATCCGCAATGCGCAGGCCGCGCGCCTGCCGGAAGTGCGCCTTTCTGCTTCTAAATTCCTGGCCAATGTACTTGAAGTGCTGGTAAGCGAGGGCTATATCGATTCCTACACCAAGGAGCAGAACGCAAAAGGCCAGGCTCAGCTGGTCATCAAGCTGAAATACCATGAAGGCGAGCGCGTGATCAAACAGATTGATTGCATCTCCAAGCCGGGCCGCCGCGTATATTGCGAAATTTCCAAGCTGCCGCGCTATTATAACGGCCTTGGTATTGCTATCCTTTCGACCTCGCACGGTGTGATGTCGGATTTTCAGGCTCGTCAAGCCAATGTCGGCGGCGAAGTCCTGTGCAGCGTATTCTAAAGATTAGGAGTTAACAATGTCACGTGTAGGTAAAGCGCCTGTAGTTATCCCGTCCGGGGTTACGGTGACCGTAGCCAGCGGCGAAGTCGCGGTCAAAGGCGGCAAGGGCGAACTTAAGAGCAAACTGGCTCCGGAAGTGATCGTGGAAGTGGCCGATGGCAAGCTTTCCGTGAAACCGCGCGGCAACTCGCAGCGCGCCCGCGCTATGTGGGGCACGACCCGCAACCAGATTAACAACATGGTGCATGGCGTTTCCAAAGGTTACACCACCAAGCTCGAGATCCAGGGCGTAGGTTTCCGCGCTGCTGCCGACAAGAACTTCCTGTCGCTGGCGCTGGGCTTCTCGCATGAGATCAAATACGCCATTCCCGCCGGCATCACCATCGTGTGCGAAAAGCCCACGAGCGTTGCCATCAGCGGTTATGACAAACGCCTGATCGGTCAGGTAGCTGCGGAAATTCGCGCCCTGCGCAAGCCTGAGCCTTATAAAGGCAAGGGTGTGCGCTTGGAAGGCGAGTATGTACGCCAGAAAGAAGGGAAGAAGAAATAATGTCTCAGGCTGTCAAATCCAAAATATTGTACGAAAACCGCAAACGCCGCACCCGCTATGCTATCAAGCAGAAGTCCGGTGGCCGCGTTCGTCTGTCCGTATTCCGTTCCGGCAAGCATATCTATGCTCAGCTGATCGACGACAGCAAAGGCCAGACCTTGGCCGCTGCTTCCTCACTGGATGCCGACGTAAAAGGCAAGGTGAAGTCGACCTCGACCGTGGAAGCGGCCAAGGCGGTTGGCGAAGCCATCGCTCTGAAAGCGAAAAAAGCAAATGTGAAAGAAGTTGTGTTCGACCGTGGTGGCTATCTGTTCCACGGGCGCGTAAAGGCCTTGGCCGATGCCGCGCGCGAGCAGGGCCTGTCTTTCTAAAACAACATATCAATTGGATAGTAGGAAATAGTTATGGCACGTGCAGAACGTAACGAAGCGCAAACCGGTAAGGAAGAAGGCAACGAGCTGATCGATAAGCTGGTTTCCATCAACCGTGTTGCCAAAGTAGTAAAAGGTGGCCGCCGTTTCGGTTTCGCCGCGCTGGTCGTAGTGGGCGATGGCAAGGGCCGCGTCGGTTACGGTTCGGGCAAAGCAAAAGAAGTGTCCGATGCCATGCGCAAAGCGCTTGATTCGGCTAAGAAGTCGATGGTTCGCATACCCCTGCGCGAAGGCCGCACTCTGCACCATGACGTATATGGTCGTTTCGGCGCTGGCAAGGTGATGATTCGTATGGCCCCCGCCGGTACGGGTATCATCGCAGGCGGCCCGATGCGCGCAGTGTTCGAAGCACTGGGTGTGCATGACGTGGTGGCTAAATCGGTTGGTACTTCTAACCCGCATAACATGCTCAAAGCAACGTTTGACGCGCTGGATTCGATGCGTGCTCCCCGTTCGATCGCGGCTAAGCGCGGTAAGAAGGTGGGTGAGATCATCGAACGCCGCGACGGCATTCGCCCTGAAGACAAGAAGGAATAGTGACTATGGCTACGACCGCTACCAAAGAAGCAGCGCCCAAGAAAACCGCTGCTAAAAAAGAAACCGCTCCCAAGGCCGCTAAAGCGGCTGCCCCGAAGGCTGCGCCCAAAGCTGCAAAGCAGCCCAAGGCTGCACCGGCAGGCGCTACGCTGAAAGTGACCCAGATCGGCAGCAAGATCGCTCGCCGCTTTGACCAGGAAGCGACCTTAAAAGGCCTTGGCCTGAACAAGATTGGCCGTACCCGCGTGCTGGAAGATACCCCCGCTGTGCGTGGTATGATCCGCAAAGTGTCGCATTTGGTGCGTGTTGAAGACGCGAAGAAATAATTAGGTATTTAAGGAATACGACTATGCAACTCAATGAACTCAAAGACAACGCAGGTGCTCGCAAGCGCAAAATGCGCGTGGGCCGTGGTATTGGTTCGGGCAAAGGCAAGACCAGCGGCCGCGGTGGCAAAGGCCAGACCGCGCGTACTGGTGTTCGCATCAACGGCTTCGAAGGTGGTCAGACCCCGATTCATCGCCGTCTGCCTAAGCGCGGTTTCAATAACATTCACCGTGTGGAATTCGAGACCGTGAACCTCGGTGCTCTGCAAAAGGCCGTGGATGCTGGTTCGCTCGATGCAGGCAAGACCGTGGACCTGGCAGCTCTTCAAGCCGCCGGCCTGGTTCGCAAAGCTGCAACACAGGTGAAGCTGCTGGCCAAAGGCGCGCTCAAAGCAAAGATCACCCTGCAGGTGGATAAAGCTTCTGAAGCTGCAAAGGCAGCCGTAGAAAAGTCCGGCGGTAAAGTGGTTCTGCCTGAAGTGGCTGCCGCTTAATACGTTTTTTGTAACACTGCTCGCCTTTCGCGCTGGATGATATGACCTCTGCTGCCGAACGCCTTGCCGCCAACATGAACATTGGCGTATTTTCCCGGGCAACCGAACTTAAAAAACGCCTGTGGTTCGTGCTGTTGGCGCTGATCGTATACCGCTTCGGCACCTATATACCCGTGCCTGGTATCGATCCGATCATCCTCAAGGAGATTTTTGCTAAGCATTCCGGCGGCGTGCTAGGTGTATTTAACATGTTCTCCGGTGGCGCGCTTTCGCGTATGACCATCTTTGCTCTGGCAGTGATGCCTTATATCTCGGCGTCGATTATGATCCAGGTGATGGGCTTTGCCATTCCGCAGCTGGCGGCGATGAAAAAAGAGGGCGAGTCGGGCCGTCGCAAGATCAATCAATATACACGTTACCTCACCGTATTGCTCGCTGCTTTCCAGGGCTACGGTATCGCGGTCGGCTTAGAAGGCATGACGGGCGCAAATCATCAATCCGCAGTGATCGACCCGGGCCTGTTCTTCCGCTTTACGGCCACCATCACGCTGGTGGGTGGCACGATGTTCCTGATGTGGCTTGGCGAACAGATCACCGCGCGCGGCGTGGGCAACGGTATTTCCCTCATCATTTTCACCGGTATCGTAACCGGCCTTCCCAGCGCCATCGGCCACACGCTTGAACTAGGCCGCACCGGCGCACTCTCGAGCATGCTCATCGTTGGCATTTTGGTGACCGTGCTGCTGCTGATTGCTTTCATCGTGTTTATGGAGCGCGCTCATCGCCGTGTAGTCATCCAATATCCCAAACGCCAGGTGGGCAGCAAAATGTTCGGCGGTGAAAATTCGCACATGCCGATCAAGATCAACACCGCTGGCGTTATTCCGCCGATCTTTGCCAGCTCGATCTTGCTGTTCCCACTGACCATTGCCAGCTTTAACGCCGGCAGCAGCGAAGGTTGGTTGCGCACGGTCAGTGCGTATCTGGGCCACGGGCAGCCGCTTTACATTGTGTGCTATGTTGCGCTGATCGTGTTCTTCTGCTTCTTCTATACCTCTGTGGTGTTCAACCCGACGGAAACGGCAGATAACCTCAAGAAGAACGGTGGCTTCGTTGCCGGCAAACGCCCCGGTAAACAGACTGCTGAATATTTTGATTATTTGCTGACGCGCCTGACGGCCATCGGCGCTGCCTATCTGGCCATCGTCTGCGTGATGCCAGAACTCTTCGTTGCAAAATACGCCGTACCTTTCCAATTGGGTGGCACGGGCTTGCTGATTGTGGTAAACGTTACCATCGATTTTGTAACGCAAGTGCAGTCTCACCTGTTCGCCCACCAGTATGAGGGGCTGATCCGGAAGGCTCGTTTAAAAGGCAAAGTGAAATGAAGCTGATCCTGCTTGGTCCCCCCGGCGCCGGTAAAGGCACGCAAGCACAGTATCTGCACACCAAATTCGGCTTGGCCAAACTTTCCACCGGCGACATGCTGCGTGCAGCGGTAGCTTCCGGCTCAGAGCTGGGCAGCCGTGTAAAAAAAGTGATTGAGTCGGGCCAGCTTGTCTCCGACGATATCGTGGTGGATTTGATCCGCGAGCGCATCCAACAAGCCGACTGCCAGAAGGGCTTCATCCTTGATGGTTTTCCGCGCACCGTAGCGCAGGCCGAAGCGCTCGATGTGATGCTCGCCGCCGAGAAGAAATCCCTCGATTTTGTGATCGAGCTGACCGTGGACGACCAAGAGCTCGTCTCCCGCATAGCCGGCCGCTATTCCTGCGCCAAATGCGGCGAGGGGTATCACGATAGCTTCAAGAAGCCCGGCAAGGAAGGCGTATGCGATATGTGCGGTAGCATCGAGTTCAAGCGCCGTGACGACGATCGTGCCGAGACGGTGGCCAGCCGCCTGGAAGTATATCACAGCCAGACCGCGCCGCTTTTGCCCTATTATTCGGCACGCGGGCTGCTTAAATCGGTGGACGGTATGGCCGACATCGAAGTGGTCACCCAGCAGATAAACACCATCATCGCCCGCTAGGGGTGTTTGCGGCTGTTTTGGGGTCGGTTCCCCTTTGGGGTGGGCCGGTCCTTGGTGAGCCTGGTATGGCTTGCGCAGGTTTCTTTAAAAATATCGTTAAATCTGCATAAAAACCGTTGACATCGAGCATTCCCGGCGTAGAATCCGTGCCTCACTTTGCCGACTTTCCATGAAAGTTAGCAGTTAAACAACTGAAAAATAAGGTATTTAAAGTGGCTCGTATTGCTGGTGTAAACATTCCTTCGGCTAAACGCTTAGATATTGCCCTGACCTATATCCATGGCATCGGCCATGTGAAGGCTGGCGAGATCTGCGAAAAAGCTGGTCTTCCCCCGGAAAAGCGCGTGCACCAACTGGCGGAATCCGAAGTAATCCGCGTGCGCGAAATCATCGACCGCGACTACATGGTAGAAGGCGATCTGCGCCGCGAAGTGTCGATGAACATCAAACGTCTTGTGGACCTTGGCTGCTATCGTGGCCTGCGTCATCGCAAAAAGCTGCCCACCCGCGGCCAGCGCACCCATACCAACGCTCGCACTCGCAAAGGCAAAGCCAAAGCGATCGCCGGCAAAAAAATCGCAACCAAATAATTAGTCATTGAGATTGGAATAGACCATGGCCGCTAAAGAAGCCGGTGCCGCAAGGCTCAAAAAGCGTGAACGCAAAAACATCAGCACTGGTGTTGCGCATGTGAACGCTTCGTTCAACAATACGATCATCACCGTAACCGACACGCAGGGCAACACCGTTGCTTGGTCGTCGGCCGGCCATCACGGTTTTAAGGGTTCGCGCAAATCGACCCCGTACGCTGCTCAGGTAACCGCTGAAGACGCGGGCCGCAAAGCCCAGGAACACGGCATGAAAACGCTCGCCGTTGAAGTAAAAGGCCCGGGCGCTGGCCGCGAATCGGCACTGCGCGCGCTGCAATCGGTTGGCTTCGTGATCACCTCGATCAAAGACGTAACGCCCGTTCCGCATAACGGCTGCCGTCCTCCGAAGCGTCGCCGCGTATAATTGCGGCCGTATTCGGCCATACTGGTTTTAGAGTTAATGTTGTTGCATCCGTTGATGCAGGTGAATAGAAAAAGGGGTTTTAAACGTGTTAGCAAAAAATTGGCAAGATCTGATCAAACCGTCCAAGCTCGATATCGCAACTTCGCGCAGCGATGCTCGCCAGGCTGTTATCGTTGCTGAGCCGCTGGAACGCGGTTTCGGCCACACGCTGGGTGTTGCTCTGCGCCGCGTGCTGCTGTCGAGCCTGCAAGGCGCTGCCGTTACCGCTATCAAGATTGAAGGCGTTCTGCATGAGTTCTCCTCGGTTCCGGGCGTTCGTGAAGACGTAACCGACATCATCCTCAACATCAAAGACCTGCGCGTTAAAGCCAGCGGTTCTGACAAGAAACGCATCACCCTGACGGCTACTGGCCCGGGTGAAGTCAAGGCCGGCATGATCGAAACCAGCGGCGACGTTGAGATCATCAACAAAGACCACGTGATCTGCACGCTTGATAAAGGCGCTAAACTGCAGATTGAAATGACCGTAGAAACCGGCAAAGGCTACGTTCGCGCACAACGCGCGTCCGACGCGCCGATCGGCCTCATCCCCGTGGATGCGCTGTTCTCGCCGGTTGTCAAAGTTTCCTACAAAGTCGAAAACGCTCGCGTTGGCCAGATCACTGACTACGACAAGCTCTCTATGACGGTTGAAACCGATGGTTCGCTGACTCCGGAAGACGCAGTGGCACTGGCTGCTCGCATTCTGCAAGATCAGCTGCAGCTGTTCATCAACTTCGAAGAAAGCAAAGTTGAACGCAAAGAAGAATCCAAGCCGGGACTGCCGTTCTCGCCTTATCTGCTGAAGAAAGTATACGATTTGGACGAACTCTCGGTTCGTGCTACCAACTGCCTCAAGAACGACAACATCGTTTACGTTGGCGACCTGGTGCAGAAGACCGAAGGCGAAATGCTCAAAACCCCGAATTTCGGCCGCAAATCGCTCAACGAGATCAAAGAAAAACTGGCTAAGATCGGCCTGCGCTTCGGTATGGAAGTACCGGGTTGGCCGCCGGAAAACATCGAGGAACTCGCGCGCAAGCACGAAGATCCGTACTAAGTATACATTTGGCTTCCGGCAGTGTTCACCGGTGGCCTGATGGAAACAAGAACACATAGGAGTAATACCCATGCGCCATAATATGTCTGGCCGTAAATTAGGCCGTAAATCGGGCCATCGTCGTGCAATGTTCGCGAACCTTGCTAACGCGCTGATCAAGCACGAGCAGATCTCGACTACGCTGCCCAAGGCAAAAGACCTGCGCCCGGTGGTAGAAAAGCTGGTAACGCTCGCTAAGCGCGGCGACCTGCACGCACGCCGCCAGGTAATGGCTGTGCTGCGCGATGCAACGCTGACCAACAAGCTGTTTTCGACCATGGCTTCGCGCTATGCAGAACGCAAAGGTGGTTACCTGCGCGTGCTCAAAGCAGGCTTCCGTTATGGCGACAACGCCCCGATGGCGATTGTTGAATTCGTAGACCGTGATGAATCGGCCAAAGGCCAAGATTCAGGCCCGAAACTTGAAGTAGTCGCTGAACCGGCAACCGCTGCCTAATTTCATTAGGTGCAAGCGCCAAGCCTATGCTAAAAAGCAGCCTTCGGGCTGCTTTTTGCTTTTTGGAGAACATATGGGTGCATGGCTATATATTGCATGTGGTGGCGCGGTCGGCTCGGTGGCGCGTTTTGCGCTTTCCAACGCCGTAACACGCGCTGCAGGCCTGCAGGCGTTCTTCCCGTATGGCACGCTGGCTATCAACGTGCTGGGCGGGCTTCTTATGGGGCTGTGGATCGGTATCATGGCAACGCTGCTACCTGAGCGTGCGCGGGAGCTGCATTGGCTCATTGCCACGGGCATTCTTGGCGGCTTTACCACGTTCTCGACCTTTTCGCTCGATCTGGTAACGCTGATGCAGCGCGGGCTGATGGGGCAGGCGGCTTTGTATGCGGTCGGCTCGGTGGTAGCCAGTGTAGTGGCGCTGTTCATAGGAATGTGGCTGACCCGCCTGGTATTTGCCTGATATGAACGAAAAACTCCACACACACACGGTGGCCGAAGCGGATGACGATATCCGCCTGGACCGCTGGTTCAAACGCCATTTCCCGGGCTATCCGCACGCGCTGCTAGAAAAATCGCTTCGCAAGGGGCTTATCCGCGTGGATGGCAAAAAAGCGCAAACCTCGCTTCGTATCAGAACCGGCCAAACCATCGATTGCCCACCGATCACTATCGAGCCAAAGGCCAAGGCGCGCTACGCGCCCAGCGAGCTGGAATATGAAGAGGTGCGGCGTTGGGTGCTTTACAAGGATGCCAATGTTGTGGTCATCAACAAGCCTTTCGGCCTGGCCGTGCAGGGGGGCAGCAAGATTGCCAAAAGCCTGGACGACCTGTTAGACGGCCTGAAATTCGACGGTGAGCGCCCCAAACTCGTCCACCGGCTCGACCGCGACACTAGTGGCGTGCTGGTGCTGGCGCGCACTGCTAAGGTGGCGGCCAAGCTCGCGGCGGCTTTTGCCGGCAAGGACCTGCAAAAGACCTATTGGGCGCTGGTCAATGGTTCGCCGCTGCCGATGAAGGGTATTGTCGACTATAAGCTGCTCAAATCCATTCATGGTGAAGCCTCATTCGAGCGCGTGGCCGTGGATGATGAGGACGGCAAATACGCCGTGACGGAATATCAGGTGATCGAAGGCTTGGCTCGCAAATTCGCGCTGATGGAACTCAAGCCGCTGACCGGTCGCACCCACCAGCTGCGTGTACATATGCAGGCGATCGGCTGCCCCATCGTGGGCGACCCGAAATATGGCGGCAGCATGATGTATGACGATGTTACCGATATGGGCGGCCTTGGCGTAGAAGATAAGTTGCATCTGCATGCGCGGCGTATTGTAATACCGGGGAATATATGCGGCAAAGCCATCGACGTGAAAGCGCCGTTGCCCCCGCATATGCAAAAGACCTTTGAACTGTTGGGCATAGGAGCAAAATAATGCGCGCATTGTATTACAAGATCGCCGCGGCACTGGTGGTGCTCATCGCCGTAGCGGCGATAGCGTTTGGCTTTAGCGACAAGCCGCAGCCATCTGCAAATGAGGCAGCGCCTGCACCTGTGGCTAATGCCGCGCAAGGGGCTGTTGCGCAAAAGCCCACCAAGAAGCCTTATAAAGAGCGCAAGAAGGGCGAAAAATCTGACAGTTGGCATAAATTCCCTTGGCCAAACCCGCTGGCTAAGCTGGATGAGAACCAGACTGCCCAGCTGCGCTCTTGGGTAATCTACCAAGATGATGATGTCTTTATCATTAACAAGCCTGCCGATATCGCGGCCGATGTTGATAAGGAAGGCAATCCCAGCATCCAATCGCGCATGGGACCATTGCAATATAACAATAAGGATGTGCCTACCTTGGTAAACCGCCTTGATATGCCTACTACCGGTGCTTTATTGGTGGCACGCAATCCGCAAGCTTTCGATAATTTGCAGATCGCTTTTGCCGACCGCGAGATGCATAAAACCTATTGGGCGGTGACTACCTGCAAATTGCCCGCAGCAAGCGGCACGATTGATAAAGCCCTTTTTGCCTACCGTAAACACGGTATCACCAAAGTTTACATCGCCAAGGAAGGTATCGACGGCCAACCCTCGGTGACGCATTATAGCGTGTTGGGAAGTGACCTAAAAACCGGCCTTACGCTTGTCGAGCTTAAACCTACTACTGGCCGCACGCATCAATTGCGTGTGCACATGCAATCTATCGGATGCTCCATTCTCGGTGATGCAAAATACGGAGGCACTAAGATTTTTAAAGAGATGCCGGAATTAGCGTCGCGTGGTATAGAAAACAAACTGCATCTGCATGCTAAGAATCTGGTGATTCCCGCCATGGTGTTGGGTAAAGAGATCGATGTGACTGCGCCTTTGCCGCCGCATATGCAAAAAACACTTGAACTGATAGGTCTGGAGAAAAAATAATGCGTAGCTTTCGTTTGCTCGGAATATTGGTGCTGTTGGCGAGTTTTGCCGTGCTGGCCAACAATTATGTGCGTACGTTAAAGAACGATCCCTCGCTTGTTCCGGCTACGCCTGCACCGGCTGTGCCTCACGGAAAACCGCAAGAAGCAGGCACGCCGCCAAGTGCGCAGCGGTATCGTTTAAAGAATAATGGCCGCCCGGATGGTTTTAGCGTGAACCAGTTCCCCTGGCCATTCCCGCTGATCCGCATGGAAGAAAGCGCTGCACAAAAGCTGCGTGAACTGGTGATCCATAAGGATGAAAATATTCTGGTGCTGAACAAGCCCGGTGGCGTTGCGGTCAATATTTCGTATGATGGCAACCCCAGCATCCAGGATAGCGCTAATGCGCTGCGCTTTGATGCCAGCGACGCACCGGTCATCATCAACCGTCTGGATCGTCCGGTCAGTGGTGCGCTGGTCATGGCGCGCAATAAGCAGGCATACGATGCCTATAGCGAGTTCTTTGCCAAGCAGCTCGTGCGTAAGACCTATTGGGCGATTTTAACCTGCAAACCGAAGGAAGAGGCGGGGGTGGTAGAAAAGCCTCTGATCACCCAGCTGCGTAAGAACCATAAGAATGTGCGTGTGGCAGACGAGCAGAACCTGGAGGCGATGCAGGCCGTTACTGAATACCGTGTATTGGCCACCCACACGGAAACGGGCTTTACCCTGGTAGAGCTGCGCCCCGCCACTGAGCGCACGCATCAGCTGCGCGTGCACATGCAGGCGTTGGGCTGCCCCATTCTGGGGGATGATCAATATGCCGGGCCCTATCCCGAGCGTGCTGAGCAATATAAAATCTGGAAATATATGCAGTTGCACGCCAAGCGGCTTGAGCTACCGCCCTATAGCGGGCCCGAACACTTGGTGGTGGATGCGCCACTACCACCCCATATGGGGTATGCACTCAGCGTCCTGAAACTGCGCCCCGAAGGGATGTGAGATGACAAGCATCACCATTGAGCCGCAAGTTGGTGGCTATGTGCTAAGCCGTTCGGGCATTAACATGCTGACTCCGGCCAAGCTACCGTTGCTTTTGCCTACCAAGCCGCTGGCAGAAGCACTGGTAAGTGAGTGGCGCGGCAAAGAAAAGTACAGCTCAGACAAGATGAAGCTCACCGCCATGGCCTACACCGCCATCGACCGTATCGAGCCGCAGAGATCCGAAGTGGTGGAGGCGTTGCTCGTATTCCTGGACACCGACACACTGAGCTACCGTTCGGAAGAACAAGCAGCGCTGCTGGCCAAGCAACAACAGCAATGGGATCCGGTGCTTGCGTGGATGCAGGAGCGTTTCGGTGTGGCCGTGAACGTGACGAGTGGGGTGATGCCCATCGAGCAACCTGCCGCTTTGCACGATGCGGTAAGAAGCTATTTGCTGACGCAGGACAGCATGGTGCTGGCCGCCCTTAGCATGCTGGCCTCGACGTTTTCCTCACTGATACTGGCGGTGGCTGTGGTTGCGCGCCATTTGAACGCAGGCGATGCATTTGCGCTTTCTCGCCTGGAAGAAGAGTCGCAGGCTGAAGCCTGGGGGCGAGATGAGGAGGCCGATAAACGAGCACTTCGCCTGGCAGAGGAATCCTTGGCGGCGGCCAATTTTTTAAACCTACTTGACGAGTCTGGAATTCGTCACTAAGCGTAGGGTTTCGCACTATTTCATAGGGGCTTGTAGATGACCACTGCTACCACGAAAAAAATCCTAGAATCCAACACTCCGCAGCCTGGTGTCAACAAGCTGCTTCAGCAGAACGCGGTACTGCGCGAACTGGAAGCCAAGCGTGAGCTGGCCCGCCAGGGCGGCGGCACGAAGCGCGTGGATGCGCAGCACGAAAAAGGCAAGCTCACCGCGCGCGAGCGCATCGAAGTATTGCTCGATCCCGATTCGTTCGAAGAATACGACATGTTCGTGGAGCATCGCTGCATAAACTTCGACATGGCTAAGAACAAGGTCCCCGGTGATGGTTGCGTGACCGGCCACGGCACGATTAACGGCCGCCTTGCGTTCATCTACAGCCAGGACTTCACCGTGCTGGGCGGCTCGCTCTCGGAAACCAACGCCCAGAAGATCTGCAAGATCCTCGATATGGCGATGAAAATGGGCGCACCGGTCATCGGCCTGCTGGATTCGGGCGGCGCACGTATTCAGGAAGGCGTGGACGCGCTGGGTGGCTTTGCAGAGATCTTCCAGCGCAACGTGCTGGCATCGGGCGTTGTGCCGCAGATCTCCGTTATCCTTGGCCCCTGCGCGGGCGGCGCGGTGTATTCCCCGGCGCTGACCGACTTTATTATCATGACGCGCGGCACGAGCTATATGTTCGTCACCGGCCCCGACGTGGTGAAAACCGTGACCCATGAGATCGTAAGCCAGGAAGAGCTGGGCGGTGCGGACATGCACACCAGCAAAACCGGCGTGGCCGACCTGGCCTATAACAACGACATCGAGGCGCTACAGCAAGTGCGTCGCCTGTATAACTTCCTGCCGCTTTCCAACGTTTCGGGCGTGCCTGTGCGCCCCACGCCCGACCCGGCAGACCGCGTGGAAATGTCGCTCAACACGCTGGTTCCGGAAAACCCGAACAAAGCCTACAACATGAAGGAATTGCTGGAGCGAGTGGTTGACGAGGGCGACTTCTTCGAGATTCAGCCTGACTATGCGAAGAATATCATCATCGGCTTTGGTCGCATGGAGGGGCATACGGTGGGTTTCGTTGCCAACCAGCCTAACCATATGGCAGGATGTCTGGATATCGACGCGTCGCGCAAAGCAGCACGCTTCATCCGCTTCTGCGACGCGTTCTCCATTCCGCTGGTGACGTTCGTGGATGTTCCGGGCTTTATGCCTGGCACGCACCAAGAGCATAACGGTGTCATCAAGCACGGCGCCAAGCTGCTCTACGCTTATGCTGAGGCCACTGTACCCAAAGTGACCGTTATCACCCGCAAAGCCTATGGTGGTGCCTATGACGTGATGAGCTCGAAGCATTTACGTGGCGATGTGAACTATGCCTGGCCTTCGGCCGAGATTGCGGTGATGGGCCCCAAAGGCGCAGTGGAGATTGTCTTCCGTGGCAAATATGCCAACGCCGAAGAGGAGCAGAAGCTCATCGACGATTACCGCGCCAAGTTCGCAAGCCCCTTTGTGGCGGCATCACGCGGCTTCCTGGATGATATCATCCGCCCGCAGAATACCCGTTGGCGCATCTGCCGCTCGCTGTCAATTTTGCGCAGCAAGAATATTCAAAATCCCTGGAAAAAGCATGACAACCTGCCCCTCTGACAGGTGGCGAGCTTTTCTTGTTCCTGAGCGATTATTCCTCATCATTGGCCTGCCGCTGGCACTGGCCTATATGGTGCTGTTCTCGAATCTGACGAATTATAACCACGGCGCCGAACGCATGCTGCATGTGGCGCATTATGCCATGGTGTTGCGCGGGCAGGCGGGGCATATACCCGCAGGATTTGACGAACTTGCAGCGTTTGCCGGCAGGAATAAGGGTAAGTCGAAACAGCAATTTCCAGAGGAAGAGGACGCCAAACAGGTCACGCCGCTGAACTTGCTGGATATCGTTGGCCTTAAGGATAACAGCCGGGGTGGTATCGTGCGTGGTATTGCCCTAAAGCGAGATGACCTGCGCGAGTTCGAGGTTCAGAACAAAGCGGCGCATTACCCGTTCATCGGCTATTTGCCATTCCTGCCTGCGGCGGTAGTGGGCATCGCACTGGACATGCGCCCCATCACCATCATGTACCTTATGATCCTGTCGCACATCGCCTATGCTTTGGCGCTGGGGTATTTCACGATTCGCTACACGCCCGTGCTCAAATGGGCATTCACCTTTATCTTGCTGTGGCCGTCGCTATGTGTGAACCGTGTTTCCATCAGCCCGGATGCAACCGTGGTGGAGATATGCTTTCTCATGGCAGCGCTTGCCATGCATTACCGGCAGCAGGGGCTTTTGCTGCGTCGTGGCCAGCAGGCATTGCTGGCGGTCGTAGCAGGCATCACCGGTATTATTAAGGCGGCCTATTTTCTTGTGCCGGCGATTACATTGTTGCTGCCTGCTTCATGCTTTAATAACCGCTGGGGTTGGCTGCGCTGCGTGCTACTTTGCGTGGGCATTTCGGTGGGGCTGGCAACGGCCTGGAACCTCTATGCCGCCTATACCTATTACAACTTCCTCAATGATTTTGTAGGCTTGTCCGACAATGCCTGGCGCTACGGGCCCAACACGCTAAACATCATCATGAGCGACCCGATCGGCTTTTATCACGATCTGTTCATAAGCCTGGCTTCCCATGAGTTCTTAAACGGTGCGGTGGCCAATCTGGTTCTGTGGAACGGCCAGGTACGCAATCTCCATAACTGGGTGTATCGATCCGAATACGCACCGCTGCTTTGGGGGGTCGTGGGCATCGTGGCCTGGCTTGCACTTTTGCCTGCGGATGAGCCTGAAGAAAGACCGCTTAAACCGTTGCAGCGCGCGCTATGCTTTGCGCTGTTTGCAGCCACTGTGGTGGTGATTGCCACGCTGAACTATGTGGCCTATTACCACAACCACCGCTTTTACGAGCCATTCATCGTTAATGTCCGCAATTCCTTCTACATTCAGGGGCGCTATTTCGTGCCGATCCTGCCGCTTATTCTGCTGGCGTGCTACCGCCCGACATGGCTTGCCAGATTGGCGAAGGCCCGCTGCCTCGCCTTTGCCGGTCTTGCCCTTGCCGCGCTTGCGCTGAGCTATATTCATGCGCTGATGCTCGGGGCGTTGCTGTAGCACGGAAAGGGTTGCTCAGTACTGTGGTTTAGCAAGGTAAGAAACACGCAAGAATCGCATTGACTGTAGCGGGAATTAAGGTCTAATTGCGGTCTTATTCATTTACGACCATACCCATATAAGGTGCTTACTATGTTCGATAAATCCTGATCGCGAATCGGGGTAGGGTTATCATACATAATATACGGATTGTAAAAAAAACGTACGTCTTTCAGGGTGGATGTTTATGCAAAGAACAACCAAAATGAGCTTAAGATTATGGCAATTAACCGCTTGAAGCCATTGTGCAACTTTCTTAAACCTGAGCGGTTTTTTTTGATTGTAAGCTTACTCCTGACACTAGCTTATATAACGCTGTTCTCAAACCTTACCAATTATAACCATGGCGCGGAGCGTATGATGAACGTAGTTTATCATGCCATGGCCTTCATGGGAGAACCCAGAGGTGTGCCTGGCGGTTTTGCTGATTTGGCCAATCTTGCAGCAGAAAATAAGCCACACCCAAAGATTCAGTTTCCGGACAAGACCAGTGCAAAACAGATAGCCCCACTTAATCTGCTTGAGGTCTTGGGTATCGTTGATGGTCCGGGTAACGTTCTGCTGGATATTTCGCTGCATCGAGACCGTCTGGTCGATTATACAATCGATCGTAAATCAGCGCATTATCCATTGCTTGGATATTTGCCATTCATCCCACCCGCAATGCTTGGTATTGCGCTCGATATGCCTCCCATCATCATTAGCTATATGATGATATTATTCCATGCGATATATGCAGTTACACTGGGGTATTGCACCATACGCCTGACGCCCATTCTAAAATGGGCGTTTGTGTTTCTGCTGCTATGGCCTACCATTTGTGTAAATCGTGTTTCTATAACGCCGGATGCTTCGGTTGTGGAGCTGTGCTTTCTGATCGTGGCGCTCGTAATGCGCTACCGCGAGTCTGGTTCTTTGCTTACTCTTGGAAAACAATTATTGCTAATAGCACTATCTGGCATTACGGGCATAATAAAGGTAGCTTATTTCCTTGTGCCCGCCGCAGTTTGTTTCTTGCCTGTGAGTATGTTCGTTAGCCGTCGTGCATGGCTGCGTTGCGTGCTGTTATGCATTGGTGCGGCGGTACTATTGGCCGCGGCGTGGAATTTTTATACGGCTTACACGCTCTATAACTATCTGAGCGATATCGCCGCATCGGATGAGACGCGTGAGATATGGAAAGAGACTCCCAATACGGTCAGTATTATTTTGAGCGATCCGCTCAAGTTCTACCACGATTTGTTTGCAAGCACTCTTAATGAAATGTATTTAAGAGGCGCTGCGGCGAATTTGATATTGTGGAATGGATATGTCCGTAATTGGCATAATTGGATATACCGCTTTGAGTATACACCGTTGCTATGTGCAACGTTGGTAGCATTGTTTATGCTTGCTTTGTTTCCATTAGGCGACGAGCGGCGTTTCAAGCCTCTTACGTCTGTGCAGAAAATGTTCAGTGCGCTATTGGTTTTTATATCCATGCTGATGATAGCTACACTGAATTACATCGCGTATTATCAGAATCATGTGGATACGGATCCTTTTGTTGTTAATACCGTTAATTCATTCTTTATTCAGGGGCGTTATTTTGGCCCCTTATTGCCATTATTATTGCTTGCGTGCTACAAGCCATCGGCTATTTTGCGCATACCCTACTATAAAGCTCTGTCGGTGATTAACTTGACTTTAGCAATCGGGGTGTTGCTATATTTGAACACGCTGATGTTAACTGCTTTATTGTAATTAAAAAATAAGCGATTAGGGTGTAAAAATCGCCATTGACTGTAGCAGTAATTAAGGTCTAATTGCGGTCTTATTCATTCACGACCATACCCATATAAGGTGCTTACTATGTTCGATAAAATACTGATCGCCAACCGCGGTGAAATTGCCGTTCGCATTATGCGCACCGCGAAGAAAATGGGCATCCGTACCGTGGCCGTATATTCCGAGGCCGACACAAGCGCGCTGCATGTGCGTGAGGCGGACGAAGCGGTCTATATCGGGCCTTCGCCTTCGGTCAAAAGCTATCTAAACATTGATGCATTACTCAATGCTATCGACATCTCCGGCGCGCAGGCCGTGCATCCGGGCTATGGCTTCTTGTCGGAAAATGCCGAGTTCGCACGCCGCTTGAAGCAAGCCGGCGTAACTCTCATCGGCCCGAACCCTGAAGCCGTGAAGCTGATGGGCGATAAGATCGAATCCAAAAAAATTGCGATCAAAGCAGGTGTGAGCACCGTTCCCGGCACGCTCGACGTGGTGCAATCCGACGAAGAGGCAAAGCGCATCGCCAAGGAGATCGGCTTTCCCGTGATGATTAAGGCCGCAGCGGGCGGTGGCGGCAAAGGCATGCGCGTGGCACGCAATGAAAAAGAGCTGATCGACGGCGTGAAGCACGCAGCAAGCGAAGCCGCCTCGAGCTTCAAGGACGGGCGCGTATTCATCGAGCGCTTCTTTGAAAACCCCCGCCACATTGAAATTCAGATCCTGGCTGATAGCCATGGCAACACGCTGTTCCTGGGCGAGCGCGAATGCTCCATTCAGCGCCGTCACCAAAAAGTGATCGAGGAAGCACCCAGCGTGTTTCTGGATGAAGCCACCCGCAAAAAAATGGGTGAGCAGGCCGTGGCGCTGGCCAAGGCAGTGGGTTACAACTCAGCCGGCACGGTGGAATTCATCGTTGACGAGAATAAGCAATTCTATTTCTTAGAGATGAACACCCGCCTGCAGGTGGAGCATCGTATTACTGAGCTAGTCACCGGCATTGACTTGGTTGAGCAGATGATTCGTGTAGCCGCAGGCGAAAAGCTTGAGTTCACCCAGAAAGATATCAAGCTTGAAGGCTGGGCGATGGAAGCCCGCCTATACGCCGAAGATCCAAAGCGTGCCTTTTTGCCTTCCACCGGTCGCATCACCCGTTATAAGGAGCCCAAGGACGTAGAGAACGTGCTGATTGATACCGGCATCTATGAAGGCGGTGAAGTGTCGATGTTCTACGATCCGATGATCGCTAAAGTGTGCAGCTATGGTGATAACCGCCAGGCCGCTATTGATACGCTCAAGGCCGCGCTTTCGGCTTTCATTATCGAGGGTATTTCGCATAACGCCAGCTTCTTAGAAGCAATCTTGAATAACCCACGCTTCGGGGAGGGCGATATTTCCACTAACTTCATCGAGCAGGAATATCCTGGCGGCTTCATCGGCGCGGAGCTCACCTCCGACACGACGAAGCTGTTCATCGGCGTTGCCACTACTATCTTCCTGCGCGATGCAGAACGCGCCTCCAAGATCAGCGGACAAGTACCGGGGCGCGAGCGTGCTATCGGCCATCGCTGGGTGGTGAATGTGGACGGCGAGGATTACCCCATCTATGTGCGTGCCGATACCGATCAGGGCTATTTCATCACCCATAACCGCCGCCTCATTTCCGTGAAGACCTCGTGGAATCTCGGCCGCAGCTTGTTCCAAGGTACGATCAATGGTGGCAACCCTGTTTCCGTGCAAATCAAGAATCTGGAAGAGGGCTATCTGCTGACCTATGGCGGCTCAGATGTTGTGGTATGCGTGCGCAGTCCGCGCGTGGCAGAACTGGCGCAGTTCATGCCCAAACCGCAAAGCAAGAACCGTCGTGATCGCCTGGCAGCACCGATTGCCGGCCTCATTCTCAGTATGAAGGTCAAGGAAGGCGATGTGGTGAAAGTAGGTCAGGAGCTTTGTGTGATCGAAGCCATGAAGATGGAGAACGTCATCTACGCCGAACACGAAACCACCGTGAAGAAGGTGAACGTGGGCGAGCGCGAGAGCGTCAACGTCGATCAGGTGCTGATCGAGTTCGCTGCGTAATTGCTTCCTTACGGCTTGCGGTAACTTATCGGTAGGGGAATGTCGCCTTAAGCGCGGCGTCCAGTGTTGCCATGTCGGCTTCTATGCCTAAATCTGCGATCGAAGTAACGCCATACTGCGCGATGCCGCACGGCACAATGCCCGTGTAATGGCTTAGGTCGGGTGCTAAGTTGATGGCGATACCGTGATAGGTCACCCATTTGCGCACGCGAATGCCAAGGGCGGCGATCTTGGCTTCCTGGCCCTTCCTGTCATAGGTCCACACGCCCACTCGGCCTTCGCGCGTGAAGCTTTCGATGCCGAAGCTCGCCAGCGTGGCAATGATCCAGCCTTCCAACTGCTGCACATAGTGGCGGATATCCATCGCATTACGCTGTTTCAAATCCAGCATGACATAGGCAATGCGCTGGCCGGGGCCATGATAGGTGTGTTGACCGCCGCGCCCCGTGGCAAAAATAGGGAAGCGTTCTCGGTCGATCAGATCTTCGGGCTTTGCCGATGTGCCGGCGGTGTAAAGCGGGGGGTGCTCGAGCAGCCATACCTGTTCGGGCTGGCTTCCATCCAAGATGCCTTCTACGCGTGCTTCCTGGGCATCCACGGCTTCGTTATAGCCGGTAAGGCCGTGAGAAATCTTCCATTCCATAGGAAACCTGATCCAGCTTAAATAATGGTGCGGTCAAGAAGACTCGAACTTCCAATCCTTTCGGAGCTACCACCTCAAGGTAGTGCGTCTACCAATTCCGCCATGACCGCACATGTCTGGGGAAAAGACGTGTAGCAAATATTGCGCGATTGGCAAGCTAAAGATGGCAGAAAAAGCGTTTACGCCGTGATAAGGCGCAGATTTTCCAGCATGTCGATGGTGTTGCCCTCGTGGTGCTCCAGCAGGTTGCTGGAATCGGGGGTTTTGTCGGTGCGCTTGCAACTGCCGTCGATGAAGGCGCCATCTTCGATGGTGATGGCTTTATGCATGACGATGCCTTCGATGCGGGCGGTGGAATAAAGCACCACATTATCGGCACGGATAATGCCTTTTACGTGGCCATAGACAGTAACGTTGGTCGCATCCACCTCACCGGTGATGCAGCCGCCGTCACGCACGGTCAGGCTGTGGCAGGTCACGTTGCCGTTTAGTTTGCCGGCCATATCTAACGGCCCTTCGCTGATCATGTTGCCTAGGATGTTCATATCCGCAGAGATGATGGTGGGGATGGCAGCCTTTTTGGCTTCGCCACCGCTTCCGCCAACGCCTAGCGCCGCTTTTTTAATTAACTGAAACATAGCGCTGGGCTTGCAAGAAGTTGCGGGGGTTGAGCGGCTTGTCGTGATAGCGCACTTCATAATGCAGATGTTCGCCGGTGGCGCGTCCCGTACTGCCCTGGATTCCGATGAGCTGGCCGGTGGAAACCTTCTGGCCTTTTTCCACGAGGATCTTGCTTAAGTGGCTGTAGCGGGTGACGATGCCGTAGCCATGGTCGATATCCACCGTGTTGCCGTAGGCGCCGTCACGCCCGGCGGCGATAACCTTGCCGGCGCCGGTGCTGAAGATCTCGGAGTTTTCGGGGCCTGCCAGGTCAATGCCGGAATGGAAAGCAAGCTTGCCGTTGATGGGGTCGATGCGCCGGCCAAAGGGGCTGAAATCACGCGATTCGCGCATGGGGCTTGCAAAGGGTAGATTGTCTACGATCTGGCGCAGCAAAGCCAGCTCATCCAGGTCGGAGAAAAGCTCTTTGGCCTCGCCCGAAGTAAGGCTCGACAAATCATCCGGGATGTAGGGGCCGCCCTGTGCAGGCTCTACATTTGAATGTTCGGCGTTGCGCTTCTTGTTGCCTTTGTTCTTGGCGAATTGGCGTTTGAGATCGTTGGTGTTAAGCCCGGTGTTGCGCAGCAACGATTCGAGATTGTCGATGCGGCCAGCGGTCTTTTCTTTTACGCGGGCGATGATCTCCTGATTGTCGCTTTTGAGTTCAGTGACCTGTTGTTCGAGCTTGGCGATATGGCTGTAAAACATCAGCGGATCGGGGGCCGAAAGCGAGAGCATGGATTGCGACAGGCCGAACTGCGACTTGCTGCGATAGGGCGTCATGTTGAAATTGGGCTGTAATACGCCGAAATTGCTGGCCACACGGTCGCCCACTACGGCACGGATGGTCTGGCGTTGTTCTTTCATGGTGGCGCGGTTCGTGACATACGTGCCGGTGGAGTACGTGCCCCAGCCTAGCGCGCCGACTGCTGCCATCACGACGAAGAACTGCACGCCTGCGTTAATCGGGATGTGCTTAACCTTGTGCTCAGACACGATGATGATGTTGCGCGTGTGAAAGAAGCGCGTAAATTGCTCTGCAATAAAAGCAGAGATTCTATTTAGAACAGAACCTTGCATCCACTCATCCCCGTTGTGCCCATCAATCCTGGGCGGGTTGTGATACCGCTTCCGGTAAGCGTTCCAGTACGGCGGCAAAAAAACCATCGACCCCATCTTGGTGTGGGGTTACCCATAGATAGGAGACCTCATCAGCCACGCTATCAAGCGGTGCTTTATCCCATACTTTCTGGGCGCAAACAACCCTGAAATCATGTAATTTCTGTAATAATAGAGCAACCTGCTGATCATTCTCACTTTTCAGGAAGGAGCAGGTGGCATAAATCAGCCTTCCGCCGGGCTTTACCAAGCGTGCTGCGCTCTCCAGGATTTTGCCTTGAACCTCAATAACTTCTGCAAGATCTTGTGCAGTAAAACGCCACTTGAGATCGGGGTTGCGCCGCCAGGTTCCCGTGCCGCTACACGGTGCGTCCACCAGCACGCGGTCGGCGGTGTATTTGTGGCGCTTGATAAAGGCGTCCGTTTCGGAGGTTAGTACATGGGTTTGCACGTTGCCCACCCCGGCGCGGCGCAGGCGAAGGGTGATCTGGCCTAAGCGTTTTTCTGAAGTGTCCCAGGCCAGGATGCGGCCCTTGTTTTCCATCTGCGCTGCTATGCACAATGTTTTGCCGCCCGCACCGGCACAAAAATCAATCACCTTATGCCCGGCTTCAGCTTGGGTCAGGATGGCTACCATCTGCGAGCCTTCGTCCTGCACCTCGAACCAGCCCTTTTTAAAACATTCCGACGTGAACACCGGCGCACGCTTATTCAGCCGCACGCCAAGGGGCGAGGTGGGGGTGGGAGAAACGTCGAAGCCTTCTTTGGCAAGGGCTGCGATGAGCTGTTCGCGCGTGGCCTTGAGCGTGTTGACGCGCAGGTCGGTCGGGGCTTGTTCGCTCAGCGCCTTGAGCGCTTCTTCCTGTTTTTCACCGAAGCTTTCGGCGATGTGAGGGCCCATCCACTCGGGGAAGTTCAGGCGCACATGCGCGGGCATATCGGGGTGGAGCAGTGGGTGGCCATAGAGTTCTTCCAGGGCCATCTGCTCGGTGTTGTTCAGCGGCTTGGGCGCATAGTTTCCGTCCTGGGTGAGGGCGGCAAGGCCCTCGCGCTCGCATTCGCCGCGCAGGATGATGGCACAAAACACATAGCCGCGCCCACTTGTGCCCGGGTAACCCGCGCGTTTTAGCCACCATTCGAGCGTTGCCTTGTGGCGAAGCACCCAATAAAAAAGCTCGGCAATGAAGCCGCGATCCTTGCTGCCTATGTAGCGGCGCGCTTTGAAATACCCCTCCAATATCTTATCGGCGGGTATGCGCTTTTGCGATTGCCAGGCCTCTAAGATCAGGTCGATCAAATCAATGGCGGCTTGTGTGCGTGCGCCTGGCGTCATGGTGTGTTTCCGATCAGGAGTGTGCGGCCTTCGATGCGAAAGCCACCAAGTGCGTTAAGTGCCGACATGCCCAGCAGCGAGTTATCGAGCTGGCCCTGGTTTACGCTGGCAGCGAAGTTATCCAGCGTAAAGGGCCCAATAGCAAGGCGTTTAAGTGTAATAGGCGCACCGCCGGTGACGCCGTTGGCCGTACGGTAGCTGCGCGTGTATTTAAGAGCTTCGGGGTTCAGGCCGATGCGCTTTGCATCCGCCGTAGAAAGTGTCACATCGGTAGCACCCGTGTCGATCAGGAATTCGACTGGCTGGCCATTGACCTTCGCTTCTATATAAAAATGCCCGTCTTCGCGAGCGGTGATGCTGACGCTGCCATCCCCATTCAGGCGAGGGCGGTTGGGCACGAGCTCTGCGCCCAGGCGGCTGTCGAGAATTGCGTTCTTATAGCTGTAGCCCAGCACGATACCCAGGATGATGACCAGCCAAATGGCGGCGTATTTAAGCGTTTCCGATGTGGCGAAATGCCTGCGTGCGGCGATGCCGCCGCCCACCATCAGCAGCAACGTGACGCTATAGAGCAGTTGCATCTTATCCTCCGTGCCGGAGATGGCATAGGGGAATTGCCATGCCAAAAACACCACCAGCGCCAGAACGCCGAGCACCCCATAAGCTAAGCGCATGGGTTAGCTTTCCATGCGGTAGTTCGGCGCTTCCTGGGTAATGGTGATGTCGTGTGCGTGCGATTCGCGCAGGCCCGCGCCGGTGATGCGTACGAACTCGGCGTTTTTTTGCAGCTGTGCAATGGTGGCGCTGCCGGTATAGCCCATGGCGGCTTTAAGGCCTCCCATCAGTTGGTGGATAACGCCAGACACCGGGCCTTTGAACGGCACACGGCCTTCTACGCCTTCGGGCACGAGTTTGAGTTTATCTGCTATCTCCTGTTGGAAATAGCGATCAGCCGAGCCGCGCGCCATAGCCCCCATCGAGCCCATGCCGCGATACGATTTATAGGAACGGCCCTGGTAGAGAATTTCTTCGCCTGGGCTTTCTTCCGTGCCAGCGAACAGGCCGCCCAGCATCACGCAATCTGCGCCAGCTGCCAGTGCTTTGGCTAGGTCGCCGGAGAATTTGATACCGCCATCGGCGATCAACGGAACTTTATGTTTCTTGGTGACGGTTGCCACATCCATGATGGCGGTCAGCTGCGGTACTCCCACACCGGCTACGATGCGCGTGGTGCAGATAGAGCCGGGGCCAATCCCCACTTTGACTGCATCTGCGCCTGCTTCAATGAGGGCTTTTGCTCCGTCGGCTGTGGCAATGTTGCCGGCTACAATTTGCAGTAGCTTATGTTTTTTGCGTGCGGCCTTTACCGCTTCAATCACACCCTGGGAGTGGCCGTGCGCCGTGTCGATCACCACCACGTCCACGCCGGCTGCGGCCAGTGCATCCAGGCGCTTGATGCCGTCTGCGCCAGTGCCGACGGCTGCAGCCACGCGCAGGCGGCCGCGCTCGTCCTTACAGGCGTTGGGGTAGGTCTCGGCCTTTTCGATATCCTTGACCGTGATAAGGCCGATGCAGCGATAGGCGCTGTCGACCACCATCAGCTTTTCGATGCGGTGCTTGTGCAGCATGCGCTTGGCTTCATCGCGGCTTACACCTTGCTTTACCGTGACCAGTTCTTTGGTCATCAGCTCGCGCACTTTCTGGCGCGGGTTGGAAGCAAAGCGCACGTCACGGTTGGTGAGGATACCCACGAGTTTTTTGCTCTTGGTTTCCACCACCGGAATGCCCGAGATATGGTTCTGGCTCATAAGCGAAAGCGCTTCGGCCAGCGTCGCATCGGGGTGGATGGTTAGCGGGTCGACCACCATGCCGGATTCGAATTTCTTCACCTTGCGCACTTCGTTGGCCTGCGCTTCGATGCTCAGATTCTTGTGAATGCAGCCCATGCCGCCGTTTTGCGCCATGGCGATGGCCAAGCGCGATTCGGTCACCGTGTCCATGGCTGCGGAAATAACGGGGATGCCAAGGGCGGTCTTGGCCGTGATGCGGGTGCGGATGTCGGCATCGGCCGGAAGAATGGAGGAAGCTTTGGGCTTGAGCAGCACATCGTCGAAAGTGAGTGCTTGCTGGATAGTGGGGCTTGAAGACATGACAACTCCGTGTTTTGGGTTGCGCATCGTTCTAACCCGTTTGGTCGGGCTTGTCACTCTCCAATTTCTAAAAATCGAGCAAAAAAGCCAACCTGGGGGCATCGTTTGGCTAGTTGGGGCTTCCTACTGGCAGGACTGAATAATTTTTGAAAAAAACACTTAAATAAATGCAGATTTTGCTTTATATATACATTGATCCTTGCTATTAGGGTCGCTTCGTTAACAACGTACGGATAATATATGCAAGTTATCATTACAAAACAATACCTTAATAAGCGGTTTGTTGGGTTCTTGCTCAACGAGCCCTGACGATTAATCCCAAACATATGGTATTAAGTTAGATGAAAAACCCCAATAGCGAGCCTCCGGGCCGCCGAGCTCAGGTCTCCAAGACCTCCAACGTTATCCCCCTTCTGAATTCTTCCCTGCCACAGGTACGCCCGCAGTCACGCACGTCCTCACGTTCGTCGTCGCGCTTTGCGTCCGTGGATCAGGCCGTGTACGCGCTACGCCCCGATATGCCGGTGTATTGCCTGCGTCCGGCCACCATTGCGTCTACCGCAAAATGGTTCCTCAAACAATTCCCCGGCGATGTGCTGTATGCCGTGAAGACCAACCCGGACCCGATGGCGCTTTCGTGCCTGGCGCGTGCGGGTGTGAAACATTTCGACGTCGCCTCGCTGGCCGAGGTGAAGCTCGTGGCCGAGTATGCGCCGCGCGCCGAGATGTTCTTTATGCATCCTGTCAAAAGCCGTGAAGCCATCGCAAGCGCCTACTATGAATATGGCGTGCGCAGCTTCTCGCTCGACACCATGGATGAGCTGAACAAGATCCTTCAGGTTACGGGCTGCGCCCAGGATCTGAACCTTTATGTTCGCTTGTCGATCCCCAACAATCACGCGGCCATGAGCCTTTGCGGCAAGTTCGGCATTGCCGTAACCGAAGCGGCCGAGCTTTTGGCAGCCACCCGTAAAGTTGCGGCTAATCTTGGTGTGTGCTTCCATGTGGGCTCGCAGTGCATGAATCCTGAAGCCTACAGCATCGCCATGGATCTGGTGGCCGAGCTGCTGGCTCAAACCGGTGTGAAGCTTGATGTGCTCGATATTGGCGGTGGTTTCCCGTCGGTCTATCCGGGCCTGACCCCGCCGCCGCTGGGCGACTACATGAAAGCCATCCGCAAGGCGCTCAAAGACCATCCGTCGTTTGACGGTTGCCGCATCATCTGCGAGCCGGGCCGCGCGCTCGTGGCTGAAGGTGGTTCGACGGTCGTTCGCGTGGAGCTGCGCAAAGGCAACATGCTCTACATTAACGATGGCGTTTATGGCAGCCTGTTCGACGCAGGCACGCCTGGCTTCGTGTATCCGGTGCGCGCGCTGCGCCCGGGCGGCAAGCTCGAGGACGAGATGGAGGCTTTCTCCTTCTATGGCCCGACCTGCGACAGCCTGGATGCGATGCGTGGGCCGTTCCACCTGCCGCGCGACATCAAGGAAGGTGACTGGATCGAGATCGGCCAGCTGGGCGCTTATGGCGCAACCATGCGCACCAATTTCAACGGCTTTAGCTCCGACAAAGTGGTCGAAGTGGGCGACAAGCCGATGCTGTCCATGTTCGGTATCAACTAACGTTTTTTGTAATGCAAAACAGTGCCGCACGTTTTATAAGCGTGCGGCACTGCTATCTTCTAGAGAAGGAATAAAGACCATGAAATCTGCCGCTGCCAAGAAAAAGCCGAGCGCGAAAGCCCAGATGCTTTCCAAAACCGTAAAGCATATCGACATCACCTCGTTCGATGCGCGCCCGATCATCGACCAGATGGCCGGCATGTCGTTCACCTCGCGTGATACCGCCAAGGCCGCCGAGATCTACAACATGATGCTCGCCGACAAAAAATGCTCAGTGATGCTTACGCTTGCCGGCTCCACCTCGGCTGGCGGCTGCATGAAGCTGTATGCTGACCTTATCAAGAACAACATGGTCGATGCCATCGTGGCTACCGGCGCTTCCATCGTGGATATGGACTTCTTTGAGGCGCTTGGCTTCAAGCACTACCAGGGCAGCCAGTTCATGGATGACAGCGTGCTGCGTGCCAACTACATCGACCGCATCTACGACACCTATATCGACGAAGAAGAGCTGCAGGCCTGCGACCACACCATCGGCAAGATCGCCGACAGCCTGGAAGCACGCCCGTACTCTTCGCGTGAGTTCATCAAAGAAATGGGCAAGTGGCTCACCAAGAACTCCAAGAAGAAAGACTCGCTCATCCAGCTGGCTTACGAACATGGCGTGCCCATTTTCTGCCCTGCCTTCACGGATAGCTCCGCTGGTTTCGGCCTGGTGGTGCACCAGGTTGAGCGCATGAAAAAGAAGAAGCCCTACATGACGATCGACTCGATCGCCGACTTCCGTGAACTGACCGATATCAAGATCAAAGCCGGCACGACCGGCCTGCTGATGATCGGTGGCGGCGTGCCTAAGAACTTCGCGCAGGACACAGTGGTGTGCGCAGAAATTCTGGGTGTTGATGCAGAGATGCATAAATACGCCGTGCAGATCACGGTGGCCGACGTGCGTGACGGCGCGTGCTCGTCCTCTACGCTCAAAGAAGCTTCCAGCTGGGGCAAGGTGGATACCGTGCACGAGCAGATGGTGTATGCCGAAGCAACTTCGGTGCTGCCGCTCATCGCCTCGGACGCTTACCATCGCGGCCACTGGAAAAAACGTGCAAAACGCAATTTTGCTAAGCTTTTTGCCTAGTTAAAATAAGGCGTTAGGGTATTTTTTACCCTTTTTATGCTATTGTAAGGGTATATAGGGGGAGTCCGTTTAGCTTGGGGCTTCCCCGCAACCCCTTTTTCTGAGGCAGATCATGGCTAAAAAACCCGTCAAACCCGTTCCCCCGAAAATCGCCAGCACCAAAGCGCTCGTTGCTAAGGGGCGCAAGTTCTATACGTTGGCCTATAAGCCTCGCGACCTGGTGCTTGCACGCGGCCAAGGCTCCAAGGTGTGGGATGTCGAGGGGCATGACTATATCGATTTTGGCGCCGGCATTGCTGTTACTTCGCTTGGCCACCATAACCGAGACTTAGTCAAAGCGCTGACCGACCAGGCAGGCAAGATATGGCACACGAGCAACGTGTTCTTCACCGAGCCTACCGTGATGCTGGCCGAAGAGCTGGTGAAGGCTTCTAGGTTCGCCAAGCGCGTGTTCCTTGCCAATTCAGGCTCTGAGGCTAACGAGGCTGCCATCAAGTTGGCTCGCAAATACGCCGCTGACAAGGGCCGCCCACCTGAAGCGCGCGAGATCATTACCTTTTCTGGTTCATTCCACGGCCGCACGCTGGCGGCGGTGACTGCCACTTCACAGCCGAAATATCACGCGGGCTTTGAGCCGCTTCCCGGCGGTTTTCGCTATGTGAAGTTCAACGATTTTGAAGCTGTGACCGAAGCCTTCAGCGATAAGACCTGTGCGGTGATGCTTGAGGTGGTGCAGGGCGAGGGAGGTATCACGCCGGTGGCACCAGGCTTCTTGAAACATATTCAGGATCTGTGCCATAAGCATGACGCGCTGCTCATTCTTGACCAGGTGCAGTGCGGCATGATGCGAACCGGCAAGCTGTTCTCGCATTTTGCTGAGCCGGGCGTGAAACCTGATGTAGTGACGCTGGCCAAAGCTTTAGGCGGTGGCATTCCCATCAGCGCCATGCTTATGGGCCCAAGGGTGGAGAACACCTTCCAGTTCGGCAACCACGGCTCCACGTTCGGCGGCAACCCTATGGCGTGTGCGGTGGCACGCGTAGTGCTGAAGAAGCTGCAAAGTCCTGAGCTGCAAAAGAACGTGGCCGCTCGTAGCAAGCAGCTGGTGGCCGCGCTTAAGGCCATCAACAAAAAGCACGATCTATTCACTGAAGTGCGTGGCCGCGGCCTGATGATCGGTGCCGAGCTAAAACCACGCTGGCATGGCAAGGCCGGCGATATTGGCGATCTGGCGCGCGCCTATGGCGTGCTCATTTTGCAGGCCGGCCCCAACGTGCTGCGCTTCCTGCCCGCCCTTACCATCACTGAAAAGGAAATGACCCAAGGCCTTCAGCGGTTGGAACGTGCGATCAACGCCTATCACGCTAACGTGCCCTAGGCAGCCCATGATGTTTGTGAGGCCGGTAGCGGCTGCCGATCATACAGAGATATTGGCATTGGCCCATGAGGCCGGCATCGGTATGACATCGCTGCCGCCGGACGCTCAGGTGCTGGAAAACAAGATCTCGCGCTCGCTTGCGAGTTTTGCGGGCGAAGAAAGCTTCAAGGGCAATGAAGCATTCCTGATGGTGCTGGAAGATTCTGAAACTGGAAAGCTGGTGGGAACGACCGGCATCTGGGCGCATGTGGGCATCCGCGATCCGTTCTATTCCTATAAGCTTTCTACCATCGTGCAGGCCAGCTCGGAGCTGGGCATTTATTCCTTGCAGCGCGTGCTGCACATGGTCAACGACTATACCGGCGTCAGCGAGATCGGCTCGCTGTTCTTAAAGCCCGGCTACCGCCGCGACGGTATCGGCAAGTTTCTCTCCCGCTGCCGCTTCCTGATGATGGCTGAGTTCCCGCATTTCTTCGCCGACCGAGTGATCTCTGAGATTCGTGGTGTGCAAGACGAACACGGCGATTCGCCGTTTTACAAAAACCTGGCGCAACACTTTTTTCAGATGGAATTTCAGCGTGCCGACTTCATCCACGCCACCCAAGGCGGCCAGTTTATCAGTGACCTGATGCCCAAATACCCTATCTATGTGAACTTGCTGGCTCCCAGCGCGCAGGCGGCTATTTCCGTGCCGCTGGATGCCTCGCGCCCGGCTATGCAAATGCTCGAGCAGGAAGGCTTCCGCTATCAGGGCTATATTGACGTGTTCGATGGCGGCCCCACCTTGCAGGCCGACCGTGCGAGCATTCGCTCGGTGCGCAAAAGTCGCAACGCCAAGGTGGTGGACATTGCCAACGTTGTATCCGAAGAAAAATACATGGTGGGTAACACGGCCTTCCCTGAATTCCGCGTGGTACACACTATGCTTGAAAAACGCGAAAAGGGCATCGCCATTTCACAAGAAGCCGCCCAAGCGCTCAACATCAGCGTGGGCGATAGCGTGCGCTTCATGGATTTGTAACTTATGCTTTCGCCCGCACTTACCCAACGTATCAATGAATGGCTGGAGGCTGCCAAGGTCGCCGTCGCGGTGGGCGATTATAATGCTATGAGCCTGGCGACTTCAGATAGCCACGGGCAGCCTTCGGTGCGTATCGTGCTGCTCAAGGGCTTTGATGCTCGCGGCTTCGTGTTCTACACCAATTTGCACAGCCGCAAGAGTGAGGAGCTTAGGCAAAACGCCAAGGCGTCTTTGTGCTTTCATTGGCCGGCGCTTGGTCGGCAACTGCGCGTCGACGGCCATGTTGAGACCGTAAGTGCCCAAGAAGCTGACGCCTATTTTGCAACGCGCCCCCGTGGGAGCCAGATCGGTGCATGGTCTTCGCATCAATCGCAGGTGCTGCCTGAACGTGGCGAGTTGCTGGCTGCCATCGACGAACATGAAAAGCGCTTCGAGGGTGCTGATGTGCCCCGGCCGGAATTTTGGAGTGGCTGGCGGGTTAAGCCGCACGCCATCGAGTTTTGGCATTCGGGGGATTTTCGTATCCATGAACGTGAATTATACACACACGTCAACGGCGGTTGGCAGAAGCGCGAACTTTATCCTTAGTTACACAACATCCACATAGCAGTGGTTGGTCTCGTGCAGGCGTAGTGCGCTGCAGGTGATGCCAAGGCTCGCAAACAGCTTCGGGCAAATGTCATGGAACAGGTAATGTGCCATGTTCTCCGCCGTGGGGTTGCCTGGCAAATAATAGATCGTCTGGCCGGTTTTCGCGGCGATGGCCTCGCCCAATTCGCGGTCACGCTCCCAGAGAATCACCGTGTGGTCCCAGTTGCTGTCGATCCAGCCACCGAGCTTTTCCTTGATAATGGCAAAATCCACCACGCGGCCCAGGCTGTCGAGCTTGGGAGCTGAAAAGCTTGCTTCTACCACATAGCGGTGGCCGTGCAGATTCTTGCATTTGCCCTCATGTTCGCGCAGGCGGTGCGCCGCATCGAACTCTAATTTGCGCGTACAGCTGATGGTGCTCATGGTTAAAGCTCGCCCTTGTCGACGCCTTTGGTGAGGTTGGGGTTGAACTCAGACGGGCAGGCTGCAGGCCGCGGTGCGTCTGGCGCGGTCTTGATGCGCTGCGAGCATTCGATATCGCAGGCTTGCGCGCGGGCTGCAGCGACACTCGACCCTTTGGCCGATTGGCGTGCGAAATCGCACTCGGCCTTGCGGGCGAGGAAGAGTTTTTTCTGTTGTTCGCGCTGGGCAATCTCGGCCGGGGTCAGGTTCTCTTTGTCCTTATCCTTGGCGATGACGGGCGCGGCGGAGGGGTCCTTGCCGTCGGGCACGGTCCAGCCATGTTCGGCCATGCACTGGCTGAACAGGGCCACTAGCTGTGCGCGGCGTTCGTCGGTGTCGTCATACTTATTCATGTTGCGAAGCGTCATATCCACCTTAGCTTCGGCATAATCCCGGCAGGTGTCGCGCAGCTCGATATAGTCGTGCTGAATGGCCGTCTGGTCGGTGCACATCCAATAGCAGCGGAAGCGATAGCCCGAAGAGATTAGCAGCACGGCAATCAAAAAAGCTGTTTTAAACCAAGGCATAAGACAATCCTAAGGGCAGTAAAGCCTCATACTAGCACAGAAAATGTGCAAAAAACAACCAGCGACAAAAATTAACGGTTGATAAAATAATGTAAATATACAACTATATTACAAATCGAACCGGGGGACAGTATGACCGAAACCATTCTTATCGTGGACGACGAACCTTCGCAGTTGCGTATGGCCGAATTTGTTATCAAGGACAAGCTTCATTATAAGACGGTGACGGCAACGAGCGGGCAAGAGGCGATCGATTATGTGATGTCGCGGCGAAACGTGCTGCCGGACCTTATTCTGCTGGATCTGGTCATGCCAAAGGTTGGCGGGCTTCAGGTCATTCGTGCTATCAAGGCCTGCCACCCGCAACTGCCAATTATCGTCCTTACCCAATACGGCGATCACGAAAGTGCCACCACCGCGGTGCATGCCGGGGCCAACGATTTTCTCAATAAGCCGGTGTCGCTGGAGCGCTTGGGCCTTTCCATCCGTAATGCCATTTCGATGCAGCGCATGTCCAGCTATATCGAGCAGATCGGGCACACGCCTACTGTGGCCAAGATGCCTAACCCCGCCAATGTGCAATCCTGGTGCTTGGATGATGGCGGTCATGTGAAGAAACTCAAAAAGATAGAGGAAGAGGCAATCCGTTTTGCGCTGGAGCATAATCAATGGTGTATGACGCGCGCTGCACGAAGCTTAGGCATCGGACGTTCGACGCTGTACCGCAAGCTTAGCAGCATGGGCCTTGATACCTATATTTCGCGCGCGAACCAGACCACCCGGCCGATTATATACATTTCGTCCGCAGAGCGCTCATAGGGCGAATATTTTGCATTATCCGAAATAATGCGGATGGTGGGCGGTTTATTATTGCATAGATATTCCAGCCGTTTTGTTACCAGGCCTACACCGTCAAACAGCACGAAAATGCCAGGCGGCGAGCAATCCTTCTTCGAGGTATCCATCATCACCAGATCATTATGGTACAGTGAAGGTTCCATGCTGTCGCCGCTGATATAGATCATGCGAAGGTCGTTGGGTTTTGCGGCGAGGCGCTGGCTTAACCAATCGGCGCGAAAATAATGCAATTCGGCCTCATCTTCGCAGACTAGCGTTTTATTGCCGTTACGCACCAGGCGCACGTTGATGCGCGCAATGGCCACCGGTGAATGCGCAGGCGTAACGCCCTGGCCGGCATAGCTTTCCGCAGGAGCCACCAGCGAAGAAAGGCTGATACCCAACGTATGTGCCACGCGGGCCAGCTTTACGGTGGAAGGGTTGGCAGATTTGCCACTGACCACATCATAAATGAACGACGTTTTCACCTCGGCGCGCTTGGCCAGCTCAGCCGAGGTGATATTGCGCTGCTTCATTTCGCGTTTGAGGCGCTGTCCAATGGTGTTTTGCGTCATCGCATTCTTTCTTGGGGCGGCCGCTATCCGCAGAATCTTTATCGATTTTATGGCAAGTTGACGGGTAAGTCAAAACGCGGAGTGCAATTGCGATAAAGCCCGGCTCTCTTTACTAAATATTTATCTTTGTGTTCGATAGTAAACCTGACCAAGTTCTAACCTACTAAAGTTCAATATTTATGTATCAAAAAGTGGAATGCAGACATGCTTGAAGATCTGCGGATGGCCGAACTGCTCTGCGCAAGGCTGTGTCATGATCTTACTGGTCCGATCGGGGCGGTAAATAACGGGGCGGAATTCCTAAGTGAAGAGGGATTTAATCTGCAGAATCAGGCGGTTGAGCTGATTGTCAGTAGCGCGTTCTCTGCTGTGACACGGCTGCAATTCTATCGCATGGCCTATGGCGCGGTCAAAGAGCGCGGTGAGGCAAATCTAAGCGAACAGCAAAAACTGGCACAGGATTTCTTCGCCGACGGCAAGATCACCCTGGATTGGCCCGATAGCCACACTGAGTCGGCTGGCGTTTCCATCAGCCTGAAAATGTCGCGCCTTATCTTTAACTTGCTGATTATGTCATCTGCATCGTTGGTGCGTGGCGGCACGATAACCGTTCGCATCGGCCAGGACGGCGGGCCTGAAGGCCTGAAATGGGCTACTGTCGTTTCGCAGGGCACGGGGCTTAAATGGGAGCCGCAGACCGAGAAGATATTGGCTGGCGAATGCCTGCGCGAGGAGATGGACCCCAAGAACGTACAGTCTTTCCTCACCAAGCGCTTCGCGGAAGATATTTCCGCTAAAATTGACCATACGTTAACTGATACCGGTTTAACATTGAAGCTTACGTTGGCGGCGGGGAACGTGAACTAACATTCTCTTGAGGTGGTTAAGGCGGCAACATGGATGATCTAATCAGCGAGTTTATTACCGAGACCTCCGAAAGTCTGGCTGTACTGGACATGGAGCTGGTCAAGCTCGAACAAAATCCTGATGATGCTGCTATTCTGGGCAACATCTTCCGCATTATGCATACCATCAAGGGGACGTGCGGCTTTTTAGGCCTGCCGCGCCTGGAGCATGTGGCTCATGCCGGCGAGAACGTGCTGGGAAAGATTCGCGACCATGTGCTCGCTGCCACGCCCGATGCGGTCACGCTTATTTTAGAATCGCTCGATCGCATCAAAGAACTGCTGGAATATCTAAGCGCCAACGGCCAAGAGCAAGAGGGCGATGATAGCGCGCTGATTGCCAAGCTTGACCATTTTTCTGAGACGGGCCAATTGCTGGGTGCAGCACTGGTGGCTAGCCCCGCGCCGGTTGTTTCTGCCAATCCGTTCCCACATTTCCGCGGTGAAGACGAGCTCGAAGTGGCTGCCGCCAAAGAAAAAGAAAAGGCGCAGGGTGTTTCTAAGGAGGATGCCGCTCGCGAAATGGAAGCAATGCTGGCCGCTATGGAAGAAAAGCCCGCAACGGTTGTGGCTGTCCAAACCTCCACACCGCCTGCACCTAAAGTAGCGCCTAAGGTCGAAAAGCCCACAGCTAAGGCCGAGGCGGGCGAAGAGGGCAAAGAAGCCGCCGGCGCGCAGCAAAGTATTCGCGTGAATATCGATGTGTTGGAGAACCTGATGCAGATGGTCAGTGAGCTGGTGCTCACGCGCAACCAGCTGATGCAGATCGCCCGCACCAAGCAGGACAAAGAATCACACTTATCCCTTTAGCATAAGTAGGTTGACCGTATGATGAAATAAACGTAGTTTTCCCCTTCCATGACAACCGGAAGGGTGATGCGATGAGTGAAGATAAACCAAAAAGATTCTTCGATGAA
>Ga0247843_1001820_pt1 | contig 41358 bp, 38 predicted proteins | sample LaCruzMarch2017__FD_192420 | JGI IMG/M metagenome (GOLD analysis project Ga0247843, IMG submission 192420) | Freshwater microbial communities from meromictic Lake La Cruz, Castile-La Mancha, Spain - LaCruzMarch2017_8m | ecosystem: Environmental > Aquatic > Freshwater > Lake | place: Spain...
CTTAACTGATGCGCAAGCACAAACCATTGATGCGGCAGCACTTAGCTTACCAGCATCCATCACCGACGCGACAACCTTAACGTTGCCAGCAACCGGTACCAATGGTGGTAGTGCCATCACTTGGTCGTCGTCAAATGCAGATGTAATCAATGTCACCACCGGCGCTGTCACCATCCCAAATCCAGCCGTGGTTGTCACTGTCACCGCATCGATCCTTAAAGGTGAAGGACCAGCATTGGTTCGTACCTTTGAAGTGGTAGTCGGTCTATTAGAAAACACAACAATGGCAGCCTTGTTAACGAAATCTGTTGGCAACGTTGCTTATTCAGAAGCAGAAGTTGTTTATTTGGCTGCGGATAAGCGCTCTGCAGTCTTAGCCGATGCAACAGGTTATGGCTATATCTATAATTCCGTTGCCTTAGATATTACCTTAGGTCAATTCATCGGTGCTAGTTACACCGTTGGCATTTACCGTGGTTTAGTTCAAATGACTGCTGTGAAATTAGTCGCACCTAAAGGTGTTGATTCAAACATCACTCCAGCCGCGCAAGTGATGACGGCAACAGAAGCCTCACCATTCACGTCAGCTGCCGCATGGGCTCCAGCATTTGTCACCATGACCTTGGTTGGTTACGCAAGTGGCAACTTTACCAATGGTTACTTAGCTGGCTTCGGAACCAATTTCATTCAAACGAATAACGCTCCAACCTCCTTGAGAGATAAGAAGTTTACAGTGACTGGTTGGTTGACTGGCCGTGGAAGTGCCACCCCAGCTCAATCCCTCACATTAATTTCAACCTTAGACTATGCCGCTGTTGCTGCTGCTGCAACTGATCCAACCGATGCAGAAAAGTTTGCAATCTCTGTTGAACGTTTTGTTGCTCCTGCTGCAAACAATGCTGTAACTAGTAACTTAACATTACCAACGCTTGCAACCTTCGCGACGGTGACATGGACTTCTAATACCCCAGCTGTCATCTCCAATACAGGTTATGTTACTAGACCTGCGTCCGGTCAATCAGATGCAGTTGTTTCATTAAGTTATGTTATTTCATTAGGTACTCAATCTACTCAACCCGTCTCCATTGAATTTACAGTGAAGGCGAATGAAGTAGTCGTTGTTCCTGTAACTCAAGATTTATTCTTCTCAGAATATATTGAAGGGTCAAGTAACAATAAGGCAATCGAAATATATAATCCTACCGCCACTGCGATTGATTTATCACAATATACGATTTCGTTATTTACGAATGGTTCAACCACTCCAACTTCTCTCACGTTAAGTGGGACACTGAATGCTGGTGATGTGTATGTGATTGCAAATAGTCAAGCCATTGCAGAAATTCTCGCAGTTGCAGACTTAAGACTAGCCTTTGTTTCAGGTCAGTTCGGAGCAAACTGGAATGGTGATGATGCAATTGGATTACATAAAGGAACAACTTTAATTGATGTATTCGGTGTCATTGGTGTTGACCCAGGAAGTTCTTGGACCGTAGGAACCGGAGCTACCGCTGATTTCACACTTGTGAGAAAATCGTCTGTTTCAACAGGTGTTACTACATGGAATCCCGCTGAATGGGATGTGTTACCCAATAACACCGTTAGTTCCTTGGGTTCTCATACAGTTTCTTAAATTCAGAGTTATTGATAAAAGGAAAAACGGTATTTTCAATACCGTTTTTTCTTTTCGTGTATTATAAACATTGTCCATACATTAAAATGTTTTTTATTTCCACTTTGTTTTACTTAAACAATACTTTAAAATTCGTGCATCATTAAGTGAAGGAAGATATAAATGAACAGGATAACGTCTAAAATAATCTTATATTTAATAGGTGTTTCCATTGGAAGTTACTTGCTTGCAACGTATGTTGAAGCAGCGAAAACCAGTGATTTTTTAATCAATCAACAACAACGAATTGAAGACGATAAGCATGGACTAGTATTAGCAACGGCCCTCGCCAACGGTCATGGGGATTATGATGCGTTTGTCTTTGAAGAACCACTTCTAAATTTACAAATTGATGAAGATGATATTCAAATGGAATTGGATGTTTATCGATTGGTTTATATAAATGATGACATTTTCACCTTTAACCTAGCTATCCTGATGAGCAATGTCACCCTTGAACCGAATACGGGTTTACTGATTGACGATGAACATCAAATAAGGTTCGAAATTATCTTTAATCAGTCCATCACGGTGAACAATGCGATCCAAAATGAATTCATTGAGACACCCATCTCTTTATACAGCGATGAAGAAAAACTCGCTATTTTTGAACTGAATTCGTTGCTCACTAACTATCCTTCATTACTCATCAGGTCATTCCAAATTGGATACGTGAATGCGAACAATTCAATTCAATATGTTTATCAACTTACTGAAGAACAGTTAAACGCGATTCAATTGAATCAGATCATTCTCAATGACGTTTCCATCGATGCATATCAACGAGAGGATGTCATCTACGATCCAAGTTTACTGGCTAGTTTGCGTCAGCTCAACTGGTATTATGTATCTCACTTTTCTGTTTACATTATATTGGTAATTATCATCGCATATTTTATTTTTTTAAAACCTAAAAGGCTAAAACAATAGGCTTCATCCAACAGTTATCTTATGTCATAATGATTCCGAGGAATATATGATAAAAAAGTCTTATTTAATTCTAACCTTAACAACTCTTTTCCTTGCCGGATGCAATCCCACCAGTAGTTCGTCGAGTGAAACCCTCATCCCCCTTCCCAATGTCGTCATTTCAAAGCTTTTTACTGCTTCATCAACACGAAATAATCTTATTGAATTGTATAATCCCACGGATGCTTCTATCTCTTTATCTAGTATCTCTTTAGATTTTTATAATAATGGATCGAATAACATCACCAATCAGATTCTTCTCAATGGTGACATTGAAGCTTATGGCTACTACGTGGTTGGAAGTAGTGCCCATGATTCATTAGACGTTAAAAATAAAATGGATTTTCAATTAGAGACGGGTAGTCTTCCTTTTAATGGGGATGATGCGATTAGACTAAGTAAAGGCAATCGGGTGATTGATGCCATAGGTGTAATTGGATTTGACATTGCTTACTCGACAAATCAAACATTGATTCGTTTAGGAAATAAAGAAGATCATCAAGCTTCGCCTACATACAATCGTTTTCAATTTATTTCTTATTTACCTAACCTATTTGAATACTTAAAGAATGATCTTCATGAGATAAAAACGCATGACCAACTTTATGAAGGTCCTCGGTTAGAGGCTCGCTATGCAACTTATCCTTTTGTTCAAACAGGAAGTACAACCATTGGTGGGGGTGGTTATGTTCAAACCACCAACGTCTCCATCGCCGATGGGGATACCGCTACGTTTGCTCCCTCAGGCGCATTTCCAGGTAACTCCGTTCGTTATTATTACATCAACACCCCTGAAGTCGATGGCAACTATGTTCGAGCTGAACCATGGGGTTATGTTGCCAGTAAGTACAATAAAGAATTCATCATGCGTAATGATGCACAATCCACTTTCTACATTCAATCCATCATGGGTGGTGGATTAAAAGAAGTAAACAATCGTGCATTGGCGCTTGTGTGGGTTAATCAGCAATTGGCTCAATTTTTAATTGTGCGTGAGGGTCTATCCGAAAATGTCGCCAGTGACTTTACCCAAATTGATCTCAATTTAAGTTATAAAAATGTCCCGTATTTATATTTTCTTCAGTATGCAGAAAACATGGCAAAAATCAATGCTTGGGGGACCAAAGGCTTCCCTGTGAATCCTTTGGGAGAAAAATCACCCGATTGGAACTACCTTGCCAACGGTGGGGTTGGGGCATTGGCAACCCAGTCTCCGATATGGTCACCGAAGATTCCTTTACCTTGGTAAAACAAAAACCCGCTTGAATAAGCGGGTTATTTTATTTTTTGGTGCAGGTAGGGAGACTCGAACTCCCAAGGGTTACCCCATACGCCCCTCAAACGTACGCGTCTACCAATTTCGCCATACCTGCGCGAATATGATTATAACCAAACCCCAAGAAAATTAAAAGAAGTTAAACACGAGATTGGCTAAAGCAAAGTAAATGAGTAGGGAACTAAAATCAACCAGCGTGGTTAAAAAAGGCGAAGACATGACCGCTGGATCTTTCTTCAATTTCAAGGCAAGAAGAGGCAATAAACTCCCGAGTAGTTTTGAAATCAATATCGAAAGCAGTAACGTCAAACTGACCAATCCGGCGATTCTAACAATGTACAACCACCACTCAGGTTGATACATGACCAAATTCATATCGGTAGGAAATCGGATAAAACCAATCACCAGTTGAAACCAAATCAGTCCAAAGGTAAACAAGGCTGTAATGAATGAAGTTAAGATTGCTACCTTCAATTCTTTTTGAATGACAAAGGTTACATCTTTCAGGGTGATGTCTTTAACAGCAATGGCCCGAGTGATGATCGCCACCGATTGATTGCCCGTGTTCCCACCTGTATTCATGATTAAAGGAATGAAGGCGGTCAGAATGACCACGCTTTCTAGAATCCCTTGAAATTGATTAATGGTAAAGGTGGAAACGACCCCTAACACCATCAACCCTAAAATCCAAGGAATCGATTTCATGACAATCGCCATGGGTTTGGTTTGTTTATAGTTACCATCTAAGGGTGAAATGGCAGCCATCTTGAGAAAGTCTTCACTGGCTTCTTTTTCAATGACATCCACAATATCGTCAATGGTGATAATCCCAACCAAGTGGTTGGATTCATTAAGTACTGGCATAACCGACAAATCATAGCGTTTAAATAATTGGGAAACTTCTTCTTGATCGGTGTGGACAAAACAAGAAATAAACTCTTTGTTCATGACATCACTGACGAGTTGATTAGGTTCATGAAACACCACATCTTCAATGTAGATAATCCCCTTTAAAAATCGATTAGCATCAACGACGAAGTTTGAATAAATGGTTTCTTGGTCACGGCCGGTTTTTCTAATTTTTTCTAAGGTTTCCCCAATGCTAAGGTTTTCTGCAATGGTGATGTATTCTGTCGTCATGATGCTGCCTGCGGAACCAGGCTTGTAATTGAGAAGATGATTAATCTCAGAACGCAACGTGGGGTCAGCAACTTTTAAAATTCTTGACACCAAGTTGGCTGGTAAATCTTGTAAGAAATCAGCAATGTCATCTTGGTAAGAATTATTTAATAATTCAACCAACTGTTTATCGGTAAAAACGTGAAGGATGTTTTCTTGTTGGGAAGCGGAAAGATGGGAGAATAGTTCTGAAGTATGATCTGAACTACAGGTCTTAAAAATAAAGATGATATCTTGAGGATTCTTTAAGTGATTGACCAAAGACGCTAGATCAATAATTTCGTGCTTGGTAAATAACAGGCGAATCTTTTTAATTTCCTTTTTTCGAATATATAACTTTAATGTGTTGAGTTGAATTAATTTATCAGACATTACCCTTACATTTTACTCTTTTTAAGTTAAAATAGGACTAATCATTATGATTAAACAACCGAAACTCGTTACACACCCATCCACCAAGAAACGATGGAATGTAATTTTCTTTGTTGGCTCCATGTTTCTTGGCATAGGGTTTTCTTTTTTTTCACTACAAGGAGACTTAGCTAGTTTTGAATGGTTACTTTTTTTAACACTCAGTCAACAATGGTTAGGTCAATTAGACATGATCTTTATGGCGCTATTGCTGTTAGGCGTGATCATTTTTTTGAGTGGGTTAAGGTTTCATGTTCTGTTAAAGATTAAAGTTAAGAACCTTCGATTCAGGACAAGCTTAATGTATGGCATCCTTGCTCGGTATTATGTTTTAATCACCCCTTGGGCCTTAGGTTCGCAACCCATATTAATCGGCATCATGTATCAACGTAAAGTACCAATTGGTTTAGCGACCAGTGTCGTTATGATGGATTTATTATTCATGCGTTTAAGCATGGCCTTGATTGTTTTATTGGCACTCCTTGGGTTTGGTCATTTGGTTTCACCAGGCATTCTTCTGTTTGCTTGGATTGGTTTTTTCTTCACATGCATCAATCCGGTCATTTTAGTTTTGGCTTCCCTCCATCCTTGGCTTGAGAAGGTATTATTAACGCTCATTGCTTGGATCTTTCCAAAGAAAAAAGACCAATTACAAACTTCATTTAAAAATATCCTAGTTCAATATCGTCAATCCTTTAAAGAATTTCGCCATCAGGTTATGCCAATTGTCAAAGTCACTTTATATTCATTGATGTCTCAATGGTCATTGTTAGCACTGCCTTATTTTTTAATGGCAAGCTTTTCAACTTCCGTGTTTGAAATAAGTCCTTTGGAATTTAACTTAGTTCATGTCACGATGATGACTGCCCTGTCGAATGTGATTCTTGGCATTGTCCCAACCCTAGGTAGTGCTGGGGCTGCAGAGTTTACCTTTGCAACGGTATTTTCAACTTTTTTAACAGGGAATTATTTATTGTGGGCGATCTTACTTTGGCGTGTAATGTTGTTTTACATTTGGTTGATTATTGGGGTTTGCATTAGTTTGTATTTAGGGTGGTTCCAAAAAAATGTTAAAAAACAAAAACCGTATAATCCCTCTTTACCCATGAAAATATTTATTTTCAATGATGGTTTTTTTCCTCTCATTGATGGCGTGGTTCGTGCGGTCGATGGATATGCAAGATATTTACATCAGCAAGGCATCGATGTCACCGTTGTTGTTCCTTATGTTGGTGACACAAGCAAGTATCCGTACCGAATTCTTGCCATTCCCCAACTTAAGATTCCAGGTTTCTTTTATCCTTTACCTTATGGCATGAAAGGGAAAAGAATCCAGTCGCTTTACCAATATGATGGACCCATCGTTTACCATACGCATACTCCGTTTCTGCTTGGTCATCTCGCATTAAATTTAGCCAAAAAATATCGTATTCCTATCGTGTCAACCTTTCATAGTAAGTATTACGATGATTATCTAGCGGCGACAAAAAGTAAAATGCTTGCAAGGATACTTACTTTTTTTACGATGAGATTCTTTAAAAAGACCGATGCCATTTGGACTGTATCCAAGGGAACAGTTGAGACGATGCGTCAATATGGTTTAGACCATCGAACCATCAAAATCATTCCTAATGGGATTAATTTTAAACCTGAAACCATCACAAAAACGGAAGCTGCTAATTTTTTAAATGACTATCAACTGAGTGCAAAAGTTCCCATAATTTTATTTGTCGGCCAATTGATTTGGCAAAAAAACCTTCAACTCATTTTAGACACTTACCTTGAACTTGAAAAGAAAGGTTTTCTCTTTCAGGCGGTGTTTGTTGGTGATGGACGAGATGAAAACAACATCAAAGACTATGCTAGGAAACAAGGGATTAAGAGTAAAATTATTTTTACAGGAAAGATCACGAATCAATTAATCCTAGGATCTTTTTACCAAATGGCGAGCCTATTTTTCTTCCCATCCAAATATGATAACGATCCGTTGGTTATTAAAGAGGCAGCAGCATACCAATTACCCTCTCTGGTGTTAGCAAATACGTCGATTGCTCAATTAATCATGAATCAAATCAATGGTTACATTCATGAAGGTGATAGCAAGTCCTTCGCCAACCGTTTGATAGAAATCTTATCTGATTCAAAAAACTTAAAGACCATCGGAGAAGAAGCAAAAAAAACCTTGGTGGTAACTTGGTCAGAGACCTTAAAAGATTTACGAGCCAATTATCAAGACGTCTTAACTGACTATGATTCTCATCGAGATTTTCATATAATAGAAAACATATGAAAACAATTCTTGTTGAAACTTCTGCTCGCCACATTCATCTCACGCAAAGTGATTTGGAAGTTTTATGCGGTCGTGGCTTTCAGATGAGTTCGGTACGTCCACTTTCCCAACCAGGTCAATACGTTGCTAACGTACGATTAACGTTAGTTGGACCCAAAAAGAGCATCGAGAATGTGGTTGTGTTAGGACCGGTCCGTCCTGCATCACAAGTTGAAGTTTCTGCAACGGAAGCAAGATTACTAGGGTTAACTCCTCCCATTCGTGAATCCGGAGATATTCAAGGTTCTAGTCCAATCACGATTGTCGGGCCTAAGGGACAAATCACCTTAACTCAAGGTTGCATTATTGCGAAAAGACATATTCATATGACTCCTGATGACGCAATGTCCTTTGGGGTTAAAGATAAACAAGTTGTCTCCGTGAAAGTGATGAACTCGTTCCGCAGTTTAATCTATGGAGATGTGGTGGTTCGAGTTCGCAAGGATTTTGCTTTAGCAATGCATATCGACACCGATGAAGCCAATGCAGCTGGTTTAACTGGAGATGCACAAGGTGTTCTCATCATTGGTTGAATCTGGCTTTGTTATATCCAAGAAGATTTAGTATAATCATCTTAAGGTCATATCCCGAAAACTGTGTTGACGGACCGTCCACAGAAGCAACTCTAGTTATCTAGTAAGTGCTGGTCCAAGCGGAGTTCCACCTCCGAACGATATGAGCGAAAGTATCTATCAAACTTTCCATCGTGGAAAGTTTTTTTATTCAAGGAGGAAATCGAATGAAAGAAATCATGTTATTTACGTCAGAAGCAGTGTCAGAAGGACATCCAGATAAAGTTTGTGATCAAATTGCCGACGCTATTTTGGATGCATGTCTGGCACTCGATCCCTTAGCCCATGTGGCCATTGAGTGTTTTGCTGCCAAACAAAAATTATTGATTGGTGGAGAAGTTCGCTTTTCTTCAACCCAAATTCAAAGACCTGATTTTAAAAAAATAGCTAAACAAGTGATGACGGAAATTGGATATACGAACAAAGAGTTAGATTTTTCCGTGAATGAAGTTGAAATTTTTGATTGGGTACAAACACAATCCGAAGATATCAACCAAGCAGTCAATCAAGAAGAAACTACGGCGGGTGATCAAGGATTGATGTTTGGTTACGCCACCGATGAAACTGAAGGGTTCATGCCTTTGGCTATCGTGGTCGCACAAAAACTAGTTCGCGTGGCATCAAGATTAAGAAAACAAGGTCAATTTCCTTATGCTAGACCTGATATGAAATCACAAGTCACGGTCGCCTACGAAGGTAAAAAAGTTTATCTTGATAAAGTCGTGATGTCTATCCAACATGACCCCAAAACACCGTTTAAAGAATTTAAAGAATTCATTCTAGATAAAATCATTAAGCCTGTGGTTGCATCATTTAAATTAAATCAGGATTATGAAGTCTATATTAATCCTTCCAATCGCTTTGTGATTGGTGGTCCCGCTGGGGACACCGGGTTAACTGGTAGAAAAATTATTGTGGATACATACGGTGGGTACGCTCGTCATGGTGGTGGTTCTTTTTCAGGTAAGGATGCAACAAAAGTTGATCGCTCAGGGGCATATTTAGCTCGATACATCGCTTTGAATTTAGTGGCCGCTGGGGTCGCTAGAAAAGTTGAAGTCCAAATTGCTTACATTATTGGCCAGGCAAAACCTGTATCCGTGACTCTCTTTACTTTTGGTACATTAAAAAAAGGATTAAAAGAAAATAAAATTCTTAGTATTATTCAAGAAGTTTTCTTCTTCAAACCAGGTGAAATTATTAAGAATTTTTCCTTGACAAAACCATCGTTTCGGTATCGTGACTTGGCAATTTATGGTCATTTTGGTCGCCCTGATCTTGATGTTCCGTGGGAAAAGGCTGACCGAGTTGATGCCATCAAGTCATTACTCAAATAAAATCACAAATAACCTACCTTAATGAAGCAAAAGTTGAGATAATGGAATAAAGAAAAGGGGTGGAAATATGAAATATCAAATTGTTGGAAAAAATATTGAGGTTACCGCTGCCATTTCTAATAAAATTCAAACGAAGCTAAAGAGACTAGATAAGTTTTTTGTCATCACGGATGAAGTCACTTGTCGAGCTCTGGTTCGCTCCTATAAGGTGGGTGCAAAAGTTGAAATCACCATTTTTACTTCCATGATGGATTTAAGAGCCGAAGTGAAACATGATGATTTATATGCAGCCGTTGATCTCGCTTTGGATAAATTAGAAAACCAACTGAGAAAATTAAAAACAAGAATTAAAGATTATAAGTCTCCAAGTTTAGGTGAATCGATTATTCTTGATGCTATTCAAGCCGAAGATAAAGTCACCAAACTAGATCAAGTGATAAGAACAAAATCGTTATTTTTGTCACCGATGACGGTTGAAGAAGCAATCACAAGAATGGACGCGTTAGGCCATAGTTTCTTTGTCTACCTCGATATAGAAGATAAACAAATAAGTGTTCTCTATCATCGTCATGATGGCGGTCTTGGTTTAATCCAAGCAGAAAATAAAGTTCAATAAACCATGTCTAAACTCATTGCGATTGATTTAGATGGAACTTTGTTTTATCCAAAAAAACGGATAAAACTAGTGTCAAAAGAAAACATTAGATTTTTAAAATGGGCAAAAGCCAATGGTCATGAAGTGGTTTTTGTTACGTCTAGAAATCGTCAATTTGTCGAGAAAGTTTTAAAAGAGATAGATCTAGATATAGACTTTGTCTGTCGAAATGGTTGCGTTGTGGTTCATGACCATCAAGTGATTCTGGATAAAGTGATGGCCAAAGAAGATGTTCAAAAAGTCACATCATTCATCCAACAACGGCATCAACGATATATGTTTTCAATCGATACCAAAGAATCTTCCAATATTGTATTTACAAGTGCTTACATTTGGTATTTAAATATCATGTATCGCATGTATTATTTTTTACAAGGGCGATATCGGGAAGATTTTGATAAAAATAATACTCGATTTGAAAAAGAAATGAAGCAATCATCCACCATCCAACGATTGTTGATTTACTTTGGTTTAGGTAAAAAAGCAAATAAGTTAGCATTAGAAGAATCTCAAGTTCTCAAATATCAATTTCCAAAATTAGAAATTGCCTGGATTAATGGTTTAATTGAAGTAGCCTCCTTGGGGACAAATAAAGGGCAATCCCTTACTAAATTAGTCGAAGCAAAAAAGTGGAACAAAGAGGATGTCATCGTCATTGGAGATTCTGGCAATGATGTATCGATGTTTCATATGTTTGCTCATAGTTATTGCATGGATCATGCTCATCCTTCCATCAAAAAACATGCTCGATATGTCATAAAACGAGTTCACCACTTGCAAAAAATCATCACCTCAAGATAATTCATTGATAAAGAACAAAAATATTGTTAAAATCAACCTAGGAAAAACACATGGCTAAAATAATTAAACAACCACTGACAATTGCCCAATGGATTTGGGGAATCTTATCGTTTGCTACAATCCTTGGGGGTTTAACCTTAGGTACGTTAGGATTTTTAAGAGATATGCTTGGTTTACCTTACGAACAAAATTGGATTCGGATTGCGGAAAATGCAATGAACGAATTCCTTGTCACGAATTTACCTTGGCAAACATGGGGCACCATCCTCTTGTCATTTGGGGTGATTGTCTTTGCCTTATTAATGAATCGCCTCGCCACAGAAGAAGAACGATTACTAGAAAAATCTAATCGCCGAGCCCAACGACTCCAAGATGCAAAAATTGCTGAATAAGCAATTTTTTAATCTATGAAAACACGATACATCAATGGTATTTTTTATACACTCAATCCATTACAACCCAAAGTTAGTGAACTCTGGGTCGAAGACGGAAAGATTTCATTTTTAGGTTCCCATTCCGCTTGGCAAGCTGATCAAACCATCGATGCCCAAGGTTGGACATGTTTTCCAGGATTTGTTGATTCTCATCTTCATCTGATTGGCTACGGAGAACATCTCTCGTTACTTCAACTTCATAAAAACCCAAATACTCAACACGTGTTAGCTCAAGTCAAGGCCCGCTTTCAAGGTCGACCTTTGTATGCACAAGGTCATGTTGAACAACCGCTTACCAAAATTGATTTAGATACTATTTCATCGTCAATACCAATCTTACTGAGGCATGCAGATTTTCATGGAGCCACCGTCAATTCAGCGATTCTTCATCAGATTGGATTAGACAATCATCCTACTGGCGTTCTCCACGAAGCAGATGCTTTAAAAGCTGTGCAAGCACTCCCTAAATATCATCAAGATGATCTAGTCAAGATGATCACCATTGCCATTAAAAAATTACATGAATTTGGCATCACTGGTGGTCACACCGATGATTTATATTACTTCAATGGTTTTCATGAAGTTGTTTCTGCTTATCAAAAGGTGTTAACAACTTTGCCATTTCGAACCCACCTTCTGATTCATCACTTGGAATTAGATACCTATGAAACATTAATGAAAAAGAATCCATACCAGCATCCCTTTCTTGAATTTGGTGCGATAGGAGAAATATTCTATGATGGAACCTTATCAAGCCAGACAGCGTTGATGCATCACCCTTACCAAGGTGGTCAAGGAGTTGGAGTACGTCAGTTTTCTAAACAACAATGGCTCACCATCGTCAAACGTATTCGCCGATTAGGATTACCAATCGCCGTTCACGCGATTGGTGATTTGGCGCTTGAGGAAGTGGTTGATACCTTGATTGCCAATCCTGTGAAGGCAGGTTTACATGACCGGATTATCCATGCATCTTTTGCAAAGAAGGCTACCCTTGTAAAACTTAAAAGAATTCCAGTGATGCTCGATATTCAACCGCAATTTGTCACCAGTGATTTACCTTGGGCAACTCAGATCATGTCTGCTCAAACAGAACTCATCTACCCTTTTAAAACCTATTTAAAGGAAGGGTTAATGTTATGTGGTGGCAGTGATGCCCCGGTTGAAGTTCCAGATCCATTGAAAGGAATTCATTCAGCATACCTTCGGCAATCCACCTCTTTATCATCTGCGTTCCAACCAGAAGAACGCTTATCGATGCTAGAAGCAGTTCAGCTTTATACCACTGGCGCAAATGCTCCCTCATATCTACCTCAACGCCAAGGTAAACTTGCTGTTGGATCGGTTGCTGACTTGACGTTTATCAATGAAGACTTTTTGGCGAATCCAAAAAGACTAGCAACGGCAAACGTGATGATGACAGTGGTTAATAATCAAATTGTTTTTCGTAAGAATTAAACGATCAAAAGCGATAGTGCCATCACCATCATCCCGGCAATAAGGCCAAACATGGATAAGTGATGATGCCCATATTTTTCCGCAGTTGGTAGCAATTCATCTAGGGAAATATAAACCATGATTCCTGCAACAAAAGGAAAGATAATTCCGAAGATTGCGGTTGGTAAAAATGTGGAAAAGATAATAAAACCAATCAACGCGCCTACTGGTTCTGCAAGTCCAGATAGCAAAGCAAAATTAAATGCCTTCTTACGATTTTTTGTCGCCTGAAAAATTGGAAGCGCCACCGCGATACCTTCAGGAATATTATGGAGGGCTATCGCGACTGTAATTCCTAAACCGAGTCGAAAATCTTCCAAGGATGCGTAGAAAGTTGCAATGCCTTCAGGAAAATTATGTAGAGCGATGGCAAACGCAGAAAATAATCCCATTCTCAATAATTCGGAGTGGTGATGAGGTTCTTTGATTTCATGAGGGTTATGATCATGTGGTATCAAGAGATCAATGATCAAAATAAAGAAAATTCCAGCAAAAAAACCACCGATCGCTATCCAATTACTCACTAGGGCAGAAAAATTTTCATTCAAAGCTTTAAGACCCTTTGGCATAATTTCAATAAAGGAAACGTAAAGCATCACCCCCGCTGAAAAACCAAGGCTTGATGCAAAAAACTTTGCGCTCTTGGCTAATTTTGAGAATGCGACTAAACCACCTAATCCAGTTGCAAGACCAGCAAATAATGTTAATAAGAATGCATAAATAATGTTCATGTTTCTCTTTCATGGCGGAGAAAGAGGGATTTGAACCCTCGCGCCCGGTTAAGGACCTACAAGCTTTCCAAGCCTGCCCCTTCAGCCTCTTGGGTATTTCTCCGTAAATTTGATTATAACAAAACTAACCTAAAGGAGTCATCAATAAGTGTTAAAATGGTCAAGATGAAACAAATCACAATCACCGCCCAAAACGCAAATCAACGAGCAGATAAATTTATAAGAAAATGGTTAAAGGAGGCTCCACTTAGTTTTATCTATCGGGTTTTTCGCAAGAAAGACGTCAAGGTCAATGGTAAACGGATCACCATTCAATATATTCTCCAACCTGGAGATATCATGGAAGTTTATGTCACGGACAAACAGTTACTTGATTTTACTGTCCATCGTCGCTATCAAAAAAAACCACTGAACCTTCCGATTTTATATGAAGATGACCATTGCATGCTCATTCATAAACCCAAAGGCTTATTGGTTCAAGGTGAAGATGACACCCGGCAACATACATTAACAGAGATGGTCATTGAACATTTGTATTTCCATGATTTGTTTAATCCAGATGCTCCAGGGTTTACCCCTGCCCCAGGACACCGATTGGATCGGAATACCAGTGGATTGGTTCTTTATGGCAAAACCATCGAAGGGTTACAATCCCTACATCGTTTATTTAAGGAACGAGAAGATTTAAACAAACAATATTTAGCCCTTGTTGTTGGAAAACTGACAGGTAAAGGAAAAATTGATTTACCTTTAATTAAGGACGAAACCAATAAAATGGTCTACGTTGCTCATCCTCCAATTAAAGGCTTATCGGCAATTACAGAATATGAAGTCATCGCTCATTATGGAGATTTTACCCTTGTTAAAATTCAGTTGATTACAGGAAGAACTCATCAAATTCGCGTGCATATGCAAGCGATCAATCATCCAGTGGCGGGCGATCGTAAATATGGAGATTTTCATGCTAATCGATGGCTAAAAGATCAATTTCGATATGAACACCAATTCCTCCATGCTAGTGAACTTTCCTTTAGTAAACTTGAAGGGGCTCTTTCAGGGTTATCAGGGAAAACATTTACTCTAAAATTAGATGCACAAGAAGAAGAATTATTGATAAAATTAAAAGCGTGAAATCAAACCCCAACGCCCGATATCAAACTTGGTTAAACCATCCATCGATGACAAAAGAGGATCGTTCGGTTCTTGAACGTTATTCTCCTTCCGAAATTGATGATGCATTTTTCAAGGACATTGAATTTGGTACTGCAGGAATGCGGGGCATTATGGGTCCAGGATCAAATCGAATCAACCCCTATACCATTACAAAAGCAACCATTGCGTATGGGTTGATGTTAAAAGATCACTATCCTCATCAACTTGAACGTGGGGTGATGATTGCCCACGACAATCGCCATGGTGCTATTCCTTTTACTGAATTGGTGTCTAACATTCTTAATTCAATGGGCATTGATACTTTTACCTTTAAAGAATTGATTCCTACACCCCTTCTTTCTTACGCTGTTCGACATCTTCATGCATTAGGTGGCATCATGCTGACCGCTTCGCACAATCCTAAACAATACAACGGTGTCAAAGTTTACGATGATGAAGGTTGTCAGTTGGTCCCTCAAAAGATTCAACCGATGTTAAATCATTTATCAACGTTACCCGATGCTTTATCCATCACTGTTCCAGAATCTACCATCAAAGGAAAGCATCGAATTGTTCATGATGATGTTGAAAAAACGTATCTTGAAAAAGTAAAAAGTCTTCAACGACTTCCAACTTTAACGAAGAAAGATTTCCGAATTGTTTTTTCTCCACAGCATGGGGCCAGTTATCGTATCCTCCCGCAACTCTTTCATGAATTAGGCTACCAACTTTCCGTTGTGAAAAGCCAATCATTGCCTGATCCAAATTTTTCCGGAACTTTATCACCCAATCCAGAAGAAAAACTTGCTTATCAAGAAGCGATTAAGCTAGCTGACTTACAAAAAGCTCATTTGATTATGGTGGCAGATCCAGATGCTGATCGGGTTGGACTAGCCTATCTTAACAGTCGGGGGAGTTATGTGTTGCTCAATGGCAATGAATCCGCAGCATTATTGATTCATTATTTATTGTCACAAAGAAAACTCAAACATGATTTACCGATTCAGGGTGTAGTTTATGACACGATTGTGAGTTCTCCTTTAGCGAGAAAAATCGCTCAATCATTTGGTTTAAGAACCGAAACTTTTTTAACTGGTTTTAAATTTATCGGTGATCGAATCGCTTTTTATGAAACGCATGCCGGGCCTCAGTTTATCTTTGGATATGAAGAATCCTATGGGTGCCTGATTGGAGATTTTGTTCGCGATAAAGATGCCATTCAAGCCTTGTTACTCTATGCGGAAATGTCATTATTTTATTTTCATCAAGGAAAAGACTTAGGCCAAGCGTTGAGTGCTATTTTCAATGAGTTTGGCTACCATCTCGATCGGCAGTTTTCTCTTGAACTTTCAGGTAAACAAGGCGCTGATTTTCTTGATCAGTTGATGAAACAACTTCGATTAACCCCTTTTAAACCACTTTCAGGTCACAAAGTTTTGCTCGTTGAAGATTTTCAAACCCAAACAAAAAAAGATCTTGAGGGTCATCAATCCAATATTGCTTTGCCCATGTCCAATGTGATTAAATTTAGTTTTGAAGATGGCTCGACGATTGTGGTTAGACCAAGTGGGACAGAACCAAAATGTAAATTCTACTTCTCAATAACGGATCAATCCATGCAAGCATGTGAAGCAAAACTTGCAGTCTATATTGACGCGTTCTCTAAGATTTATTTATCTGAAGATAAACGCTTAAAGTAGCGTTGGAGTTCATCAACAATTCCATCATGATGATGGTCTTTCTTTGTGATGTATGTTCCATACTTTTTAATTGGAGATTCGGCATTCTTCATCACAAACCCATGGGTTGCTAACTTAAGCATTTCTTTATCGTTCTCAGCGTCGCCAAAGCTAATGAAATATTGTCGAGAAATATTATACAATTTTAGAATTTCTAGAAGTGCAGACCCTTTAGAAATATGCCCAAAGTAAATTTCACAGAAAAGCGATGTGCCCCAGAAGCGAACCTTTAATCCTTTGTGCTTTTTAACAGCCTTGAATACGCGTTCATCTTCATGTTGATTTCTTTTTTTAACTTTGATAATCATGGTCATTGGATCTTCGTGAAGTGTTTCAATAAGAGGGCCATAGATAATATTCATGTTGTCGTGCCAAAAAAAGGAAGCTAAGTTTTTTTCTTCTTTCAGTAACCATATATCCTTATTGGTTTCGCACATGACATTATCAATGGCTGCTAAACCAATATCTTGATAAATCGTTTTCACAATATCTTGAGGAAATGAAAAAGACTTGGTGTTAAAGCTTGGATCAGTTGGGTTAGTGACATAGGCACCGTTATAGCAAACCATCGGTGTTTTTAATCCAAGTTGTTGGTAATACTTGATAAACGATCGATATGGGCGGCCTGTCGCAAGCACGATTGTATGGGAAGATTGAATGGACTTTAAATATTTAAGGGTGGTGGGTGAGATTTTCTTTTTTTTATTCAATAAAGTTCCATCTAAATCCAAGGCAATTAAATGGCGAGGGGCTACCATAAGCCAATCACCTTTTTAACTCTTTGTAAGGTAGCATTAGCAACCAATTGAGCACGCTTTGACCCTTCGAGAAGCACGCGTTCAACCATGCCACTTTGCATCATGGTTTGATATCGTTGTTGTAACTTACCAAGATGATCAATGACCACATCAGCGACTTTGGTTTTAAAACCACCATAGGTTAGTGTCTTCACACTTTCAACCGTGTTAGCAATCGACTGATCGGTTAAACTCGCAAGGATGGTGAGTAAATTACTAATGCCAGGTTTGTTAACCTCATCAAATCGAATGGTTGTTTCTGAATCTGTGACGGCGCTCATAATTTTTTTTCGAATGGACACTAAGTCTTCTTTGAGCTCAATATTTCCTTTAGGTTCAGATTTAGACATTTTTTTGCTTGGATCTGCAAGGGACATGATTCGAGTACCCACAGAACCTAACTGCGCTTTAGGCATGACCAACACATCACCAAATCGATTGTTAAATCGTTGAACGAGATCTCTGGTTAATTCTAAATGTTGCACTTGGTCTTCGCCAACGGGAACCATTTGTGCATCATATAGAAGAATATCGCTTGCCATTAACACAGGATAAGCAAACAAACCAAGTCCAATCGCTGCTTCCTTCATTTGTTGTGATTTTTCTTTGAATTGAGTCATTCTCGACAACTCACCCATGTAGATAAAATTTTGAAGGATGGTATTGAGTTCAGCGTGAGCAGATACTTGGGACTGAAGAAAAATAGTGCTTTGGTTTGGATCTAAACCTGCTGCTAAATAAAAAGCAGCAATATCCATGGTGTTATCTTTTAATGTTTGTGGTTCGATGGGTAAAGTAAGGGCATGTAAATCAGCAATAAATAAAAAGGTTTGATAGTCTTTTTGATAGGTTGGGAAACGTTTGAGTGCCCCTAAATAATTACCTAACGTAAGGCCGCCAGTAGGCTTAATACCACTAATCATTCTTGTCATAATTTTAATTTTTATTGCTTTCTAAATCATTTTAACAAATCTTTTGTAAAGATACGATAAACATTAGGTAAACCGTACCATAAGGGGTATACTAAAAATAGGTATTTTGATGGTTACTATTTACACATCTCCGAGCTGCTCAAGTTGCCGGAAAGTTAAAAAATGGTTTGAATTACAAGGTATTGCATACGAAGAACGCAATATTTTTTCCGCGACGTTAAATGAAAATGAACTCAAAGAGATGTTGGCTAAGACTGAAAATGGGACCGAAGACATTATTTCAACACGAAGTAAAATCATCAAGGAACAAAACCTTGATGTAGAAAACATGAGTATCTCTCAATTGGTTCAATTTATTAGAGAAAATCCATCGGTTCTTAAAAGACCGATTATGGTTGATAATCGCCGTATTCAAGTGGGCTATAACGAAGAAGAAATTCGTACCTTTATTCCAGTGGAAAAACGCCAAGCATCCTATAAGGATAAATCACCTGATTTAAACAAAGTTAAAAAAACAAGAAATCCAAATCGTTCTGAAGAGAAGTGATTATTTCATCGTTTTAATCGCGCGCGCATATTTTGAGAAGTGATTGGCTTTGTAATCAATATTTGCTTTTTCACATAATAATTTTAATGTTTCTGCCGCATGCTTGAGTGAAGATTCTTCACTTTCTACCTCGAAATCAATTAATCCATGGTATGAATTTTTATCCAGACAAACATGGCGATTTTCAAACGTGGTTTCATATCGCTCAGTCGTCAAATGAGTAATAATTTGAAGCTTTGTTGTATCAAAACCAAACATTTCTAAAAAGTTTTTAATCAAACCAAGTGGGAAAACTTTTTTTGTTTTATAGACTAAATAAGCTTGTTCGGTCAGGGTTTGATTTTTTTCCAAGGTTCCCTCTGCCATGGGTGATTTTAAAGTAAGCGTAAAGGTTTGGTTTAATTCACGGATTCTTAAAGCAAAACCATATTTTCTCAATGAACCCATCGGATCATCAATATAGTAGTTGGTTTGAACAACCTTTAATTTTTCCTCAATTTTTAAAAGCGATTTAAGTAAGTTAAATTCTTTTTCATTAACAAGAATTTTAGCCTCAATTTCAATGTTGGTTGACATATAGGTTTCCTCTTCGTAGGTCTTTCAATGAATATGATAAAATAATTTACAGCAATATACCAAATCTTTATGAAATATGCATTCATGACACGTGATGATCAACAATCACGATCGATCAAAACTAAACTTGAAACTAAGCTAAGCTCAGCTGGTCATGTTTTGAATACTGAAAAGCCCGAATTGTTGATTTTTGTTGGTGGAGATGGAACTTTTTTAAGATCGATTCAAACCTATCTTCATTTGCTTGATTCGATGATTTTCGTAGGCATTCATACGGGAACCTTAGGTTTTTTTTGTGAATTTCATGATACCCAGATCAATGACCTTATCAAAGCCATTCCAACCATGAAACGAACGAGTGAAGAGTATGCTTTGGTGGAATTGACACTCATCGGTAACCAAAAACATTCATTTTATGCAGTCAATGAAGTTCGAGTTGAGAATCCTTTTCATACGTTTGTAACCGATGTATTTATTGACAATCAAGCATTACAAACTTTTCGAGGGACTGGATTGATTGTTGCTTCGACCCTAGGCAGTAGTGCATACAATAAAAGTTTAGGTGGGGCTTTGGTTGACGTGACCAATCCAACGTTGCAACTTACAGAAATGGCCACCATTCAAAACAATGCGTATCGGTCCTTAGGAAGTTCTTTGGTTTTGGATTCAAAACGAATCATCAGCTTCAAAGGTGATTTCAAAAAAGCCATTTTTGGTTATGATTACTTACTAGCCAATGTAGATGAAAGTATTAACGAAGTGACCGTCCGTTTAAGTCAAAAGACGTTTAAACTTTATCACCAAAAACAAACCGCATACTTTGATACCTTAAAGAAAACCTTTGTTAAAAATGTGAATTAACCGCGATTCATGATCACAGGGATGATCATGGGATTGCGTTGAGTCTTGATAAATAAGTATTTTCCAACAACTTCTTTGATGGTATTTTTGAGTTCAGAAAACGAAATTCGACTTTTCATCATTAATGATAAACGTTCTTCAAGTTTGCTTTCTGCGTTCTTAAGCATGTCATTAGAAGATTGAAAGACAAACCCTAGTGCAGTAATCGTGGGTTTGAGTAACAATTGATTATTTTTAGCATCAATGACTACAGAAACAGAGACAACGCCATCGTCTGCCAATATCTTACGGTCGCGAATCACAGCGGTGGATAATCCATTGATATCTTTTCCATCAATATAGACGGCTTCCGCAGGAACTGAAGGTCCACGGGTCACTTGTCTATTTTTAAGAATAAGTGTGTCACCATTTCGGCAAATAAATGAGTTTTGTTTTGGGATGCCAAGGGTTTCAGCAATTTCTGTATGTAACTTTAACATCCGATATTCTCCATGCATTGGCATAAAGAAATTTGGTTTAAAGAGTTTAAGCATTAAGCGTAATTCTTGGCGAGCAGGGTGACCGGAAGAGTGGACGTTAAATAAAATAGAATTTGTTAAGACATTAGCACCGGCACGAGTTAATTGATTCACCACTCGATTAATGCTTAAGCCATTTCCAGGAATTGGGCTAGAAGAAAAGACAACGGTATCACCTGGTACCACCTTCACTTGACGATGATCGCCTTTTGCAATACGTGATAGCGCTGCCATCGGTTCTCCTTGAGAACCAGTACAAATGATGACAGTTTCCTCTAAACGTAAGCTGCGAATATCTTCCGATGCTACAATCGAAGAATCCGGAATTTTGATGTAACCTAACTGTCTAGACATGCTGACAGCATTTTCCATGGATCGCCCGATGATGACGAGTTTCTTTTTATGAGATACCGCCGCTTCAACAATCTGTTGAATTCGAGAAATATTACTTGAGAAAGTAGAAACAATCAAACGTCCTGGAGCATTTTCAAAAATATCATTGATGGCAGAAATAACACTACGTTCAGATGGCGTGTATCCTTCAATTTCCGCATTGGTTGAATCCGAAAGTAACAAATCCACACCTTCAGTTCCTAAGCGGGCAATCTTGCCAAGGTTAATTTCAGCACCAACGGGGGTTAAGTCAATTTTAAAATCACCGGTGGTGACCACTCGACCTTCAGGTGTATCCACGCATATACCAAAGCAATCTGGAATGGAGTGAGTCATGCTAAAGAATGAAATCTTAAATTCGTTGATGTTAATCACATTATCTTCGTCATACTCAACAATTTTTACAGGTTCTTTGATTCTTTGATCTTGGAGTTTGTGGCGAATAAAAGCCGCAGCCAGTCTGGGTGCATAAATAACAGGAACGAGCACATGCTGAACTAAAAAAGGAATCCCACCAATGTGATCTTCATGACCATGGGTGATGATCAGTGCTCGAAATTTTCGTTGGTTTGTTTTTAAATGGGTGTAGTCAGGAATGACATAATCCACACCAGGTAAATCCTCTTCAGGAAAACGAACACCAGCATCAATCACAATCAATGTTTTTTCGGATTCAACACAATAAGTGTTTTTACCTACTTCACCTAAACCACCAAGCGCAAAAACGGAAACACCACTTTGACCAGGATTAAACGCCATAAAAGACTCCTTTAATTAAATACATGATTATATGCATCGTCTTAATTAACTTAATTGTATATAAACGCTGTAAATAAGTAAAGAAATTAAAGTAACTCTGCATTTTGCTTTTCTTTAAACGGATCACGCTTGTCTAAGTGGTCGTAGAAGAGAACCCCATTCAAGTGGTCGATTTCATGTTGTAGAACGATGGCATCAAAACCTTCAGCGTCTATTAAAATTTCTTTTTTTTGCAATAGATCGTAAGCTTTGACGGTAATCTTATTTGCACGATAAACGTAACCAGGAAATTCTTTATCCACTGATAAACAACCTTCACCTGATTGCAGTGCTATTTGTTTTACCGATTGTTTGACAATGATAGGATTAGCCAATGCGTATTCTACCTTTTTTTCTTCCCTTATGTAACTAATTGCAGTCATCCTTTTGCTAATGCCAATTTGCGGAGCAGCAAGACCTATTCCTTCACGTATCTTATGTTTTTCTGCATAAGGTTTATCTTGGGATAAATGAACATATTTTAATAAAGATAGCAAAATACTTTCATCTTCATTGGATAAAGGAATGGCAACTGCCATCGCCCTTTTTCTTAAAGTAGGGTTTGGATCTTGGACAACTTGAAGGCGCTTCATGTTTTTCACTTTATCATAGTTTTAAACGGTTCGTCTAGACGATTGATTGTGGTAAAGTATCCCTATGAGTTATGCAGAGATTATCACCCTCGCCCAAAACCTTAAGGATTATCTTGAGTCCGATGAACGTGTTTCGTTATTAAACCAACTAGACCAAGCATTAAATCAGAATCAAACATTACTTTTGCTTACAGAGACTTATCAACGAGCTCAAATCAACTATCAATCGATGTGGGAAAGTTTTGGCGATGATAGTCCGCAATTGTTAAGAGCGAGAGCAGAATTACACCAAGTGAAGATTCAAGTGGACAGTCATCCGCTTGTCAGAGATTATTTAAAAGCTTATGGACAAGTTAGAGAACTTTATTCAAAAATTCAACAAGAAGTGTTTGCCCCTTTTAAGTCTCACCCTCCAGGTTGTGATTAATGTTAAGAATTATCGCTGGTCAGTTTCGTTCTAGAAAACTTGAACAACCGCCTTTTACCATTACCCGAGCCACCAAAGATCGCGTCAGAGAAGGTGTGTTTTCTTCAATCAATCAAAAAATAAATGGTGCAGTTGTGTTAGATTTATTTTCAGGATCTGGAGCCTATGCCATTGAGGCATATTCCCGTGGTGCATCAAAAATAGTTTTAAATGATCAACATCCGATGGCCCAAAGTACCATCAAGAAAAATCTTGATACATTAGGGATAAAAGAAGCAACGCTTTTGGATTTGGAAGCGATGGTTTGTTTAGATTTTCTTAAGAAGAATAAGCAATCCTTTGACATGATATTTTTAGATCCACCTTATACTGATGAACGTTTACAACAAATCATTGTATCGATCATTGATAAGGGACTATTGAATAGTAAGGGTGTTATTATTACTGAACAAGAAAAGGAAACGGCTTTGTTTCCAAAAGACATTTTCATGGTGAAAGCATATAATTATGGTAGAACTCATATTCAAATTGGATGGAAACAAATATGAAAATTGCAATTTATCCAGGAAGCTTTGATCCAATTACCAATGGTCATGTTGATATCTTACAAAGAGCATTAACCATTTTTGATCATGTCATCCTCTTGTTGGCAGTCAACCCTAACAAACAATCGAGCTACGCAGTCAATGATCGTCTTGCCATGCTTCGAGCAGTAGCCAATACATTTCCTTCTGGAAAAGTTACCGTTGATCATACCAATGGTTTAACCGTTCGATACGCTGAATCCAAAGGGGCTATTGCATTAGTTCGTGGACTAAGAGCAGTTCCTGATTTTGAATATGAACATGAAATTTACGCTGGTAATCAAATCATCAATTCAAACATTGAAATGGTGTTCTTTATGGCAAAGAATAATCATGAAATGATTTCTTCTACATTAATTAAACAACTGCATCAAAGTGATGTTGATATATCGGCTCTTGTTCCTAAGGTTGTTTTACCACTTCTTAAGAAAAAGTAACATTACTTTAAGTAAATAAATGACACGTGTCTGCCTGTTTTTTGATCGCGATCAAATGAGAAGTAATCCGTTGGATTTGAAAATGTATCGAGATTACTGACATGGATGTGATTAGGTTTCAATCCTGCATCCACAAGCTGCATATAATTTAAGAGCGGAATATCTAGATAAGAGGTCCCACCTATTGTTTTGATGATTGCTCCATGATTTGGATCTGCTTTCAAGAGTTCAGCTTTTCGATGTTCTGTAATCGGATGATGGGCAAAATCGATGGATGGTCCAAGGTGGGCAATCAATTGAGCTGGCTGAATGTTGGTTTCTTTGACCAATTGATCAATCGAAATTTTAGTAATGCCTTTTAAACTTCCAATGGTTCCCGCATGAATAATTGCAATCAAGGGTAGGCTTGGATGGTATATAAATACTGGAACACAATCGGCATGAAAAACGCCAAGCAATAAATTAGATTGGGTAGTGTATAAAGCATCTGCAACCACACCTTCTTCATAAGCCTTGCTACCTTTTCCCGCATCCTTTGATGTAACTTTTTTTAGAACAGTTGAATGAGATTGATTCGTCAAAATCATTTTATTTAGGTCAACTTGAATATGTCTTGAGAAATTTTGCCTATTTTTGCGAACGGATTCTACATCATCCCCTGTATGATAGGCCATATTTAAAGAATCAAAAGGTGGAAGAGAGGTTCCGCCATGTCGTTTGGTTGTTCCAGCAAGCAAGCGACTATCGTTAACGGCGTACCATATAAGTTGATCATTCATGTTAGGTTCATTATACAAAAAAACGCTTCCAGTGAGGAAGCGTTTGCTGTTATTGAAAAATTGTAGATTATCTTAGTTCAAATAAGTTACGGTGCATCCAGGCATCTGATAGTGTCACAGCTTTATCGTAAAAATTAGCGCCTGTTACAGAAATAAGTAATTCTGAAATACCTTCTTCTGGACTGTTTGTAGATAAATCATACATGATCACGGTTGGGGTTGGAATGGAGTTTGATTCTGCACTTTCTAATGTATCAATTTGAACATCGGTTAGTTGATTGTTTACTTTGTAAGGTGAATTTCGAGCAACATCTGCAGTTCTTTCTAAGAAATCAGTATTTCTTTGTAAAAATCTTTCAAATGGTGTGGTGGTTGTGTCTTCTGGGAAATCGTAGCTTTCATCGGTGAAGATGGTATAAAACTTAAAGGTTCCAAATTGTTCTTTGGTGACTTCGCTGATGCTGTCACTTTCCTGAGTACCATAATAACGAGAGGTGTTTTCGACTAATTCTTTAAGTGCAGGTTGGGCATCTTTGCAAAACTGACAATTGACTTGGACAAACACAACCATGAACTTTTCTCCAAATTCATCGGAGTTCTCCATCATTGCGTCGATTAATTTTTGTGCATCAGAATCTTCTTCACCTTCAAGTTTCTTTTCAAAGCTACGGTAGTAACTTTCAGGACTATTGATGCTTTCAGCAATGCCATTAACCCATTCAGTGATGGTAGGGATAGAAAAGATGATTGCGAAAATGGAACCAACAATCAACAAAGGTTGTACCCATGCTGTTTCTTTAATCCAATTCCACAGACCACCAAATATTTTTCCGAAAAACAATCCAATTGGCTTCATTTGAAAACCTCCAGCTAATCTCGTATAGCACGTTAAGTTTACCAAAGACTAATGAGTACTTCAATAAAAATTACTCCCTTCATCTAAAAGGTTTGAAATAAGGTATAATTCTATCGATTTAAAGGTGGATAATCCCAATGCATGATTACTATACACAATTCCAATCTTGGCTCTCAAATAAACCTCATTTGAAAAACATTTTAGAAAATATTGCAATCTTTTTCGTGTCTGCTCTTTCATCATTCCTTGCTGCATATGTCTTTCGTTCGTTTATTGTTCCTGGTGGTGATCCTGTTCCAACCCCATTAATTACGGGTGGTGTCTCCGGTATTTCCCAAATTACTAATCGCTTATTCGATGTCTTAAATTTATTAAATCAAGTAGAAAACCGAACTTTACAAGCAATCTTTTATTTAATTTTCAATATCCCAATTTTTATACTCGCCTATACGAAGATCGGTAAACGATTTGCTATTTTTTCTTTTATTAATGTTATTACAACCTCATTTTTTATTGAAGTCATCCCTTTTGAATGGACACAATTAGTCACCATTTCTGAAGATTTATTGTCAAGAGCAATCATTGCAGGATTCATTCAAGGTTTTTCTAGCTCTTTAGCATATCTAATGGATATTTCTAGTGGCGGCATGGATGTGATTACCGTATATTTTGCTAACGTCAAATCTACATCGGTAGGCAAATATGCCTTTGCTATTAATGTTGTGATTTACTTTTTATTTACCATTCTTTATTTATTAAATACTGATTCCATGACTGGGGCATTGAATGCGGTTATTTTCTCAGTAATCTATTCATTTACAACTTCTCAAGTGGTTGATGCCATTAACATTAGAAATAAGAAAACCCAATTACAAATTGTCACATCAAGAACGGATTTACCTAAAATTTTGATGGAAAAGTTCTTCCATGGGTGCACCGTGGTTCAAGCAAAAGGCGGCTACACCAATTCAGTAAAATATATTGTTTACATGGTTGTATCTAGTAGAGAAGTGCCAAGCGTGGTTAAACATATTCGAACGGTTGATCCAGAATCCTTTATCGATGAATCGCCATCCCATCAAGTCTATGGGAAGTTTTTCATCAAACCAATCAAGTAATTATCGGTATTCGGAAAGAACGTTAGATAGCAAGGTGGGTCGATCGGTCATAATCCCATCAACTCCTTTTTCAATAAGACTTCGCATGGTTTCTTCGTCATTGATTGTCCAGTAGTGGACAGCAATGTTGTGCATATGGGCTGTATTGATCAATAGATTGGTTGTCAAAGACAGACCAAGTTGCTCTGTTGGAAGTTGAAAAACGGCAATAGGTTGACGATAAAAAACGCTCATAAGTGTTGTTTGTAAAATGAAAAAACTAAGTACCCCATTAAATTCTGGTGAGAACATGAGTTGCGGGTGTGAAGTTTTTTGTAAGGATTCCATGGATTGAAATACTTCTTCATGAAAAGTAGCAAGCACAATTCGCTGGTATGTTTGATGAGTTGTATTTAAATCATCCATAATTTCAATTACTTTGTCTAATGCTAACAAACCAACTTCTCCAGTTTGTTTGATCTCGACGTTGATTAAATTATTGGGAAAAAGAGTAATTAACTCCTCTAACGTAGTGACTAAAAACTTGGTTGGATGTCGTGGGCTAATCCCTTGTGGATAAGTCACATCTTCCGGAGTCACCTCTTGATTGGCATAGTTTTTATACTTAAAGAATTCGCCGCTTGTATTGTAACCATTCGCTCCAGAGATATTGTTTTGATAACCAAAGTCCACTTCATTGGCAACAAGGTCGGAATAATTCGTATTGATAACATCAGCATTAATGAGGTTAGTCTTTTGATCTAAACTACGGTCGTGAGAAAGAATAACGACCCCATCTTGAGTAAGGTTAACATCAGTTTCTAACATGACATTTTCATCAATGCTAAAAGCATGATAATAGGCTTCCAAAGTGTTATCAGGAAACTCTAAATTACCACCACCGTGAGCAATGATGAGAGGTAAATCACCTTTCTCAACCCGAAGTGGATTTGAACCCTGAAAATTTTGTGGTCTAGGAAAAAGTGCGATTAAACCATAAACAATAAGAATACTTAGGAAGATTTGTCTTTTTTTGATTTTTTTCATATTTTTTTCTTGGCGGAGAAAGAGGGATTTGAACCCCCGCGAGACTTGCGCCTCCTATCAGTTTTCGAAACTGACCCCTTCAGCCACTTGGGTATTTCTCCTTGTGAGCAATTATACACGAATTAACTTTCGATTTCATCGTCGATTAGTATGCATATATTGATATTGTTAGTGATGATTCTAAAAGGTATAATTTTAAAGATGCAATGGTTTGAATTTCCTTGGTTAACGACTCTTGAAAATCCATTATTGATTTTTGTAATCGGTATTGTATTAATGGTTATTTTCTTGATCATTTTAATTACGTATTTCACCTTTCTTGCCCAGCAAAGAAAGCACCAAGTGGCAATCAAACAACGCATTCATCATTACTTGGTTTATCGAATCAATCTTAAACTCGATGTAGTCTATGAATTTAACCCCAAATATCCTGGACATGATAAGTTAATTCCCGTAAGCCAATTTTTAAAGAAGTTTCAACCCTCTGATGCAGAAAAAATATATCAATGGTGGGAAAAATTACTCCAGTCAAAACTTGATACGCCTTGGATCCTGACCACGAAGTCCATGAAGAAAAAACAAGATAGCCACAGGCAATTAATTTTTGAAATTATCAAAATAGATGAAGCTAAGCAAACAATTCATTTTCATCAATATGGTTTGAAATATTTAAAACCAAATCCTAAAAAATTAGCGACAAAACAACTTGTGATTAGTTCACAGCAAGCATTTGATATTGTAAAAAAATTACCAGTTAAACAAGGAGCTTTTATTTCCATTTTTATGATGTTTCCGCGTGCTGGATTAGATGAGCAATTTAAATATTTTTATTTGTCTCAATGTAAAGAAAAACTTATTCCTTATTTGTCATCTCAATTACTGTTAATTGATACTGCAAACGATATTTTAGTCTTGGCAACAAAGTCTCTTGAATCTCATGAGTATATGCAAATTGCTCAAAGTTTGTATCGCGTGATTTCTCAATATGTAGAGGTAAATGCATTAGAATCATTAATTAAATTTAATTTAGCCATTATTGAACACAAACATTTCCCTAATGATCTAGGAACTTTACGTCGTAAAAGTAAGGAACTTAATCAACTTATGATGAAGAAAAAACTTAACTTATTAGCTTATGAAAAACATCAACCTGTCGCTCAAACGTTAGAAAAAAATGAGACGCTATTTGCTGATGATTTTTATCGCCAACTCAAATTTAACTTTCTTTACCGCCCTCTTGTTAATCAACCCGATATTGACGTCGTTGGGCAACAAATTGTCATTCAACCCCAAACGCCCTCTACTTTAAATACATTTGAATTACTGAAAGAAGTGCCGATCATGATGGAATATACGAAAGAGTTCTATCGTCGATACCTCTCACTCATTCAACAATCATTGACCCTTCAACAAGGTATTTTACTCACACCTTTTTCTTTAACCATGAAATTACAAGAGTTACTACCTGAAATAAAGAATCTTACCTCAGCTTCCCAGTTGGTCGTTTTACTTGATGAAAGTGAAATCAATGAAATTGCTACAACAGAAATATCCCTTAAAACATGGGCCGACCCATTAAAAAGAATGGGAGTTCATTTTGCAATTACCATTGATAATATGACCCCCAATATGGAAGATCCTATTTATCAGTTTTTTGACTACTTGGTCATCGACTATAAACGAATGATTAACGTTGAAAACAATCAAAAGACATCCATTCAACTTAAATCAATCTTTCAAAACTACAGTCGATTTGAAAAGCCTTTTGTTGTGATTGATATGCTCTCAGAGGCAAGTCTAGAATTGTTACCATTAAAGCATGTTAAAATTCTAGGTGCTGATTGGATTATGGGTTTTCAAACCAAAGCCGATCAGTTAACAAAAAGGCAAGTTAGCAAAATCAAGAATCTTATTAACAAACAGGAGCAGTATCATGGAAAAACAAATTAAAAACGAGGCCATCACATCACGTACACAAGACTTCGCGCAATGGTACACCGATGTTTGTAAAAAAGCTGAATTAATGGATTATTCATCCACCAAAGGATTTATTATCTATCGACCATATGGGTATGCAATTTGGGAACAAATTCAAAAGTATCTTGATTTAGAATTTAAAGAAACAGGTCATGAGAATGTTTACATGCCTATGGTGATTTCTCAAAGTCTTTTTAATAAAGAAAAAGAGCACGTAGAAGGATTCGCCCCTGAAACCTTAGTTGCTACGCTTGGAGGAAAAGAAAAACTCGACGACCCGCTCATCATTCGACCCACCTCAGAAGTTTTATTCTGTGAACACTATGCGAAAATCGTCAATTCTTATCGTGATTTACCCAAAAAATATAACCAATGGTGCTCGGTGGTGAGATGGGAAAAAACCACAAGACCATTTTTACGTGGTGCTGAATTTTTATGGCAAGAAGGTCATACAGTCCATGAAACAGAACAAGAAGCACGGTTTGAAACCTTACAAATGCTAAAAATTTATCAAGACATGGGTGAACAATTATTAGCGATCCCCTTCTTAACGGGTAAGAAAACTGAGAAAGAAAAGTTTGCAGGGGCAATGGAAACCTACGCAATAGAAGCTTTGATGCATGATGGTAAATCGTTACAATCTGGAACAAGTCATTATTTTGGCACTGGATTTGCCAAAGCTTTCGGCATTCAATTTCAAGACCGGCTAAACACCTTACAACCCGTTCATCAAACGTCTTGGGGAGTTTCAACTCGCTTAATTGGAAGTTTGATTATGGTTCATGGCGATGATAATGGTCTTGTTTTACCACCTCAAGTTGCTCCAATTCAGGTAATCATTGTCCCTATCATGCAACAAAAACCAGGCGTAATAACGGCTGCAAAAGCACTTCTAGACACCTTAAAAGCTTCAGGAATAAGAGCAACCATGGACGCAACGGACAATTCACCTGGTTGGAAATTTGCAGAAGCGGAAATGAAGGGCATTCCATTACGTGTTGAAATAGGCCCTAGAGACTTAGAACAACAACAAATTGTGATTGTGAAGCGTAATGATAAAGTTAAAAAAATTATTAAGTTTGCTGATTTAGTATCTGAAGCAAAAGGATTAATGGTAATCATCCAACAAGAAATGTTATTAAAGGCCAAAGAACATTTATCGATGAATATTCGAGAAGTATCATCCCTTGATCAGTTGATAGAAACGCTGAATCAATTTGGTGGATACGCCAAAGCATCCGTTGATGACAGTGAAGACGTTGAACGCATCGTCAAGGAAAAAGCTCAGGCAACCGCGCGGGTTATTCCTTTTGATCAAGTTGGATTACAAGCAAGATGTGCCATCACCGGCAAACCAGCCAAACGAATCGTTTATTTTGCGCGAGCCTATTAATTAACCTTGAATCGTCGTCAAAACCTATGCTACTATGTTTTAGCGTTGGAGTAGTACCCAAGAGGCTGAAGGGGACGGTTTGCTAAACCGTTAGATCGGAGTAATCCGGTGCGAGGGTTCAAATCCCTCCTACTCCGCCATAACCCATATTCATTTATGGGTTTTTTTATTTTGAGATTAGGCGAAAAAGTTATAAAATTACAGATAACAACGATGATGGTGATTATAGAAACTGTTAAGACTCGAAACGAACTTAAAAAATTTATTGATTTTCCATCCAATTTATATGAAGGAAATCCTTTTTTTACCCCTTATATCTTTGAGGATGAATTAAGTAATCTTAATCCAAAAAAGAATCCAGCGAGTTCTTATTGTGATTTTAAGTTATTTCTAGCTAAAAAAGATGGCAAGATTGTTGGTCGAGTTGCTGCCATCATTAATCGGTTTTCAAATGAGAAGTATCATGAAAAACGAGTTCGTTTTAACCGAATTGATTTTATTGATAACCAAGAGGTCTTTGACGCCTTGATTGGTGCAGTTAGTCAGTATGGTAAAGAGCATGGCATGACCCAAATGGCAGGGCCATTAGGATATTCAGATCAAGACAAAGAAGGTTTACTTACCTTTGGTTTTGAAGAGAAAAATATGTTTGTTACTTTTTATACTGCTCCCTATTATGTTGACCATTTTCAACGGTATGGATTTCAAATCGATGCCACTTGGAAGGAATACCAAATTAAGGTCCCTAAATCGATACCCCCTATTTTAGATAAAATTTCCCAACGGGTCATGGAAAGAAATCATCTACACGTGGTTCGCATTAAGTCCAAAAAGTATCGATATTTAGCCCCATATATCAAACAAATCTTTCAACTGATGAATAAGACGTATGATCATCTTTATGGATATGTTCCTGTCAAAGAAGATTTGATGGAAATGTTGGTGAAGCAGTATATACCGTTAGTTAATCTAGATTATATTCAACTGATCTGTGATGCGAATGATACTTTGGTCGCATTTGGATTGATGATTCCTTCACCCGTTGATGCTTTAAAACGTTCAAAGGGACATTTGTTTCCCTTTGGATTTATTAATTTTTTCAAGCAATTAAAGCATAGTAAAGTTTTGGATATGCTTTTAATTGCAGTTGAACCATCCTTAAAAAATTCCGGTGTTTTAGCCCTTGTCTTTACCGAAGCCATTCGTAATGCAATAAAAAACGGCATTGAGCACGCTGAAACAGGACCAGAATTAGAAAACAATCAACACGTTCAGTCGTTATGGAAAAACTTTGATTCTCGTCACCATAAAACAAGAAGTGCTTTTGTGAAAGATATTCAATAAATGGCAACCAAGAAATATACGTTTTGGCAGCATGGAGTTTATGTCAAGATCATTCGTTTTTTTGTTGGACCTTTTTTTAAACTCTATTACCGTTTTAGGGCTCGTTCAATCAAGATTAAAAAGACCGGTCCTTATTTAATCCTTGCCAATCACACGGCAGAATTCGATATTATTTTCTTAGGGATGTTGTTTGATGCCCCTTTGTACTTTGTGGCAAGTGATCAACTGTTAAACTCTGGAAAAGGTAGCTGGGTTTTAAGAACACTTTTTAATCCAATTCCAAAGAGTAAATCGGTAGCGGATTTGGCCGTGGTTAAAAGAATGAAGTCAGTTTTACAAGAAGGTGGTAACGTTGCAATATTCCCAGAAGGTAATTCATCCATTCATGGTGGGCCTTCTAAAATTCCTGAAGGGATGGGTCGTTTAATAAAATTTTTAAATGTTCCCGTCAAGTTTATCTCTATTCAAGGATTATATTTATCGTCCCCTCGCTGGTCGTATCATCGAAAATTTGGGCCTTCAACCATGAAACAAATAAAAACCATCACCCCCGATCAATTTCATTCCATGGCACCGGAATCATTAGAAACCCTAGTGAAAGAGACACTCAATATTTCCGCCTATGATCACAACCAGTTTTCCTATCGAGGAAAGCGGATGGCTGAAGGATTACATAAATTAATTTTTACCTGCCCTCAATGTCGTGGGTTGTTCACCACAGACAGTAGGCATGATGAGTTATTTTGTCACCAATGTGACTTTAAAGGGACTTATGATCAACATGGCTATTTAACCATTAACGGTCACAAAGAAAATTTAATCAACCATGATGCGATGAATCTTCAGCGCTTCCACGAATACATGCTTGTTCATGGAAACAAGGTTGCTATTCACCGCCAATGTGAGGTTGCATTTTGGGAAGGTGGAAATCAACGACGATCTGCTTTTGAAGATACAAATTTTGAAATTTCAGAAAAAGGAGTACAATTACTACTTAAGGACAAGGAAATCCACTATTCGTTTGATGACATCTATTCTCAGGCGATTCAAGTTCGAACGAAACTTCTCATTTATCCTAACCAAGGTCAAATGATGTTGCTAAGGTTTGACAAAAAGGAATCCCCATACGCTTTGCTCAACGTGATCAAATGGTATAAGACTCATTTAATGGAGGGAAATAAACATGAATTTACTAAGCGCCTCGCCACAACCTTTTTGGGCCTTTGATTTTTACTGGAGTCAGATCATCCAATTTTCGATCATTATGGCCATTTTGTTATTGGCCAATGTATTAAGAAGAAAAGTTCTTTGGTTAAAAGCTTCTTTATTGCCAGTAGCAGTCATTGGTGGTTTCTTAGGCTTATTGATCAAGTATCTCTTTAATGGTAGCCCAATCTCAATTGCTAATCTAATGATAGAAGAGACTAGCTTGTTTAATGTGGATACATTAAGTTCATTTACCTACCACGCGATTGCCATAGGTTTTGGTGCCTTAACCCTTAAAGGTATTGATCAGATGAATCAAGGACCAATGAGGAAAAAACCACTCGCCGTGAAGAGTGGGATGGTCATCGTTAATTCTTATCTAATCCAGGGTATTTTTGGTCTAATCGTCACAAGTATTCTTACTTTCTTCTTTGTCAACATTCCTAATTATGCTGGGTTTTTATTACCGATGGGTTACGGTCAAGGACCTGGTCAAGCTCTGAATGTTGGTGATATCTTTCAACGTCTAGATTTTGTCTATGGGCGTGATTTTGGTCTTTCTATTGCTTCAATTGGTTTTCTTGCAGCGTCATTAGGCGGCGTCATTTATCTACGGAAATTAAAAAACAAGGGCTTATTAAAGACAGTAGAAGATACCTCGATGGAATCAAAAGAAGAATCCACCATCTTAGAAGGCAACGGCCAAATCCCTCTTGTCGATGCCGTGGATAAGTTAACCATTCAAGTTGCCATTTTATTCTTTATTTATGGTTTATCATGGTTCTTTATTTATGTTCTTGAACAATTGATGCGACAAAGCGGTGTAGATTTTTTAATTAGGAATTTAATCCCACTTTTATATGGTTTTAACTTTATTATTGTTGTTTTTGCAGCATTATTATATAAAGTGATCACCCGCAAACTCATTCAATCCAAGATCATGAAAAGAATTTACACGAATGATTTTTTACTCAACCGGATTGCTGGATTAGCATTCGACATCATGATGATTGCCTCGATTATGGCTATCGACATCACCTTGGTTGGTGATTTAGGGTTCTTGGTAACGTTACTTGTTTTAGTGATAGGTGGTGGCTTGATCACTTACTTCTATCTAGGTTATCTCACCAAGATTGTCTATCCAAGCTACCCTCATGAAGCATGGTTGGTTTTTTATGGCACCATGACCGGCACCGCCTCCACTGGGATTGCCTTATTAAGAGAAAAAGACCCTTATTTTGAAACCCCGGCTGCCAATGACATTGTCTATGGCTCATCCATGGCTATTCCTTTAGGCTTTCCTCTCCTCTTATTTGTTGGTGTTGTGAGTCAAGGGTGGGTATCTTTGTTGATTGTTTTGGTTATTTTGTCATTAATTTTTACGGTTTATCATCTAATTTTAAGCAAATCAAAGAAGAAACAAAATCTTCAGTAATCTTTTCACACTTTCATTGTTAAATCTTTTATAATACCTATGTTTAATAGGAGGACTTTGTTATGTCCAAAATTAAGTCAGTTTACGCTCGTGAAGTCATCGATTCCCGTGGCAATCCTACCGTTGAAGTTGAAGTCACCACAGAAAAGGGTTCTTTTGGGAGAGCAATTGTCCCATCAGGCGCTTCTACCGGTGAACGGGAAGCCATGGAATTACGTGATAACGACCCAAAGCGTTACATGGGTAAGGGCGTTAGCCAAGCAGTCAATAACGTGAATAAGCTTATTGCCAACAAAGTCATTGGTTTAGATATTACCCACCAAGGGGAAATCGATCAACTCATGCTCACGATGGATGGCACCGATTTTAAGACGAATTTAGGGGCTAATGCGATTCTTGCGGTTTCCTTAGCAGTTGCTCGGGCTGCCAGTGAAGAGTTGAAGTTACCCGTCTATCAATACCTTGCCACTTTATACGGCACAGAAGCTAAAGTATTACCTGCGCCGATGATGAATGTGATCAACGGTGGTGCCCATGCTGATAGCTCGGTTGATTTTCAAGAATTTATGATCATGCCTTTAGGTGCACCTTCATTAAAAGAAGCAGTTCGCTGGGGTGCTGAAGTTTTCCATACCCTCAAAAAAGTCTTAAAGAGTAAAAAACATATTACAGCAGTTGGTGATGAAGGCGGTTTTGCCCCTAATTTAAAGAGCAACCAAGAAGCGTTGGATGTCATCATGGAAGCAATCAAACAAGCTGGTTATGTTCCAGGTAAAGATATTTTCTTAGCGATGGATGTTGCTGCCTCCGAATTCTACAATGAAGAAACTAAGGTTTATGAACTCAAGAAGAGTGGCGAAGGGAAGAAAACCACTGCAGAAATGATTGCCTGGTATGAATCACTGATTGCCAAGTACCCGATTGTTTCCATTGAAGATGGTCTTTCAGAAAAAGATTGGGATGGTTGGAAACTTTTAACCGCAAAACTTGGTGGCAAAGTTCAAATCGTTGGTGATGATTTGTTTGTCACCAATCCCAAAATTTTACAAGAAGGTATCAACCGTAAGATTGCAAATTCAATTCTTATCAAAGTTAACCAAATTGGCACCTTAACTGAAACCTTACAAGCGATGAAATTAGCTGCTGCTAATGGATACACTGCGGTCATCTCGCATCGTTCTGGTGAATCAGAAGATACCACCATCGCCGATTTAGCAGTTGCAACCAATGCAGGTCAAATCAAGACAGGTTCAATGTCAAGAACTGATCGGGTTGCAAAATACAATCAACTCCTCAGAATTGAAGACCAACTTGGGAACAAAAGTGTTTTCCGTGGCCTTGATTCTTTGAAAGTAAAAGCTTAAGTTAAATTCTTTTTTATCATTTAAAAACCCACTTTTGATGGTGGGTTTTTTCTATTAAATATGTAACCAGCGTTGTAAGTAATACCAGAATTTTGGTCTTAAGTAAGTTAATAATGCCGTCAAGGAAATCAATGAAGTAATTAAGGCAATCAACGACGGAACAAAAACAGATGATGCAAACAACCAAACCATCAATGAAAACTGCACTATTCCTACGATGGAGCTTACCAACATTTGAAAGAGAATGACATCTGTTTTTCTCATGATGGTTGCAAGAATAAAAAAGAATAAATTGCTCGTTGATATGAGAATAGGTACCACATATTGTAGGGGCCATGCATCGAAGGTTTGTTGGTTGACAAACGCCAATAAAGTCGTAATGATCGATAAGCCAAATAACTGCCATAAGATCACATATCCAATGCCATTCCGGTTATAAATCGTTTTGTAAATGAGAATCCACATATAAAAAACAATAAATGTCATCAGGAAAGTCGTTCCTAATTCAGAGGCAATCAAGGCTAGATCAATGATCAAGGTCAATAACAAGGCCAGTAACAAAGGAAAGGCAAAAAAAGCATGCATGGTGGATGCGGTTTGTTTTTCGATTTGATTGTAATTCGGAGTTGGATAAAGGATTTGTTTATCATTTTCTGATACTTGATGGACAAAACCACCGCAAACAGGGCAGTGGGTCAAACTGCTGTCGACTTGAATATGACATCGTTTACATGTTTCCACTTACTGACCCTCCTCCCATCGATTGCCGCTGGCTTTGACTTTCACGTTTAAATCCTTAACAAGAATGTCGACAAATGCTTGAATAAATGAGCGATCATCAATGATTCGAGAAAAGGTTATCACCAGTTGATCTAAAAAAGTTGCAATCGCGACATTGATGGGTAGGATAGAAGTTGCACAAATCATAAATTCAAAATGATCAATAAATGATTGTGTGGATTGTGGCATCTCAATTTTCCCTAAATTAGACATCACGATGCTTAAAGCGGTTTCCCCAACACGATTAAAGACAAATTTAATGATCCATCGTTTTATGAACAATGGAATAAATCTTAATAAAAGCATTCGTTCAACTTTTAAATTTGCCCTGATTTGAGGGGCAAGAATCTCAAGTTGCTGACCCTCTTTTAGCTGTTGATTAACAACATCTAAAACCTCTTGAAAGGTAGCATTGGGTTTAAAAAAACCACCAATGTTGATCGTCATCACAAAGTTTTTCATCGTTTTTGAGGGTATGTACTTACGCATATCGACTGGAATAGAGAGAATGATTTTCTTTCTCTTTTTTGGATGAAGAGCTTCTTGTTTTTTAACCAAAATTAAAATTAACATCGTTGCAAATAAACCTGTAATTGTTGTTTGTTTTGCTTTGGCAACGGTAATCAATTCATTTGTGCTTAAATGCAAATGGGTAAAGTAGTGACCAGTGTGCTCAAAATAATTTCCTTTTAAATGGAAAGCATTTTCTGTTGGCAAAAAAATACCGTTTCCTTTGGTCACTTTCGTTGCAAAGCTATCTTCAAGTTCCGCATATGTCACTTGATCATTGGCGTCAAACATGATGCCCTCTGCATCGACGGTATAACCTTTTTCTCTTAAATAAGCTAATGTGAGGGTTTTTAAAAACTCCATGCCACCTCTTCCATCGGTGATTGCATGAAATATCTCAATAGAAATACGTTGGCGGTGATAATAAATTTCAATCAAATGTTTCAAACGGTCATTGGGTCTTGGGTTCGTTCCAAATATATTTGGATCAGGCTGGACTTTAAAAAGTTTAGACTGATTTTCTAGATAGTACCAAAATAATCCTTTTCTTAAGCGCGTATTAAAATTTGGAAAACGAAACAATGTTTTTTCAGCAGCAAGTTGAAGAACAACCGGATCAATGGTTTCCTTGAGAACAATACTTAAGCGAAAATAAGAGGCTCTTAATTTTCCGGTAATGATAGGGAAAAGTTTACCGGCATTGTCGATTTTAAACCACTGGGTTGTTCGATTCATGATCTGCGTTTTATCTTAGTGATTAATTTTTTATCAAGTAAACATTGAAGTAGTTTTTCTGAAGCTTTGCCACGATGAGACACTGTATTTTTCTCTTCAATCGTCGCCACCGAAAAATTCTTTCCAAGGTCATCACTATAAAATATTGGATCATAACCAAACCCTTCAGTACCTTGTTCAATTTCTCTTGAGATTTTGCCAATGGTTGTCCCAATAAAAAATCGCATTTCTTTGTGAGGATAAAGAATGACAAAAGCAGATGTAAATTGAGCTTTTCTGTTTTTATGAGACGCCATCAATCGAATAATTTCTTGGTTTTTTTCATCATAGCTTTTTTCATTCATCCATCGAGAAGAGTACACACCAGGAAAACCTTTCAAGGCATCAATTTGCAATCCTGAATCATCGGCAACCACAGTTTTATTGACATGTTTTGCAACCGCTTTGGCTTTGAGTAAAGCGTTTTCTAAAAAAGTATGGCCTGTTTCTTTTGGATTTAATTTAAGTTTTAAATCTTCCAACGTTAAAAACGTCACGGTGTAATCTTTAAAGAATGCTTTGATTTCATTAATTTTCGATTGATTATTGGTTGCTAGGACTATTTCGTAGTTCATCAATCTCATTTTATCAAGTTTTTCCTTAAATAAGAAATATTTTCACGATATAGTCTTACTTTCCTTGAGTAACCCATTCTTTGGATAAGAAATAAAAAACCCTTATCTTTCATGAATTAATTCATCAATCATAAGGGTAATTTTAAATTTTTGGAGCAGGTGACGGGAATCGAACCCGCGTAATTAGCTTGGAAGGCTAATGTTCTACCACTGAACTACACCTGCAAAATGCAACGAAATTATCTTACCATAGTTGTGATTGTAAGAAAATCTCGTTTATTTAAACTAGGATTTTAGTAAGTTTTCTAAAGCGGTTAAAGCATGAAATCCAGGCTTTTTATAAGTTTGTTTTCCTGCAGAAAAAACCATCATGGTAGGAATAGACATAATCCCATGCGCTTCTGCTAAATCTACATTTTGGTCAACGTTGACTTTTAAAATGATTGAATCCGGTTGATTTTTAGAAAAATCATCAAGCACCGGTGCTTGCATTTTGCATGGCCCGCACCAATCCGCATAAAAATCGACAATCACTTTTCCTTTTGAAGTTTGAATAAGCTCATTAAATTCCTTCACGTTGGTAATATTCTTGATCATCTTGTTTCCTCCCTTGATGACATTATTGAATCCATGTGGTCAATAAGTAAATTCCATACAATCCAATGAAATGAAGTGGATAGTAAGCATAACTAAACAATTGAAACCAGCTAGGTGGATTGCCCTTGTCACCTCGATAATAATAGATGAAGTAACCGGCAAACACCGCGTAGGTTTGAGCTCCGACAAAGCGGGTTAGATAGTTCGCTAATAAATTACCACTTGGCATTCCTTGACTTACTAGTAACTCCATTATATACCAAACCACATGCATCATTATTAATGCAACACTCGTCAATACATAGTTATGTTCAGCGCCATGATTCAACCGTAAAAGTGTCGTCAATTTTTGCTGAATTCCTTTTGAATAAGTAAAGAAGAAGACCAACATCATGATTAGTCCATAAAGACCATAATCTGCTCTTAAAAAGTTAGGTACGCTTGACTCAAAACTTGTCCATATGACATAAGCAATGGGTAAGAATCCAAGTGGTTTGATTAACCATGATTTTTCTTTCAATAAAATCATCGCCAAGGCGGCCAAGGATAAGTCGACAAATATGTTTCCTGCCAAAGCATCGATCTTTACTCGTTCTAAGACAAACATCGATAGGCCAATCAACAATGCCATCGCAAAAAGTTTTGAAAAGTAAAGGTAACGATGTTTGGTTCGATAAATTCCTTCAGCAATCATAAAAGCAAACAAAGGGAATGCAAGTCTACCAATTAATCTAGCAATAATATATAACGTATCAATCGTGTTGTTATTCGTGTAAGGATAAAGAACCAGCACGCCAAAATGATCGATGGTCATCGTGATTAAAGCAATCCATTTTAATTGATAAGCAGTGAAATTTCTTCTCATCATGGTTAAAGACTTGAACTCAATTCAGGGGATATTAGAATACTCATGACAGACAAAAGGTTATTAAAGATATGCGTTGCCATGGCCACCTGAAGTCCAAAGCGATCGTAGAGAAAACAAAACCAAGCTCCAGCGACTAAATAGATAGGTAAATTGAATAACTCATTGGTTAAATTCGTCGCGGTAAAATCAAAATGGATGAATCCAAAAATAGTCAATGTCGCAAGATAGGCAACCCATTTGTTTCGTCCTTTTAAATACTGAAACAATCCTAAACGATAAGTCCATTCTTCCACGATGGGGCCAAGAAACCCAAACGTCATTAATGAAATGATGGGAGAATCTTTGACGAGACTCACGATGGCGGCCTGATTTTGGTTATCTTCCAGTTGAATGCCTAAGGCATCGTAAAGCGATACCAACCCAAAAGATGTCAAAAGAATTGCAAAGGTAAAAGGCAAACCTAACCACCATTGTCCTGAAAATAACGCAGGAATGAAGGTGGTTCGTAAATAAGACCAAATTAAGATCATACCGATCAT
>Ga0247843_1001821_pt1 | contig 41351 bp, 54 predicted proteins | sample LaCruzMarch2017__FD_192420 | JGI IMG/M metagenome (GOLD analysis project Ga0247843, IMG submission 192420) | Freshwater microbial communities from meromictic Lake La Cruz, Castile-La Mancha, Spain - LaCruzMarch2017_8m | ecosystem: Environmental > Aquatic > Freshwater > Lake | place: Spain...
GATTCCCGCTTGGCGGCCAGGAGCGCGATCTGTTGGTCCACCTCTGAGGTGGTGGAATGCCCGACGCCCGCAAGCGTCGTCGATTTCTGGTCGGCTGCGGAGAGGTCGCTGAACGCGGCATCCGCAATCTTCTTGTCGAGGGCCTCCTTGTTTTTGCCCAGCTCGCCGCTGAGCGATGCCGCTTTTCTCCGGCTTTCTTCCAGTGCCGCCGCACGATCCTTCTCGGCCTGCCGCTGGGCCATGACCTCGGGGGTGATTCCGGCCATGCTCGCCTTCATCTGCTCCAAGAGGGCGATGCGCTGTCGGTATTCTCCCGCAATGTCGTTGCGCTGCTCGGGCGTGAGATTCTCGAACTGGTCGGCGAGCCCGGCGAGCGATTCCTTGGCGGCTTCGATGTCCTGGTCGATGCGCTTGCCCACATCGACTTTGTCAGCCTCGCTCGACACGGTTTTCATTTCCGCCGCGATGGAGGTCACGGCCTTGAGCGTGTCGCTGCTCGCCGCCCCCGCCGCACGGGTCGCTTCCTTCGCCTGCTGGATTTTTCCGATAACCACCTCGATGGCTGCCGCGATCCCCGCGATCAGGATGCCGATCCCGGTCGAGATGAGGGCACCCTTGATGGCCAGTGCTGCCCCGCGTGCCGCCATGCCGATCCCGGAAAATGCGGTGCGTGCTGCCGCGCCCACGCTCGAAAAGTTCATCGTGGCAAGGGCCACGCGGACCTGAGCGAACGCACGAGTCGCCGCCGGGCCGATGTTGCTCATGGCACTCACCACCTTCGTGTCGAAACCTGCGCGGTAGAGGGCCATGGCGGCCACTACCCCGACAATTTGTGGGATCATGCCCGAAAGCACCTGGCCGAACCGGATGGCTGCCGCTGCGATTTCACCCAGGGATTCGCCAAGGTTGGTGAGATCGGTCGCGTTGAGGGCATTGCCGATTTCCTCCAGCGCTGGGGCGATGGCCGCAGTGAACCCGGCTGCAAGCTGCTGGCCTTTCAGATTCGCGGCCCCGAGTGCGTCCGATATGGAATCAAATTTTGACGCGTTCTCCTGCATCGTGTCCGCAAGCCCGCCAACCTGCTGACGGGCGACGTCCATTGCCGAGCCATCAAGGAAAATCGCCTGCAACGCGGCCCCCTTGCGCCCGAAGATCCCCATGGCAGTTGCCGCCCGCTCGGTCGTGTCAGGAATCGCCGCAAGCGCAGCCGATACCCGCGCAAATTGTTCGGCCGGGTTGAGCGACTGGAGTTCCGCCATCGAGATCCCGAGGGCAGAAAGAGCCTTGTTCGTCGGCTCACCGTCCTCGTTGATCCCGCCGAGAGCCTTCTGGAGCCGGTTGATCGCCGGACCGACTTGCTCGGCATCCATGCCCGCGTTGGCGAATGCTTGGCGCAACACGACAAGATCGCCCACCGCGATCCCGGTCTGGGCGCTCATGTCCGTGAGCTGCCCGCCCAGGTCGAGGGATTCTTTGATTGCGGAGAAAGCGCTCGCGAATGGTGCAAGGGCCGCGTTCGCCGCGGCAAATGCTCCCTGAACAGAAATTGTCGCCGCAGCTACACGAGCAAGCGCGGCATCAATGCCGGAAATATCGAGACGAAATCTGGCTGTGATGTCGGCCACGCCGCAGGGGGCGTGTCAATCAGGCTCTAAATCCCGCCTTCCTCGCCGCCTCGCGCACGGCAAAGCTTTCCAACCTCCTCACCATAGCCGCCGCCTGGGAATCGATGGCGCTTTGAACCCGCCGCTCGATGTCGAGTGCGGGCGAGCCCTTGACCTTGTTGGTGGCGACAACCTCAATCGCTACGGCATTTGATTTGATCTTGCCCTCACCGGGAGCGGAATGCCTCGAGACCCATGCCGGGACCGGCACGCCTAGTTTTGTGGCAGCCGCTTTCCACCCCGATGCCAGGAATCCAACCATCTTCTTTTTTGAAGCGATGTAGCGTTTCAAGTCGGACGCCTTGATTTTGATTCGCGGATTGAGTTTCCGGTTCACCCGCCCGGTTGGTGAGCGGTTGGCTTTGTGGATGGCGGCGGGAGATGCGTTTGATGCATCCTCCACGAACATGCCTGCCGCCCGAAGAATGTTTGCGGGAGCCTTGGGCGGGACGTAGGGCTGCATGAGTTTGAGGATATCGCGCTCGACTTTAGCCTCGCCCCGCTTCTTAGCCCCTTGCCCCGTTGCGTTTTTGCCGCCGGGCGGTGTCCAGTCGATGATTTTCCGCAGCACGCCCCGTGCCTGTTCCCGCAGGACCACCTCAGCCGCACGTTTGCCATTGCGCCGGAATTCCTTCAGGGCTGCATCAAACTTTGTCTTATCGAGTTCAAGGCTCATCGTCTTCGATCTGGAGCGCGGTCAACTGAGTGATCTGCTCCTCGACCGGAGCCGACGGAGCGACCGTCCATGCACCGGATTGCCAGAGCGCGCAATGCTGGTAGGCGAGTGCCCGCCAGAGCGGGAGTTCCCACAAAATGAAGGCTTCCGGCCAGCCGGTCTTTTCGGCCAGCGTGAATACGCGCGAGGCGATCCACGCTGGCGCTAGGAGTTTGGGGGCGCGTCCTTGTCTTCCGTGCCAGGGCGCGGGATCACGTCCACGGACTGCGAGGCGGCAGCAGTGAGCCCAGCCTCGACCTCTCGAATGATCGCCGGGATGTCGGCAACCGGGATCGCCTGGGAAAAGCGGAATACCTCGGCGTGGAAGACATCCGAAGCCGAATATGCTGCCCGCAGAACCACTTCCAGTGGAGCACCGTGAATGTAGGCGTATTCGAGCGCGGCCGTGAGGTGATCCGGAGCCGTATTGCCCGGAGGCACGACAAATGCGTTTCCGGTGCGGTGGAGGATCGCATACGAACCGCTGGAAAGCGGACGGAGCTTGAGTCCGGCGGGTTCGGCGGCTGGACGGAGGAAATCGGTGGCGTCGTTCATTTGAGGTAGGAGAGAAGTTTCTGGCGTTTGTCTTCGGGAAGATCGGCCGGTAGCGTGACTTGCCGGTTGCCCCGGCGCACGAGGGCGGCAGGCTTGAGCGTGCGGATCCGGTCGCGGAGCTGGCTATGGGCGCGGAATGCCCAGCGAAGAAATGAAATCGGGTGGTCCGGATTGGCCAGGCACCATTCCTCGCTCTCGAACCGGCGGCGGAACTCGGGGAATTCGATTTCCTCATCGGGGGATTTGAAGATCCCTCGCGAGCCGCCATCGATGAACCACTCGACCCGGCGCAGCGGGCCGTTCTCGGTTTGCTCGACCGTGTCGCGGAACCCGCCAGGTTCGACCAGCTTGAACCCGCTCGTCAGCGCGGCGGCGATGAGCTGGGTGTTGGGACTCGTGAGCGGGTTGTTGGCGAAGCGCAGTTTGCCCTCGGGCGTCTGCTGGGCTTTCGCCTCCTCCGCAATCCAGTGGAATGATTGGCCGTTTGTCATGATGGGATCGGTTGGTTGTTGAAAACGGATCAGGTGGCCGACGGGTAGCCTTGGCCGGAATACTCCCATTCCTCCCAGTCGTCGTTCTTGGTGGATTCCTTCACGGTGGTCACGATGACCTTGCCGCTCACGCCCGTCGGGGCAGTCGCCGCCTTGAGCGCCACCGGGCACGCAGCGCCCTTGCCGCGCACGCTGAATTCAAACGTGGGATCCTGGACGGCGGCGTTCGAATAGTTGCCGCTCCGGTCGGCGAGGATTTTGACGTCGCCTTTGCTCGAAACCTCCGCCGATTGAGCGGTGGCCTCGGTGACGAGTGTGATGCCGATGTCAGTGGGTGAAGCCATAAAAATCAGGTGGATGCAAACTTCTGGTAAGTGATCTCGTAGTCGGGGAAGTCGTCGTTGCTCTCGGACGCCTTCGCGGAGGTGATGACGGCAGTGGCTCCGATGCCCGTGTTCCTTGAAACCGATGGCGCATACGTGCCCTTGCCTTTGAGCGTGACCGTGGTGGTGACAACGCCTTTGGGCACGGCCAACTTGGTGACTCCCGTGGCGTCCTTGCAGGTCGCGACCTCGACGCTCTTTTCCTGCGAGGATTCCTGAAGGTATCCGGCAGCCGGGTCGGTCACGCCAAAGAGGTTGATCGTCGCAAAGGCCATGTCAGGGGAGTTCGCAGCCGGTCAGTTTCAGATCGAACTGGATGATGTAGGAGCGTTGAACCGTGTCACCGGAGATCGTCTGCGAGCGGGCAACAGAAAATCCCTTCGGGCGGGTTTCTTTGGGCGATGCCTCAAACCGGGCGAGCGCCTGCTCGCAGAAATCGTAAGCGGAGCGGCGAAGTTCTGGTTGGGCTTTCGGGTCGGTGGTATCGGCGGCCATGCACCGGAGGACGTGTCAACCGAGACGGATGCCGGCGACCAGTTCGATGCTCGAACGCCAAGTATTCTCGAGGATATCTTCGCTCTGAGATCGGACATGGAACCCGTGGAGTGAAACGCTGCCGGCACCGGCATCAAACACGACTTTCCCCTCGGTTGGATCGAGAAGCGAAAGCGCCAGCATCCCCGCCGCCTCCCGGTGCTGGGCCTCGCCCATGTCGAAAGCCGGTGTGCCGAGATGCACTTTCACAGTCGCCCGGTAAAGCGGTCCCGCCACATGCTCGCATTCGGAGCACTGGACGATCACCATCTGGGCGTCCGAGGGGTGAGGTTTCGAACTCGTGGCCTCGCGCACGTGAACGCTCGGCATCGCAGCCTGGATCACCGCCACGAATCCCTTTTCGATGTCGGCATTCATTCGACCGGCTCCACGGTGAGGGTGACGAGAGGATGTGGCGGACGGTTCGACACCCGCACGACTCGGAAGGTTTCCCCGGCGTATGTGAGCGTCTCCCCGATCGGCGGAATCGCCGGAATGTCGTTACGTAACAACTTTACCGTGAAATTTCCGGAGGCGGTAAATCCGCCCGCTCCGAGTTCAACTGTTTCCTGCGGTTCGGAAATCAGGGCCGGCAGAATACGCCCGGCGATTGCGACTTCTTTGCCGAACTCGGAAAAAATCCCGGCCACATCAGCGGCCATTTCATCGTGGATGGACATGCCCCGCCGGGCGTGTCAACGGTTCTACCGGCTCAAGGAAAAGGAACGAACGATTTCACGGGGGCGGGCAATGATGATCTGGTGCGCCTGCACGTCGGAATCCTTGAGGACTTTCCAAAACTTTTCGGCATCTTTATTGGCCTCAAGAAGATGTTGGTCGCTGGTCAGAAGAATCTCGCATCCCTTCAATGCCGCCTCGGCCAACAAAGTGGCATCGTTCTCTTCCTCGTGCGGGATGATGTTTTTCATCCTCAATTTCAATCCAATTTCACCGGCTATCCCTCGTTCCACCGCAGACATGGCAAGAGGAGTATATCCACGGGCCAAAAGCTGCATGAGTGCCCCTGTGGCGAGCGTTCGGCGCAAGCTGGTGGCACCATTTGCCGACAGCCAGGCGAGTTCCTGAGTAACAGTTTCCGTGGCGAAAAACTGGACCCGGGCAATTCGCTTCCGGATCACTGACAACGCATCAAGAACATCCGCATCCCCATTCTCCTCGTCCATCAGGACGTTGGCATCAACGGCGATGCGCAACAGCTTTCTCCGCTCCTGTCTGGTTGTGGTAGATCAGTCGCATGGCCGCAGCGGTAAGTTCCATCCGGGATTCATCGGAAATCTTGTTGCACTGCTTACGGGCTTCTGCGGCGAATTTGGTTCCCGTGGTCGCAGGTGTCTTTTTCACGGTGGCGCTCATGCCGGTAACATCCATCAATCCCGAGCTTCGGTCAAGGCGATGGCGGAGATTTTCACGGCAATCGCTAAACACAAAACCCCCGCACCATTGCTGATGCGGGGGCTTGCAACCGAACCAACCAATCAGGGTTTGACGATACGCTTGAGGCCGCTTGGGATCGCCACCTTGAAGCCGTAGAGGCATTCGACGGTGACAAAGATCCGGTTGGAGCTGGTCTCGGTGTAGCGCAGGTAGCCGAAGGTGAGCCCGGTGAGGGGGTCGGTCACAGCACCCGCCTCGTCGTATTGGGCCACCGGTTCGAGGTAGCGCATGGCCACCGCGAGGCAGCTCGGGTGCCCGGCGAACCCGACCAGCTTCTCGGTGTTGGGCAGGATCGTGGTTTCATACACGTCGAACCCGGCCAAGCGGCGGATGACGCCATCGACAACGCCCGGAAGCGCGACCGGCGTCATGAAGCTCTTGGCCACGATATCGTCGCCGAGCAGGTTGCTGAAGTAGGCGGCATCCAGGACGAGCGCGCGGTCCGTGCTCGGCATCCTCGCATTTGCGCAGGATTCCCGCACGCCGAGCACCTTCTTGTAGTCGAAGGCGGTCGAGGCCAGGGCCGCGATTGCGGGATCCCCGTAGTTGGCGGCGGTGATCTCCGTGAAGATGTCCTGGAGGACATCCTGGGCAAGCTGCTTGACCGCGCTGCCAACGAGAGTTTCCAACACGTTGAGGGCGGTCTCGGAAGCCTCGCGGGCGGTGACGTGGACCGTTTTGTATTTGTGCCGGTTCAATTGCACAGGAGCCACGTCGATCGAGGAATCCACGTTGGCCGTGTAACTTCCGCCGAAGTCGCTGGCCGGGCTGGGCGCGCCCACGATCGGGACGCGGATCGTGTCGAGCTTGTCGGCGGGCTCGGGCGAGAAGTTGCTGGAAAACGCCCGGATGGGCAGGAGCGTCGCCATGAACGGCTTGATGGCCGACTGCGCGACTTTGACGTCTTTGAGGTTGGTGAGTGTGTTGGCCATGGGATGTTACTTGTTGGATTGTGAGAGGATGAGGGCCTTCTGCTTGTCATTGAGGTTCTGCCAGAAGGCGGTCTGCGCGCCTGGGTCGGTGATCGCCCGGAACTGCTCCAGAAGGCTGGCCGTCTGCTGCTCGCCTTTGGGGGTCACATTGGCCGGAGCCGAAGTGCCGGTTTCGGCGATGATCTGGGCGGCGCGGAGCGAGGCCCGCTTTTCAAGATCCTGCTCAGCGGCTTCCAGGGCGGCGTTGCGGGCTTTGATTTCCTTCAGACTGGCGTCGAGAGCGGCACTGCGGACCCCTGCTTCGTTGAAACTGAGTTCGAGCGCGGCATTACGTGCCTCAAGATCCCTGAGCTGGCCGGCGAGCACGTCCTTGTCGCTGGTGAGCGAAGCATTTGTGGTGTGGGCGGCATCAAGGTCTGCACGAAGTTGGGCGAGAGATTCCGCCTCGATCTGGCGCTCGGATTCGAGAACCTCCAGGCGGGCTTGCAGGCCGGTCGCGCTGGCGGTGGCCTCGGTGAATTTGGTGTTGGCTTCGCTCAGGAGTGAATCCCGGGCCGCAGCGTCAGCTTCCAAGCGGGTGATTTGCTCACGGGCTTGGGCGAGTTCGTTTTCGATCGATGGTGCGCTCATTGCACCGGAACCCGTGTCAACCGAACGAACATGAAGTTTGCGCAACCGGGACAGCGCTTCCGCCCGGCCCGCCACCATTCCTGCCAGGTTGAAGCGCATGGCGCGGCGGGCCGAAAACGTCTGCCCTTCCATCGCCTCGTCCGGGATCTTGCGACCGCGGGCAAGCACGGCGGCATGAAAATCCCCGGCGGTTTCCTCGACCTCCGATTGGAGCCAAGCCCGCTGGTCGTCGGTAAGGCTCGTGCCGGGAGTGCCAGCGCTTTTGAATTTGCCCGCCGCAAAGACTTCCACCTTCAGTCCCGCCTGCTCAAACGCGGCCGAGGAATCCACGACCGGGAGGATCACACCGATGGATCCGATCCGTGCGCTCGGGGTGGCATAGATCGCATCCGCCTGGCTCGCGACCCAGTACGCGGCCGAACACATCTGGCCGGCACTGAACGCATAGACGTATTTTGTCTTGGAGGCGTCAGCAACTGCCTGGGCAAGTTCCGGTGTGCCGTTGACCGATCCGCCAGGGGAATCGATGTCGAGGAAGATCGCCTCGATGTCGGGACGGGCAGCCGCCTCGGCCACCGCATTGATGAGTTCCCCGGTGTCGCATGCGCCCAAGATGATCCGGTCAAAAATGTCCGGGTTGCGGAGCATCGGGCCGGTTATGGCGACAACTCCCACGCCGTCTTCCACGGAAAGGCAGGGCGAGATCGGGCGGTCAGGAAGGGCCGGTGAGTTGTCGAAGAACGATTTCGTGGCGGCGACCATCGCCCCGAGAGCTTCGGGCGCGATCAACCATGGCTGTTTTTGAAGGAGTGTGAGGTTCACTCCCGTTGCGCGATGTCAACGAGGTGCTACGTTCAGGTTATGGATTGCCTTATTCCTTCAGAGGTTCAGTGCCCGCACTGCTGGGAGAAATTCACAGTCGAGGTGGATACCACGCAGGGCAACTACGAGACGGTGGAAGATTGCAGCGTGTGTTGCATCCCGATGACCCTGCGGATTGTCTGCCACTCAGGCGAAGTAACGTCCATCGACGCAGCTCCTTAACCCGGCTGCCTCATTCCCGAAAGTGCCGGCGGGTCTTGGATTTCTCCAACGGCAGGAGTTGCCGATGTTCCGCCGCTTGGCCGCCACAGCATCTCAAGCGGGATCTGGTATTCGGCTGCAAGTTCCACCAGGAACCTCGCGTTGCGGGCACGCACTCGCATCTCCTCTTCAAAATCGAGACCCAATTCGCCATAGCTTTGCGAAATCGTTTTGAGCCCCATTTCCACATCTGCCCGGTTCTGCTGGGCCTCGCGTCCAGCATCCACGGTCACACGCCTGGGAGTGGTTGAGGAAATTTTCCACCATTGTGGTTGAGGAGCTAGTTCGCCCCTCGCAATGGCATCGCCGATCACATACGCCCATACCGGCTCGATCAGCCGATTGATGAGGATCAACTGACGATACGAGAACCGTCTGTCCGCTTTGGCCACGACCAGTCTCACTCCGGCCCCTCCAATGCTGCTGGAGTCGGCAGCGAATTCGTATGGCAACACGCCGAGCGCAGAGTCCCTGCGCAGGTGCTGAAGGAACCCGGTAAACGTGGGCGATGGGCGGTTCGACTGGAAGCTGTCCAAGGATTCGTCGGGTTTGAGAGCGACCAATTTCCCGCCTATGATTTTCTGGAGCTGGGCGGCGTCGCTCGCCTGAGGTTGATTGGCTTGTGCGCCGATGGAAAAGTCTCCGGTGTCCTCGACTTCCCCACGCGCCGTTTTGAGGACCCGTGCCACGTCTGCGTTGTCCTTCACCGCATGTTTTTCAAGCGCGAGGAGCTCCATTTCATCGAGCATGTGATTGATCGAATGCTGGATCGTCGGTGCATTGCGCACCGCACTCACTGACTCGGGCTCAAAAACGTGGAGCATCGAAGCCGCCGGGATGTCGCGGGGACCGGCATCTTCAATCAGGCGGTAGAATGACGGCGAGCCGTCCGATGCGAGCCCGACTCCATCGCATGTTTCTTCGGAATCGTCTCCGATCCGGTGTGTTTCGATGAGCTGGATCTTCGCGAATCCGCTGCGGTCGCGGGTTTTCAAGACGAAGAACTCGCCGTCCACATCCATTCCCCGGCAGACGAGTGACTGGCATTCCTCGAAGGAAAACCGATTTGTCACTTCGCACTGCGCCGACCACCGGCGGAAGATTTCCTCAGCTCGCCGATTCCAGTCGGGATCCGTCGATTGCGCCTGGGGACGTATGCCGTCGCCCGTGGAATAGATCGCCATGTTGGAGACCATCTCGCGCACGAACCCGGAATTGCGGTGGAGATAGCGGGATCGCCGCACGAGTTCCGTCCTGACTCCAGGCGAAAGGTCGAGCTTGGCATCGCGGGGAGCGGAGCCGGGCACGCGTCCGCGGGCGGGCGACCAGTTCGCCGCATCGTAGGGAGACGCCCAGGCTTTCGGCAGGAATGCGGCCGGGACAACGAACCGGGCGAGTTTTGGGATCAGCTTCATCGCGGGATAAAGTCAACGGTGGATTGGACGACACGCCGCCCGCATCCGTAGTCGTCAGGGGCAAGTTTGCGCAGCGCATCCTGGCAGGCCGCGATCACGACATGGATTTCGTCCAACCGGCGCTTGGTCACCGCCGACCCGGAATCCGTCCATGAGGCGAGCGTTTTCTCCAGTTCCGCCTTGTGGATCGCGAAGATTTTCTCCACCTCGGCACGGGTGAACCCGATGGAATAGTCGATGGCAGCCATGCCGGACGGCGGGTGTCAACGGAGGAGCCTGATCAATGAGCGAACCAGACTGGCCGACCGACGCTTGCGCCACACGCCATCACCCGCGTTGCTGTCGCGCAAGCCAGCGCTGTTCGTGTTGCCCTCGATACATTCGATCGATTCCCGTGAAATCTGGTCCTTCACGACCAACCCGATGTGGGAGAAGTCAAAAACGACGAGATCCCCGGCCTTCGCGAGCGATTTCTTGTTCAGGACGGCAAGTCCCTTTTCCTTCGCCCACCGCTCGAAGTCGAAAGCGCCAGCCGTCTTTGGCCGCCAGTTTTCGATCTCCTTGTTGTTACGTAACGACAATTTCGCCAAAACCTCCGGCGACTTCAGCCATTCGCGCAGGATCCAGCAGATGAAGGCGGCGCACCACGGCCATGGGGCGGGTTTGAGCCATGTGGCGGATTGGTATTCGACGATGCGGGGTCCGCGGTTGTTGCCGCCTTCTTCGTGTGTGCCCACCTCGTGGGTGGCGATTTCCAGGAGTCGTTTGATCGGGTCCATGAACCCGACGCGCCGTCAACCGAAAGGGTGTCATTCCGGCTGACTCCCTTGATCTTCTGTAACGGGATCTGCGGCGGAAAACTCCCGTCCGACCAGCTTGAGCATGACGACGGCCACGACCTGCATTGCTTCGCAGTCCCAGAGATGGTTCGGGCGAGAACCGATCTGTTTCCAGAGCCACTTACCTCCGTCCTTGACCCGGTGTTCACTTTCCATCTGGGCGAGGTAGTCGTCGTCGATGTCGTCGGGCACTTCCCATGTCGCGCCTTTCTCCGGGCGTTGGTTCCGCCGGAGCCGGGCGAGGATGTCTTTGCAGTTGAGATTCGACCAGTAGAAGACCGAGCAGCTTTTGTTGTGGCCGAGGACCACCTTGCGGCGGGGCGAGTAAAACCGGTGGACGGATTTTCCATCCCGGCCCCGGTGAACGAATGTTGGGCGGCGGTCGCCAATGAGGGCCGTCCAGCCGTATTCCGAGCATTGCCGATAGACTTCGTAGGCGGCGTGGCCGGCATCAAGGAACACGAGGTTCGGGTGGACCGTAAACCGTTCCTGCAAGGTGCGGATGTCCTCGAACGTGAGGATTCTCTCGTTCCAGATAAGCCGGGAGGAACCGTTCGCGCTCCAGGCACGAACCACGGCGAACAGGTGATCCATCTGCACGTCCACGGTGAGCACGCGCAGGGGAGCCGATATCGCGGCCGGGTCATACGGGCCGGGAATGATGCGCCCGGTTTTGTCGAATGCCGCCTCTTCGTCCCATAGCTCGCCCTTCCGGTATCCGGTGCGTTCGATTTCCAGTTTGTAGTCCTCGCTGGTTTCTCGCCACGGGATCGCGAGCCGCTTCTGGTAAAATTGTTGGAGGAGAGAAAAATCACCCTGCCGGGAAACCGCTTTCGCCCGCAGGTAAAGCTCGGCGAGCCGTCCCCAGCTCATCGCGCATAGGGAATTCCAATGGAATCCGGCGTTCTCGGGAGATGCGTGCAGGTTCTGCGGGACGAATTTGCCGGTCGCATTCAGCTCCCGCCGGACCCTGTCCGTATCCTCGAAGTAGTGGTTGCAGCCATCGCAGCGCAGCGAGGCGGTCTGGCGCACTTCGCCGTAATCCCATTCGTAGTCGTCCCGGCGGGCGGATTTGCTCCATTCGACGTTCTCCCACTTGAATGGCTGGCGGGTGCCGCATTTCGGGCAGGCGAACGTCCATTCCCGCTGGTCGGTCGTCTCGAATTTTCGGGAGGTATCGTCGCCTTCCTCCCCGGCCTGGCTCATGAACAGGCATTTGCCGAGCCAACCGAATGCGGTGACTCGCGCTTCGGCTTCGGCCATGTGGCCGGGCGGGTACCGCCAGCATTCATCGGCGATGAGATATCGGATCGACCGTCGCTGAAGGTTCGTCTTGTTGTGTGCCCCAAGAATCCAGAGCGTCATGCCGTTAGAAAACTGGATCGCGGCGGTTTTCTTTTTGTGCCGATCGCGGGGGTAGAGCGCACGCACCGGGGCGCATTCATCGAACAGCTTCTGGAGGCGGGATTCGCTTTGGTCTCGGGCGTCCTCGTCGGTCTGGTCAAGCCAGAGCGCGGGACCGGGAAGATTTGCGATAATGTAGGAGATGCCGACCTCGCCCACGCTCGTCTTTCCGCACTGGATGGCGGCGATGATCGAAACGATGCGGACGCTTGGATCTACCAATGCCTCCAGCGGCTCGCGCAGCCATGGTGAGTGGTCCGAGCGGAACCTGCCTGGCACCGGTGAATACGGGATCGAGGCAATGTGTTCCTCCGCCCATGCCCACGGGGGACGGCGGTCCGGCGGCCGCCAGACATTCCTCCAGATTTTATCCAGCTTGTTCGCCGTCATGGAGGATTGCCGCGAATTCATCCACGGCGATGGAAAGTTCTTTGCGGATCGCAATCGCATCGAGGCCGGAGAGGATCGGCGGGATTTCCTGTTCAAGCCGCTTGCGCAGGAGCGCCACAGCCTGCCCGACGTGGTAGGCCCACCGGGTCTTCACGTCATCGAGGAGCACGTATTCGCCCTGCTTCACCTGGAGCCGGAACTCGCGCTCCATCACCTCGGCCAGCAGCTTCCGGGCTTTGAGCGACGACTCCACATCCGACACGTCCTCTTCGTTTTTGAGCCCGCGCTGTTTGACGAACTCCCGCCAGACAGCCACTTCGTGCGTGCCGTTGGCATTCGCCTCCGGTGCGCCTTCGAGTTTCCGCCAGGAATGGATCGCCTGACGCGTCACCCCGAGCGCCTCGGCCAGTTCGTTGTAGTTCGCCGCCAGCGTGATCCCGCTTGCCACCGACCCGGCCGCCATCGCCTGGAGCATATTGCGCTCGGAACGCGTGAGCTTCCCGCCTCCCTGAACCCGCTGGATCAGGTTGGAGAAATCACGGTTGAGAAGTTTGCGCGCTACCTCGGGTGGAATCGGTTCCATCCACGCGGGATGGAGTCAACCGCCCACAAGTTCGGCAAATCGCTTGTCCGGGAAGTGGCCTTTGACCGCAGAAAACGGCGTTCTTGACATGCGCACAACGAACTCGTTTTGCAACTCGCAGGGCGTTGTTGGTCTGATGGAAATTCTATTTGTCTCCCCAAGTCTATCCGAGGGCATCCCGTAAGCCTACTTGGGGGAGAAATTCCGTTTCGCTCATTTCGGGCAGTCGCCGGGAACGGTGATTTCTGGAATTTGAGGAAGCGCAAGACCAGAATGATGAAGAGATCCGGCGGGCGCTGCTGGGATGAATTTGCAGAAAGGTTGTTACGTAACGACCGGAGCGCAAGTTGACACGGCGGAAGGGGGATGAGTGAAAACACATCCACCAAACCGGGCGAGTGGCTGACAGAACAGCAACTCGCCGACCACCTGCACGTATCCGTCCGCCACATGGCAAACCTCCGGAAGCGGGGGCTGCCGTTCGTCCAGCTCGGGTCGAGCGTGCGCTACAAACTCGCCGAAATCGAAGCCTACCTCTGCGGGAACAGGCGGCTGCCGTCGCACGTGGAGCGGAAGCGCCGGCAGGCGAACCCTGATCTGGGAGGGCGGCCATGAATCACGCGGATGCGGTGTTTTTGCCGCTGCCCGAGGGGGCGGTCTTGCTCAAGGACATGGACGAGGCCAGTGCGCGCAGGATGGCGGTCCGTCTCGGGCTCCACTCGGCCATCGAGGCGGTGCTCCAAGACGCGAACGGGCCGTGTGCTGCGTCGGTGCTGCAACGCGACGGTGACTGGCTCAGGGGTGTTTACGCGTGGCAGGGATTCAGGTTCTGGAAGGGGTGGGCAACTTTATCCATCTCGCCCGTGAACGAGAAAACGGCCCTGTTCATGCTCAAGATTACGCGGATGCTCGTGGATGGCGATGTGCCGCCATGCCTGTGAAACCTGCCCCGCCCGCGTTTGTGCGGCGAACTCGGAAGCCTGCGTGTGGAAACCGGGGCAGGCCGGGTTTCGCCGGCCCCCGTCAGCGCTTTTTCAATTCCGCCAGCAGAGCCTTGAGCCCATACCCGTTGGGCATGTTTCTGGCGATTTCCCAGTTCTGGAGCGTGCGGATAGAAATCCCGAGGTGATCGGCGGCGTCCTGCTGGGTGAAACCATTTTTCGCCCGCCAGCGCTGGATTGTCCGTTGGAATTCCTTCCGCGTCATGGCGGCAATCCTACGCGAGACACGCACCCGACTGTCAAGCGGTTGACAGCGGTGGCGAGGCTGTGACAGTCCACTGCGCCCATAACCAGCTCGTTGATCCCCGGAAACTCAAACCGAACCCGGTCAACCCGAACCGGCACAGCGCCCACCAGATCCAACTCCTTGCCGCGATCATCCAAGAACAGGGGTGGCGGTCGCCGATCACGGTCAGCAAACGGAGCGGGCTGATCGTCCGCGGCCACGGCCGGCTTGAAGCAGCATTGCTCATCGGCTGCGACACCGTGCCGGTGGACATCCAGGATTATGAGTCGGATGCGGCGGAACTGGCCGACCTGCTCGCCGACAACCGGCTCTCTGAACTCGCGGAACTCGACGAGGACGATCTCAAGCGGGTCGTAGATAAATTGCGGGAGAGCGATCCCAGTTTCGATATCGAACTCACCGGTTTCATGGAGGACGAAATTGCCAAGTTGTTTGCCGAGGCAGATCCCGCCGAAGACCTCGAAACGATTCCGCGCATGGAATGCCAGGCATTCGAGCACCATGACTACCTCGTGTTCATGTTCCACGACTTGAGGGACTGGATGCTCGCGCTCCAGCTCATCGGCGTGAAGGAAGTGGATTATTCAATCACCCGCAAAACCAAGAAAATCGGCATCGGCCGTGTCCTCCATGGAAAAAGACTCATCGAACTCGCGCAAAAAGCGGCAACCGGATCTCCAACCGCAGGGTAGTGAAAGTGGTGTCACGGCGGATTCATACCCCGCAAATCCGGGTTCAACTCCCGGCCCTGCAACCATTCCGGATTTCCCCGAACTTCGTCCGATTGCGATCCGGGTCGTTATCATGAGCCGCAGCCGCCAGCGGTCGATCACAACGCACCGGCTCTTCCCGGCGGCCACTCTCGTTGTGCCGGAATCCGAAATCGCCAGCTACTCCCACATCCCGCTTGAGAAAGTCGGGATCCCCGACGCGATCAGCGGGGTGAGCGCCGTGCGGAATTGGATCGTCGCCCACTTCGCCGAGGAATGTCTGGTCATGATGGACGATGATATTTCGGCCGCCATGTGCATGGTGGCCCTGAAGGTCCGGAAGCTCTCGGTCGATGAAACCGCCGCCATGGTGGAAAACACGGCCCGTTGCGCGTTCGGGGCCGGGGCGCGGCTATTCGGCTGGCACCAGCGCAGCGATCCCCGTCTGCTCCAGCGCAATGATCCGTTCGGCGTTCATCACTGGATGGGCGGGGCAGTTGGAGTGATCGGGAAAGACGTGAAGTGGGACGAGCTCCTCAAGTGCAAGTGCGACATCGACGCCACACTGACCGAGTTGATGATCAACCGCCTTGTCTGGAACGAGGCCCGGTTCTGTTTCGCCCAGGAGCGCGACAAAAACCTCGGGGGCAATTCCCTGTTCCGGTCGGAGGAGCGAATCGCCGCCGAGAAGCGATACCTCAAATCAAAGTGGAAGGCCCACATGCGTTTCGAGAAATACAAAAGCCAGGACCGCGTGGTCGTGGACGTTCACCGGCGGCAGTCGGTCCATCTGGACGCCTGAAAATGCGGCACCTTCAAAGCACCCCCGGAACTGCTACGGCCCCGCGCCTGCCCCGCGTTATCCTTTCAGTGATGAAGGAAATGGTGACATTCAGCGTTTTACACAAAGTTTTCTCCGCGAGAGGAGGAAGGCATGGAAAAGCCACTCTTCCGCCTTGGGCCACCTGATATGGAACTTCGCACGATCAGGAATTACAAATTCAGCGAAGTTAGCAGCGCGATGCAGAAAGCGATCCGCCGCGCCGATACCCAACTCGCCGGATACTGGGCGTTGGAGCTCTGGGCCAGCGGTTTCGGAAACTACGTGTGGAAGCGTCTGCTCACCGTGAGCGCGGAAGATTGCTGGGGCCTGATCACAGCGGAGGTCAAGGCACTCCACGATTCCTACCTGATCGTGAACGACAACGTGCCGGCCCGGAAAGCCAAGGGCCGGATCTTCATTTCCAAAGCGGTGATCATCCTCTGTGCTGCCAAGAAAAGCCGCGACCCGGACCATTTGCAAAACCTAGTCTATGACCAGTTGAAGGGAGTGGATGCGGACGCGCTCGCCGACGATCTCCGCAAAGCGCCCGAATACATCCCCATCCCCGACTACGCGTTCGACTGCCACACCCGCAAAGGCAAGGCATCAGGGGCCACGAAAGCGCAGTTCTTCTCCGCCGAGCATGCCGCCCTCCAGCCGTTCCAGCCCGGGTTGTTCGATGATTTGGTGGATAATGGGTAGCCCGAAAACCTGATCGCATTCGAGCTGGGTGCTGTGGTAGTAATGCCGACATGCGGACACCCACACTGTATCTCGATACCTCAGTTTTGGGCGGCTACTTCGATGACGAGTGGAAGGAACCCACCCGCGAGCTTTGGCGGCAGATGGAGGCGGGGCAGTGGCGTTTTCAAAGTTCGACCATCGCCTTCGATGAACTCACAAATGCCCCCGGAAATGTTCGTGAGCTTTTCCGCGAAACATTTGATCCCGGCGCACTTGTGTCTGTCACGCCCGAGATGGAGCAACTCGCAGCTCAATACATCGAAAAAGCGGTCCTCACCCCCAAATACACCGATGATGCCCGACATGTCGCCGCCTGCACGGTGGCGAAAATCGATTTTCTTGTTAGTTGGAACTTCCGGCACCTGGTCAACGTCCAGCGCGAGGCGGGCTTCAATGCCGTGAACTTATTGCAGGGATACCAAACCGTGCGTATCATTAACCCACTGGAGTTAATTTATGGAAACCAAGACCAAAACCTTTGATGCCGTCGACGAGTCCCGCAAATGGCGGGAAGCGACCAGCCTCAAGCTTGATGCCATGACCGCCATCGAGCGCATCGCCTATCTGCGCGCCGTCGGGGAACGCTACGCGAGCGAATACGTGGCGCGGCCACCAAAGCCCGCTATCGAAACCGCCGCGGCAGCATAGCCCGCCAGTTATCAGCGGATCATCAGAGTTCTGCGATCCTAGTTCGCAAGCCTTGGATGATGGCTTCGGGAATACTGTCACGCGGGATCGAATCGTATTTGCCCGGACTGGCTGCAATCAGGCGATCCGTATAAACATCCAGAATATGTTGCAGCTTCTCCTTCTCTGATCCTTCTTTCGGCTCAGGAATCGGCTGCTGCCCGAGCAAGACGAGCATGTCATTGAACGCCTCGTAATCCATACGGGCTGTGTATCAGAAAACAGCGGGCACGGAAGCCCTCAAAACGGCCTGTTCAACTTTCGCGCCAACTTCGGCCACACGCGAAAAATGGGCGATAAAAATGGTGATATTCAGCGATGGACTCCCGCGAAGGTTTTGCGAGAGGCCAAGGAGGATGAAAGCAAACATCCACCAACGCACAGAATACGTCGGAACGTTCACCAAAGCCACGGGCGAAGCCCGCACGATGCGCTTTACCACTTCCGAGACCAACCTGCAGAAACGCGGTCTTATCACGGTATATGACGTAGAAAACCGGGGTCTGCGCAAATTCAACCTCAGCACGCTTATTGGAAGGATCGCCGCTGTGGCACCCGCCACCGGCCTTTCTTTTTGCCACTGAACTACGCGAGTCACGCACCATGAAAGACACGCTTCAATTCATACTGGCCGGGAACGCGCTCTTCACAGTGGAGAACGCGGAAACGGGAAACCGGTTCACGTTCAAGGTCCGCAAGCCCGACGACGACAAGCCGCACTTTGTCTCCGTTCTCACCGGAGCCGACAACGAACACGACTATTCGTTCCTCGGCACGGTGTTCGACGGGAGCCGGTTCCGGCATGGCAGGAAATCGAGAATCGCGCCCACGGCCCCGAGTGCCAGGGCATTCGAGTGGCTGCTGCGGAGATTGTCGTTACGCAACGACCTTCCCGACCAAGTGCGCGTGTGCCACTGCGGAAAGTGCGGGCGGTGCGGCAAGACGTTGACGGTGCCCGAGTCTGTGGATTCGGGCTTTGGACCTGAGTGCATCAAACACCTGAAAGGATAATATGTGCAAAATCACCAAGCCGATGCTCGCCGGCAAGTGCGAGCAACCCGAGGCCCTGCGGTTCCCCGTGCTGGCCACGCCCAAGTTGGACGGGATCCGCTGCCTGAAAATTGAAGGCCGGGCGCTCACCCGTTCGTATAAGCCGATCAGCAACCGGTTCGCCCGCGAGTGGATCGAGGCGAACCTTCCCGACGGCGTGGACGGTGAGTTGATGCTCCGGGGCGGCACGTTCAATGCCACCACGAGCGCGATCGGCCGGGAAAGCGGCGAGCCGGATTTCGTGTTCCACGTCTTTGATTATGTGAGCGACGGGATCGACGTTCCGTATGCCTGCCGGATGCAGGAACTCGCCCGCCTGCCCGAGTGGGACCATGTGGAGAAGGTGTTGCCGGTCGAGATCGCGAATGCCGCCCAGCTTTCCGCCTACGAGGAAGAATGCCTCGCCGCCGGATACGAGGGAGTGATGGTGCGCGATCCGGCAGGGCCATATAAATGCGGTCGTTCAACCGAGCGTGAGGGATGGCTTCTCAAGATAAAGCGGTTTGAGGATGCGGAGGCCGTTGTGCTGGAACCCTACGAAGGCATGACCAACCAGAACGAAGCCGAGCGCGATGCCTTCGGGCGGACGAAGCGGAGCATGGCGCAGGCGGGCATGGTGGGCCGGGGCGAACTCGGCGGGTTCATCGTGCGGACGCTCGATACGGGCGTGGAATTCCGGCTCGGTTACAACCATGTGCTCGGCGGCATCGACCGCGTGAGCCTGTGGCTGCGGAAGGAGACGCTCGTCGGCAAGCTCGTGAAGTTCAAGCACCAGCCGAGCGGTGCGAAAGATGCGCCCAGGTTTCCGAAGTTCGTCGGATTCCGCGAGGCTTGGGATATGTGAATGGCTATCGGAGCATGTCGCCGCAGGCGTCCACGAGCCACTTGCCTTCGACTTTGAGCATCCGGACTTTTACCTGTGCCGGGAAGTCCTTTGGCCCGATCAGCACCACGGCGGCAGCATCCCCGTCGGCTTTCGCGGATTTGACTGAGTAGCTGTCGGGGCAATCGTTGCCCCCGACAACGGGGTCGGAATCGAGCCCAACCTCGGGATCTCGCTTGAAGCCGTCGGAAATCATCTTTTTCAGCGTGCGCTTGAAATTGTTTGTGGCCAGAGGGCTTGCGGCCACCCACTTGACCGAATCCCAGTTCCGGGCACGGGACGCTTTGACGTAGCCGTTGATAAATGTCTCGGCGATGGATCCCGCCTTGTCCGCCTCGCTTCTCGTGTCGGCGGCGTTGCCCGCGAGTGCGGTGGCGAGCATGAGGATGGCGAAGAGAGTTCTCATGTCAGTCGTGGCTGCAGGCTGGTGAGCCGCCGGGGAAGACCAGGTTGTCGCGGAGTTGAACTTTGTCCCGCTCGGTGAGGAATGTCAGGAGTTCGGGCAGACGCATGTTTTCCGCCGAACAGGTGAAGAATCGGGCGTCTGTTCCGAACTCGTGGGCCACGATGTCGGTGAGCGTGGCAACCGGAATGCCCTCCGGGTATTTGCCGACGAGTTCGATGATTTCGTGTCCGTGAATTTGAGCGGTAGTCATGGGCGGCATTCTACGGCTCCGCACGGAACGCGTGACAGAACGAAAATGCGGGATTTCGGAATCCACCTATACCACCCGCGGTCTCCGACTCTTTTGTGAGGGTCGCAGCAAACGGCTTCTTACGCCTGATAAACGCCATCTTGGCTGTCCGTGCGGACTATTCAACTTTCATGCCAACATGCTCATTATCAGATAAATGGGCGTTAAATATGGCGTTCATTTCCGATGGACACAACGAGGCCGTCTGCGCGAGGCAAGGGTCGCAATCAGCAACCACTACCATGAGACCTCACGACAACAAAGCCACGCAGATCCGCTTCGGAATTGAACTGGAAACCGCCATTCCCGCTGCGAGCGGGGTCACCGTTGGATCCTACCACGGTGGCCGCCCAGTGACCGGCGGGGTTCGCGCCGGCCAAACCACGATCCTCGCCGCCCCGAGCTTCAACAACGCCTACTGGAAAGCCGAGCGCGATGGGTCCATCCGCTATCAAACCGGGGAGCAGCCCTGCGAGTTTGTGTCGCCCATCCTCCACGGGGAGGACGGGGTGGCGAAGCTCTGCGACTTCGTTGGATGGATGAACGGTATTGGGGCGCGGGTGAACGAATCCTGCGGATGCCATGTGACCGTGAGCGTGGACAGCGTGATCGGATCCTCGGATGTCCAAGCCCGTGCGGACTTCGCCCGCAAACTCGCCCACATCGCCCAGTGGCATGCGCGTGCGATCTACGGCCAGACGGGGACCGGACGCCACTTGAACCACTACAGCCACACGTTCGCCGCCGACGTCGCCACGCTCGTCAAGCAGATGCAGGAAGCCACGGACGCCCGGCGCAAAGAACAAGCGGCGGTGGCGTGCGGGCGCGGAATGGTCAATTTCCGAAAGCTCATGTCGCACGGACTCGTTGAATTCCGCGCCTTCGCCGGCACGGTCAGTCTGGCCAAAGTCCAGCATCACGTGGGGACCGCGCTCGGGCTCTGCCGCCGCGCCCACGAGGTTCAATGCCTCGGGAGCTTCAACAAGAACAAGCTCCAGCAGGCCCGCACCCGCAGCGCGGTCGAGTCGGTGAAGTTCCTCTGGGATTACCTCGGATGGACCGGGAGCAACCGCCCGGTTGCCCTCGGGCTCTTCGGCCGCCTGCACGGTGACTTTGCCAATCACAGCCGCGAGGCCCTGCGCCTCTGCCGCCAATTCGACGGACGATATGCCGACGCGAATCTCTAATTTTTTGCTCAATCCATACGCAAGTTGCGTATGCGGGCGGGCAGAAGCAACCAAACAACCAGAAAGGAAAACGTAGTATGTGCGTGATCATCGTGTGCCCGCCGAAAGTGAGGCCGGGCCTGAACACCCTGATGGCCTGCGCTGCTGCCAACCCGCATGGGGCGGGAGTGGCATGGCGGGCAAAGGGAGAAGTGCGGTGGACCAAAAACCTTGGTCCCATCGAAGTGCATCAACTGCTGCGCAAGCTCAAGGGGGAGATCGTGATCCACTTCCGTTGGGCGAGCGTGGGAGGGGTGAGTCCGGAGCTTTGCCACCCGTTCCCGGTGAACAAGTCGGCGCAAACCGCCCTTGTAGGCAAAGCCAGCCGCGTCCTGTTCCACAACGGGACATGGGGCGGGTTCAAAGATGCGCTCTCCTACATCGAGAAAACGGAGAAACGGAAAGTCGGCGGGCCGATCAGCGACAGCCGGGTGATGGCCCTGCTTGTAAACCACCTGCACGATCCGGATTTGCTCCAGAGCGTGGACGGACGGTTCGTGCTCATGGGGGCGACGAAAACGAACCTCTTCGGTGACTGGCGGGAGTGGCGCGGGATGCGGTGCTCGAACCTCGGGTTCCTCTACGAACTCGAACGCTCGGGGAATGTTCGTTGGATGAAGAAACCCACCGATCAACTCGCCCTCTGGTCGGCGGAGAAGGAGGTCGCATGAAACTCTTCAAAATCGTTGCGAGCCGGTCGAGCGAGATTGTGTTCGATGAGCGGGTCGAGGCGGAAACGCCCCGCGAGGCCCGAGAAAAGATGAAGCAGGCTCTCGGGCTGGAAAGCCTCACGGGCGTCGTCTACGTGGTCACGGAAATCCCGCTGGAATTGATCCGCGAGATCGTGACATCCCAGATCGCCGAAATTGCCACGGTGCGGGGAGGCAGGAGATCCTTGGACATCCCGAAACTCGTGGGATCGGCGGTGAAAGCCATGACGGGCACCGCGCTTGAGGGGATCGAGCAGCGGATGTCGCGGCTGGAGAAGGACAAGCCGACAGAGCGGTTCAACCCGCTCTCCACGTCGCGCTACCGCACGTTCAATGACCCCGAGGGCAATACTGCTACCCCAGCGGTGAAGCGGCGTGCGGAAATACGGCCAATTCCAGCACCCATCCGTGCGATCCTCGGGCCGGATTGGAAGGCCATCAGACGCCGTTACCGGAAGGACCGGAGCGTGAAGCAGACGGCGGCGGAGTTCAACGTGCCGATCAACACGCTCAAGGCCCGCATCCGCAGAGAGGGGTGGGCGAAATGAACGCGCTCCATCAGCCGGAAGTTGTTCCAGCCGCCCTTTGGCGGGGCTGGACAGTCGTGCGCGGGGGCCGGGATGAGGGCGGGGCATTCGAGCGGTGGATTGGGGAGAACTTCCCCACCCACGAGCAAGCGGAAGCTGCCGCCCTGGATTGGGAGCGCCGGGCACCGTCAACGCAGGAGGAACTGCCATGATCCGGGTCGCCAGATACAACCGGTTCTGGGCGGTGTGGCGCGAGGACGAACTGATCGCGGTTGTCGTCTATAAGAAGGGAGCGGAGGCGGTCGCCGCCATCGCCCGCAAACTGGAGGGCCAGCCATGACGGCGAAATCAACATTCGAGGTCCGCGTCCAGCGGCTCAATGAAACGCCGGGTTCGATGCGGGTAGATGATGCAAATTCCGCTGCGAACTACTGGCGGGAGAAAATCACGGCGATGCCGTGGTATGACCCCGAGCGAGAGATGTGCGTGGCTGTCATGCTCAACACCCGCCTCTCGCCAATCGGGCACACGCTCGTCGGGATCGGGACGTTGAATGAATGCACCGTCCATCCCCGCGATGTGTTCCGGGCGGCGGTGGCGATTGGGGCCTATGCCGTTCTGGTGATCCACAACCACCCAAGCGGCATGGCTCTCCCCAGCGAAGCCGACCGGCGGATCACCCAGCGGCTCGCCGAGGCCGGACGCATCATCCAGATCAACCTGCTGGACCACCTGATCGTTGGCACGAATTCCTGCTTCAGCTTCCGGGAGGCGGGAGTGCTATGAAATCGCCTGCCTCATTCCGCCCGGTCGTGCCGGATGACCTGATCGGTTCCGCCAGGACCGCTGCGCGTGCGCTTGTTGCCAAAGCTCGGAGGATCCGCACCGGCAAGGACGGCCCGATGAAGATCCTGCTCTACGGGCCGCCAGGGGTTGGCAAGACGACGATTGCCGAAATGGTGGCCCGCGAGCTGACCGGCGGCGAACCCTGTGCGATCGAGGATCACAACGGGCGCGAGATCACGGTGGAGGCTGTGCGCCGGTGGATGGACGGGCTCGCCTACGTCAGCATGTTCGGTGGCGGGTGGAGCGTGCGGATCGTGAACGAGTTGGACCGCTGTTCCCGCGAGGCCCAAGACCTGATGCTTTCCTACCTCGACCGGCTGCGGCCGGGGCGGGCGCTCATCGGCACGAGCAACCTCCAACTCGACCTGCTCACGGAACGGTTTCAAACGCGTTTCCAAGCGTTCAAAATCACCGGTCCCGAGTCGGATGAAATCGCGCAGTGGCTGATCCGCCGGTGGAAGGCCCCGAAGCGGCTCGCCCAGGAAATCGCCGTCGGGAGCGGCGGGTGCGTGCGGGCCGCGCTCGCGGATCTGGAAAGCGCAATCGACATGAGGGCGGCGGCATGAATGGCGATTGCTATGAGGCTGCGGCGAGATTCGTGATCGGGAATGCACGATGCCCGGGAATCCTGCTCGTCCACGGCGAAGTGACAGGACAGGGGCCGATTGCCGGAATCCGCTACGGGCACGCATGGGCCGAAATCGGCGATGCCGTCATTGACCCGAGCAACGGACGGATCGTGTGCGCCCGCAAGCATGCCTACTACGCCATCGGGAAAATCACTGCCAGCGTGGCGCGGTATTCGCCCTCGGAAGCCCGCAGGTTGATGCTCGAAGCCCTACACTACGGGCCGTGGGAGGCACCACGAAAAATGGTGCCAAATACTGATGGACTCAGTGTGGGAACTGCGAGAGGCCAAGGAGGATGACAGCAACAATCCAACAAGACAGCCCGAAGGCCGATCTCTGCGGCCTGACGGAGAACCAGTTCAAACGCTTCAGCGCCGCCTGCTGGGCGACCTACAGCGCAATCGGCGGCGACATGGGCGACGGGGGCCGCTCGCAGAAAGACCAGATCGAGTTCATCTGCGATGCGGATTACATCCGGATGTATGGAGAGCGCGCCGGGCGGAAGACCGAAGCCGTTCCGTGGACGCAGTTCTACGACGAGACGGTCAGCCCGATGATCCGGGGCAACTACGGCACCAAGCCCTTTGTGCGGATGATGAAAAAGGTGTTCCCGCACAGCCGATACGAATGATTTTCCTGCGCCAATGACTACGCGGGTGACGTAGTTGGCGGCGCACCAACGCAGCAACCAGAAAGACAAGAAAATGCCAGACGACAATGAAATGATGGAGGACCGTGAGGACCACCGCACGCCGCGCCCGCGCCGCAGAGAGCAGCAGGCCGCGCCGGTCGGAATCCTCGTTGATCCTGAACCCCGCCACGACCTCGACCGCCTCGTGCTCCACAGCACGGTGCGCGAGGACATCGCCGCAGCGCTCCGCTCTATTGAGATGCGCGAGCAGTTGGAGGCGGTTTGGAAATTGAGCGAGATCCAGCCGCAGGCCGGGCGCTGCATCCTGAACTTCTACGGCCCGCCGGGAACGGGGAAGACCCGCGCCGCCCTGGGCATCGCGTGGAGGCTCGGCAAGCCGCTCTACCAAGTCGATTACAGCCAGATCATCAGCAAATATCTGGGCGACACGGCCAAGCACATCGCGAAAGCGTTCAAGGAGGCTGCGGAGGCCGAAGCGGTACTGTTCTTCGATGAAGCCGACAGCCTGCTTTCCCGCCGAGTGGCGATGGGCGAGAGCTGCGCCACTTCGATCAACCAAAACCGCAACGCGCTCATGCAGGAACTCGACCGGTTCGGCGGAGTTGTCGTGATGACGACGAACCTGTTCGGCAATTACGACGAAGCGATCCTTCGCCGGATTGCCCGTCATGTGGAGTTCGCCCTGCCCAACGCCTCGATGCGGGAGAGGATATTCCGCTCACATCTGCCCAGCATCGGCCGGGTGAGCGCCGACCTGCGGAACGTGGCCATGAGTTCCCGCGGGCTCTCCGGCGGAGACATCCTGAACGTCTGCCTGAACGCGATTCACGCCGCATCGGTTGACCCTGATCCGGCGAACTGGCGGCTGAGCGAGGAAACTTTGCTAGCCGAGATCCGCAAAGTGCAGGCGGGCAAGAAGGCGCACGAGGGCCGCACGGCTGACGTCAACCTGAACTGACCATGATTGCCGCCCATTACGACCTCGCCCGCTGTCCGGCCTGCGGAATCGAACACGATGCTCCGCATCTTCATCTTGCCCGCCGGTGGGTTCAGGCGGTGGCGTGCTCGGCGGATTGCCAGCGCACGGTGGCTCTGGCGCGGGTGGCATGTTGCACCCAAGCCGAGCAGATCTGCTGCGTGTGCGAAATCGCTTTCAACTGCCCCGTTCACGGTGAGCGCCGTTTCGGAACCCATGACTGACATGAAAAAATTCACCGTGATCGTTGCCGCCGATGTGCCCAGCTACGGGAAGGTCCAAGTGGAAGCTGCATCCGCAGAAGAGGCCACCCAGATCGTGAGCGAGTCGTTCGAGCGCGAGGGATTCGCCTCTCCCTTTTGGGATGCGGCGGACGACTTCGACTCGGACTGGAGTAATTGCGACAACCTGAGAACAATATGAAATCACCCTGCGAAGGAGCCGCCCAAGTCGGCTACACGAAAGACTTCCGCGCCATTTGGCGGCGGGGGAAAGAGAGTCCGTTCATCGTCGTCTATGACGCCCGGTTGAACCCGCATATCATTCCCGTGCTGGTCAAAGACATCGCGAGAAAGTGCAACCCGCCGATTCCCTACAAGCCATGACGCCACGCCAATCCGCCATCCTGAATTATCACCGGGACGTTGCCTCGTTTGGCACGAGCCCGAAGGCACCCGTGTTTGTGATCCTCGACTTGGAGGATTCGGTTGGGTTTGAAATCGCCTCGTATTACCAGCCCAACTGCGCGGAGAAGCGTGATGCGATCAAGGCGGGCGGGGCGTATCCGGCGTTCACGCTCGCCCTCACAATCAAAGACGCGAACGCGCTTCTCGCCCACGGCTGGCCGAACGCGAAGCAGATCGCCGCGATCCCCGCGGGCATGATCCCCGTGATCCTCATTTCCGAGGAACGCTGCCTCTCGGTCCTCATGCGAAGGGAATGAGCGCTGGGGTTATCTCCTTACCCGCCGCCCGCCAAATGAGCCACCAAAGCCTGATAAACGAAAAATCCGACCCCATCCCGACGCATCCACCTACGTTCCCGGCGCGTCCGATCCGGGGTGGAAAGCTCGAACTCGCCCCGAAGAAATCCGGGATCTGGTTCGCTGAGCCAAAATTCAACGGATGGCGAGCGCTCGTTCACACGCCGACCGGAGCCATGTGGAACCGCCACGGCCAGCGACTCACGATCGAGCGGGAGTTTGAATCCGCTCTGGTTCAACTGCGTCCGCTCGCAGGCAGCGGCCTCGTGTGGGCGGATTGTGAAGCTCTCGAACGCAGGCATCAGATCGGGCGGGGCAGTCTCGTCGTCCTGGACTGGATCCCTGAATCTGGATCGCCGATCTACGAGGAGCGGCGGGAGTTCCTCGCCGGGCTGGTCGAAACCGAGCGACTGTCCACGGGTGAGTGGGAATCGTTCCCCGAAAACGTCCTGCTCCTGCCGCAATCAGTCCGTGACGAGGAAACCCGCGTGTTGGCTTTCTACGTTGGCCTGAAAGCGATCAACCGCCGCCTGCGCTGCGACTTCTTCGAGGGAGTGGTGATGAAGCGAGGCAATGCACCGTATCCCATCCAACTTCGCAGCGACACGGAGGAGTGCCGAGCGATGATCAAGCACCGCTTCGTAAATTGAAGCCTACTTTTTGCTGAGTTCCTGGGTCCGCAGAAGCACCCGCTGGCGCATGATTTTTCCAGCTTTGAACTTCACGGTCGCCCGAGCCGGTATCGTCACGTCCGTCTCTGGTTTCTTCGGATTGCGACCGACGCGGGACTTTGTCAGACGGACCTCGAATACGCCGAAGTTCCGCAGTTCCACGTCACGCCCGGAAGCAAGTGCGGAAGTGATGGCGTCGAGTGTTTGCTGGATGACGGTAAATACTTCCGTCTGAATGATTCCGGTTTCCTTGCTGATCTGGATCACAAGATCGCGTTTCGTGAGATTGGCCATGGCGGGGAAGTTTGTATGGGACAGGATAATCAGGCTGTTTTGGATTTGAAACCGGAATCCGCACGCACCCTCCAAGCACCCCCATCTGCGATGGATTACCGCGAGCATCGCGAACGAGGCTCATGGCGGTATGAAAACCAAATCATCGACAGCAACAGCCGCCCCGGTCGCTCCCGCAACCGGGCTCAAGCGGTTCAACCTCGCGGGAATCGCAACAACGGCACCAGCGGCAAAAGCTGCCAAGACGTATCCCGAACTGCCAGATCCAGACGGACAGGTGGCCATGCTCGTTGAGGGCATCCTCGAAAAAAGTGAGCAACTTGAAGCCTTGGAGGGCAGTCTCGCGATTGAGAAGGACGAGCTGATCGCCATCGCCAAGCCGTTCTACTTCGCCCACTACTCCGGTCAGATGGCAGTCGCCTCGTCGCTTGAAGCCAAGGCCGGTGACAAGCTTGTGCGGGTCGGGTTCTCAAACTCTTACCGGGGCACGACCGACGATGCGGCCATCCTGCGCGTGACTGGCGAGAAGGGAGCCTCCTTCTTCAAGCAGAGCTTCGAGTTGAAGATCAAGGGCGACCTGATCCCGGAAGCCGCGGCCGAAGAGATCATCGGCGAACTCCAAGCCCTGTTCGCCCGCCACAACGCCGGGGCTGCCCTGAGCGCAAAAGCAGTGTTCAAGCCGACCAAGGAATTCCACACTGCCCGCCATACGCTGTATTCAGCGGAGGAAAACATGGAGATCGACAAGGTGGTGCCGGTGGCGGCGAGCGTGAAGACGAAGCTTGGGAGGAGTGGATCGGCAGAAGATTGATTCGCCCTTCCACAGATCGGGTTGATAAGCGGATCACGCCGGTTCTGGATCGAGGAGCCCGAGCCCTCGCATGGTCGCATCGGTCGTGGGATGAAATTTCCATTTTCCCGGCCAGTCGCGTCGCAGGATTTTGTCCAAACGATCGCTGCCGCCCGAGACCACGACGTCGTGGAGCATAGGAGTGCCGGTGGCCGCCAGAAGCGGTAGTCGTTCGGCGCTGGCTCGAACAAGACCCTCGACGATCGCCGAAAGAAGATGCGTCCGGGTGGTGGCCAGTGTGATATTCTGAAAACCTCCCTTTCGCTGCTCAATACTCGTGCGTTCACCAGCCATATAGGGGTCAAATACGATGCCCCCGGATGCCTTCGGTCCGAGCCGTGCGAGCCGGTGGAATTCCCTGCGGAATTTCTCGATCGGCCAATCCTGGAAGAACTGGTCGCGGGCCCAGTAAATTGCGGAAGCGACAGCGGCCAGCGTGCTGATGGCCAGAAACTTTCCATCCAGTCCGAGCGCCCGAGTGAGGAGGTGTTCGGCGGGGGCCGGCTTCATCGTGCAAAGCGCCAGGACATCTGTCGAACCGGTGACGTTGAAGAGCCTGCCATGTTCAGCGCCGGCAAAAAGCATGCCGGCACTTCCATCCATGATTCCGGTGAGAACCGGCGTCCCCGTCCGCAATCCCAGCCAGGCAGCGGCATCGGCCCGTAGGCAACCCGCGATCCGGTTCGCCGGAAGCACGTCAGGAAGCAGTCTTCGGTCCACCCCGAGGTTCACGCACAACTCTGGGCTCCAGCCGCGAAGTTTCATCGTTTCATATAAACCGGTGAACGATGCGTTCGACGGATCGGTCACCCGTGATCCTGTGAACTGCCGGTGGAGATAGGTATTGAGATGGCCGACCAAGTCCGCTTTGCGGAGCCGCGCCGGCTCGTGTTTCAGATACCATGCCCACGTCGTCGAACTGATCCCGCCTGGAAATGGCCGGCATCCGGTAATCCTGAGGTGACGCGCTTTCCCCACGCGCTTTTCGATTTCAAGAGCCTCCGAGACACTCCGCCGGTCCTGGTGAGTGATGATCGGAGTGAGAGCCTTTCCGGCGCGGTCCATGGCCACCCAAGCCGGGGACATCACCGCCATGGCGACATGGTCGGCTTTCCTTCCCTCCGACCCGAGCGATGACACTGCTTTCGCCACCGCTTCCAGAAGGCTCTCTGGGGTCACTTCAACCCGAGGCCCGGAGCAGACGGACTTGAAGAATACCCGCCGGGATTCCTTGACCACTTTTGTCCCCCGGAGAATTCCGGCGATGACAGATGACGAACCGATGTCGAGACCGAGGCAGGTGTTCATAAAATGGGGATTTCAGCCCGATGCTTTCGATCGGAATGTTTTCGATAGGCGCTTGGCGAGAGAATGGCTCATATTCCTCCAGCCCATGAGGGACGATTGCTGAGGTGGAAGAGGCGCTCGCCAGCCTTGGGCACATAGAGCACGCCCTCGCTTTCACGACCTTGAAAATCCAGAGTCCGGATGGTTGCGGGGTCGCAATAGCCAAGGTTGATCCGCCTGCATTCATCCTCCGGGATTTGCGTGGCGAGAGTCACACGGATCCGGCATTTCTCGACGCCGTTTTCCATGGTTCCGATACCGCGCACATGTGTGGAATGGGCGAGAACACCCCACGGGTAATCCTTGAAGCGATCCCATTGGGCGAGGAAGTAGTCGCGACAGTGGTAGCCGATTTCTCGGATCAGGTGCCCGTGAACTTCCGAAACCTCGCGGAGGTGTGGCGCGTAGATGATGAGTTCCCCACCGTCCGCCACCACAGGCTCCAGTTTATACATGCACTTCCCAGCCACCCAAAGTTCGTCATACATCGGGGGGGCGCAGGACAGCACCGTGTGAAACGGATGCTCCTTACGTGTGATATGGATCATCGAAGACAAGTCGCTCGCCGCACTCCAGGCAGATTCAGGAGTCCCTGCAAAGAGCCCGGCAAAGCGATTGTCATCGACCACTGCGGCAAGGCAGAGCCGGTCCTGCCGGATGAATTCAGCCGCACGGTCCACCACTTTTCGAACGGGCGTCCAGTTGTTTCCGATGATCATCGGGTTTGTGACGACGGCCCCTAGCCAGTGAAAAAAGTTGAGTATCTCCGGCCCGCTGATCCCCGGAAAAAAGTATTTGTTGCCTCCGGAAAATCCAACGACCTCGTGCGGGAAAACCGGTCCGATTACAAGCAAGGTGTCGTAGTCGTTGACCAGGCGGTTGATCTGCACCGGCACCTCCATGGCAAACAGGCCGCCGGACAAGTCATGGATTTCCACTGCACGAATCCGACCGATTTCCTGGAGCGTCTCCGGCTGGTCCCAGGTGTGGTTGAAGACCCGCACGGAAGCGTATTTTCCAGCTCTCTCTTCCGCGGTCCATTCCATCCTGCGGTTGATCGCCTCCTCGCTCATGGGCGGGTGAGTGCCGAGTGCGATGATGATATCCAGACGGGCGACCGTTCCTTCCAGACGCTCGTGCAACCCCTTGAAAAGCGCACCCACCGGTGCCGTGCGCGTTCCGTCGGGAACGACCACCAGAATCCTTTTGCCTTCGAAGGGGTAACTGGCAACAAATCCGTCGAGCGTGGCAGCCACCTGTGACGGCGTGAGTGAGCATTCTCCGGAAGCCTCGCAGGAAATGACGTTCATGGCTCAGATCGTCTGGGAAAGAAACCCTCCGTCCACGCGGATATCCGTGCCGGTCACAAAAGAAGAAGCTCTTGAGCTTGCAAGAAAGACGGCTGCACCCGCGAGTTCCTCTGCGTTTCCAAAACGGCCCATCGGCGTGTGTCCGAGGATGGATGCGGTGCGTTCCGTGGAGGTTCCATCCTCGTTGAAGAGCAGCTTTCGGTTTTGTCCAGCAGGGAAGAATCCAGGGGTGATCGAATTGACGCGAACACCGTGCGGAGCCCATTCCCTGGCAAGGAACTTCGTCAGATTCAAAACAGCAGACTTGGCCGCCGAATAGGCCACCACACGGGAAAGCGGGATGTGGGCGGAAACGCTGGCGATGTTGATGATGCTGCCTTTGCGGGCCGCAACCATCGCGGGTCCGAACACCTGGCATGGAAGCAGAGCGCCTCCGATCAGATTGAGATCAAAATTCTCAATCCACGCCTTCGTTTCAATCTGCTCGAAGGAATGGTCTTCGGTTACGGTGACTTTGGGGTCATTGCCGCCAGCGGCATTCAGCAGGACACTGACGGAGCCGAACTTCTCCTCAACGGATTTCCGCAGTTCCTCCAAACTCGAACGCGATGTCGCATCGGCAACGAATGCCTCCGCTGTTCCCCCCGTCTTGCGGATTCTCTGCACACAAGACTCACATCGCTCCAAGGAACGACCAACAACGGCGGTCTCTGCGCCAGCGGCAGCAAGCGCTTTGGCAATGGCAGCGCCCAGCACCCCAGCACCACCAATGACGACCGCTGTTTCATTGGATAGATCGAATAGATTTTTCACTGGTGTTTCAGACTTCGTGCTGCCGGCGGTCGCCCACCCAGTCGTAATGGAAGTATTTTCCGGCCGGCTGATCGATGCGTTCGTAGGTATGTGAACCGAAGTAGTCGCGCTGAGCCTGAAGCAGGTTCGCCGGCAGACGTTCGCTTCGGTAGCTGTCGAAGTAGGCCAACGAGGCGCTGAATGCGGGAACAGGGATGCCCGCAAGCGCGGCCTTGGCAACAATCGAGCGCCAGTTCTGCTGCTTGCGCTCGATGATATCCCTGAAATAGGGATCGAGCAGGAGATTGCCGAGGTTCGCGTTGTTGTCGAACGCCGCCTTGATTCTCTGCAAAAACCGGGCGCGGATGATGCAGCCTCCGCGCCAGATCATCGCGATCTCTCCAAAGTTGAGATTCCAGCCCTGTTCCGTGCCTACGGCACGCATCAGAGCGAACCCCTGCGCATACGAGCAAATCTTCGATGCGTAGAGCGAGTCGCGCACTGCCTGAATCAACTCCGCCCTGTCTCCGTCGAAACGGGTCGTTTTCGGTCCCGAGATCGACTTGGATGCCACGACGCGTTCCTCCTTGATCGCAGAAATGCAACGGGCAAAAACCGCCTCAGACATCGTGGAAACAGGAATGCCCGTTTCGAGCGCGGCATTGATCGTCCACTGGCCGGTGCCCTTCTGCCCGGCGCGATCCATGATGACATCGACAAAGGACTTGCCAGTGATTGGATCCTTGATGCCGAGAATATTTCCGGTGATTTCGATCAGGAACGAGTCGAGGTCGCCCTCGTTCCACTCCATGAACGTCCGGTGGAGTTCCTCGTCACTGAGACCCAGTCCATTCTTGAGAATGTTGTAGGCCTCGCAGATCAGCTGCATGTCGCCGTATTCGATCCCATTGTGGATCATCTTTACGAAATGTCCGGCGCCGTTCGGGCCGATGTAGGCGGTGCAGGGCACTCCACCCTCGACTGGCTTTCCCGGTTTTGCTCCCTTGATCGGCTTCCCTATCTTCGCATCCACTTTCGCGGCGATGGCCCTCCAGACCGGCTCGAGCTCATTCCATGAACTCACATCGCCTCCCGGCATCAGTGACGGGCCGAAGCGGGCACCTTCTTCGCCGCCCGAGACACCAGAACCGACGAATCGCAGGCCTATTTCGGCCAGCGACTTCTCACGGCGCACCGTGTCGGTCCACAGCGCGTTGCCACCGTCAACAATGATGTCCCCCTTCTCCAGTAATGGCACCAGGGAATCGATCACGGCGTCTGTCGCCTTCCCTGCCTTGACCAGAATGATGATCTTCCGGGGACGGCGGATCGACTGCACAAATTCCTCCAGCGTCCCGCAGCCGACGATCATTCCGGGCGTGTCGGGGTTCTTCGCCACAAACTCCTCCATGGTGCCAATGGTGCGATTGTAAACCGCGATGGCAAAGCCGTGGTCGGCGATGTTCAGGGCGAGGTTCTGGCCCATCACAGCCAGTCCAACGAGTCCAATGTCTGCTTGCTTCATATTTTTCAAAAATCAGGGAAAGCGATCAATCCGCGTCCACCTCCAAGCCGAAGTATCGGTGGGCATTGTGGAAACAAATGTCGCGCACCATTGCCCCGAGGAGTTCCATGTCGTGAGGCAATTCTCCCTTCGCGACATCACGGCCGATGAGATTGCAAAGAATGCGACGGAAATACTCGTGACGCGGATAGGAGAGGAAGCTCCGCGAGTCGGTCAGCATGCCGACAAAGCGGCTCAGGAGCGCCAGGCTGGAAAGCGCATTGATCTGCCATTCCATCCCCTCCTTCTGGTCCAGAAACCACCAGCCACTTCCGAACTGGATTTTCCCCGGCACCGTTCCGTCCTGAAAATTCCCGGCCATTGCAGCCATCATGTAATTGTCTGCGGGATTGAGGTTGTAGAGGATGGTCTTCGGCAGGCGGTTGTCGCTGTCCAGCTTGTCGAGGTAGCGCGCGAGGGATGAGGCCTGCTGACGGTCACTGATCGAGTCGAAGCCCGTGTCCGGGCCGAGCTGCCGCAACAGCCGGGTGTTGTTGTTCCGCTGAGCGCCTATGTGGAGCTGCTTCGTCCAGCCTTTCGCCGAATCGAGATGCCCGAAGAAAATCATCATGAAACTGCGGAATTTCGCCGCGTCCGCCGGGCTGGGCCGGCGCCCCGCTCTCGCCGAATCAAACACGCTTGAGGCTTCAGCCTCCGTGCAGTCCTCCGCATCGCACGACGTCAGACCATGATCGGAAAGACGTCCGCCCATCTCGTGAAAGAATGTGTGCCTTTGCTCGATTGCGGAGAGAAAATTCCGAAAACTGCTGCACTCGATCCCGCTGGCTTCGGAAAGCTTTTCGACCCAGGCATTGAAGGTTTCCGGCTCGTCCACAACCAGCCCCTTGTCGGGTCGGAATGTCGGATAGACGCGTGTCTTGAGCTTCCCCTCCTCTCGGATCTTCTTGTGGAATTCGAGCGTATCAACCGGATTATCAGTGGTGCAGACCACCGCAACCCTGCTTCGGGTCAAAAGCTCATGAACCGGCATTGCGGTCAGTTGCTCATTGGCTCGGTTCCAGATGGATTCTGCCGTGTTTTCGCTGAGCAGTTCCTCAATGCCGAAGTGGCGTTTCAACTCCAGATGCGTCCAATGATAGAGAGGGTTGCGCAGCGTGCCAGGCACAGTCCGTGCGTAAGCCAGAAACTTTTCCCAAGGAGTCGCGTCGCCGGTGCAATACTTCTCCGGGACCCCATTGGCACGCATCGCACGCCACTTGTAGTGATCGCCAGCCAGCCAGACCTCGTGAAGATTCGCAAAAGTCTGGTTTTCGGCGATCTGTTGCGGAGGCAAATGACAATGGTAGTCGTAGATCGGTTGCGGTTTCGCGTAGCCGTGGTAAAGCTCCCGCGCAGGCTCCGTTTCGAGAAGAAAGTTGTCTGTGATGAATGGTTCCATTGCGTCGGGAGCTCAATTCTTTCGAAAATCAGCGATCATGTGAATGCCTTGATCTCTCAAAATGATAGTGCGGCCCCAACAGGCAAAATTCCCCATAGACATGCCTGCGAATACTTCACCCCAAGGAAGCATGGGGCTGCACCAAACTGTTTTTGCAAAGTGAGATCGCACTGATGAACACTCTTACTCTGTTGAAGATATTGGTTGAAATGGATACGGATAGCGCTACTTATCAAATGATTGGTTTTGCTACCTTTCGACCGTGAGCAATTATCCCCGCGCTCTTTATCAGCCGCCCGCCGGACGTCCCCGCTGGACCAACGACGGGAGCCCATTGGGTGAGCTTCAATATTTGTCCTGGGGGTGGCGGAGTTTTGGGCGACATCCCGTTCCCGTTTCATGTCACACCGGATGGACATATCAGTTCGTGGTATTGGGCCGAGCCACGCTGAATGTGGCAGAATCCCATCAAAGTCTGCGAAGTGGCAGCCTTGTCATCATAGGTCCCTCCTGTCCGTATGGATGGAGCGGGAATGCAGCTGGCGACCGATGCAGGATTTTTACCTGGATCTGGCGCGACCCTCCTCTTTTTGAAACACTTCGTCTGGATTCGGATGGTTACAGGATCCTGCGCATTTCCGGAGAGGTGGCCCGGAACGTTGAGGAACTCCACCAAGAAACCCGTACTGAGATCCGGCTCTCCAATGAGGAGACACCCCTCTCCATCCACTCTCTGAGGATCCGCCTCGACGCCCTGCTGAGCAGGATCCGCAGAAGAACCGATAGGAACTCCACACCCAAGGCCAAAGTAAAATATGCGCTCGCCTGGCTGAAAAAGCATCCCGAAGAACTGCGCCCGGTGTCCGCTCTCTCCGACTATCTTCAGGTTTCCCCGGCGACTTTGAATCGTCTTTTTCGCAGCGAGATGAGCCAGAGTGTTCTCAAGATCGCCTATGCCATGCGGATGGAGCGAGCGAGAACGCTTCTGAATAAATCAACAGTCAAAGAAGTCGCATTCAAGCTCGGCTACAGCCACCCAAACGACTTTTCCCGCGCTTATGCGCGTTTTTGGAAGCAACCCCCTTCGAAAGCAACACCTGCTTGAAACTGCTATTTTCGTATCACTGATCGATTCCGTCCTGCTCCGAGGAAAATGCCGCCATTTTCCAATCGATTTTTTTGCCCGACGGAACCATAAATGTATTTTCAATGATCATTCGTTCCACCGCCTATCCCCGAGCCGGTCTCATTGGAAACCCCTCGGATGGCTATTTTGGCAAAACGATAGCCTTCACATTCCGGAACTACTCCGCCAATATCGAAATGTGGGAGTCACCCGAGTTGGAACTGCTTCCAAGCAGGCGCGACCACTCGGTCTTCGAGAGCCTGGCCAAGCTTCATGACGACGTGAAGCTGCACGGGTATTACGGCGGCTTCCGTCTGCTCAAGGCGGCGGCAAAGGCGTTCTACGAGTATTGCCAGAACCGGGGGATCGCGCTCGACGGGAGAAATTTCACGCTTCGTTACCGGTCAAACATTCCGAACCGGGTGGGACTTGCCGGATCGAGCGCCCTGATCACCGCCTGCGTGCGAGCGTTGATGGGATTTTACAGCGTCTCGATCTCGCGGCATTCGCTGGCAAACCTTGTCCTCGCCATCGAGAACAACGAACTCGGCATTCCTGCCGGCCTACAAGATCGCGTGGCTCAAGCCTACGAGGGCCTGGTATTTATGGATTTTGACCGCTCGCTCATGGAATCCCGCAAATACGGAATCTACGAACCGCTCGATCCGTCTTTGCTCCCCCCGGTCTATGTCGCCTTCCGCGAGGATTTGTCGGAAGGCACGGAAGTTTACCACAACGACCTGCGCGCACGCTGGCAGCGCGGTGAGTCAGATGTTCTGGCCGCAATCGACTACTGGGCAAACCTCACAGTCGAGTTCCGGAAAGCGCTGGAGGCGGGCGACATCGCGTCCATGCACCGCACGATCAATGCGAATTTCGACAAACGGGCGAGCCTCTACGATGTCGGAGAAGGCAACCGTGACATGGTTCAGACGGCGCGCAAGGCCGGTGCCAGCGCAAAGTTTGCGGGAAGCGGCGGCGCGATCGTTGGGATTTATGACGACGAGGCGATCTTTCATCGCCTCAAGGCCGCTTTCGCGCCAAAGGGCATTCAGGTCATCAAACCTGAAATCGTGTGCAGGCAGAATGAACTTGCATGAAGGCGATCATTCCCGCAGCCGGTTTGGGCACACGGTTTCTCCCGATCGCAAAAGCGGTCCCAAAGGAAATGCTTCCGCTCGGAGACAAGCCGGTGATTCATTACGTGGTGGCTGAGGCTGCTGCTGCGGGATTTGATGAGATTCTTATCATTCTGAGCCGGGGAAAAGAGGCAATCATTCAGTATTTCACGCCTAATCCGGAGCTCGAGCGTCACCTGAAGGATGCCGGAAAATCGGAGGCACTTGAAGCAGTCCAGGCTATTTCTGCTTTGGGAAAGTTTCATTTTATTTATCAGCCTCAGATGCGTGGACTTGGCGATGCCATTCGGCTGGCGAGGGCATTCGTGGGGAACGACGAGGTTTTTTCCGTTTTGCTGGGTGATACCGTGATGCATAGATCCTCTCCGCTACCAGCTATGCTGGAGGCTTGGCGGCGTCTCGGAAAGCCGTCGGTATGTATTGAACCCTGCCCAGAAGATCGCGTTTCCCGCTACGGCGTGGCCGGAGGACGGCAAACCGAGCCCGATGTTTTTGATCTCGACCGTCTGGTGGAAAAGCCGCCTGCTGCTAAAGCCCCTCGCCTGCACTCCTCCGATGGAAAGGAACTTCCTTTTCATGCGTTCGCAGCACGTTACCTCTTCACCCCGGAAATATTCGACTGTCTTGAGACAACCGAAGCGGGGGTTGCCGGAGAAATTCAACTCACCGATGCCATGGAAAGCCTGCGAGCAAAGTCTGGCATGCTCGGCGTCCGCTGGCCGGGAAAGCGATTGGATATCGGCACTCCGGAAGGCCTTTGGGAGTCGGCGGCCACTCTCCGTGCTGAATAAGTATTGGGGTCGAGGGAAGAAAATTGCTGACGCCTCCATCCTAGGAGAAACTCCATGAACGCGACCATGCCTTCACTGAAGAATTTGAACGGCATATTTTGGTCGATGAATGCTTTCAGCGCACCGAAAGGAACAGCATTAAACTGAATTGAAAGAAATGGTGCGGCCCCGACAGGCAAAATCCCCCATAGATATGCCTGCAAATACTTCACCCCATGAAGTATGGGGCCGCACCAAATTGTTGTAGAAAGCGCACTCGTTAAAACGTGACCCTCAGCCATAGACTGGGCCGAGTGCCTCGCATGCGCGGAAATCCGCACTTTCCAAGTTCTGGGTTCCGAAGGCCGTCCATGTGCTCGGGCGGAAAATCCGGTCGTCAGGCACATTATGCATGTAGACGGGGATCCTGAGCATGGAGGCCAGCGTGATCAACTCTCCGCCGATGTGGCCATAGGAAATCGCCCCGTGGTTGGCACCCCAGTTATTCATCACGTCGTAAACGTCCCGCGATGCGCCGGATCCCGTCAGGCGCGGAGCAAACCATGTCGTCGGCCATGTCGGATTTGTTCGCGCGTCGAGGATTTTATGCACCTCATCGGGAAGATCAACAGTGTGGCCCTCGGCAATTTGAAGCGCCGGGCCAAGTCCCTTGACCAGATTCAGGCGGAACATGGTCACCGGCATGTTTCCGCGGGTCAGATAGCGGGTGGACCAGCCGCCGCTAGGGAAATACTCGGTGATGGAGGGATGCCAGGTGGTCGCTTTCAAGCAGGCGGCGACTTCCTTTTCGGAAATTTCCCAGAATGGCTTCATGACGGGCTGCCCGTCGCGGGATTGCTGGCCGGTGCCGTCCAGTGCAGCAGGCCCCGAGTTGATCAGATGCAGGATGCCGGCTGCGGCGTTCCCTTCCAGTGTGTGGCCGGTGACGCGTTTGACCGCATCCGGGCTCCAATACGTCCGGACATCGGCAAAAATCTGGGCCGTGTTGGTCAGGAGATGCCCGAAGAGCATGGAGGCGCCATTGAGCGCGTCGTTTTCTGTGGCCACAATGTAGGGCGCACGGAGGCCGTTCCAATCGAAGGAGGAGTTCAGGATTGCCTCGAGGAAGTCGCCGTTCGGGCGGTAATCGGTCCACTGGCGCTGGCCTTGAAACCCCGCCGCGATGGCATTGTGTCCATGCGCCTCCTCGCCATAACCTTTTTCCGCGAGCTTTGGATTGCCCTCCATGAGGTCGCGTGCGATGAGCGCCATCTTGACGGATGTCTCCCATTCGCTGTCAAGCTGCGCACGGGAGCGCGTCGTCTCCGGCGAGTTGTAGTCCTTGCCCTCAGGGCAGTTCGATTTCACCCAATCCAACGCCTTCTTAAACTCCTCCTCATCGTAAATCCCCTTGTCGATCCGGCGGAGGATCTCGGTCATGTCGATCGTCTCCACCCGCATGCCCAGGTAGTTTTCGAACAAGGCCTGATCTACAATCGAACCGGCGATTCCCATGGAGACTCCGCCCATGGCCAGATAGGATTTTCCTCGCATCTGCGCGACCACCAGCCCGGCTTTTGCAAACTGGAGGATTTTTTGCGCGACATCGGCAGGGATATTTCCGTCGCCCGCATCCTGCACTTCGCGCCCATAAATCCCGAAAGCCGGAATCCCTTTCTGGTTGTGGGCTGCCAGCACGGCGGCGAGGTAGACGGCACCTGGACGCTCGGTCCCGTTGAATCCCCACACGGCCTTGGGGATCTGCGGCGTCATGTCCATTGTCTCCGATCCGTAGCACCAGCAGGGCGTGACCGTCAGCGATACGGCGACACCCTCGCGGGCAAACCTGTCCGCGCAGGCCGCCGCTTCACAAACCCCGCCAATGCAGGTGTCGGAGAGCACGCATTCCACAGCCGATCCATCCCGGTAAAAGAGCGAGGAGGAAATCAGATCCGCCGCAGCCTGCGCCATCTGCATGGTTTGCAATTCGAGGGATTCGCGCACGCCGCCAAGGCGTCCGTCAATCGTAGGGCGTATTCCAATTTTGGGGTGGGAGGAGGATTTCATAGGAGTGAGCCATTCCACCTGATGACGGAACGGAACGGGAAGAGCGCCGTTTGACCGATACTTGTCTATTTTTGACTTTTTATCGCGTCCGCAAAATTTATGATGCAGGGCGTGGCCACTGGGGAACCAAAGTATTTCAGCCATCAGGTGAAATCCGCCAAACGGTTCCATATCTTGGAACGCGCATCGAAACCGTTGGAGGTCGTCAGCGGGGGCTGCGAGGAGTGCGCCCCCGACTACGATTTGCGACGGATCAAGTTTCGTCACCTGGTTCTGGAATTTGTTGTCCGCGGCGAGGGCAGAATCCAATTTGGAGATAAGACATATAGGCTGCAGGCGGGCACGATCTTCCTTTATGACAACAGCCTTCCGCACCGCATTTCGTCAGTCTCCCCGCAAGGCATGACAAAATACTTTGCCGTTCTGCGCGGCCCAGCGGCAAAGTCCCGCCTGATGCGCTACGGATTACGGTCTGGGCTTGTCACCCGGGTGCAGGATGTGGAGAGGGTTCGAAGCATTTTTGAAGATCTTGTTGAACTGGGAACCCATCCACGCCGACAGCGCCAGGAGTCCTGCGGGATTGCTCTGCACTATCTGCTGATGAAGATCGGCGAGTTGGCGGTTTCCGCCGATACGTCCCGGAGCGCGGCGTTTTCTTCCTACACGCGCTGCAGGCATTTTATCCAAGAACACTGTGCGGAGATCACTTCAGCCAGACAGATTGCTGACGCCTGCCATTTGGACCGTGCCTACATGTGCCGGCTGTTTCAACGTTTTGGCAAGGAGTCTCCCTACGAGTATCTCTGGCAGTTGCGCATGAACCACGCTCTCCAGTTGCTTCAAGGTTCAAAAATGACCATCAAACAGGTGGCCGAAAATATGAACTTCAGTGATCCCGCCGCATTTTCGCGGTCCTTGAAGCGAGCCTTCGGGTTGCCTCCTTCCAGATTGAGATAGTCGCTAGGAAATCATCGATGAATTCCAAGCTCTGTCCGCCGGCTACAATGCCGGGACCGCTTCAGTGGCGGTGTTCAATCCAACGAAGGAATTCCACACTACCCGTCATACGCTGTCTTCAGCCGAGGAGAACATGGAGATCAATAAAGTTGTGCCGGTCGCGGCGAGCGTGAAGACGAAGCTCGGGAGGGGCGGGACGGGGGAGGAATAGCTCACAGAAAAAAGCAAATGTCCCGGCGGCATGAAAACAACCGCCGGTTCTTCCCACAAATTGACACGACCCTCCCCAGGGGCGTACAAAAGTTCTGGGGTTGCGATTGGCTCATGGCATTGTCGGCGTAATCTGATCAAGGTTGTTGCCAATCCCATGCAGGGCAGGGGGAGTGGCCTCACCGTGAGGCAAGCACATGTCGCCCCGGGCTGAGTCTCACGGTCGGGAAGGATGTTTCCGAAGGGACATGGGTGTTTCGACCATCCACGACAAACGACTGGTGGTCCCGACACGGGAACTGAACGATTGCCGAGGTGTGCTCGGGGATTTCAATATTAAGACGCATGGACGCCCCATCTTTTGCCTCCAACTGAACCGCACCGTGCGGCGTGG